>ENA-UOUL01005676-UOUL01005676.1-bioreactor-metagenome-genome-assembly--contig:-NODE-5676-length-10634-cov-6.024533_pt1 | contig 10634 bp, 8 predicted proteins | sample MGYA00249838_ERZ747220 | MGnify/ENA primary metagenome ERZ747220 (study PRJEB28778, sample SAMN05720191) | bioreactor metagenome | isolation source: Anaerobic biogas reactor | place: USA:Washington...
AGGGGTCAGCCTGAGCGACAATATGCTGTCTGAAAACATGGAAAACAAACGGCTGTATTATATAGATTGGCTGAGGGGTGCTGGTTGTCCTGACTCTCATCCCGTTCCATGCCTCGCTGACATACAACGCTTCCTTCACAATTTATGTTTTTCACTATTTGCCGGTCACTTTTTTTACATGGTTGTTCATTGACCTCAAAATGCACATATTCGGAAAATACTTACTGGTGGTGGCCTTGTCCTACCTGACAGTCTTTTTTATATGCGAGCTACGGAGATGGGGGAAGAAACGCTCAATGGACTAAGAATTGCCCTTCAGTTGGCTGATGATAGCCTTATTCATCTCCTCGTAGCTATCCCAAACATTTACGCCGTCCTTAAAATACCTGGAGTATGTCAACTTGAACATCCACTGCATATCTTTTAGAAGATCCCGACTGCTGATCCCAGCCACCCGCTGGAAGTCATCTTCCCTAATAGCGACGATGTTGTGAGCTGCCTGATTGCGTATCTTTTCTTCCACCGTCCTCATATCCTGTGCCTTTTTCACCACAGAATCATTAGTGAACCTGCCTTGCGGGCCACAATCGAATTCTATCATCGGCAATAACAGTGAGCAGGACAAATCGCTGCTGTCCCTCAAGCCGGGAGGAAAGCACTGATCGTAATAGGCCAGCAGCTGTGGATCCGATGTTGCGAGGCGGTCACGTTTGAATATATAGTGGCTGGGGTTGGAACGTCTTGGCACACAGTAGTTCTCGCGGATAGGACGATCACATTTCTTGCTAAGGTAGGCTTCAAAAAGCCTGGTGAGAGCCGGGGATATTCCACGTACGAAATCCATCAGCAGGCCTGTCTTCTGCTGGATGCCCAGTAAAAGCAGATACTCAAAGAGCTCCTGGGCGTCACTGGACTTGATAGGGAGCATATCATAGCCACCTAGATTGGCTTCCTTGGCCGCTCCTCCCAGAAGCATATTGCGGCGGTTTTGTGCTGCTCTAACCAGGTGCATGGCTTGAGGAGGTACAAAAGCGGCTACCATTTCCAAAATATTAGCTGCAGCTGAGTAGTCGTAGTTCTCGATATGGCTTATTGCCGCCTCTCTCAGAAAAAGGTAGCGCAAATTATCAGTCTTCACCACCTTGGAACGATCCAAGGGATCCAACTCAGGATGGTTGTCGATGTTATTTTTCCAGGTGGCAGCGATGTCGTAGCCGGGCGAACCATAGTTCTCACTCTCATTCGGGGTTGTCACTTGGATAGGCACGACCGGGAACGGCGCGGTCAGGGCCAGCAGGTTACAAGCCGATTTCATCTGGGGAGTGCCCGAAGAAAGGTTGATTAACACCTGGCAGTCTGGATTGGTGCTATGTATAGCGTTGAGCTCCTGTTCGAACAGAGGGTAGAAGATATCATATTCCTGGGGGTTGTCGACGTCCTCATAACGTAGCTCTTGTATCTCACATTCAAACCCTAAATCCTCACACAACTGTTGAGCCTGCACCTTGTACCGGTCATCTTTATCGGCTAGTTCACATACTCTCTTGGTCATAAAGATGTAGGCCTTCTGCGGTCTGTAATTGCGCAGGATATGGAGGAACGGACCATCAAAATCGTTCTTAATCGGATCGGTCATTCCTAATGTACTAAACAAAATCTTCAATTTTTCGCACTTTCCTTTCGAGGATGTCTTCGCACCAAGTAAAAGCAAAACCCTGCTAGAGCTTCCGTCCCCTTCATGGGGTCCTGTCTAACAAATGTATACTACTGCAAGATCATGGTCCATATCTATTGCCCTATAAGCCTGCTCTATTTCCCCATATAAAAGACAATCTCAAATAAACCAATTGAGCTTATGCCTTCAAGGGTTCTCTCAGCACGCAAATTCCCATGATTCCAAGTCTTCCGTCCCCAGGCGCGGGGTCCTATCGTAAATGGCGGAGCCACTAGTACACAAGCATTACTTCCGTCCCCAGGCGCGGGGTCCTATCGCCAACGAAACAATTAATAATCAAAGTAGTATACTTCCGTCCCCAGGCGCGGGGTCCTATCGGAAGTGCAATGGATTAATGAACAGTACATTACCTTCCGTCCCCAGGCGCGGGGTCCTATCTCATCTAGAGGTTGATGGTTGTCCTTACATATACTTCCGTCCCCAGGCGCGGGGTCCTATCTCATCTAGAGGTTGATGGTTGTCCTTACATATACTTCCGTCCCAGGCGCGGGGTCCTATCGAGCGGTACGAAGCCCTACAAAGTGCTTTTGACCTTCCGTCCCCAGGCGCGGGGTCCTATCGGTTGGGTGGACGGCAGCGGGTGGACCTATGAACTTCCGTCCCCAGGCGCGGGGTCCTATCGATGGCTTGACCTACGGCTATACCCTTGATAGCTTCCGTCCCCAGGCGCGGGGTCCTATCGAATGGTAGTATGGCAGAAGCCGTTGTGCCGGTCTTCCGTCCCCTTCATAGGGTCCTATCTAATAAATCCTGCCCCCGGCAGTGCCCAACCACACTGAGCTGGTAAGATCATTTGCGGCGCTCAGACCTATTTTGCAATTCATTGGTCCATGGGCGGTTGGATTCATTCTGCCATCTCTCATTTTCGACGATTACCTTCCTATTGCTAACCAATTTCTTCTCGGGGCGCTCCATTACTATATAAAAGCACTAGTGCCTAGGGTATTTCCTTTATCCTGACGCCGCCCATGCCCAGGGCGGTCTTGATCCCTATTCCGCTGTATTCGGCAAAGGACAGCAAGGCCCCGGCCAGCCGGGCCAACTGATCCGGTCCACTTACGACCACAGTTATCCTGCCCATGTATCCGGTTATCTTGGTGTTTTCCAGGTAGAATACCCCGGTACGTAGTGAATACCTGACCATCCTTATATTCCTGGCTACCTGCTTCATGGCCTCCGGGTCGTCCAGGGAGATATCCTGCACGAACGCGCTGTATCGCTTACTGAGGTTCCTCACGATTAACTCCGGTGTTGGGAACAGGGCATAGGTCCCATCCTGTTTGTGGGTGCAGGGGGTCAGGAATTCTATCTCGTAGCGCCGGCAGGGGGCAGCGGTGGCAAAGAAACGGCCCAGGAAGTCGCTGTCGGTGAGGCTGTTTCTTTGGATGCCCGTCACATCCATGACCAGCCCCTTCTGTTTAAGCTCAATACCAGTCAGAGGCATGACCGCCTGGATCAGGTGCGGCGCAAAGTAACTGTCCCATAGCCCTATGGTCCATTCCAACTGACCCTCTCCAGTAGCCAACACATACTGAGAGTACGGCTTCAGGCCGTCTTCGTGCAGGGCCTCGGCCACCTCTCCCGGCAGGGCGTCCATCAATACCCCGTGAAGCAGCGACCCCCAGTTGTGGTTGGGCTTCTGATCCCCCTCGTACTGACATTGGACGGTAATCTTCTGCAGCATATCAACTCTCCGATCTTTAAGCTTAACCAAATATCAGTTCACAGCGCCCCATCTGGTAGCTGGCGCCTTTGTACATTGTCGCCTTCAGGGTATGAGGTGACACACGGTAGTACGTCACGTCCTTGCCGTGCTGGTGACGCCCGAACTGCTTGTACATGAGTCTGGCTACTACCGGCAGGGCACGCTCCCGCTTCTCAAAGAGGTTATACATGATGGTCTTGGAGGGATAGCCAGTGCCCCCTCCTAGTATGATATCGACCCCATTGTTGGCTGATGTGTCTGCATCGTCCGGCAATTCACGGAAATGCTGCTCGAAGTTGGCGTAATGGTCATCGGCGAAACTCTTAAGTGCCCCCTCGATACGGCCCACATCCAGCCCAGCCCGATTCAGGACCGGAGTGTCCAAGGTGATGGTGAACCTGGCTTCGGTGCCCGGCATAATGCATTCCCTGAAGATCGGCAGAAGATTTACTGTGCCGTCCGGCTTGCGGTCATATTTGCCAGCCAGGGTCAATGATTCGAACCCTATGGGGTCGCTGTCGCTTATCCTGATACCCTGCATCAGGTCGTTCACCGCGTTGGCGATCTCCCTGCCATCGCGCGGATTGGTTATGCCCAGCCGGTAGAAGACCCGTTTCTCTAGGTCCTTTGTCTCCGTGTCCATATACCAGCGTGGGGATTTGCTGTCATCGGCGCGTTCCACGGAGAGCCGCTGCTGCTCCCAGTCCCCCTTCCTGACCATTTCGGCGGCGACGGCAGTGCGGATGGCCCCCTTAAGGCTGGAGCCCGGTATGTAGGGAAAGCCCCGGGAGTCTTTGATGAAGGTCAGTACCTCCCGGAAGTTCACGTCCCGGGCCGCCTCTCCGGCTTCGATGCTGTAGCTGACGAAGTGCGGGTATTCCGACGCACGGACGTTGTTCTCCTCCAGGAAAGCGCGGAAATCCCGGCGGTTCGGATTGGTCAGGAAGTTCTCGTAGGCCGCCAGCAGCGAGCGCTGTTTTAGGAAACCTACCATCCTGGGGAAATCGGGGAAATGGATGAGTCCCTTTGGACCGTCCAGGATATACTCTTTCTTGTTAAGGTGTTCCCCTGATCCGATATACACCGGTGCCAGAGTGCGGAGTCTGGCGCCGATTCTTTCCAGGTGCCCGAATTTCATATTTTCACCCCCACGAACAGAGAATTGGCGGAACGCCATACCGGGTGTCCGCCGTTGTCGGACAGGTCATGCAGGCCCCCCCGGAAGCGGCGCCGCAGACAGGAACCAGGCCCCAGCATGTACATGGTCTTCTTCTTGAGCTGACCGGGAGCGTAGGTCTCGGACCTGATGAAGCCGCCCCTCCGTACGACCGTGTACCACCCCTGCCGGAGAAGTTCCTCCATCTCTTCCTCAGCCGGGAGAGCCGTCCCCATGAGCATCTGGTAGGTTGCCGACTCGTCTTTGAGCCTGGCCAAAAGCGCGCCCGGCACCGGAGCTCTGCTGGTCTCGTATTTCCCCCACCCGGAGGAACGCTTACCGCCGATCCCCGAGAGACCCAATCTAATCAGGAGATCCTCCACCAGAGACAGGGCCTGTTCGTCCGTATACCCTATGACCACGTAAAGGCCGCACCCGTCGGTGAACCGCCAGGAGGCGACATGATACGGAAGGGGCGCGTCATTGCCCTTGATGGCAACCCGGGTGACAGTCGTTAGCTGGCCGAAGGTGACGCTCAGCGAATCGATATCCATACAGGATCCGGCCAGGTTCTGGAGATAGTCCTCGAAGCCTGACAGGGGGATGTATTCGATATCCTTGAGCCGTTTCTTCAGTCCTGCGTCGCCCTCTCGTCGCCGGTTGGCGATGTAGATCACTGGTTTAGGCAGGTATAGTTCGTCCCCCGCATAGGGGAGGGCATCTGAAAAAGCCAGGACGCCGTTTCTCAGATGATCCACCAGCCGTTCCAGTCTCGCGTCCCCGGCGGCCTCGCAGCACAGGGCGCTGAAGATGGTGTCGGCATGGATGGCCATCTGGCCGTTGTCGAGCGAAGGCCCGCCTGCATCCCTGCCAATATGCAGCGGGGTCTTGAAATCAAGCTTGTAAAGAGAATAATCCATACTCTTCCACTTCCTTCAGACCCGTTAGGAGCTGGTCGATCTCCACCGGGCAGGTCCCGTCCTTCACCTCGACTTCGAAGCCTGAGAAGGCCACCCTCCCATAGCCGCGGGAGCCGTGTCCTCCCAGGTAGTCCATTGAGATCAATTTGAGTCCCCTGATTATGTTCTCAATATCCGGTATGATATGGTCCGCTTCCTCCATGTCGTAGACCAGGTTGACACCGAATTCCGAGCCGCGCACTACCCGCTCAATCTGCCGGGGATTGGCCACCGCGGTGAGCCGGCTGATGGTGTTCTCGAACTTCACCTCGGTCAGACCTCCACGTTTCTTGAGGGAATCGGCATTGGTCAGGAAGGCGTCGGCGAACTGTAGACGGGCCGCCTTGGGGTTCTCACTCCGGCGGGCATTACCGGATGATCCGAACAGGCGCTTCAGTTCGTCGGGATCACTGTCACACTCCTGGGTGATGTAGTGGTTCTTGATGGCCTTGGCCAGCAGAGTGCGCATCTTACCCTTCAGGCTGGACCCCGGCAGCATCGGCTGGCCGGTGAGGCTATCCCTAATGACCGGACTGTCCACCGCTCCTATGGCCGAGAAGGCCGAAGAACCGCCGATATGCATGCCGGTCAGGATCGTCATGGTGCATCTGATAAGTATCTTGCCGTACATTTGTGAACCCCTTTCTTAATCCCGGCCGCCGTGGAAGCGGTGATATGCCACCAGAGCCTCCATATAGCGGGCGAATTCTATGAATCTCCTGCGGCTACCGCCGATGTTTCCCAACAGTTCCAACAAACCGGCCTTGTTCACAAAGGGCTGGACCACCCTTGGCTCCCGTCCACATTCGTAAACGAGGCGAACTTTCATGTACTCGATGCGGCTCTGCAGTTCCGGGGTCAGTTCCTCGCTCTTCTCCATCATGACATCGTTGTATATTTCACTCACCATCCCCAAGATGTTCCTAATCTTGCTGGTCGTGAAGTTGCGGTAATCCATAACCCTGTCCTGCTGCAGGCCGGTGATGATCCTTTCCGCCTGGGAGGCGTAGTTCTCCTCCAGGACGAAATGACGGGATGGGGTGGCCTGGGCTGCGGGGCCCTGGGTCCGCGGCGGCGGTGTCCGATTCTCACGCCGAGACTGCGGAGCCTGCCCCTGTGGTTGAGGCGCCTTATCCTGGGTCTTGAAACCAGCCTTCTCAAAGGCTGATCTGATATCATCTGGCATTAGCATATCCCTCCTCTGCTATTCACGGTTGTTGTAAGTGTAGATGATCATAGCGGTGAGCAGCTGACGCCTCTGCTCGGCATCCAGAGCCCATCCATAAACATTGGCGGAGAAACGGGCATAGGCTTTCCTCACGTCTTCCGGAGCGCCTTTCTTAGGTTCCCGCCTCGCCAGAAGGTAGGCCAGGCGGGCAATATTGATGCCGCTCCGCTCTTCTCCCCGCAGGAGGTCGATTATGTTGTAGAGGAAGCTGTTGCCATGCTCGCCGTCTGTGGCGAACAGGGCGTCGATAGTTGCGTATTTTTCGCCTAACACCTGGTTCTCGAAGGTGGACCAATCGTATGTGTGGTTGGCCTTCAGCTGGTCTCCAGCCAGTTCCATACCCAACAGGGAAATGGAATCCTTGGTTCCGCCGGCGTGGACATGTTTCTTAGCGGCTTTCTCCAGCAACTCAGTCTCGGCCGCCATCCGGGAAATGGGGTAGGCGGGTTCGAACATGGCTAGGCCCGCCGATATCGAAAGGGTCCCGCCCGTATAGCGGGCGAATACCTTCCTTATGTCCAGAGCCGCGGCCAACACCTCGTTCCAGGCTCCTACCAGGAACAGGTCGTCACCCCCGGAGTACACGACCACTATGTTGCGCATTCCGCCGGGGGCTACCGGTCCGGGTGTGCCATTGGCCAGTATGCCGTTGAGGTAGAATTTGAAAAAGACCGAGAGGCTGCGGGACAGGGTCGCGGTGCGCGACAGGGTCAGGTAGCGATACTTGTCCTCCGCCGCCGCTTCTCTCACGAACCCCTTGACGAAGGCGGTCCCCATGTTATCGACGTCAGCCCGCAGCACGCCCAGCCTGGGTATACCCCTGGAACTCTCCGCTAGGTCCGCGAAGGTCTTCAATTCCCCTTCCGGCCCTGTGGCTGCGTAATCACCCAGCCATAACTTTGTCGCCAGCGAGAGTCCGGTTCGAAAGGTGTTTTTACTGTAGACCCTGACAACCTTCTTGGTATCATCCTGCAGCATCTTCCTTACCTGCTCCTCTCCGGAGGCGCTGAAATACATCTGTCCACCCTGGCCGGAAAACAGCGGGAGGGATGGGCCATGGTTGGCTTGGGTCGAGACCACGAACACTGAATCGGGCTTGATCAGTCTCCCTGATATGTCAGCGAAAGCCGAACATGTGGCGCACAGGGTCCCCTCCTCCTTCTCCACCAGATCAGCCGAGATTCCGCATATCCTGCATTCGCGCCCCTCCTTGTCCGTGTTGCCGCCATTGAGGAAGCGGAGGTCGGCGGCGCTGTAGCGCCTGAGCTTGCGCTCGGAGATCTGTCCCGCCACGCTGCGGAAGATATCGCTGTAGGCCTCAGGCTCCCCAGTACGGTTCATCAGCTCATCGGCTGAACATGCCTGCATTCCATAGGCGATGAAGAGCCTGGAACCGAACAATTCCATGAGGCGGTTATTGGTGTTCGCCACCGCCTGTCCTGCTTTTTGCCTGGCTTCCGCGGTATTGGGCAGCAGCATGTAAGCGTGAGCCCCGCCGGTATAAATCAGGTTGGCACGGGACAGCGAACATTCACTCAGTATCTCATCGACCAGGTTCTCCAGCATCAGTTCCAGGTAGAAAGACCTGGCCCGCAGGCCTTTTAACGCTCCCTTCGATGATATCGTGTATATGAAGGATTGCACGCCCGAGACATCGCAGGAGAAGAGGCAGAAGGCCTTCTCAGCATAGAAAGAATTGCGGTTTCGGAATAGTTCCATATGGTAGTCTGTTCTCCCCTGGTCTTCGAGATAGAGGACCATGCATGCGGCCAGGGCGGCGGTTATCTTGGAGTGGTCGAACAACGAGATATCAGCCACTTCGCCCGCATAGGTGGAGGATGGGACATATGACAGATAGGCCTCGGTCAGTTCCAGCAGCGAATTGACATATTCGCCCTGAAAGTCAATCCCCCGCAGGCCTTCGCTCAAGCCCAGGGCGACACGATCATAGTCAGGGCCAGGGCTGTAATTGGCCATTTCCTGGGGATAATTGATCTCACTGGAAATAGGAGCAACCTTGTATGCTGCTTTGGCCTGTGAGTTGTTCAGGAGGTTGTAGATGGATTCCTGGGGATGGTTACGGTCGAAACCCTTTACTCCTTCGCCCTCTGTTTCCCTCCGGTCGGTTCCGGCGGCGATGTTATCGGCCAGGTAGACCACGTATGCCGGATTGCCCGGAGGGAGGCCAACCCCTGTAATATCCCGGTGATGGTGGTACCTGATACAGTCCAATATCGCCTTGTCTTTAAGAAATCTGCCTGCCCACTCGTAGCCTGAGACGCTATGTGCCCGGCCATCACTCTGGGATGTGCGATACAGGACCTTGCCGATGTCGTGAAGAAGGCTTCCAATGGTAACGGTTCTTACAAGTTCATGCAATTTATCACCCCTTCCTGAGACTGCTTTCTGCAATTAATTCGAATTATTGGGAGGTTCATCACTACTTCATAACACCATGCCACTAATAACACTTAATAGACAGAGATTCGACTTCTGTTAAGGATAATCCTTCCAGTTTTCTGTTATTTATGTTTTTTCGAGCGTATCCGATAATTTAAACATGAATTGTCTACGAGACAGTAGCTCAGACGAACCACTAACTCAGTGGCATAAATGATTCAAGGAGTGTTACGAGGGTGAATATGACATGCCGAAGACATATCTAGTCTTTTGCTCAATAGCACCTCAAGTGATCAAATACCGTTTGCTTTCAGCACCTCAAAAAGGTAAACAGGACTTATGGCTCCTGGAACATTTGGGTTTATGGTAAGTCTGTATGTTGAGACTATCGAACCATTTGAAAAATGGGCAATGATTGGCGGAGTTACAGTGTACCTATTGAACGGGCTGTACACTGAATATGAGCTGCCGTAGATACTATACTGATTGAAGATGCTTTCTGCAGCGTATTTACTGCCATGCAATCCGTAAGGATTATAAATGCTGTCAGCATCATATGTGTTTGATGTCAATTTACCCAGGTACGTATACTTATTATCATCGGCAAACAAATACAAGCCATCAGCGATGGTAGCCGCAGAAGCTGGTACGGTTATGGCCAAAAGCAACATGCTCATAACCATTATAATTAGTGCTCTTCTTTTCATAATAAATCTGCCCTTCCTCCTAGTTTTTTTGGTATCCTATACCAGAATTGTTGATAAAACATCTCCCCCCTTCTGCTCCTTAATACTCCTTCTAAGCCCCTTGGGCTTAAATATCCCATTCTTTTCCACCCTCTCCTATTTATACGTAAATATTTAATCTTTTTGCCATGGAATGCCAATTTTAACTCCGTTTTTTAACAATTCTTGTCCCTGGTCGCTCCCGTCTTCATGGACATAAAGTAAAAGGATATCTGTATCACACAAAAATACCGAAGGCTATAAACCTTCGGTATTTGTCATGCGCTTTTTTCCAAACAAATAGTAACCATTTTCTATAATATAAGAGAAATACCAAAGGTCATAATACTTCGGTATTTTGTTCATTGTCTATTGACTATATCTCTTCTTAATCACGGTAAATCTGCGATCTTTTATTTCGTCACCTTTATATCCCATGCTATTAAGTATAATTTCAACTGAGATTTCAGTGCATTTTGTATTACCTCCATAACATTGATTAATCAATCTTATAATAAATCATATGATTTATATTCTAAATAAAAACTCTTTGCAACAATATTTCGAATACTAATCTAGTTAGCAAGTGCCTAGCAACAAATACAAGATTCACTAACATAGTGGTAAAGGCAAAAATACCGAAGGTCTAAAACCTTCGGTATTTTCGTGCTTGATATTGGTGCCCGAGGCCGGGGTCGAACCGGCACGGCCTTGCGGCCGCGGGAT
>ENA-UOUL01005677-UOUL01005677.1-bioreactor-metagenome-genome-assembly--contig:-NODE-5677-length-10632-cov-3.279015_pt1 | contig 10632 bp, 7 predicted proteins | sample MGYA00249838_ERZ747220 | MGnify/ENA primary metagenome ERZ747220 (study PRJEB28778, sample SAMN05720191) | bioreactor metagenome | isolation source: Anaerobic biogas reactor | place: USA:Washington...
CCCGGGCCCGGCTCGCGGTGGCGTGCCGGCGTGCCGGACGGCTACGCGAGGCAGCCGACCACTACCGTGACGTCCTGCAGCATTCGGCGGCGTTCTCCGCGGAGGATGTGGAGGCGTGGCGGTTGGGCTTGGGATCGTATCTAGAAAAACATGGGTTGGTGTCCAAGACTGAGATCATGCGCATCCACCTGGCACGTGTGATGGAGATCATCCGCGAGTTGGGTCTCAAGCCTATGATGTGGAGCGACATGTTTTTCCGCGCGATCGACCCGCAAGGTAAATACTACAATGAAACCCTTGAAATTCCCGAAGAGTCAGTGAACGCCGTGCCCGACGGGATGCAGCTTGTGTATTGGGACTACTATCACCATAAGGCGAGCGAGTACGACTGCTTCATCGAAAAACACCGAAAGTTTGGCGAGCCGATCTTTGCCGGCGGTATCTGGACCTGGCTCGGCTACGGCGCGAACTGGCCGAAGACGTTCAACACGTCATATCCCGCGCTGATGACCTGTAAGCGGAAAGGCGTGCGCGAGGTGTTCGTCACGATCTGGGGCGACAACGGGACCGAATGCAACATCTTCGCAAACCTCCCGGGGTTACAGTATTTCGCCGAGCACGGCTATAACGCCGATCCGTCCGAACCCGAGATTGCTGCGCGTTTTAACTTCTGCTGCGGTGCTGATTGGAACGATTTTCTCCTTATGACCCGTATCGACAAAATTCCTTCCATTGAGAACAGTGTTGAGGAGCCATACAACTGCTCGAAGTTCCTGATGTGGCAGGATGTTCTGACCGGTCTGTTGGATAAGAACATCGAAGGGCTGCCGATTAATGCGCACTACGAGAAGCTCGCAGAGGAATTCAAGGATGCTATCGGACGTAACGGTGCATACGACAGACTGTTTGAGTACAACTACAACGTTGCGAACGTGCTGGCGCTGAAGTCCGAGCTGGGGCTACAGCTGACAAAAGCATATAAGGATGATGACAGAGACACGCTCACGGAGCTGCTGACCCATACGCTGCCGGAGCTGACTGTACGCGTGAAGGTGCTGCGCAAGTGCCACAAAAAGCTGTGGCGGAAGACATACCAGCCGTTTGGCTGGGATATAATGGATCTGCGTTACGGCGGACTGCTTATCCGGCTGCAGAGCACGTCGGAGCAGCTTACTGCGTACCTCGCCGGTGACCCCGATGCCCTTCGGGAACTGGAGGAACCTCGGCTTCCGTACAACGGTATCGAGGGAATCCCCCTCTACACCAACTATTACGGTGATCTCGTCTCGCCAAGCCGTACTGCACCAAAAGCGTAATTATAATAAACCCTCGTTTCTGATGAAATGAGGGCTTATTATTGATGTAGATTGAGAATGGGTGCTATCCCGGTGAGCGCGGGGTCATCTCGTATTTATACGTTCTTCTTACGTTCGAGATTTCTCTGTGCTGCCAGCAGCAGCGCCTGTATATAGCCGACCGAGTACGCTGTCTCCGCGTAGCCGCCCTCGCCCTCACGCAGCACCGGCGAATGGTCATAGATCATCGTACCGTCGTATCCTGCCTCGCAGAAAGTCTCTACCAGATTCAGCATGTCGCCGTAGCCGTCATTGAGAAATGTTTCGGTGAAGCGAGGAAGCGGGGCGTCGATGTTGCGCAGATGCGTGATGATCACACGTCCGTCATGGACAAACTCACGGATGGCGTCGGTGATATTGCGGAAACCGCCGCCCTCGAGCCAGCAGCCGCAGCAGAACTCCATCCCCAGCGGCGGCCGTCCTGTCGTCTTCGTGCGATACCCATCGGCGATTGCAAACGCACGGCGGTAGTCCTCCGCGCTCGTAATCAGACATGCCACTCCTGCAATCATCGGCATCGGCGGGTCGTTGGGATGCAGTGCCAGCCGTACCCCCGTTTCCTCACACACCGGGATGATCCGCTTCATGTAGTAGTCGAATGTCTCCCACAGCTCATCCTTCGTGTAGACCCGACCGCGTGTCATCTCACGCGACAGCAGGTCATTTTCATCGCAGTATCGCGTTTTGCATCCGCCGCGTGTTGTTGTGCTGCCGCTGCTCCACACAAGATCGGCTTCCCAGGTGAAGGTCGTGTTATAAACTCCGAGCCGTGCAAGTGTCCGCAGCACCTCCGCCATCCCTTCGATGTCGCGGTCACGCTCTGGCGTCCCCAGGATGATATTTGCCGACTTTGCAAGCTTGTAGTCTCCGGCGTTGTAGAGCGTAATGCCATGCCGTGCAAGTCCGTCGTGCAGCCTGGCAAGCTCTTCATACGCCGCTGTCAGACAGGATCTCTTCCAGGTGTAGGCATACCGCAGACCCAGTGCTTCGAGAAAACGTATTTTTCCTTCGTCTGCGTCCGGTGCGATGGAGTTTGAGAGTTTGACCGTCGTTTTCGGCTGATTGATGTTTGACATAAGCATCCCCCCATGTTATAATAAAACCCAACGATGATCAGGAAAGAGGAATTCAACATGCCGGATAGAAATATGTTCCTTGCGCAGATCGACGCGCGGAAAGGTGAGCTGTTTGAGCTGCTGCAAAAGCTCATCCGCTTTGATTCGCAGAACCTGGGCAGCAGCGGACGGGAAGCGGGCATTGCGGCGTTCATACGGGATGAGCTGACCGCGATGGGCCTGTCCGCCGATCTTTATTCGCCGGACAGCATAGACGGACTTCCCGAACACGTCGACTATTGGCCCGGCCACAACCTCGCCGACCGCCCCAACGTCACCGGTACACTTTCCGGTACCGCGCATACCCGCAGACTGATGCTCGCCGCGCATTCGGATACCACACCCATAGGTGATCCGCGCAACTGGACAGTCGACCCTTTCGGCGGCATCCTCAAAGACGGGAAAATTTGGGGGCGTGGCGCGTGCGATGACAAGTACGGCATCGCCGCGGCGCTGTTCCTGCTGCGGCTGCTGCATGACGAGGGAATCGAGCTGCCGTATGACCTGCTGTTCACCGCCTACTGCGATGAGGAGTTCGGCGGAGGCAACGGCGCCCTTGCCGCGAGCGTCAAATACCCGTGCGACGACATCCTGAACCTCGACTGTAAGAACTTCGAAATCTGGGCGTGCGCGGTCGGCGGCGGTGTCATCCGCGCGAAGATCCGCTCAAACGAGCCGCTCGATTCCGCCGGCAAAATGCTCGACGGTCTGACGCTCGTCCGCGCAGAATTCGACGCCTTCAGGGAGCGCCGCCGTGACGAGCTGCGGAAACTGCCGTACTACCGCGACACCATCATTCCCGACACAACCGTACGCTTCATGGAGCTGCGCGCAGGCGACAACGGCTCTGACCTCAACCGCGCATTTGCCGACGTCACCTACTACACCGCCCTTACGGAACCTGAGATCAACCGTGAGTTCGACGCGATGGCAGTGCGGCTCAATGAAGCGCTCGCGCTGCTTGGGATGTGCTTCGACGGCTTCGAGAAGGTCACGCGCTTCTTCCACCACGCCGCGACCGCCGATGAGAACCCCGCACTGGATTTGTTATGCAAAGTTTCCCTTGAAACCTCCGGACGGAAGCTGACGCCCTGCGGGTCGTGCCTGTCCGACCTGCCGCTGTTTATCCTTTATGGCAGCCCGCGCGCTTTCTCCTTCGGTATCGGCCGCGACTTCTCCGTGTACGGAGGTGCGCATCAGGCCGATGAGTTCATCGAATGCGACGCGCTCGTTGAGTTCACGAAGATCATCGGCGCATTTCTGCTGTCGTACTAATCGGTCAGCTTCACAACCCAGATCGTGTTGTCACTGCCGTATTTCTCGCAGCCCGCCGGCTGCATCCACTCCGCAGCGACTACCCACGCCTCATGTTCTGAGAGCTGTGTCACCCCGAAGTTGCCGAGCCGTGCGCCGCGCTCCGGGGTGATCACGATTTCTGTATCCCGCAGAAGCACCGCCGCGTCGATCTCCGCCAGGAACAGCGGCGCGCGGTGACGGAAGACGTGGTCGTTATTTGCCCCGCGCCGCGTATATACAAGGTATGTACGCGTGCCAAGCGTCACGAAATGCTGCTGCGTGTTGTAGTTTTCAAGCTGCCTTCCGTCGTCGTATGTCCAGATTTTCGGTTCGGTATAGTGAAGTCCGTCGTCAGAGCAAGCAACCCACCCCGCCTCGTCCGACCTTAACGTCAGCAGATACCGCCCGGTCGCCGCGTCGAACGTGACTGACGGCTCGCCGTAACCGCGCTTAAGCGACGTGTTGACAATCTCATCGCCGTACGCTTTGACCCACAGTGTCTCACCGTCGAACCCGCAGCGCAGCACGCAGACATGTGCATTCGGCTTGCCGTAGTACACCGGCAGCAAGATATCGCCGCAGGGAAGGTCATACCGCTGTGTGCAGCCCGCGTCGCCCGGGAGATACGCCGCGTCGACCGTAAGTGTACGCCACGGTTTGAATGCGCCGCTGTCCCAAACTGCGTATGCCGTCGCGCGCCGGTCATGGAGAATCGCTTTCGGAGTCGTCGTCAGATCATACCCCAGTGCCGTACCCGTCCCGAGCAGAACGCCGGTCTTCTCATGCAGCGCGGGCGTGAAGTTGCACACCACCGTCTCCGCACCATCCTCCGCGTGTGCCATCAGCCCCGCGTCGATGTGAAACGCACTCCAGATACTGCCGTCCGGCGAGGTCTTCACCTCCGGCGTATCAAAGATATCTGAACCGGCCAGCAGCAGCTTCTGCGCGGTCATCACATACCCGTCCGATGTCCGTCCGATACGAGCATGGACATAACACTTCACGCCGTCATATCCCGCATGTGCTTTGCTCAGTGCGATGTTCATAAGAAGCCTCCGGATAAAAAAACAGTAAATGGGTTTGAAACCGTCTGCATTTTGGAATATGGCAAAACCTCCCGGATCGCAACGATCTGAGAGGTTTTCAGCAGCTTACAGGCACATTGTGAGGATTTCAGCAATCTCTTTCTCATCCAGAGTGACAACACCGGGGAGGGTGCGCTTGCCGTAGTTGGTGCACTTGCGCGCCATCTCCGGAATTGCATCCGCCGTGATGCCGAACTCGCCGAGCGTCGACGGCATCCCGATGCTCTTAAAGTACTCCTCGGTACGCTCGATCCCCTCGAGCGCCGTCCGCTCCGGACGTGCAAAGTTCATCTCGCAGTTCCAGACACGTACCGCATACTGTGCCGTCCGCGCGATGTTGGACGGCAGCACATAGCGTGCCCACTTCGGGAAAATCACTGCCAAGCCTGCGCCATGCGCTACCTCCGGGAACATTCCGCTGACCTCATGCTCTATCTGGTGCGACGCCATAAAGAAGTCGCGTCCGCAGCCGGTCAGATCGTTGTGCGACAGCGACCCTGCCCACATCAGATTTGCGCGCGCGTCATAGTCGTTCGGGTCGCGCATCGCGGTTTTACCGGCGGCGATCACCGTCTTGAGAAGCTGCTCGGCGATCCGGTCGGTCAGCTCCGCCTCACCCGGGAAAGTCATGTAACGCTCGATCGTGTGCATCATGATGTCGACGATGCCGCACGCTGTCTGATACGGCGGCAGCGTGTAGGTCAGCTCCGGGTTCAGGATCGAGAACAGCGGACGGTGGAAGCGGGAGTTGTAGCCGCGCTTGAGGTTCAGTGTTTCGTTGGTAATGACCGCCGAAGAGCTCATCTCGCTGCCCGTTGCGGAGAGTGTCAGGATTGTCGCCATCGGCAGCGCGTCGATGGGGGAGTCCTCCTTCATGAAAAAGCGCCAGATATCTCCGTCATTTTTCGCTCCGACTGCAATGGCCTTTGCCGAGTCGATCGCCGAGCCTCCGCCGACGGCAAGAACCAGATCGGCGTTGTACGCGCGCACCATTTCGATACCCTGCCTGACAAATGACAGCGTCGGGTTTGGCTGAACGCCGCCAAGCTCAATAAAGTCAACGCCGTTATCACGCAGCGCGCCGGTCACTTCGTCATATAGACCCGTCTTCTTGATGCTGCCGCCGCCGTAGTGCAGGAATACGCGCTTAAAGCCGTAGGATGCGGTGATTTTTCCGATCTGCTTATGCGTACCTGCTCCGAAAACAACGCGAGTCGGTGAATGAAATTCAAAATTATTGATCGAAATCGCCCCCCTTTTAATACTTGCAGTATAGCACACAAAGGTATGATTGTCAAGAATCGGGAAATCCCCGCGAAATGCCTTACATCCGTTCACTTCTTCTTAGATGATCATGTTTACAGGGGATATACGGGATAAATTGCTGATTGTCTGCTGCATTCATCATTCCACGAATACACAAAAATCCAGAATGACTTTTCCTTCCGCGTCCGGCGTCGTGAAGCGCGGGCAGGTATTAGGAAAGATTGAGCAGTACGCGCGTCTCGGGGTCAGCGATGCGTGCGATGATCGCGGCAGCTGCGGCGCGCGTGATCGTGGTGTTCGGATAGAAGGTTCCGCGCTTGTCTGAGCCTGTCAGAACGCCCGCGCGGTACAGCGCATAGATATCCCCGGCATACCGGGCACTCGGCGCGACGTCCGGAAGCTTATTAATGTTGTTGATCTGCAAGAGTTCTTCCGGCATCGTACGTGCAAAGATGTGTGCCATCTCCGCGCGTGTCGCCGGACGATTCATGTCGGCTTCCGTGAATTCGCCCCACTCTATGATTCCTGTCGCAACCGAATAGAACGAGTAGCCTGTGTACCACGGAGAGAGCTGCGTGAACTTCCCGTCGCCGCCGTAATAAAGGTTGTGGAGCCGCGACGCCATCGTCAGCGCCTCGGCAATTGTCACCAAACCGTTGGGATTGAACCGCTTGCCGTCGCCGACACCGTTCACCAGCCCCAACTCATATGCTTTCGCGACGACACGCCCCGCGTTCGCGCCGTACCAATCGTTTTCATCAATATCGCGGAACTGTCCGGGCCTATACGTGCGCACAGCTTTCAGGTTTGCAATCGACACATTTCCGTAGAACGTTGTGACCAGGCTGCCGTTCACTAAGAATACGCCGCTGTCCTTCCCTTTGTACTTCGCATTCCCAAGGCGAATATCGCCTGCTGCATAGATTGCAAGGTTATCGCTGTAGATACTGGCGGTTGCGTTTCGGATGGAGACATCACCATTGTCACTGCAGACGCCTGCTTCTTGGGCATAACAGTAGACCGTGCCTCCGTCAATTTCGATATCGCCGTTTTCGGAAAGAAACGCGTTTGTATATCCCGTGGAGACGATTAAGCCGCTTTTTACCTTCAGGTCATCATTTGCAAAGACGCCTATACCGTATCCGTCTTCCGAGAGCGCGGTGAGCAGAAGCCGACCGTCGCCGGAAAGCGTCAGATCCCCGTCATATACATACAGCGCGGGACTTGTGTCACTCGTCAGCGTGTTTACGCCCGACACCACGATCTCCACGTCGCCGTCTTCGACCTGAATGCAGGCATCTTTGATACCGTTGAGGTAGAGCTTATTGCCGCTGAGCCGCGCGACGGTTTTACCGTTCTGTTTAAAGGTTTCGCCGTTATGCAGTACGGCGAGGTCGGTGTTCCAGTCGTGCGGATCGATGATGAAGACTCTCAATCCGTCATCTGCGAGCGCGGTGGGTATACAGACGCAGACAAGTGCAAGTGCGAGTAGGACACTGATGATTTTCCTCATAGATAACCTTCCTTTCTTATCTTGTCTCTACTTTTACAGTTTATCATAGACAGCTTCAAATGTCAAACATTTTTGCATTGCCTAAGCTATAATCGGAGTCGCTGTTGACAATCCATGCGGCAGATGTTATACTTTAATGGGGAAGCCAGATGAAAGGACTGTGAATTATGCTGACGATCACCGAACGCGCTGCGCTTTCAAGAGAACGCGGAGAACATCGGGGCAGAGAACGTGATATACTGTTCGCCCGCGGCGTCTTTGAGACTCCCGCCGCATATAGTCCAAGCATCCGCCGCGTGCATATCGACGCGTACGTTCTCGGACACTATACCGTCGCGGTACCCGAAAGCTCTTTGCTCGCCGGAACTCTGAACACTGCGTACCGTGAGACCGCCGAGGATGTCCGGGTGTTCGAAAAGTTCCGGGAACTGTCGCATACGACGGGCTGGCTCGGCGGTTGGGCGTCCGGTCAAACCGGGCACCGGGTGGTGGACTACGAGAAGCTGCTGCGGCTGGGACTAGCGGGCGTACTTGATGAGGTCGACCGTGCAGACGCGGCACTTGAGACGAGTGACCCCGGCTATACGGGTAAGCGTGCGGTCTACGAAGGGATGCGTGTGGCGCTCAACGCCGTGCGTGAGTTTGCGGTACGTTATCGGCAGACTCTCACGCAGATGGCCGACGAGACGTCCGATGCAGAGGAAGCGTCGCGGCGCCGCAAGATGGCGGACGCGTTCTCACGTGCGCCCGAGTATCCCGCCGAGACCTTCCGCGACGCGCTGCAGGCGATGTGGTTCCTGCAGTTCTGCCTGTACCTCTGTGGCGACATCTCACTGACAGGACGTCCCGACAACTATCTGTGGCCGTACTATTCCAGCGACCTGAAGGAAGGCCGCATCACGCGTGAAGAAGCTTTTGCGCTCATAGAGGAACTGTATCTGCGCCACAACGAAATTTACGACGCGTGGCCGGCGTCGGTGATGCTCTGCGGCGTCGACCGCAACGGCAACCCCGTGTGCAACGAGCTGTCGGAGCTGTTCCTCGACGCCATACGGACGACGGGACTTGTGAACCCGTCGGTGAGCGTTGCCTGGACACCCGCGCTGCCGGATGCTTTCCGTGATAAGATCACCTCACTGCTTGCTGACGGTTACACACGGCCGTCGATCTTCAACGACCGTGTCATCCGCGCGGGCCTCATCGATGCCGGGATGGAGGAGCGGGACGCGCGATATTATATCCACTCCACCTGCGTCGAAATCACACCCATCGGCAACAGCGGCGTACAGGTCGCGACGCCGTACATCAACCTCAACAAAGCGTTCGAGTTCATGCTTGGTGAAGGTGCGTCACTCTACGGCGCTCCATGCCCGGTTGAACGGATTCAAGCGAAAAAGCTCACGGCATACGCGGACTTCGACACATTCTACGCTGATTTCCGTACGATCTGCGCTGAGATCATCCGTGTGGAGCTGTGTCGGGTGAACGAGCGGCTGGATGCAATGATTAAGCACGCGAGCTGTCCTTTGGCGTCGGCATTCCTGGACGACTGCATCGCGCGCGGCATGGACGCGGTGGCAGGCGGCGCGCGGTATCAGTACGTCTACCCGTGCTTCCCGGGGTTTATCAACCTGCTCGACGGACTTGCGGCAATCCGCAAGGTCGTGTTCGATGAGAAGCGCGTGACGCTTATGGAGCTGTCCGACGCGTGTCGGAAGGACTTTGCGGGTGAGGAAACGCTTCTGCGGATATTGCGGGATAAGTCACCGAAGTTCGGCAACAACGATGATGCGGTCGATGCGTTCGGGAGGGAGATGTTCGACTTTATCCGGGAAGAGCTGAAGCGGTACCGGACGGCAGCGGGCGGGACATTCCATCCGTCGTACTTTGCGTGGGTGATGCACGGACGTCTGGGAGAACAGGCCGCGGCAACACCCGACGGACGCCGTCAGGGTACCGCGCTGTCGGAGCATCTGGGCGCCGTGCAGGGGATGGACCGTGAAGGTCCGACGGCGGTGATGCGGTCGGTGCCCGCGATCGTGAAGTTCCCGGTGTTGGAGTAGATCGTGGCGCCGCCAAGCAGCGAGTCGAACATGATCCCCGGTGGCATCGGCGGCGGCTGGGCCCCCGCGGGCATCGGAGCGAATGCGAAAAGCATGGTTACAGCCAGAAGCGCTGCGACAGACCACCTCATCGTGAACACCCTTCCCCGGCAGAAAGTGCGATGGCAGTCCCACCCCGTTAGAGTTGTGCGCGTCGCAGATCAGGCAGTGCAGTCTGCTTCGATCGGCATCTCGGACCGATCACTCCCTTCGCGGTCAGTGCGGCCTCAGGCGCTGATCTCACAGCGGCAGATCGACCCATTCCTCGCACTCGGCGGAGAGGTACGCCGCCCGCAGGATCTCGACCGACTTGCGGCCCTCGCCGGCCGGGCAGGCGGGCTCGCGCTCGCCACGGATGCAGCCGACCATGTCCTCGACGATGTTCGCCGGACCGACCTCGAGTGGCTCGTCATCGCCCGGCACAGTCCACTCCGCCAGCGCTTCGTTCGCGATGAGCGCCGCCCCGCGGGTGCCGTGGATGCCCACGCGCGTGATCTGCGCGCCGGTCCAGGTCGTGGTGGTGACGATGGAGCCGCGCGCCCCGCTCTCGAACTCGAGCATCGCCAGCGCAAGGTCCTCCGTCTGGCAGTTGTGATGGCCCGCGATGGCGTAGTGCCCGCAGACGCGCGTGACCGGACCCATCACCCACTGCATCAGGTCCACCTGGTGGATGCCCTGGTTGGCCATCGAGCCGCCGCCATCAAGCTCCCACGTCCCGCGCCAGCCGCCGTAGTACTCCTCATCGCGCTTCCACTTCATCTCGATGGTGGCGAGGATGGGCCTGCCGAAGCGCCCCTCACGCATCGCGCGCACGATCCGCCGCGGCTCATCCTCGTAGCGCCGACCGAAGTCCACCGCGTAGACCAGCCCGGTCTCCTCCGCCACGGCGGTCGCGGCGTC
>ENA-UOUL01005679-UOUL01005679.1-bioreactor-metagenome-genome-assembly--contig:-NODE-5679-length-10630-cov-4.099782_pt1 | contig 10630 bp, 9 predicted proteins | sample MGYA00249838_ERZ747220 | MGnify/ENA primary metagenome ERZ747220 (study PRJEB28778, sample SAMN05720191) | bioreactor metagenome | isolation source: Anaerobic biogas reactor | place: USA:Washington...
GTCCAGCGCGCCCTGGAATATGAAATCAAGAGACAGCAGTATATCCTGGAAGGAGGCGGAACGGTGGTTCAGGAAACGCGCCTCTGGGACGACAGCCAGGGGGTGACCCACTCCATGCGCAGCAAGGAAGAAGCCCATGATTACCGCTATTTCCCGGATCCGGACCTGGTGCCGATCCGGATCTACGCGGAATGGGTGGAAACCGTTTTCAAGGAGCAGCCTGAATTGCCCCTGGAGAAGCGCGAGCGTTTCGTGCGCGAATACGGCATCCCTCCCTATGATGCCGGCGTGCTGTCTTCGAGCCGTCGACTGGCGGATTATTATGAAGAGACCGCCCGGCACTCCGGAAACCCGAAAGCGGCCAGCAACTGGGTCATGGGAGATCTGCTGCGCTTCCTCAATGAGGAAAAGCGGGACATCCGGGATTGCCCCATCTCCTCCACCGCCCTGGCCGAGATGATCCGGATGATCGATCAGGGGACCATCAGCGGCAAGATGGCCAAGGAGATCATCGAGGTCATGTATCAGACGGGAAAAACGGCCCCGGCGATTGTGGAAGAGAAGGGGATGGTCCAGATCACGGACGAATCCTCGCTTGCCGCGGTGATTGCGGGGATCCTGGAGGCCAATCCGGGCCAGCTGGCCCAGTACCGTTCCGGGAAGGACAAGCTTTTCGGCTATTTTGTCGGTCAGGTCATGAAGGCGACCCAGGGAAAGGCCAATCCCCAGGTCATCAACGACCTCCTGAAAAAGATGCTGGCGGGATGACGAGGCGCGAAATTCCGGAAAGCTCAGGGAAAACGTCATGATCCCAACTCTTTCCTGGAGAAACAATTCCGTTGTTCTCCTGGATCAGCAGGCTCTCCCCGTGGAGGAGCGCGTTCTGGTCTGCACCCGCTATCAGGAGGTGCTGACGGCCATTAAGGATTTGACGGTTCGTGGCGCTCCGGCGATCGGGGTGGCGGCGGCGATGGGCATCGCCCTGGGGTCCCTTTCCCTTCCAGCCGATTCCCCCGAGGGCTTCCGGAATGGGTTTGACGCCCTGTGCGATCAATTTGCTGCGGCAAGGCCGACGGCGAAAAATCTGTTCTGGGCCATTGAGCGGATGAAGGGATGCTTTGCCGGAGCCATGGCTGATGCAATGACGGGAGAAACGGAAAAAGTCCGGCAGGCACTGGTTGACGAGGCTCTGAGAATGGCCGAGGAGGATGTGGCCATCAACAGGCGGATCGGGCGGAACGGGCAGATCCTGATCCCCGACGGTGCCCGGATTTTGACTCATTGCAATGCCGGGGCCCTGGCCACGGCCGGTTACGGGACGGCGCTGGGCGTGATCCGGGCGGCCCGCGATGCAGGGAAAACCATTCAGGTCTTTGCCGATGAAACGCGGCCCGTTCTGCAGGGGGCCCGCTTGACTGCCTGGGAGCTGCAGCAGGAAAACATCCCGGTCACGCTGATCACCGACAACATGGCAGGATTCCTCATGAAGCAGGGACTTGTGGACTGCGTTCTGGTGGGGGCTGACCGGATTGCCGCCAACGGGGATACCGCCAACAAAATAGGGACGTATTCCCTGGCGGTTTTGGCCGATGCCCACAGTATTCCCTTTTACGTCGCCGCCCCCCTGTCCACGATCGATCGGCAGCTTTCCAGCGGGGCCGATATTCCCATAGAGGAGCGGCCTGACGAGGAAGTGCTGGCCATCCGGGGGGTCCGCATAGCCCCCGTCGGTGTTGGCGTGTACAACCCGGCCTTCGACGTCACCCCGGGCGGCTACATTGAAGCCATTATTTCCGAAGCCGGGGTAGCCCGGTTTCCCTATGAGTCCTCCCTGGAGAAACTCTTCCTCGAACCATCATGAAAGATCCCGTTCAGAAACTGCTCCTCTTTGATTTTGACGGCGTTCTCGTTGATTCTCTGGACGTCTACGAGGCGGTTGTCCACCAATGCCTCGATGCGATCGGAAGGCCGATTGTTTCAACGCGAGCGGACTATCTGGCCCTTTACCAGGACAACTTCTACGAGGAGCTTGCCCGCCGGGGCATCGATCTATCCGCCTTTCTGGCCGAACTGGCCAGGATCCGTCCGCACATCGACACATCCCTTATCAAGCCCCTCCCGGCAGTGACATCGATTCTCCCGGCCCTGGCCGAACGGCACCGGCTGATGCTCATCTCTTCCAACAGCAGAGAGGTCATTGAGGTGCTGCTGGCCCGGATGGGCGTATCGGAATGCTTTGAAGAGGTCATGGGTGCGGATTTTCTTCTGAACAAAACGGAAAAGATCGTCCACGCGTGGAATTTGACCGGGTTCGCAAAGGAGGACGTCTATTATGTCGGGGACACCGCCGGCGATATCCGGGAAGCGCACCGGGCCGGCATCAGAAGCGTTGCGGTGACATGGGGCTGGCATGAGCGGAGCGACCTGGAAGCCGTTTCTCCCGATTTTCTCGTGGATACGCCTCAAGCTCTCGCTCGCATGTTCACGACGGAACCCCCATCGCAGGGATGTTAACGATCAGGCCTTTGTCATGGCATTGGTATTGCTTGCAGCATACCGGCGGCAGCTGTTGAGTCCCGGGGGCCGTGTTTCCGGTTTTTCTGATCGACAGGCACACCAAGCCCTTTTACATTTGCCAATGCGGGAGACCTGATTGCATGGATGTCAAATTTATCAATCCCTTTCTGGACGGCGCTACAGAGGTCATCAAGACCATGGCCTTCATGGAGGCTGTTCCCGGAAAGCCCTTTTTGAAGAAGGATGACACGGCAAGGGGCGATGTATCCGGAATTATCGGCATCACGGGTGATGCCACGGGCTCCCTGGCCATCAGTTTTACCGAAGGGTGCATCTGGGGAATCGCCGGATCCATGCTGGGGGAAACGTATACGGATACCACGCAGGAAGTGCTCGACGCCGCTGGGGAGCTTACCAACATGATTTCCGGCGTGGCTCGAACCAACATGGAGAAGATGGGGCTAAAAGTCTTTGCCGCCATCCCCTCCGTCATTTTCGGTCGGGACCATACGATCCGTCATATCTTGAACAGCCCGAGCATTGTTATCCCTTTTTCCACACAAACGGGGGAATTTGTCGTGGACGTCTGTATCCGGACCACCGAGGCCCAGGCCAGATCCAAGGAAAATTATCAGGTGATCAATCGGCGGACGGCAGAACTGATTTCTCCGCAGCCGGGAAAAAATAAGCCTGAGCCCCTTCCCTGCAGGGTGGAATCGGCTGCGCAGGAGCAGGGACCGCCTGTAGAGGAAATGCAGGAGGAAAAGAGCCACCGCGATATCCTCAAGGAAGCCTTGGATGCGATGATCGAAGCCCGCCGGGACATTCAGAAGCTGTTGTCTTCACAGCCCTTCATGCGGAGGGAAGATCGGAAGAAGCTCAATGATAAAGTCGCCCGGTACGACAAGAAGATCCGCAAAATGAAGCTGGATCTGACAGCCCTGGATGTCCTGTCCAGGCTGGCCCCGGAGGATCTGGCGAATCCCACCATCAAGAAACATTACCAGCACTACTGAGGCCGTCAGGCAAAAAATTTTTTTCCAACCGTCCTCACGGCTCGGGAGCATATTTCTTTCCGATGAGTCCTGATTTGGAGAAATGTGCCCCCAGGATCCGTCATCCCATGTGCTTTGGCCGCACTGGACTTCTGGAATCGTATGGTACAACTCACGGAAAACAGAAAGGGGCGCGCCGTTTGCGCACCCCTCCTGAAAAAGCATATGGAAGTTTCCTTATGCGGCGTAGACGAAATCCGTGCTATCCAGTGAAGCCGCCGTTGCGGATCCGACAATACAGATCAACACGGAATCCCCGGCGGAATTACTCGTGGGGTTGTACCAGACACTGCCGGTCGTCGTGTCATTGTAGATCCCACTGAGTTGGGTGCCGTTGCCGTTGAAACCGGTGCCTTCGAAATACCAGCTGGAGGACAGCACGTTGCTGTCATTGAAAGAGAGCCCTGTGATGGAAGAATCCTCGGCGCCATCGAGAATGTCCATCAGCACGATGGTGTCGTCCGCATGGGAAAAGTCGCCGATCGTGTCGCGGTTGGCAGATCCGGATTCGGAAAAGACGAAACGGTCCTGGCCGGTGCCGCCGTTCAGATAGTCTTGGCCAATGCCGCCGGACAGAGTATCGCCGCCGGCATTGCCGTACAGGGAATCGTTGCCGGAAAGACCGGACAGAATGTTGTCGGAACCGTTTCCGTAGAGCAAATTGTTGAGGGTGTTGCCCGTCCCGGTGGTCGCCGTGCCGGTCAGATAGAGGTATTCGACATTGGCGTCAAGGGTCTCGTTGACGGAGGCGTAAACTCTGTCGCTGCCGGCGCCTGATGCCTCGGAGACGGCGTCGCCCAGGCTATCAACATAATAGGTGTCGTTACCCGCTCCGCCTGCCAGATAATCGTTACCCGCTCCGCCGTTCAAGATATCATCGCCGGTGCCGCTGTACAGGCGGTCGTCGCCTCCATTGCCGTAAAGGGAGTTGTTGCCGTTGTCGCCGTAAAGGTCGTCATCGGCGCTGCCGCCCCGGAGGACATCATCGCCGAGATTGCCGTCGATCGTCAGGGCCACCGTCTGCGAAGACCCATCGAAATTGTCGTTGCCGTCTCCCCCGGAAATCCATTCAATGCCTGCCGTGGTCAGATTGAGGGTGTTCCCGGCCGTGCCATTGATGTAGACCCGGTCGTAACCGGCGCCGCCGCTGAGACTGGCAAAGGAGGTGCTGACCGTAATCGTGTCATTCCCGGCCCCGCCGCTGACGCTGTCTGCACCGCTGCCGGCGTTGATTGTGTCGTTACCCGTCCCGCCCAGGATTGTATCACTGTCCGTGCCCGTGGAAATCGAGTCGTTGCCGTCCCCCCCGTCCACGGCGTTGTTGCCGTTCCCGACGCTGATGTTATCGTTGCCGCTGCCGCCGTAGACGGTGTCATTGCTGCTGCCGCCGTACAGGCGGTCGTCGCCCGCATTGCCGTAGAGGGTGTTGTTGCCGTCATCGCCGTAGAGGGTGTCGTCGGCGCTGCCGCCCCGGAGGACATCATCGCCGAGATTGCCGTCGATTGTCAGGGCCACCGCCTGCGAAGTCCCATCGAAATTGTCATTGCCGTCGCCTCCGGAAAGATACTCGATGCCCGCCGTGGTCAGGTTGAGGGTGTTCCCTGCCGTTCCGTTGATATAGACCCGGTCGTAGCCGGCGCCGCCGCTGACGCTGGTGAAGGCGGTGGTGAGGGTGATCGTATCATTGCCGGCGCCGCCGCTGACGCTGTCATTGCCGCTGCCCGCGTTGATCGAGTCGTTGCCGCTGCCGCCGATAATGGTGTCGTTGCCCGTTCCGGTGGAAATCGAGTCGTTCCCGTCGCCGCCGTCCACGTTGTTGTTGCCGTTTCCGACGCTGATGTGGTCGTTGCCGCTGCCGCCGTAGACGGTGTCGTTGCCGCTGCCGCCATAGAGGGTGTCGTCGCCGGCATTGCCGTAAAGGGTGTTGTTGCCGTCGTCGCCGTAGAGGGTGTCGTCGGCGCTGCCGCCTCGAAGGACATCGGAGCCGAGGTTGCCGTCGATCGTCAAGGCTACCGTCTGCGATGTCCCATCGAAATTGTCATTGCCGTCGCCCCCGGAAATATACTCGATGCCCGCCGTGCCCAGGTTGAGGGTGTTCCCGACGGTCCCGTTGATGTAGACCCGGTCGTAGCCGGCGCCGCCGCTGAGGCTGGAAAAGGCGGTGCCGACCGTGATCGTGTCGTCCCCGGCTCCGCCGCTGACGCTGTCGGCTCCGCTGTTGCCGGCGTTGATCGAGTCGTTTCCCGCCCCGCCGATAATCGTGTCATTGCCCGTGCCCGTGGAAATAGAATCGTTGCCGGTGCCTCCGTCTACGGAATTGTTGCCGTTCCCGACGCTGACGGTATCATCGCCGCTCCCGCCGTAGACAATGTCTCGGCCGGTACCGCCGTACAATCGGTCGTTACCTCCATTGCCATAGAGGGTGTTGTTTCCGTTGTCGCCGTAGATGTAGTCGTTGAAGTTGCCGCCCCGGAGGACGTCATTGCCGAGATTTCCGTCGATCGTCAGGTCTACGGATTGTGCGGTTCCATCAAAACTGTCGTCGCCGCTCCCTCCGGAAATATACTCGATGCCCGCCGTGGTCAGGTTGAGGGTGTTCCCGATGGTTCCATTGATGTAAACCCGGTCGTAACCGTCGTTGCCGCTGACGCCGGCAAAGGCGGTGTTGATGGTGATTGTGTCATCCCCATCCCCGCCGCTGACGCTGTCGATACCGCTGCTGCCGGCATTGATCGAGTCATTTCCTCGGCCACCCACAATGGAGTCGTTGCCCGTGCCCGTGGAAATAGAATCGTTGCCGTCATTACCGTAGACGGTATTGTTTCCATTATAAGCGTTGATCGAGTCGTTGCCGCTGCCTCCAGAGGCGGTGTCGTTACCGTTGCCGCCGTAAAGGTGGTCATTGCCTCCATTGCCGTAGAGGGAGTTGGTTCCGTCACCGCCGTAAATGTAGTCGTTGGCGTTTCCGCCCCGGAGGACGTCAGACCCGAGATTGCCGTCGATTGTCAGGGCCACCGTTTGCGAACTCCCATTGAAATTGTCATTGCCGTCCCCACCGGAGATCCATTCAATGCCCGCGGTAGTCAGGTTGAGGGAATTTCCAGCCGTCCCGCTGATGTAAACCCGGTCGTAACCGCCGCCACCGCTGACACTGGCAAAGTCGGTGGTGAGGTAGATCGTGTCATCTCCATTCCCCCCTCTGACGGTATCGGCCCCGCTTCCCGCATCGATCCAGTCGTTGCCGCCACCCCCATCAATCGTATCATTCCCTGCGTAACCATAGATGGTGTCGGCCGCATCGGAAGGAATACCGCCTGTCACTCCCGGTGAAACAGATTCGGGAGTAATTGTGTCGTTGCCGGAAGTACCTTTAATCGTAGCCATTTTTTGTATTCCTTTCATTAGTTGTTGTTGAGGCCATAAAAAATGTCATTTGTTTTTTTAAGAAACAGGTCGAAGTAAATGAATAATTCACTTGTTACCCCGTCAGATGGGGCGTGATCAAATGCTTCGAATCATCATGTCGGATGGGGAGGATGATCCGAAAAAAATGTTCTTGAGCAGGTTCATTTGTTGAATGGATATAAAAACAGATATATTCAATAAATTAAACGGTTTAACCATACCTTATCTTCGCTTTAAAGTCAATAAGCATGAAGTTCTAGATGTACTTTTCTATAAAATCAGGAAGACAGGAAGAGAGGAGATGAAAAGAATTTTTGATTGAGAAAAGACGACGAACATTGGAGAGGCTTTTTATTGCGGCCGTCCCGCTGATAAAAAGACCTTATTGTCCCCGTGCTGTTTACACGGGCAACGGTATCCAGGACAGGGACATCTGTATCAACATGACAACCGGCACCCGCGAAGGCTGCGCGGGGAGCCGAGCTGTCGGGTTTGCGGCCGCTTCATGCCTCAATAAAGCCTGCTTTGCCAAGGGTTCCTTCATGGTTGCCTGAATCGCTTCATGGGTTGTTTCCGGAAGGCACCCGCATTTGATGCGCCCTGTTCAACCGGCGTTTCCTTCACTTCACCAGGAGAACGGGGCACTGAGACAGGATTCCGATTTTATAACTGATGGTTCCCCAGTCCCGTGACGGCTCGTCCAGGTGAAGCTTGTGAGAGCTCATGACGATGAGATCCACCCCCGTTTCGGAGGCATAGTTGAGGATTTCCTTGACACGATTGCCAAAGGCGATCTTGTCGGTTACCTGGACGCCGCGGTTCTCGCAGAAGGCGACCAGGCCGGCCATTTTCTTGTCTGCGCTCTTTTGCAGGCCGGTATAAAAGTCTCTGAATTCTTCAAAGGTAGCGTCTTCGATGCTTTCTACCACATGGAGGAGGCTGACGCGAGCCTTCTCCTGCGCCGCCACCTGAAGGGTAATCTCCAGGGCTTTTCTGTTTTTTGGTGTAAAGTCGACAGGAACCAGAATGTGCTTAAACATGGTCACACCTCCGCAGCAGGATCTCCGGACCCCGGGATCTTACAGTCCCAGCTGATCGCTGATCTCCTGCATGGCATTCAGGGACAGATCCACGAACTCCGGCAGGGAAATCCCCAGCTTTTCGCATTCCAGGATGATATCCCGATTCACCGAGGCCGCGAAGTTCTTTTCCTTCATCCGCTTGACGACCGATTTGGGCTTGACGCTGGCCAGCTTCTTGTCAGGATAGACAAGGGCCGTAGCCGTTATCAAGCCGGTTACGGTTTCTCCGGCGGCGAGGGCAAAGTGAAAATCCGACTGCCGAGGCCTGCCGCTGGCCATTTCATTATGCAGGACAATGGCCTCAACGATCTCCGGGTCAACCCCCCTTTCCTCAAGGATCTTTGCGGTTTCCAGTCCGTGCACCGCCAGGTCCGCGTTTACCTTCTCCACATCCAGGTCGTGCAGAAGCCCGGCCAATCCCCACCGGTCTTCATCCTGATGGAGCTTCCGGGCCAGCGCCCGCATGACGGCTTCGGCAGCATAGCAGTGCTGGCGCATCTTTTCGTTGGCAATGCAGGCATTCAACAATTCAATGGCGTCTGAACGGTCCATGCGGCACTTGATCCTCCTTGCACGAAATTGAGATTTACTCCGGCGTTAGGATGACAATTCAAGGGATGGATGTCAAGGGGATTGCTCTGGGGTGTGCCGGATTTGGAATTCGCACACGGCGGCAGCCATAAACCGCCTTCACAGGAAGAACGGTGCCGTCCTGGCCCTTCTGAAAAGGGCTTGTCCTGTTCCGTGCGGGAGAAAGCTTTTTTCTTCTCCTGTTTTGTGGTATGGGGACAAAAGGCCCCGTAGAATGGCCTTCTTAATGACGTTATTAACAAGGATCACGCGCCGGCATGACGTAAGCGGCTCAACAGGATGCGGAAACGGATCCGGAAGAGGCAGGCGAAGCCGGCGCCCATGTCCGAAAGCAAGCGGGCTGCTGTGAGGTGGATGCGAAGATGACCGAACCTTGCCTGGATGAACGGGATATCGACAATCTGACCCGGATCGTTGGGCGGGAAAGGATTTCCCGGGGGGAGTCGGTCCGTTTTCTTCATTCCCATGATGAATCCTTCCATAAGCCCTGCCTTCCCGAGGTTGTCCTCTGGCCGCACAGCACCGATGAAGTGAGCCGGATCGTCGCCCATGCCTTCCGGCGGAGGATTCCCGTGACGCCCTGGGGGGCGGGCAGTTCCCTGGAGGGAAACCCCATCCCTGTTTTCGGGGGGATCGTGCTCGATTTCCAGGAAATGAACCGGGTCCTGGCGGTCCGCCCCGAGGATTTTCAGGCGGACGTGGAGGCCGGGGTGGTCTACAAGGAACTCAACCGCATTCTGGAGGCGGAAGGGCTCTTCTTTCCCCCCGATCCCGGAGCGGCGGCAACGGTGGGCGGGATGATAGGAAACAACGCCAGCGGGATCCGGAGCGTTCGGTACGGCGCCACCCGGGATTACGTGATGCGCCTTACCACCGTTCTTTCCGACGGGCAGGTGATCCGGACGGGCAGCCGCTCCCGCAAGTGTTCCTCTGGATATGATCTCTGCCGTCTCTTTACCGGGGCGGAGGGAACGCTGGGGATCGTGACCGAGGCCACCCTGAAGCTCGCAGGGCTTCCCGCCGCCTTCATGGCTGTCCGGGCGACGTTTCCCACCCTCGGTCACGCCACCCGGACCGTCTTCGAGATTATGCGCTCCGGGATAACGCCGGGGGCCATGGAGTTCCTCGACAGGGACATCGTTGCCGTTCTCAATCGGGACCGGGGGCTCCGCCTGGAAGAATCGCCCACGCTGCTGATGGAGTTCAGCGGGTACAGTGAACGCGGGCTTGAAGATGAGATGTGTTTTGTTTCAGAGATCTGCCGGGACAACGGCTGCATCCTCCTGGACCGTGGGATCGGTCCGGAAGAGCGCAAGCGGCTCTGGGAGATCCGCCATCTCACCCACGAGTCCATCCGGCGCACTCACCCGGGATTGAAGTCGCTGAGCATGGATGTTGCCGTGCCCCTTTCCCGGTACAGCGAACTGGTGGCCCTCATCAAGGAACTCGTGGCCGGCCTGACGGCTTACATCTTCGGACATGCGGGCGATGGCAATATCCACGTCGTCGTGATGGACGATCCCGAAGACGAATCGCGCTGGGCGAGGGTGGAGGCGGCCCACAGCCGGGTGGTCTCTTCGGCCCTGGACTTCGAGGGAACCTGCACTGGAGAGCACGGCATCGGGCTGGGGAAAAAGAAGTTCATGGCCAGGGAGCATGGCGAGAGCCTGGAAACGATGAAAAAAATCAAGGAGCTGCTGGACCCTCGGGGCATTCTCAACCCCGGCAAGATGTTTCCCTGAAGAAGAGTTCAGAAAAAAAAGGATGAGCAGGAGAGACCCATGAAATTTTCACAGGCCCGCCAGGGTCGCATCTTTGTGATCCGTCTCGAAGACGGAGAAATTGTCCATGAGGTGATCGAGCGGTTTGCCGCGGAACAGTCGATTCGCGCGGCGGCCATCATCGCCGTGGGTGCGCTGGATTCGGGCAGCCGGGTGGTCGTCGGTCCGGAGGAAGGCCGTTCCACTCCCGTGGTTCCCA
>ENA-UOUL01005680-UOUL01005680.1-bioreactor-metagenome-genome-assembly--contig:-NODE-5680-length-10628-cov-3.456734_pt1 | contig 10628 bp, 8 predicted proteins | sample MGYA00249838_ERZ747220 | MGnify/ENA primary metagenome ERZ747220 (study PRJEB28778, sample SAMN05720191) | bioreactor metagenome | isolation source: Anaerobic biogas reactor | place: USA:Washington...
GTCCAGGATATGGGCGCGGTCGCGTGCGCGTTTCAGGTCGTACTCGGTGCGCCGGCGGATGACCTCGGCCTGGAAGTCCACATAGCGCACCAGCATGGTTTTCAGGTCCATCACCTTGGGCTGGCCGTCGTCCAGCGCCAGCATGATGACGCCGATGGAGTCCTGCAATTGGGTAAGGTGGTAGAGTTGGTTCAGCACTACCTGGGGGTTGGCGTCGCGGCGTACCTCAATAACCACCCGCATGCCCTTGCGGTTGCTCTCGTCGTTGATATCGGTGATGCCCTCAATGCGTTTTTCCTTCACCAGGCGGTCGATGTCCTGCAGGAGCTTGGCCTTGTTCACCATGTAGGGCAGCTCGGTGATGAGGATGAGGAAGCGGCCGTTCTTTTGCTCCTCTATTTCGGCCAGGCCCCGCAGTACAATTTTGCCCCGGCCGGTGGCGTAGGCCGAGCGGATGCCGCTGCGCCCCATGATGATGCCGCCGGTGGGGAAGTCGGGCCCGGTGATGTGCTCCATCAGGCCGGGCAGATCGATGTCGGGGCTGTCGATGACCGCCACCGCGCCGTCGATTACCTCGCTGAGGTTGTGGGGCGGGATGTTGGTGGCCATGCCCACGGCAATGCCGGTGCTGCCGTTGCACAAAAGGTTGGGGTAGCGGGCCGGCAGCACGCTGGGCTCTACCTTGCTTTCGTCAAAGTTGGGCACAAAGTCGATGGTCTCCTTGTCAATGTCGGTCATCATCGACACGGCCATGCGGCTCATGCGGGCCTCGGTGTAACGGTAGGCGGCCGGGGGGTCGCCGTCCACGCTGCCAAAGTTGCCCTGGCCCTCCACCAGCGGGTACCGCATGCTGAAATCCTGCGCCAGGCGCACCATGGCGTCGTAGACGCTGCTGTCGCCGTGGGGGTGGTATTTGCCCAGCACATCGCCCACGATGCGGGCGCATTTGCGATAGGGCTTATCCGCTGTCATTCCCAGCTCGTTCATGGCGTATAGAATACGCCGGTGCACCGGCTTAAGCCCATCCCTTACATCCGGCAGCGCCCGGTTGATAATGACCGCCATGGCATAGCTGATGAAGGATTTTTTCATTTCCGTTTCCAGGTCCATGGGAATCAATTTATCCTGAATTTCGGACATGGTGCCCAGTCACGCTCCTTTATTAGGTGGGAAGAGACGGCGGTTTTGAGACTCCTCCGTCTCCCATCCCCCGTTACACGTCCAGATCCGTCACAAGTTTTGCGTTTTCCTCAATGAACTCGCGGCGGGGTTCCACCTGATCCCCCATCAGGAGGGACATAATTTCGTCGGCGGCGATGGCATCCTCCAGGGTGACCTGCATCATGGTGCGGGTGGCGGGGTTCATGGTGGTTTGCCAGAGCTGCTCCGAGGACATCTCTCCCAGACCCTTGTAGCGCTGGATCTCAGGCTTGGGGTCGCGACCGATTTCCTGGAGGAGTTTCTCCAGTTCCTGGTCATTGTAGACGTAGTACTCCTTCTTGCCCTTGGTGACCTTGTACAGGGGGGGCATGGCGATGTACACATAGCCCTTTTCGATCAGAGGCTTCATGTAGCGGTAGAAGAAGGTAAGCATGAGGATGCGGATGTGGCTGCCGTCCACGTCGGCATCGGTCATACAGATTATCCTGTGGTAGCGCAGCTTGGCCAGGCTGAATTCCTCGCCGTAGCCGCAGCCAAAGGCAGTGATCATGGCTTTGATTTCGTTGTTGGACAGGGCCCGGTCGATGCGAACCTTCTCTACGTTGAGGATCTTGCCTCTCAGGGGCAGGATGGCCTGAAAGAACCGGTCCCGGCCGGTTTTTGCACTGCCTCCTGCGCTGTCCCCCTCCACCAGGAAAATCTCGCATTTGGCGGGGTCCCGCTCCGAACAGTCCGCCAGTTTGCCGGGCAGGCTGCCGCTTTCCAGCACGGTCTTGCGCCGGGTCAGTTCCCGGGCCTTGCGGGCTGCTTCCCGGGCGCGGGCGGCCCCCAGGCAGCGCTCCAGGATGGAGCGGGCGATGGTGGGATTCTCTTCCATAAACTGGCTCAGCTGCTCAAAGACCAGGCTGTCCACGATGCCGCGCACTTCACTGTTGCCCAGCTTGCTCTTGGTCTGGCCTTCAAACTGTGGCTCCTTCAGCTTCACGCTGATGATCGCCGCCAGGCTTTCCCGCACGTCCTCGCTTTTCAGGTTGGACTCATTATCCTTGAGGATTTTGAATTTGCGGCCATAGTCGTTGATGGCCCGGGTAAGAGCGGTGGAAAAGCCGGTGAGGTGGGTACCGCCCTCGGGGGTGTGGATGTTGTTGGCAAAGGCGAAGATGTTCTCCGAGTAGCTGTCGTTGTACTGCATGGCCACTTCGACGACCACATCGTTCTTCACGCCCTCCATGTAGATGGGCTCGGGGAACAGCACCTCGCGGTTCTTGTTGATGTAGGTGACAAACTCGGCGATGCCGCCCTCGAAGTGGTAGGTGCGCTCGTCGGGGGTATCGCCCCGCTCGTCGCGGATGGTGATGCGGATGCCCTTGTTGAGGAAGGCCATCTCGCGCATGCGCGCGCGCAGCGTGTCAAAGCGGAACTCGATGCCCTCGTCAAAGATGCCGTCCGGGTTATTCTCGCTGATGATGTCCGGCCAGAAGCGCACGGTGGTGCCCGTGCGGTCGGTGCGGCCGACGACCTTCAGGTCGTAGTCAATCTTGCCGCGCGTGTACTCCTGCTGGTAGATTTTGCCATCCTGGCGCACGGTTACCTTCATGCGGCTGGACAGGGCGTTGACCACCGACGCGCCAACGCCATGCAGGCCGCCGGATACCTTGTAGCCGTCGCCGCCGAACTTGCCGCCGGCGTGCAGCACCGTCAGGCACACTTCCACTGCCGGGCGCTTCAGCTTGGGGTGAATGCCCACGGGGAAGCCGCGGCCGTCGTCCTCCACCTGGATGGAGCCATCCTGCAGCAGCGTAATATTCACCTCGGTGCAGTAGCCGGCCAGCGCCTCGTCGATGGCGTTGTCAACAATTTCGTATACCATGTGGTGCAGGCCTTCCACTCCGGTGGTGCCGATGTACATGCCGGGCCGCTTGCGCACGGCCTCCAGCCCCTCCAGCACCTGTATCTGGTTTTCATCGTATTGGGCGTCCACCCGCGTGGAGGGGACGCCAACGTGTGGCTTCTGATTGTTTTCGGTCATGTCGTCCTCGTTTTCCTTGTGTTCATCGGGCACAAACCCTACACCATATTGTACCACAAAATGGTCTGAATGGAAAGGCTTAACCCCAAGGATACAGCGCCCAAAACGCAAGCAATTGTCTTGCTTTTTGGCTTCTCTCCTTCACGGCATGGTCTTGTATTATTTGGTCGGGGCTGTCTTCAATCGTTGCGCACAGTTGCCGCCCCCCTGACGGGTTACAACCTGCTGCAAGGGTTTTGTCCGTCTGTGCGACGGCCCACAGATATAACATCCCCGACGATTGAACCCTCCTGCCTCGCGTGCTATACTTCCAGTGCAAAATAACAATCACGGGAGGCATCACATGAAAGTCGGAATCATCGGTTGCGGCACCATCGCCAACGCGGCGCACATCCCTGCCTACGTCAAGAACCCGGACGCGGAAATCAAGTATTTCTGCGACATCATCCCCGAGCGGGCCGAGAAGGCCGTGAAGGAGTATGGCTGCGGCCAGGCAGTGACCGACTACCAGGACATCCTGCGCGACCCGGAGGTGGAGGCCGTATCCGTGTGCGTGCCCAACAACCTGCATGCCCCCATCAGCATCGAGGCGCTGCGCGCGGGCAAGCATGTGCTGTGCGAAAAGCCCAGCGCCCGCACGTATGAGGAGGCGCTCCAGATGCAGCGCGCCCAGCAGGAGACCGGCAAGGTGCTCAACATCGGCGTGGTCAACCGCTTCAACGAGAGCGTGCGCCGCATCAAGAAGATGATCGACGAGGGCCGCCTGGGCGAGGTATTCCACGTGTATGTCAGCTTCCGCGCCCACCGCAGCATCCCGGGGCTGGGTGGCGCCTTTACCACCAAGGCCATCGCCGGCGGCGGCGCGCTGATCGACTGGGGCGTGCATTACCTGGATATCGTGATGTACTGCCTGGGCGACCCCAGGCCCCGCACGGTGTCGGGCGAGGTGTTCTCCAAGCTGGGGCGCGACATCGAGGGCTATACCTGCGTGGATATGTGGGCCGGCCCGCGCACGCCGGGCGGCACCTACGATGTGGACGACTCGGTGACGGCCCTCATCCGCACCCGGGGCCCGGTGCTCACCGTGCACGGCGCCTGGGCGCAGAACATCGGCGAGAAGGAGCAGTACATCGACTTCATGGGCGACAAGGCGGGCATCCGCCTGCAGTACGGGCAGGGCTTCACCCTGTACACCGCTGAGGACGGCGCGCTGGTCACCTACAAGCCCGAATTCACCTCCGGCAACATGTTCCAGGAGGAGATCGATGCCTTTGTGCGCTGCATCCAGACCGGCGAAAAGCTGCCCAGCCACATCGACAGCGCCATCATCACCGCGCAGATGATGCAGGCCATCTACGACTCTGCGGAGCAACACCGCGAAATTATATTGGAGGGTTAACACATGCTGCTGATCAAGAATGCCACCATCCTGGACGCCGTGCACCCCGAGCCGTATGAGGCTGATATTCTGGTAGACAACGGCAAGATCAAGAAAATCGCCAAGGGCATCAAGGCCAAGGCTGCCGATGTCTTGGACGCCACCGGCCTGTACGCCTTTCCGGGCTTTATCGACGTCCACAGCCACCTGGGCATGGACGGCTGGGGCATCGGCTACGAGGGCGCCGATTACAACGAGCTCAACGACCAGATCACCCCCCACCTGCGGGCGATTGACGGCTTTAAGCCCATGCAGCCCACGCTGCTTGAGGCGGCGCGCGCGGGCGTCACCTGCGTGTGCACCGGCCCGGGCAGCGCCAACGTGATCGGCGGCACCTTCATCGCCGTCAAGACCGTGGGCCACCGCGCCGATGACATGCTGGTCAAGGCCGATGTGGCCATGAAGTGCGCCTTTGGCGAAAACCCCAAGCGCGTCTACCGCGACAAGGGCATCTCCAGCCGCATGACCAATGCGGCCAAGCTGAGGGAGACGCTGTTCAAGGCCAGGGAGTACATGCAAAAGAAGGAGGCCGCCGGCGACGATGCCGGCAAGCTGCCCGCCTTTGACATGAAGTTAGAGGCCATGCTGCCCGTGCTGCGGCGGGAGATCCCGCTCAAGGCCCATGCCCACGCCACCGAGGACCTGTTCACCGCCATCCGCGTGGCCAAAGAGTTCAACGTGCGCCTCACGCTGGAGCATGTGACCGAGGGGCACCTGATCGCCGACGACCTGGCGCGCGAGGGCCTGCCCCTGGCGGTGGGCCCCACGCTGACCCACGCCAGCAAGTTTGAGCTGCGCAACAAAAGCTGGCTCACCCCGGCGGCGCTGAGTAGGGCGGGCTGTCAGGTGAGCATCATCACCGATGCGCCCGTCATCCCCCAGGAGCACCTGGCGCTGTGCGCCGGCCTGGCCGTCAAGGCAGGGATGGACAAGTTTGAGGCCCTCAAGGCGATCACCATCAACCCGGCGCGCCACATGGGCCTGGAAAACCGCCTGGGCAGCCTGGAGGTCGGCAAGGACGCCGACATCGTGCTGACCGACGGCTGCCCCTTTGAGGTGAGCACCACCGTGCGGCAGGTATATATCAACGGGCAGGCTGTATAAAGGCAGCGGCGCCGGGTAAATTGTCCTTGACACCCAAACTGGATTTCTCTATGATGGGGGCAAGGGAATTGAAGGAGGAGTTGTCATGAAGTTTTACGTATGTAAACATTGCGGGAACATCATTGCCTATGCTGTTGACAGCGGCGTCAAGGTCGTGTGCTGCGGTGAAGAAATGCAGGAGCTGGTGCCCGGCACCGTGGATGCCTCCAAGGAAAAGCACGTCCCCGTGATCGAGCGCAAGGGCAACGTTGTCACCGTCAAGGTGGGCGGCGTGGCGCACCCGATGGTGGAGGAACACTACATCGGCTGGGTAGCCCTGGAGACCAAGATGGGCAATCAGCGCAAGGAGCTGGACCATACCGGCGCGCCGGAGGCCACCTTTGCACTGTTGGAGGGCGACGAGGTTGTCGCCGCCTATGCCTGGTGCAACCTGCACGGGTTGTGGAAGGCCTGACCCCAATACAAACAACAAAAAGGAGAACAATCATTCATGAAGAAGTACGTATGTGACGTGTGCGGCTGGGTGTACGACGAAGCCGAGGGCGATCCGGACAACGGCGTAGTTGCCGGCACCAAGTGGGAAGACCTGCCCGATGACTTCGAGTGCCCCGTCTGCGGCGCCGACAAGGACAGCTTCAGCCTGGTGGAGGAGTAATCACCTCCGGCGCTGACAACCGTCCGCGCACAACAAAGCCCGCTTTCAGCGATGAGAGCGGGCTTTCCTCCATCAAAAAGCTGAGGCTTTTTGATGGTCAGGCTTTGGCCCTCCGCCTCTCATGTCGCCGAGGCCGATTATAAAAAAGAATGAGCCCGGCTGAATACCGAACTCATTCCTTGACCGCCGCCTGATGTCACTGTCCAACTTCTGGGGCGCAGTTCACGATTGAGGGCGGGCTTTATTGTTTATTCAGGAACCTGAGAAGCAAATTGCGTCGGCGGGGCGCAGAAGGCTGCGCAGGATTTTTGCCGAGGACAAGGAGCAGGAGCGCAGGCGTAGCAGCGCTACGTCAAGCGAACTGCGACACAGTCATCGGTGAAAAGACAAGAAGACCCTGTGCACCGATGGCGCAATTTGCTTCAGAACGGGATGTCATCCGGGTCGCGGGCGTAGCCTACCACGCCCTTCATGTCGGCGATGCGCTGCACGTCGTCCGCGGACAGCTCAAAGTCGAACACGCGGGCGTTCTCGCGGATGCGTTCGGGGGTGATGGACTTGGGCATCGGCAGGTAGCCGCGCTGCAGGCTCCAGCGGATGGCGATCTGGGCGATGGTGCGGCCGTACTTTTCGGCCAGCTCCTGCATCTGGGGCACCTCAAAGATGCGACCGACGCCCAGCGGGCTGTAGGCCTCCAGCAGCATGCCCTTCTCGCGGCTGTAGTCCACCGTGTCGTCCTGCGTTTCGCCGGGGGCCAGGCGGATCTGGTTGACCTGCGGGGCCACCTTGGCGGTTTTGAGCAGCGCGTCAATGTGGTGGCGGCGGAAGTTGCTGATGCCCAGCGCCCGCAGCTTCTTCTGTTCAAACAGGGTTTCCATCGCGCGCCAGCTCTCGGCGTTCATGTGCTCCCAATTGTCGTGGAAGGCGCGGGGCCGCGGCCAGTGCAGCAGGAAGAGGTCCAGGTAGTCGGTGCCCAGCAGCCGCAGGCTCTCATCAAAGGCGGCCAAGGTCTCCTCGTAGCCGCGCACAGGGTTGCGCAGCTTGCTGGTGAGGAAGATCTGCTCGCGCGGCACGCCGCTGTCGCGGATGCCCTGCCCCACGCTCTGCTCATTTTCATAGGCCTGGGCGGTGTCGATGTGGCGGTAGCCGGCCTCCAGCGCGGACAGGACGCTCTTGCGCGCCTCCTCACCGTCGGCCACCTGCCAGGTGCCAAAGCCGATCACGGGGATCTGCAGCCCGTTTTGCAGGGTATAGGTATCGGTCAATCTGTTCAGTTGCATGCTGCTACACTCCTTGCCATATATTGGCGCATCAGGCGCCGTCTACTCTGATCATAACCACATATCTGCATGTTTAGTCATTGATAACAGAAAGGTTGGCACAGCCTTCATGCCATCAAGAAACTGCGGTTTCTTGATGGTCAAGCCTTTGGCCTTCCGACACCTCCCTTAGGTTTGTTGATACTTTGAAGGTTGGTACAACCTTTCCTCCTTCCCTTCATAAATTATTTCTTTCCTCTTGCCACACTTGTTAGAAGGTGTTAACATGTTGCCGTCCCTTTGCAACTGTACCAGCCTTCCCCAGGAAAGGAGCCCTCCCTTGCAGATGAACGAATCGGCCGAAAACTACCTGGAGCGCATGCTGATGATCCAGCAGGAGCGCGGCCAGGTGCGCTCTGTGGATGTGGCCTCGGCCATGGGCGTCAGCCGGGCCAGCGTGAGCCACGCCACCAAGCTGCTGCGCGAGAACGGCTACATCACCATGGGGAGGGACGGGCTGATTACGCTGCTGCCCGCGGGCATGGCCATCGCACAGGCCATGCTGGAGCGCCACCAGCGCCTGGCGCGCTTTTTGATGGCGTTGGGCGTGGACGAGCAGACCGCCCTGGAGGACGCCTGCAAGATGGAGCACGACCTGAGCCCGGCCAGCTACGAGGCGATTTGCAGGCACGCGGACGGAATGAAAGAGGCTGATTCGGAATTCGGAATTCGGAATTCGGAATGAAAAGCGTTCCGCAACTACCCGAGGATCTGCCGCAACCCCAGCACCGATACTGATGGCTTACATCCCCAACGCACCAGAATTTTCTAATTCCGAATTCCTAATTTCTAATTCCGAATTGACACCAACGGAGGTCCCCATGACCCTTGACCAACTCCCCCTTGGCCGCCAGGCCATCATCACCCAGGTGGGCGGCACGGGCCCGCTGCGCCTGCGGCTGCTGGATATGGGCCTCATTCCCCGCACCGAGTTGGAGGTGCACAAGGCCGCCCCCATGGGCGACCCCATTGAGATCACCTTGCGCGGCTACAGCCTCACCCTGCGGCTGGAGGACGCGCGCAGCGTGGAGGTGGCCCCGCTATGAGCCAGCAAGACAGGCAGGCGCGCAAACGGCATCGGCACGGCGCGCCCGATCAAGGCGGCCGGTGGGGACGCCAGGCGGGCGAGGACGGGCCCGCGCTGGTGTTTGCACTGGCCGGCAATCAAAACAGCGGCAAGACCACGCTGTTTAACCAGCTGACCGGCGCGCGCCAGCATGTGGGCAACTTCCCGGGCGTCACGGTGGATCAGAAGGTGGGCAGCATACGCGGGCTCAAGAACGCGCAGGTGGTGGACCTGCCGGGCATCTACTCCATCCGGCCTTTTTCGGCTGAGGAGCGGCTGACGAGGGACTTCATCCTCACCCAGCGGCCGGACGCGCTGATCAATATCGTGGACGCCACCAACATCGAGCGCAACCTGTACCTCACGCTGCAACTGCTGGAGCTGCGCATCCCCACGGTGCTGGCGCTCAACATGATGGATGAGCTGCACAAGAACGGCGGCAGCGTGGACGTGGCCGAGATGTCGCGCCAGCTGGGTATCCCGGTGGTGCCCATCAGCGCCAGCCGCGGCGAGGGCATACAGGAGCTGATTGCCCAGGCCCAGCGCGTGGCCAGGGAGCGCCTGCTGCCCGAGCGGCTGGACTTTTGCGGCCCCGGGCCGGTGCACCGCTGCATCCACGCGGTCAGCCACGTCATTGAGGACCATGCCGAGCAGCACCGCATCCCCAGCCGCTTTGCCGCCACCAAGCTGATTGAGGGCGAGCCCGCCTTGGCCGCGCGCCTGGGGCTGGACCCCAATGAGCTTGAATTGATTGAGCACAGCGTGGTGGAGATGGAGGGCGACAGCGGCATGGAGCGCAACGAGGCGCTGGCCGACATGCGCTACGCCTTCATCCAGGGGCTGCGCGCCTCCGCCGTCAAAAAGGGCGACGAGAGCCGCGAGCGCCGCCGCAGCATCGCCATCGACCGGGTGCTGACGGGCAAGTACACGGCCATCCCCATCTTTTTGATCGTGATGCTGCTGATCTTCTGGCTGACCTTCAACGTGATCGGCGCACAGCTGGCCGACTGGCTGGCTCAGGGCATCGACTGGCTGGCCGGCATCACCGATGGCGCGCTGACCGCCTTTCAGATGAACCCGGTGGTGCACAGCCTGATCATCGACGGCGTGTTTGCCGGCGTGGGCAGCGTGCTGAGCTTTTTGCCGCTGATTGTGGTGCTGTTCTTCTTCCTGTCGGTGCTGGAGGATACGGGCTACATGGCCCGCATCGCCTTTGTGATGGACAAGGCGCTGCGCCGCATCGGCCTGTCCGGTCGCAGCATCGTGCCCATGCTGCTGGGCTTTGGCTGCACGGTGCCGGCCATTTTGTCCACCCGCACGCTGAGCAGCCGCCGCGACCGGCACATGACCATTTTGCTCACCCCCTTCATGAGCTGCTCGGCCAAGATCCCCATCTACGCGCTGTTTGCGGCCGCCTTCTTCGGCGGCAACAGCGCGCTGGTGATGCTGGCGCTGTACGCGCTGGGCATCGCGGTGGGCATCCTGACGGCGCTGGTGTTCAAGCGCACGGCCTTCCGCGGGCAGTCCACCCCCTTCATCATGGAGCTGCCCAACTACCGCTTCCCCTCGCTCAAGTCGGTGGCCATTTTGCTGTGGGAAAAGGCGCGCGACTTCGTGCAGCGGGCCTTCACGGTGATCTTCCTGGCCACGCTGGTCATCTGGTTTTTGCAGACGTTTGACCTGCGCCTCAACCCGGTGGCCGACAGCGGCACCAGCCTGCTGGCCGGCCTGGGGCGGCTGATGACGCCGCTGTTTGCGCCGCTGGGCTTTGAGGACTGGCGGCTGACCACCTCGCTCATCAGCGGCCTGACGGCCAAGGAGGCCGTGGTGAGCAGCCTGGGCGTGCTGATGCAGGT
>ENA-UOUL01005683-UOUL01005683.1-bioreactor-metagenome-genome-assembly--contig:-NODE-5683-length-10624-cov-3.670522_pt1 | contig 10624 bp, 7 predicted proteins | sample MGYA00249838_ERZ747220 | MGnify/ENA primary metagenome ERZ747220 (study PRJEB28778, sample SAMN05720191) | bioreactor metagenome | isolation source: Anaerobic biogas reactor | place: USA:Washington...
GTGCCCAGGGGCACATAGGCCAACACCACCGTATCTGCGCCGCTGCCCGCTTCCTGCAGCCCGATGCCGTAGGGCGCGAGCACCGACGAATCCACCATCTTGTTGGCATAGGGCCCGTTGATGATGTTCGGCATATTGGCGCACGCGGAAGCTGTGCCGGCGGAGATCACCAGGCTGTGATGGCCATCGGCCACGCTGTTCAGCCAGCCATCGTTCGCCGCGCCCACGCGCAGCACCTCCTGGCCGCTGGTGAGGTTCTGTGAGCTCCAGAGCGCGGCGCCGGCGCCGGGGCAGTCGCCTGCGAAGATTTGCGCACCGTAGGTGCCGGCCTTTTCGAACGTAAACTTGATGTGCGTCGTCCCCGTGGCCGCGGCGTCCTGTTCGAAGGCTACGGTGGTGGTCAGGGCCGTGGAACCCCCCGCGACCGTCGCGGTGATCGCGGGTGTGGTGAGCTTCAGCGGCAGGCTCGACCCGCTCATCTCGATCTGCAGGATCGGCACCAGGCGCATGTCGCCGAACGCGCCCGCCTCGTCGTCCGGCCGGCTGACGTCGGGATTGTCGCTCGTTGCGAAGGTTGTGTTCTTGACCCGCTGGACCTGGCCCTCCGAGTCACCGGCCGGCCAGTCGAGGACGTTGAGCGCATAGGTCAGGTGCTTCGGATTCTCCGGTCGCAACTGCAGATCCAGGAAAGCCGGCCAGCCCGGCTGCAGCCCCTGCACCAGGAGGCTGAAGGGCTGGTCCCGCGTGAAGGGCGTCACGCCCGCCCCCGTGCTTCGGACGCCGTTCAGGTCGGCCACCTGGTTCGGTGACAGGTCGACCTTGTCGGGCACCCCGTCGTTGTCGTTGTCGCTCTCGAAGAGGTTCGGGGTGCCGTCGCCGTCCGTGTCGCACTCGGCCGCCAACGTGGCCACCGCCGTGTCGCCGCGCCGCAAGGCCGGGCACTCCAGCCCATCGCTGAACCCGTCGCCGTTCGTGTCCGGGTTGCGCGGGTCGAGGTACCAGTGCTGGCCGCTCGCGGGATAGACGAAGCCCCCCACCTCCAGCGCGTCGCCGATCATGTCGCCGTCGCTGTCAACTCGTCCCGGCCCCGTGCCCAGGTAGGTGACTTCCTGGCCGTCGCTCAGCCCATCTTCGTCCATATCGAACATGTTCGGGTCCGTGTCGTACATACATTCTTCGTAGTTGCTCAGGCCGTCGCCGTCGGTGTCGGCCGTGTCCTGGTCGTTGCACGATGTTGTCTGCAGGATCGTGGTGGTGACCTGCAGAGGTGCGGAGGAGCCGGCAGGCTGGGGCACGGCTGCGCCGGAGGGCGAGGGCGCGGCGGAGAGCGGGCCGCTCACCTGGTCGCTGAGTGGGCCGCTCACCTGGTCGCTGAGCGGGGAACGGTGTGGGTCCCAGCTCGCGGCCTGGCTGGCCAGCGCCGCTGATGCTTCTTCGCCGCGCATCCTCTCCGCTGAATCTGTTTGCCTCGCCGCCTGTTCCTCCATGAAGGCGACGACGCGGCCGGTCTTCAGGAGCGGCATAACGGTCATGGCCAGGATCACGGCCACCGCCACGGCCACATACATCTTGCGCGAGCGCCGGCAAACCAGGATGAGGGCCACCAGCGCGAGCGTGCAGGCCCATGCGATGGCCCAGCGGCCGGTCGCTGCCAGGTCCTCAACGACGGAACGGGGGTTGTCGATCGCGGAGCGGAGCGGGGCGCTTGCCCAGGCGATGGGGCCGGCGGTGAAGCTAGGGGCCGCGACAAGCGGCTCGGGGAAGCGGGAGAAATCGCTCTGCAAATCGGCCTCGGAGTGTGATCCGTTCGCCTCGGGCGGATAGACCAGGTGCAGCGCGAGGCGCATGGGTAGTCCGCGCTCGTCGAGCCACACCTCTCCCTCGCCGGTCAGATCCCGATACTCCCGCGCGGTCTCCAGCGTCACCCCCGGCGGCAGCTTGCCCTGTTGGAGCAACACCTGCTCCAGCCGGTCACGCATGTAGATCGCCAGGGCGGGGCCGTCCATCTCGAAGGTGTAACGGGTGAACCTGACCTCGCCGGATCCCGGCAGGCCGCGGGCTTCTGTTCCGAGCCGCTTAACGTTCTTGATCCCGGCCAGGTAGCTCATCAGGTCCGAGCCGGGCGCAAAGTTGCCGCTGAAATCTTCGACCGGCTGCCACGTTTCGCTGCCCGCGCGGCGCGTGTACGCGCCGCCGTCCTCGATGAGGATCTCGCTGGCATCGGCCGGGTTGGCTGCGCTGCCCGCGCCCTGCCACAACTGCATGGTGAGCTTGTCTGCGGGCAGGTCGGCGTCTCCTTCGAGGCGCAGGTGCTGCTCCTGCGGCCCGCGGCCGGTGTTGGCAAGGGACGGCACGGGGTAGCGCATCTCCACCAGGCTGGTGGCAAAGTGATAGATGCCCAGATCTTTGGCCCGCTGCCACGCTTGGCGGACGGCTTGGGCGGGATTGGTTTCGCCCGCGGATGAGCCGGCGTCCGATAGGGCGAGGGGGGTGGGACCGGTCTGGTCGAGGGTTTCTGGTGCGCGCGGAGCAGTCTGGACCGCTTCCGGTTGTGCTGCGGGCGCCGCTTGGGGCCGAGATGCGGGCGACGCAGCAAGGGTTTCGGCTGTCCCCCCTGAGAGGACGATGCTCCCTGTCAGCAGGAGGCCGGCCAACAGGGCCGCTCCGAGGGCAAACGCTAGGCGAACGACGAGAGGGCTGGCGGACACAGGAAGCTTCACTGTCTTCCTCCTTGCGGCTGCACCGCGCTATGTGCAGCTATACGATGGGGATGCAATGCGACAGATCGCTACAGGGGCCAGCCTCGTGCATATAACAACTACGGACAGATTACTCCCAACTAATGCGGTTGTCAACGACTTTTCGACTATAATGGATAGGAAACGGTCGTCATGAAGAGCGCTTACCTCAAATACGCAGCCGCACTGCTCCTGTTTGGCTCCAACGGTATCGTTGCGAGCTATATCGCGCTGACCAGCTACGAAATTGTTTTGACACGAACGCTGATTGCCAGCCTCTTCCTGATCCTGATGTTCGCCCTGTCCCGGCAGAAGGTGCAGTTCGGGAGGGTCAGATCGCACCAGTTCTACCTGGTCGTTTCCGGCGTGGCAATGGGTGCGAGCTGGATGTTCCTCTATGAGGCGTACGCGCAGATAGGCGTCAGTATTGCCACGCTCGCCTATTACTGCGGCCCCGTGATCGTGATGATCCTTTCGCCCATCTTGTTCCGGGAGAAGGCGACAAGCGCCAAAGTGCTTGGTTTTCTCGCGGTGCTGGCCGGCATGGTCTTTGTGAACGGGCAAGCCCTGTCAGAGGGGAAGACCGCCTGGGGCTTGTTCTGCGGGGTGATGTCCGCGGTCATGTACGCGTTCATGGTGATCTTCAACAAGAAGGCCGTGAGCATCACAGGGCTCGAAAACGCCATGGGGCAGTTGATCACGAGCTTCATCACGGTGGCGATATTCGTCGGCCTCAAGCAGGGATTCTCCATCGACATTGCGCCAGGAAACGTGTGGCCCATCCTGTTCCTGGGAATTGTCAACACCGGAATCGGCTGCTACCTGTACTTTTCCTCCATCGGGCATCTCCCCGTGCAGAGCGTGGCGATCAGCGGCTATCTCGAGCCGCTTTCGGCCCTGCTCTTTTCGGCCGCGCTCCTGGGGGAGAGGCTGAGCCCCCTGCAGATTGCCGGGGCCGTGCTGATCCTGGGCGGCGCTGTGTTTGGCGAGATATTTGGCCAGAAGCAATCGCTGCCCAAGCTATCGGCCAGCCCTGTCGATCCATGAGGGCTTCGCGCGGCCCGCGTCACCGCACGTCCTGCGCCCGCAACTCCATAGGCGCGCCGTCCGGTTGTGCCTCATGCTGCCTATCAGTGCCTACTGTCGGCTTGCCCACCCGGCCAGGTCACGGTCAACTTGCGCCAGGTCCAGCAGGCGCATGCCGCCCGAGCGCCAGTTCTTGCCGGATGGCGGGCTGCTCGCCATCTCTTGGGCAAACGCGTGGCTGGCCGCAGTCCAGCCTGTCCGGGCAAAGCCAAGATAATAGACCTGCCATTCGCCCTGGCCGGGCACTACCTCCGCCGTCTTCTCGACCAGCTCGGTCAGGGCGCTGCGGCCGCAGGGACCGGGGCCCCACTTGCACTCGCCCAGCACCAGCGTCTTCTCCATCGAATTGACGCCCACCACGTCCACCTGCGCGGCGCGCGTCCAGGCGCTGCCGACCTGATCTACCAGCGCGGGCACGGCCTCCTGCGCGCTAGCGCGCAGGAGCCACTCCCGGCACAGTTCTTCCCAGGTGTTTGTGCCAATGAAGTCACGCAGATGGCGCCTGATCTCCGCTAACGACTGCTCCTGGATGCCCAGGGCAAGCTGCGACTGGCGGCTGGCGAGAAAACGATAGTAGAAGCGCAGATACGGGTCCACGATATGATAGCGGCCCAGCCGCGAGCGTTCCCCCTGCGTCACCGGCGTGCGGCGGTCCACAAAGCCGGCGTCATGCAGGGTGCTCAGGTATTGGGAGACGTGGCCCTGCGCCAACCCGGTGAAGGTCGCGATCTCGCGCTGCGTGCGCGCATCGTTGGCGATGGCGCGCAAGATGCCCACGTAATTGTGCGGCTCGTTGACGAAGTCCTGCAGTAGCAAGCGCGGCTCCGCCTGCATCAGGTTGTTGGCGGTCAGCAGCTCGTGGCGGATGTTGTCTGAGAGGGTCGCAGCCGGGTCCAGACGCTCCCAGTAGGCGGGAATCCCGCCCCAAATGGCGTAGATAGCCACCCGTTCATGGGCATCGAAGCCGGGGAAGTAGCGCGCGGTCATCCCGAAGGGCAGGGGCTGCAAGCGCAGCTGCGCAGCCGCCCGACCGTAGAGCGGCGCCTGGTAGGATAGTGTGTGGCGCTGCATCATCCCCAGGTGCGAGCCGCAGATCACCAGAAAGAGGTTTGTGCGGCTGAGGGTATGATCCCACAGGTTCTGCAACTGTCCCGCGATGCTGGGGTCAATCTCCAACAGGTACGTGAACTCGTCCATCAGGAGCGCCAGCCGCTCGTTTTGCGCGAGCGCCGCCACCTGCTCCCACGCCTGTTGCCAACTGGCATAGCTGAAATCCTCCGGCGCCGGTGCCTGGGGATTGGCGAAGTTGTAGACTGCCTGGGAAAAAGAGCGCAGTTGGTCGCGGGCCGACGAGGGTTCGGCGACCCAGTACAGCACACGCCGGGCCAGACGATCCTGACCAGCCTCGCCCACGCTGCCCTGGCGCAGCCAGTGAGTGAGCAGCCGTGTCTTGCCGACCCGGCGCCTGCCGTAAAGGATCAAGAGTGTGGCCTCCGGCCGCGTCCAGAGGCGATCCAGTAAATGCAACTCCGCTTCGCGGCCCACAAACGATGGTTTCATCTGTATCATACCCTATTATTATGATAATCTATGCGTATAATACAGATGATTCGATCAGGTGTCAAGCCCCGAAATCAGAATAGTCAGTACCGGCGTGCTGGCGACCTCCGGTTGGGCTGTGCACCTGGTTGGTCGCGGCCCGCGTCACCACACGTCCTGCGCCCGCAACTCGGCCATCGCGGCCTTGTGGATCTCGATCAGCCCCGTGATGTCCTCGTCCGAGTGCGCCGCGGACATGAACCCGTGGTGGGGCGAGATGTGCAGCCCGTTCTTGCGGAACAGCAGCCGCAGCCCGGGCCCCGCGAAGCGGTGCCCCAGGTGCGCATCGCGCACGTTCCTGACCGGTCCGCGCGTGGGGTGCATCCAGAACATGGAGCCTGCTCCGACTGCGATGGCGGGGTAGTCCTCTTCCTCCGCGAACCGGTTGATCTCGGTCCGAAAGCGGTCGCCCATCGCGTTGATCCGCGCATAGATCTGCGGCTCCTCCTTGAGGCGCCGGAGGACCGCGGTCCCGGCCGCGGTCACCATGGGGTTCCCGTTGAACGTCCCTGCCATGAGGATGGCGCCCGGCTCGCGGTCGTACTCCATCAGGCGCATCGCCTCGGCCGATCCGCCCAATGCGCCGAAGGGCAGGCCGCCGCCCGCGATCTTGCCGTAGACGCTCACATCGGGGATGACCCCGTAGAACTCCCGTGCCCCGCCCGCTGCCAGCCGGAAGCCGGTGATCACCTCGTCGAAGATGAGGAAGGCCCCGATCTCGCGGGTGACCCGGCGCAGCTCCAGCAGGAACTCCTTGTCTGCGGGTATCGAGCCGCCCGCGCCCTGCACGGGTTCGATGATCACGGCTGCCAGGCGGGAGGCATGGCGGCGGATCTTGTCGAAGGCCGCGGGGTGATTGAAGGGCAGGACGATCGCATCCTTCCAGGCGCCCTCCGCGAGCCCGGGGCTCTCGGGCAGCGCCGCGGGATCCTCGACCGGTCCGAGCTCCTCAGAATGGGGCCGCGGCCGGCCGAAGCTGACCGCCAGCAGATCGTGCGTCCCGTGATAGCCCCCCTCGAACTTCGCGACCAGCGGCCGGCCCGTTGAGGCGCGCGCCAGCCGGAGCGCGTACAGGGTGGCCTCGGTCCCCGAGTTGCAGAAGGTGACCTTGTCCACCCCGGGCGCCATGTCGCAGAACAGCTTCGCAAACTCGTACTCGTGCTCGTGGCACAGCCCGTAGTGCGTGCCGCGGGGCAGCGCCTCGACGATCGCCTTCTCGACCTCTTCGGGTGCATTGCCGAGGATCATGACCGAGAAGCCCAGCATGAAGTCCAGGTACTCGTTGTCGTCCACATCCCAGATCCGGGCGCCCTTCGCCCGCTTGACCACCATCGGAAACGGATCTGCCAGCCGGAAGACGCTGCCGACGCCCGCGGGCATGACGGTGCGGTTCCTCTGCCAGGCGTCGAGCGATTTCGGGCTCCTGGCCGCAATCTCGCCGCGATATGCGTCGAACAGCGCGTCGATCCTGTCGTTGTCAGCCACCGGTTGCACTCCTTACTGCGGGCGATCGCTCTCTTCCCCGCCAACGCGGACCCACTCGAAGGTGAGCTTCAGCACATTCAACAGCGGCTCGGGAACGCGCCGGGATACGGGCTCAGGAAGGCTCCCGGCGCGACGGTGAACTCCTCGACCGCGACATTTCTCGCGCCCAGGTGCGACTCCAGCTCCCTGGCGATGATGGCAGCCCGCTGCCCCTCCTGCGGACTGCCGGGCACGCCGGGACCGGCCTCGGTGCAGATCCGCCTGACGAGCTCGAGGGCATACCGGGCATCACTATCGGAAATGGGCTCAGGCATTGGACGGTCCTCCCGTTTCGATCATGTTCCTTGTCCTGCTCATCCTCGCCGCGCACTAAAATCGCATGAACAGCGCCGCGACCGCCTGCGGTAGGCCGTGCATGAGAGATCCCGGTATGACACTGCCGGTGCGTTCGCGCAACCAGGCGAACACGAAGCCGGCGACCGTCGCCCCGGCAGCCCAGGCCCAGTCCAGCCGATATTGGCCCGTCGCAGGATTGAAGCCGTTGAAGGCATGCATCAGCCCGAACAGCAACGTTGCGATGACCAGCCCCCAGCCCCAATTGGCTTCAAGCAGGCGGTAGGGCCGCCCGAAGACGGCGTTCAGCCGCGACTGCATGTAGCCGCGATACAGGATCTCTTCCCCGGGGCCCAGGAACAAGAGGTAGAAGACAAAGCCGGTCAGCCGTTCGCCGAGCGTCATGGCGGAGAAGACGCCCGCCTGGACCAGGATGAGCGCGGGTAAGGCCGCTCCCATGCGTGCATCTTTACGCGCCGGCCCGGTGGGTCCTATCCTGCGGCTCAGTAGCCGGCTGAGCCACCACAGCAGCGCGATCCAAACCAGCATGCTGAGCAAGCGGCGCGGCCAGAACCAGCCCGGATCCGGCAGATACCTCGGCAGGAAGCCGGGTAGCAAGAAGTCCGCCACGAAGAAGGTGAGGGCGAACGGCAGCCAGAGTGACAGCCCTGTCTTGCACTGCGGGATGAAGTCGCCCAAGTTCAGGCCGTATGCCTCGAGACTTGGGCGGTGCACCAGTACCATCAGGAGCGCTACTGCGATCCAGAGCGCATATACCAGGAAACGTGTCCCCCACTCTTTGCCGTCAAGGCCGAGCGCAGGGATCAACCAGAGGACGATGACGAGGCGCGTCACGATGAATACGGCTATGACTTCGACCACCGCCAGCAACCGAGACCAGAACGTGGACATTCTTACCTCCACAATCGTCTGATGGTCACGATTTTCGGTCGCGGCGCGACTGTAGCAGCAACCCTGTGCGCAGGACGGCCCAGGCGCCCGCAAAGACGCCGCTCACCCTCAGGATCCACGCGAGATCGGGCATGAAAAGGCGCAGGAAGGCGAGCATCCCGCTGGACTTCAGATACGCCAGGCCTCCCGCGAGCGACAGGTTCGGGATCAGGGGCAGCAGGATGTGCCGCGCCCATGACCGCGCCCCAGCCGGGCGGAGTGCCCCATCCCGGCTCCAACGGCGCAGGGTCCCCACCGTGGCGATGGCGGTGACGACCTGGAGGAGCGGGAGCAGCGGCAGAAGGCGAAAGACCGAGGGCACAAAGCCCAGCTTTGGGGGAGGAGGCTGGAGGCCCGCGAGCACGGCTGCTGCGCCCGTGCCGACCTCTTCGGTCAAGGGCGGCAGTCCATAGGCGCCTGAGTTGAAGAGCAGGACCAGGCCCCTCTTCCGCTCCGGAACGATCGCCATGAACGCGACGAAATCCGGGACGTTGCCCGCGTGGGAGAAGATCTTCGTGTGGTCTATGTCGCACTCGACCCAGCCCATGCCGTACCGGCCCATCGAGGCGTCCCCCACGAGCCAGTCGACCGCGCCGCGGTGCATCTCGTCGATGCCCGCGCCCGACAGGATCCGTGCGTCCCCGTACCGCCCCCCGTTGAGATGCGCGATCAGGTAGTGCGCCATGTCTTCGGCGCAGGAGATGAGCTGACCGGACGGCAGCGAGCCGCCCGGGATGGGCAGATCGGGCGCAGGGACGGGGTTGCCGAACCATTGGCGGTGGCCCAGCGCCAGGCCGTCCCCCTGTGCCGCGGTCTTTGAGGTATAGGTGTGGGCCATCTGTAGTGGGTCGAGGATATGGCGCTTGACATAATGGGCGTACGATTCACCGCTGGTGACCTCGACGATCAGCCCGAGGATGTTGTAGTTCAGGTTGCAGTACTGGAACGTCGCGCCGGGAGGTCGGGTGACCTTGACCGTCGCAAGGCCGCGCACCCCGCGCTCGAGCGCGTCCGGGCTGTCATCCTCCGCCAGGACCAGCTCGCCCGCCATCGTGGGCAGGCCGCTGGTCTGGTTCAGGAGGTGGTGCACCGTCATCGCGGCGGAGGCCTCGGGATCCGCCACCCGGAACCAGGGCAGGTAGCGCTGCACCGGCGCGTCCAGCTCGACCAGGCCTCGCTCGACCAACTGCATCACGGCCAGTGCCGTGAACGACTTGGTGAGCGAGCCGATGAAGAAGGGCGTCTGCGGGCCCGGGGTTTCGCCACCGAACCGCGCAACGCCGTAGCCGTGCTGATACGTGATCCTGTCGCCCTCGACGACCGCGAGCGCAGCGCCGGGGATATTCAGGTGCTGCATCTGCGCCTCGACGTATGCGTCGAGTGCATCGAATGCTATAGCCATGGTATCCATACCCTCCTGCTGTACGCATCCCAGGCCGCGCCGAAGGTCCTGGCCAGATACTTATCTTCTTCGGGCGCGAACCGCCTCGACGCGATGTAGAGGACGATTCCGACCAGGGCGCCAAGCCATGTGTCGAGCAGAAAACCGAGCCAGGGAAACACCAGCAGGCCCACGCTCGTGTACAGCGGGTGCCTGACCAGGGCATAGGGACCCCCTGTGATCAACTCGCCCCTGGGCACCCTGACCAGGACCAGAACGACCGACCAAAGCCATATCCCGACCCCGGGGATCAGGACGATGATGGAGAGCACCTTCAGGGCCGCGGGCGGACCGCCGACGCTGAAAAGCGCCGGGCGCAGGATGTTCAGGACCAGGCCGATGGCCAGGAACGGCAGCGTGAGCAGGATGATTTTGTCTCCGCTTCCGACAAGTTTCTTCAGGTTCATGTTCGTTCCTCCCCGGCAGGTGCCGGGTGTAATGGACTCGTCACTTGGACGCCAGGCGCCGCATCTGCCAGGAACTCCCTGATGGCTCGCAGGGTCTCCGCGGGTTGCTCCATCTGCGGATTGTGCCCCGCGCGCTCGATCAGCTCCAGCTTCGCGTGGGGCAGCCGGTCTGCGAGGATCGCCTGGTGCTCCGGCGGGAACAAGAAGCAGTAGCGTCCGGCCAGCACCAGGGCGGGCGTATGGATCTCGCTGAGCCGGTCCATCACGGTCCAGCCGTCGAGCAACTGGCCGTAGCCCTGGATGAGGGCCTCGGGCCGGTACACGGTTTGAGGCCCCTTGAGCATCCCAAGAGCCGTCGTCAGCGGGTTGAAGTGGTAGAAGTACCCTGTCATGAACTTCATGACGGTACGCTGGTAGCTCTCGGGCGTGACCTGGCCGCTGTAGAAACGGCGAGCCGCTTCCACCGCCGAGGCGCTGAAGCCTCGCTTCGCCAGGAGTTCGGGCGCATTCTTCCGCACCCACCGCTGGTCGCCGCCGGTGTTCATCAAGACCAGGTGCGAGAGGTTCTGCCCGTAGCGCAGCGC
>ENA-UOUL01005684-UOUL01005684.1-bioreactor-metagenome-genome-assembly--contig:-NODE-5684-length-10624-cov-3.307291_pt1 | contig 10624 bp, 7 predicted proteins | sample MGYA00249838_ERZ747220 | MGnify/ENA primary metagenome ERZ747220 (study PRJEB28778, sample SAMN05720191) | bioreactor metagenome | isolation source: Anaerobic biogas reactor | place: USA:Washington...
GCCTGATAAACAGGGAATATTCGCGCCGATGCCTGGAGATGCTCATGGCCCAGAAGATCCGCGACCGTATCCCGGCAAGGCTTCCTCCCGGCACGCCTGTGGCGCATAAAACCGGGCTTGAATACGGGGTCTGCCATGACGCCGGAATAGTATTTGTTCCGGAAGGCAATTTTATCATATGCGTGCTTACCAGGCATAATTACAAGAATTCCTATCCTGCCAAGAGATTCATCGCCCGCATAGCCGGAAAAGTCTATGATTTCTACCGCACCGAGATCCCCCTGGCCACTGCCGCCGTCAGCGGAAAAAACAATAACTACGCCTCAGGGAATTGACCGCAGGTCCTTTCTTGCCGGCTTTCCTTTACTGCCTATATATGGCTGTGTACCGATCAAACCCGGGTTTCTCCGGGAAAAGACAGGGCCCTGGGGCGAGGAAATATTTTGGCTTGACATATATTTGTAGTATGCTATAATTTTAGTGTATACATCAAAATAAAAAGGAGCCGCGGTGAGCCGGGAAAAACATTCGTTGCGTGAAATAAAACACGCCAGGACAAAGATCGCGATTATGAAAGCCCTGGTCGTGGCCATGGAGAAGGCCCGCTATGACGATATCTCCATAAAACGCATCTGCCGGGACGCCGAGATCTCCGAGGGAACATTCTTCAATTATTTCCCGGAAAAGATCGACATCGTCCATTTTTTTATACATACCCTCCTGTTAAAAGCGATCTGGCAGGCTCAGCGGTTTGTCCCGGAGCGCCATAAGCTTCTCCTGGTGGAGGCGGTTATGGAGAATCTCGCCGGTTCTATCCCGAATGCAAACATTATGTATCAGTTGATCGCCGCCATGATCAACCGGCGGGAATTACCGCGGAAAGGAACTGTAACCGCGCTGGAAAGAGCTCTCCTGTATCCCGGATGCGAGGGGATAGAGGAGATAGAAATGACCGATATCGAGTCCTTCTTCGCGGAGTGTCTCAAAGGAGCGGTGAAGAACGGGGAATTGCCTAAGAAAACCGATTTGGAAGACGCCGCGGTATCCTTGATGACTATTTTGACCGGGACTCTGCTGGCGACTAAATTCTCGGACAACGATAACGGGAACATCATGTACCATTTCAAACGCCAGTTGCGGATATTGTGGCGCGGCATCGGCGCCCTCAAGCGAGGCTGCAATGAATAAACTTTGCCTGTGGACGGCTGTTTTCTTTGCCGTGGGACAGCCGGTTTTAACAGCGACCCCGGCGGCGGCAGAATCCGGCAGGAGCGTCGTCAGGGAAGTCGGCCTGGATGATGTGATACGCCTCTCCCTGCATAACAGCGAAGAGTTGAAAATACAGGATAATCAAGTGGGCAGAAGCGAAGGGGTCTATAAACAAGTTCGCTCCGACATCCTGCCGCATTTAAACGTCAAAGCGGTCTGGACCAACAATATGGAATATCCCGATTCCGCTGCCGAGGATATGACCGACCACGCTCTGGAAGGCGGCTTGAGCGCTTCACAGGTGCTCTGGTCATTCGGCAAAGTGGCGTTCGCCGTCAAATCCTCCAGGCAGTCGCTGGAGGCGGTGAAGTTCAACCGTGAAGCCGGACGGCAGGATATAATCTACGCCGCCAAACTGGGATATTACGGCACTCTTCTTGCCAGAAATACCCTGTCCATAACCGAGAAATCATACGCTAATGCCGTTGAAAACAAAGAGCTTATGGGAAAACGCGCTTACGGAGGTCGCAGTTCAAAATATGAGATAATACGCATGAACGCGGAAGTGGCGGCGCGTATTCCCATGGTGAATGATGCCAGGACGGAATTCGATGCGGCCACCGAGACCCTGAAAAAGATGATAGATGCCGAGCCCGATTGCAAGCTTGCCCTCAGCGGGAATTTCTCGCAAGAATACGCCGATTTTAATTACGCGTCCCTGGTTTCTCTGATGAACGCGCGTGAACCGTCTTTGAAAAGCCTGAATAAGAATATTGAAGCTGCCGAGTCGCAGTTAAGAAGCAGATATGGCGCTCTGCTACCCACCTTATCCGCTTTCGCGTCTCTAAGCCGGGCGGGCGGCTCAAATCAGCATTCCTTTCTGCGTGGCGACAGGCTGGATCCATATACCAGCGCCGGACTGAAGGTGGAATTTCCCATCTGGGAAGGTGGATTGAAAGAAGCGCAATTAAGGCAGTCCCATGCGGATAAAGAGATAGCCGTTTTGCGCAGAAAACAGGCCGGCAAGGAACTGCTCCTGGAACTCAAAAGGTCCTGTTTGGAATACCGGCAGTACAAAAGCAACCTGGCGGCCAATATCGATGCCGTAAGCCTGGCCGAAGAATCTTTTAGGCAATCCCAGGAGATGTTCTATTCCGGGCAGATAAGCCTGGCGGATCTGAATGACGCGGAGCTGCTTTTGACGAACCAGAGGCTCAATAAGGAAATCACGCTTTACAATATAAATATCACACTCGCGAAGATAGAGAAGTTGATCGCGGGGGAATATGAAGAACGGGGGCGCGATGACCGGTCTTAAGAGCCGAAAGATAATCTATGCGCTCGTGGTCGCGGCCTGTCTTTCTGCGATAGCCCTGCGGGTCAAGGTCGTAAGAGCCGGGCGCATCCGGCCCATCATCAGTTATTATGCCCAGTGGCAGAAGGACGGCAAACCGGTGGAGGTCAAGACAGTCGAATCTAAGGATCTGCCGGTGTATTCGCGTTTCACCGTGAAAGTGTCGGATGGGCGCCTTGCCGAAGGGTTCGTTACCGGCGACGTCAAAGATGTCCTCCGGGAAGGCCAGGACATATACGATGAAGACCGGGCGGTCCCGTGCGCAGCAGTCAGGAAAGCCGGCAAGGAACTGGACATAGGCACCGGGATGTTTCCCGTGCAGGTGATATTCAACTCTCCGCGCGATCCCGGGGCTTTCTTTGTGGTCTCCGCGCACACGAGAACGCTGCGGGATGTCCTTGCAGTCCCCAACGAGGTATTGGATATCTCCGGAGGGGAGTATTTTATATGGCAGGACGATAACGGCTTTGCTAGGAAAAAGAAAGTTTCGGTCGGTGCCCGCGACGGTTACGGCGCGGTGATAACTTCCGGTTTGCGCTCCGGGGACAAGGTGGTATTCAACGGGCAGAGCGGCCTGCGGGAGAATGAGAAGCTTCTGGTTCAAGAGCAGCCCGCCGCCGTAGGTGAAGAGAAGAAACAATGATAGAATTCTTCGTAAAACACAGGATCACCACGATCATGTTCATCCTGGTTTTCGTGGTGCTCGGCATTTTCAGCTATTCCAACCTGATGATCGAGAAGACCCCTAAAGTGGATTTTCCGATCGTCACGGTCTCCGTTACCTATCCCGGGGCCACCCCGTTGGAAGTGGAGACCCTGGTGGTAAAGAAAATAGAGGACGCCGTCTCGGAGATCTCCGAGATCAAGAAGATCAAGAGTCAGTCTTACGACAGTTTCGGGTTCATTTACGTGGAATTTCTGCTCTCCGCCGACGTGAACGTCAAGTCCATAGAAGTGAAGGACAAGGTGGAGGCTATCCTCAACGATCTTCCAGACGCCGTGGAAAAGCCGGTCATCGAGAAATACGACCCGCTCATCGAACCGGTGCTGGACCTGGTTTTGTCCTCGGACAACGGCGACCTGCGCGAGGTGTATGAATACGCGGATAAAACGCTGAAAACCAGGTTTTCCTCCATACGCGGCGTGGCCAAGGTAGACGTCTACGGCGGGAAGAAACGACAGATAAACGTGCGCCTCGATCCTATGCTGATGAAACAACATTATATCAGTATAAACGAGGTGGTCGCCGCGCTGATGGCGCGCAACAAGAACGTCCCTGCCGGAGATATAGAAAAGGGGTTTGACGCCCTTAGCGTGCGTTTTACCGGGGAGTTCCAGAGCGTGGAGGAGATAGCGCAGACCCGCCTTGTCTCCACCGACGCCGGAGAGTTCCGGCTGAAAGATATCGCTTCGGTAGAGGACGGTTACAAGAAGATATCCAGTATCGCCAGATATAACGGGAAGGAAGTCGTAGCTCTCTCCGTGAACAAGGCCTCGGACGGCAATGCCGTGTACATAGCGCAGGAAATGAAACGCCGCCTGCCGGCGTTACGCAAAGAGCTGCCGCAGGGGATGTATCTTGATATCGCCACCGACACCACCACCTTCATAGTCAACGAAACAGCCGACACCGAATGGAATATTTTCATAGGGATAATCCTGACCATCGCCCTGCTTTTGCTTTTTCTTGGGAGGCGGGACATGTCTTTTATTTCCGCCATCATCATCCCCACCTCGATCATCTCCACATTTTTTCCCATGTGGGGGTCAGGGTTTTCCATAAACATGATGACCCTGCTGGCCATAGCCACGGTGCTGGGGACACTGATCTCCAACGCCCTTGTTATCCTGGAGAACGTGACGGTGCATATGGAACGCCACGATGATCCGGAGAAAGCGGCGATAGAAGGGACCAAAGAAGTTTTTATTCCCGTCATCGCCTCTACCGGCACCAACCTGGTGGTATTCCTGCCTATCGCCATGATGGGCGGGATGGTCGGGTTGTTCATGAAGTCCTTCGGTTTGACGGTAGTTTACGCCACTTGTTTCTCTCTCTTGGCCTCGTTCACCCTCACGCCCATGCTCTGTGCGGCGATGCTTAAAACGGACGGAGGCAAAAAGGCCGTTCCCGGCGGAAAAACGTCGAAACTGATATCTTTGTGGAACAAGATTTTATCCGGGATCGGCGCTATAATGGATCTGCTGAAAAAGGGATACAGGCGTATATTCGACTGGATGTTCCGTTTCCCGGGTTTTACGATTTTCCTGTCGGCGCTGGCGCTGGCAGGGTCATTTTTGCTCGTTCCCTTCGTGGAAAACGACTTCGCCCCGAAATCAGACGAGGATAAGATAGTGGTCAACTTTTCTCTGCCGCAAGGGTCGACTATCGAGCGAACCGAGGCTGCAGCGAAGCGGATCGAAGCTTTCCTGGAGACCATACCGGAAAAGAAGTCTTATTTGGTCAATATCGGGGACAACGGCGTGGAGAACGCCAGGGTAACCCTGGACCTGCTTCCTTCGGCGGAACGCAGGCGCAGCGACCTGCAGGTTATCGATTCCCTGACCGTTTTTCTCTCCCGGCTCCCGGACGTGGAAGCCAGCAGCGTGCGCCAGGGGATGAGTTCATCGGTCAGCGACGGAGACGTGGCCATAGATCTTTACGGCAGCGATTACGCGGTGATGGCGGAGATAGCGGGACAGATGAAGGAAATAATGTACAAGAACGGCGCGTTCCAGAGCGTGATATTATCCTACAAGACGCCCAGAAAAGAGCTCCGTTTGATCCCCGACGAGGAGAAGCTGAACGAGTTCGGTCTGACAGCCGCCGGGGCGGGTGCGGTGCTGCGTTATTCCATCTTCGGAGAGGATTCCAACATTTATAAGGAGAAAGGCGAGGAGTACAAGGTTAACGTGGAGCTGGACGACCGGTATGCCGGGAATTTCGACGATATCAAGGAGATATCCATACTTTCGCGCAAAGGATTGATTCCGGTCAGCGAACTGGGAGAGATCAGGATGGATAAGGCTGTGCCGACTATCTGGCGCAGGGACCGCAGGCGCATCATCCGTCTGGACGGCTTCCTGGCGAAAAGTTCGCTTGGTATCGTCAGCGGAGAACTTGATAATGAATTCAAGGCGGTAAAGTTTCCTCCGGGTTACAGTTATAAGTATGCGGGGTATTCCGAATACATGAACGAATCCACGGTTGAGCTCGGCAAAGCCTTCCTGCTGGCGGTGATCCTGACCTTCATGCTGCTGTGCGCCATAATGAATTCCCTAATAGCCTATCCTTTGGCGGTCATGGCTACGGTGCTTACCTCTTTCGCGGGGATGATACTCGGGCTGTTCTTCATGAATCAGAGTATCAACATCGCTTCCATGATGGGAATGGTCATGCTGGTGGGCATGGTGGTTAATAACGCCATCCTGCTCTTGGACCAGACCCTGGTGAAGATGAGAGAGGGGTTGCCGGTTAAGGATGCCCTGTGGCAGGGGGCTTCGGATAAATTCCGGGCCATCATCATGACTTCCCTGGCTATAATACTGGGGGTCGTCCCCCAGATGTGGAGCTTGAGCAAGGTCAAGCAGTCTATGGGCGCGGTCATGATCGGCGGGATGCTGGCTTCGATAGTATTCACTTTCGTGCTCGTCCCGGTGCTCTTTTGGTACCTGGAACGCTTCGAAAGAAAATTCCTCAGGAAAAGAACGGCATGAAGTATTGGGAATCTTTGTCTTTGGTAGCCGGAATGCTCGGGACAAACAAGGCGCTGCTCTGGCATGGGAGACGCGTCGCCGGGAAGAGTATCCATTTTTGAACTTTGGCTTCGGAACGGTATCCCGGTATAAAAGACGGAGGTTGGTGCTGGAGGTGGGAGTTGAACCCACACGGACGTTAGCCCATCGGTTTTTGAGACCGACGTGTATGCCATTCCACCACTCCAGCATTATTGAGTATAATAAATATACTATCTAAAATCCTGTTTGTCAATTTGAGAAAATCGTTGTATAATTATTACTTCTGCCCGGGGTATTATCCGGGGTGGTGAATACGGGATTTTTATTTCGACGGCGCTTAAACGCGCACTTAAGGCCGCGTTTAAGCCCCTCAAACCGCATAGGCACCGCTCAGTATCAAAATCATGAGCAAACCATGGCCTTTCGGTCGTGGCGCGTCGAATTGATTCATGGGGCTGTAGCTCAGCTGGGAGAGCACTTGCATGGCATGCAAGGGGTCAGGAGTTCAATCCTCCTCAGCTCCACCATTTTTATTCTGCGGCGCTGCGGTGAGGCGGCCGGGAGACGATGTCCCGTCCCTTCTTTAACAGCGCCTTGTTTGTTTTTCGGCGAAAGAATAATTATTATGAAAAAAAAGATCTCGAAAACCACGCCTTCGCAGGATGTCCATTCCCGAAACGGCGCCCGGGTTCTGGTGGAATGCCTGGAAAAGGAAGGGGTGGAGGTTATCTTCGGTTACCCCGGCGCCGCCGTGCTCCCGCTTTTCGATCTCCTTTTCGACAGCAGGGTGCGTTTCGTGCTCACCAGGCATGAACAGGGCGCTTCTCACGCCGCCGACGGCTATGCCAGGGTGACTGGCAAACCCGGGGTATGCCTCGCCACTTCCGGGCCGGGCGCGGTGAACCTTGTCACCGGGTTGGCAACAGCCTATATGGATTCAGTACCGCTGGTGGCGGTCACCGGGCAGGTAAAAACCACGCTTATAGGCAACGATGCTTTTCAGGAAGCGGACGTGACCGGTATCACGCGTCCCATCACCAAACATAACTATTTGCTGAAGGACGCTCGCGAGATCCCGGGCGTCGTGCGCGAGGCTTTTTACCTTGCCTCTTCAGGCAGGCCCGGCCCGGTGTTGATAGACCTGCCGGTGGACGTTCAGCAGCAGGTAGTGGAAGGAGATCTCTTTGCTCCTTCCCCAAGGCAGGAGAAGATTAATCTTTCCGCGCACAGAGGACAGATACACAGGGCCGCGGAGTTGATCGCGGCTTCCCAAAAGCCGCTTATAATCGCCGGCGGCGGGGCGGTCACCTCCGGGGCGCAACGGCTGCTTGTGGAGCTGGCGGATAGGATACGCTGTCCGGCGGCGGTAACGCTTATGGGCATGGGGGTTTTTCCGGCCGGACACGGATTTTATCTGGGTATGCCGGGGATGCACGGAACAGTTTATGCCAACCGGGCGATCAGCGAATCGGATTTGATTATAGCCGTCGGCGTGCGTTTTGACGACAGGGTCACCGGACGGACCGACGCGTTTGCGCCCCGGGCGAGGATCATACAGATAGACATAGATCCTTCTTCCATCGGCAAGAATATCGACGCCGACCTGCCGATAACCGCCGACGCTTCGGCGGCGCTGGCCCAACTGCTGAAAGCTTTGAAAAAACTGCCGGATACCGGCAAATGGCTGCAGCGCGTCGCCCGGCTCAAAAAAGAATATCCTTTATCTTACAAAGACGAGCCCGGGAAGATAAAACCGCAGTCGGTGATCCAAGAGATATATAAAGCCACTAAAGGCAGAGCGATAATCGTCACCGACGTGGGGCAAAACCAGATGTGGACCGCGCAATGGTATCCTTTCGAACGCCCGCGCCGTCTGATAACTTCCGGGGGGCTGGGGACTATGGGGTTCGGCCTGCCGGCGGCCATGGGCGCCAAGATCGCCTCTCCGCGCGATACCGTATTTCTTATTTCAGGAGACGGCTCCATACAGATGAATTTACGGGAACTGGCTACCTGCGCCGCCGAAGGTATAGACATCAAGATAGCGGTGTTGAACAACGGATGCCTGGGGATGGTGCGTCAATGGCAGGAATTGTTCTATAGACGGCGTTACAGTCAGTCGTTGCTGTGCTCGCCGGATTTCGTTATGCTGGCGCGCAGTTACGGTCTCGACGGGGCCCTGGTGCGAGGGAATAATGGGGTGCGTCCGGCGTTGAAGAAGGCGTTGTCTTCGCGCAAGACGTTCATTGTTGATTTTCGCGTAGACAGCGGGGAAAACGTCATGCCGATGGTGCCCGCGGGAGAGGCTATCGACCGCATGATCGGCGGCATGGCTTGACGGCCGCACGGAGATAACCGGTATGTCTATGCTTTTAGGTGCGCATATTTCCGCGGCGGGCGGGGTTTCTCTGGTGCCCGGCCGGGCCGCGGAATTGGGGTGTAATACAGCGCAGTTTTTCAGCCGCAGTCCGCAGTCCTGGCGCAGCAGGAGGCTGGACCTTTCTCAGGCCGCGGGGTTCCGCAAGGGGCGCGCGCAAAACGGCATCGCCCCGGTTTTCATACACATTTCATATCTGATAAATCTTGCCTCGGCGGACAAAAAGCTTTTTCTTTCCTCCGTGGAGGCTTTTGTGGAAGATATGCGCGACGCGGAAATCCTCGGCGCTGATTATATCGTCAGCCATATGGGCTGCCACAAGGGGGCGGGAGAGGATGCCGGACTGGCGCGTTTCTCCGGCGCGCTTAATACCATTATCAAAAAAACCGCCGGTTCTTCCGTAGGGATACTGCTGGAGAATTCAGCCGGCTCCGGCAGCTGCCTGGGATACGATTTTTCTCATCAGCGCAGGGTGCTGGAAGCGCTTGAAGACACGGGAAGGGTCGGCACTTGCCTTGATACGGCGCATGCCTTTGCCTCCGGGTACGATCTTTCCACGGCCTCAGGGCTGGCTGAGCTTTTGAAGGAAATACAAGATCAAACCGGAACGGAAAAATTGAGACTGGTCCATCTTAACGACAGCAGGAGCCCCTGCGGTTCGCGCGTGGACGCGCACGAACATATCGGCAAAGGCATGATAGGGCTCGCAGGGATGCGTAGGATAGTCAATCATCCGTTTTTAAAAAACCTGCCTTTCATCCTGGAGACGCCGAAAGACGGCGTTAGGGCGGACGCGATAAATTTAAGCACGGTAAAGGAATTACGCGGGCGTTGAATCGCGGGTTTCGAACGGGGGAAAATATGGAACAATATGATTTTTCGCGGATAGAACAGAAATGGCAGCGTATCTGGGAAGAAAAGGGGGTTTTTCGCGCCCAACGCGACCCCCGGCGCAAGTTCTACTGTCTGGAGATGTTTCCATATCCTTCCGGGAAGATACACATGGGGCACGTGCGTAACTATACTATCGGGGACGTTTACAGCCGGTATAAGTCTTTGTGCGGATATAACGTGCTGCATCCGATGGGGTTTGACGCTTTCGGACAGCCGGCCGAGAATGCCGCGATCAAGAACGGGACAAAGCCGGACGTTTGGACATACAAGTGCATAGAAGAAATGCGTGTTGAGTTGAAGAAAATGGGATTTTCTTATGATTGGCAGCGCGAAGTAGCGACCTGCGACAGTAGTTATTACCGCTGGAATCAGTGGATATTCCTGAAGATGCTGGAGAAAGGGTTGGCGTATAAAAAGGCTTCTCCGGTCAACTGGTGCCCCTCCTGTGCCACCACCCTGGCCAATGAGGAAGTGATAGACGGCGGCTGCTGGCGCTGCCACAGCCCGGTGGAACAGCGTCGGTTGGAACAGTGGTATTTGAAGATCACGCAATACCAGGAACGCCTGCTGGAAGACCTCAAGGAACTGGAACATTGGCCGGATAAGGTCCGGGCCATGCAGGAGAACTGGCTGGGCAAAAGCGAAGGCACGGAGATTTATTTCCGGGAAAAGGACAACGGCTCCGTGATTACCGTTTTCACCACCCGGCCGGACACCATTTTCGGCGCTTCCTTCATCGCGCTGTCGCCCGATCACCCGCTGGCGACGGAGCTGGCCGCCAACGACCCGCAGGAACGCAACCACGGGCGCGAGGGCGCGGCCGCGGACCGCACCACCGAACTCGTCGTGCGCACGCCGGAGGATGAAATCCTGATTGACTTCACCGGGAAGAAATCAGGCCGGGGTGCCTATGTCTGTCAGGAGGAGTCCTGCCTGATGCGGGCCATCAAGCAGCGCCAGCTGGACAGGGCGCTGGAGCGCAGCATCTCGCCGGAGATCACAGAGCAGCTCAAACGCCAGATCGCTTATTCCAGGCCAAAGGAAGAATGACCATG
>ENA-UOUL01005687-UOUL01005687.1-bioreactor-metagenome-genome-assembly--contig:-NODE-5687-length-10621-cov-8.153737_pt1 | contig 10621 bp, 10 predicted proteins | sample MGYA00249838_ERZ747220 | MGnify/ENA primary metagenome ERZ747220 (study PRJEB28778, sample SAMN05720191) | bioreactor metagenome | isolation source: Anaerobic biogas reactor | place: USA:Washington...
GCCTGGCCCCGCTCTCCGGCGATAGCGGCCGCGGTCCAGAGCGTGGAGGCAACGATGATGGAGTCATCAATCTCCTGGGTCATGTCCACGATCTGGCAGGCCAGTGCCGCCTGCCGGTTCAGATCGCCGGATACCCTGGCCGCCAGCGACAGCCGGTCTAATGAAGCGATGACCCCGCCGGCGTTATCGAGGCGGCGATAGATGACGAGTGCTTCCTCGGCCCGGGCGGCGAACTCCTGGCGTCCCTTCGCCAGCATGCTGCGAGCGTCGGAGTCCGCCTGGTCGGCGCGCCGGCGGGCGCTCGGGCAGTGGCGGGCCGACCCCGCCAGCCTCGAGCTGCTGCATGCGGCGGAGACGCTGAAGGAGCTGGTTTCCGGGTTTCAGGTATAGCGAATGAACATTCTCTCGTGGATCATCTTCGGGCTTCTGGCCGGCGGGATCGCCAAGCTCATCCTCCCCGGCAAGGATCCGGGTGGGTGCCTGGTCACAGCCGTGATCGGGATCCTGGGCGCCCTCATCGGCGGCTTTCTCAGCACGGAGCTGCTCGGCTGGGGCACGGTCACCGGGTTCAACCTGCGGTCGTTCGCGATCGCGATTCTCGGCTCGATCGTGCTACTGCTCGTCTATCGTCTCTTCCTCGGACGCCGCCGCCGCTGAGCGGCGCGCGTCCAGCACCTGCAGGACATCGTCCAGCCCGATCCCCGCACCGGCGCACGCAACGAGCATGTGGTAGAGCAGGTCGGCTGCTTCATCGGCAGTCGCGCGTACATCGCCCCTGGCGCAGGCGAGGGCAAGCTCGACCGCTTCCTCGCCCAGCTTCTTGAGCCGCAGGTTCTCCGACGACAGCAGTCGCGCCGTGTAACTTTCCGTCGCAGCGGCCGAGCGCCGTTCCCGGATCACGCTCGCGAGCGCCGGCAGCGTCGTGCGCCCGGCAAAGCAGCTCTCCGCACCGGTGTGACAGGCGGGGCCCGCCGGCTCGACGAGTGCGAGGAGAGCGTCACGGTCGCAGTCCGCGTACAGCGCGACGAGGCGCATCGTGTTGCCGCTGGTCGCGCCCTTGTGCCACAGCTCTCGCCTGCTGCGCGACCAGAACCACAGCTCACCCGTCACCAGCGTCTTCTCGAGCGCCTCGCGGTTCGCGTGCGCGAGCATCAGGACGATACCGGTTCTGGCGTGCTGCACGACGACGGTGACGAGGCCGTCGCCCGCGGCGTAGCCGAGCCCGTCCAGATCGGCAGGCGTTCGTATCTGCATGTGCGTCAGATGTTGCCCGTGAGTATGTCGCAGATAGGCGCGCTGATGAACATCCACCGGCAAGGGATGTGCAATGTCTCCGCCATCGGCGACGAATTAGGCATCACGAGCGCTGCCGCCAGCCAGATGTTGGAAAGGCTGGTGCAGCAGGGGATAATCGAGCGCACGGAAGACCCCAACGACCGCCGCGCCAAGCAAATCGCGCTGACCGAGAAAGGGCACCAGATGATTCACGATGGCTTTCGCGCCCGCTACGCCTGGCTCGGAGAACTGGCTGCCAGCTTCACCCCCGATGAACAAGACTTGATCCAGACCGCTCTGCGCCTTCTGCTGGGGAAAATGCGGGCGGTAGACGGTAAACAGTAGACGGGGAAGAGGAAGAGCGCGAAACTCGCATTTCCGCTGATTCTCGATTCGCTGATTCATGATTCTTGATTCTCAAAAGGAGCATCTTTTCTATGTTAAGATTGACCCGATATTTGAAACCTTATGCCTGGATGATCCTGCTGGCCGTCGTGCTGCTGTTCGTGCAGGCCAACGCTGACCTGGCGCTGCCGGATTATCTCTCAAAGATCGTCAACGTGGGCATCCAGCAGGGCGGCGTGGACAGTGTGGTGCCGGTCGCTATCCGCCAGAGTGAGATGGATCGGCTGGCGATCTTTCTGGATGACGCCGACAAGACGGCGCTGCTGGCGCAGTACATGTTAGTAGATCAAACGTCGCCTGACCACGCTGCACTGGTGAAAAAGTACCCCACCCTGGCGAATGAGCCGGTTTACGTGGCCGGCGAGTTAGACCAAACGACGATTGACACCCTGGCCCCCGCGTTGAGCCAGGCGTGGCTGGCCGTCTCTGCCATCGAACAAATCATCGCCGACCCGTCGAAGGCAGCGGCTATGGGGGGCGGATTCGGCGGCTTCGACCTCTCCAAGCTCCCGGCAGGAACAGACCTCTTTATGCTACTCAAGCAACTCCCGGCGGCGCAAATCACGCAGATGAAAGCGCGGATGCAAGAGCAGTTCGCCGCACTCGGTGACAGCATGGTCACGCAGGCCGCCATCCGCACAGTGAAGGCGGAGTACGTCGCGTTGGGCATGGACGCCGAGAAGTTGCAAACGGCCTACATCCTGCGCATCGGGGGGCAGATGTTGCTGCTGACGCTACTCTCCGTCGCCTGTACCATCGCGGTCGGCTTCATCGCGGCGCGCACGTCTGCCGGGCTGGCCCGCGACCTGCGCAAGGCCGTCTTCGAGAAGGTCGAAAACTTCTCCGGCATCGAGTTCGACAAATTCTCCACCGCCTCGCTCATCACCCGCACCACAAACGACGTCACCCAGGTGCAGATGGTGACGATGATGATGGTGCGCATGGTCATCTACGCGCCCATCATGGGAGTCGGCGGCGTCATTCGCGCGATGGGCAAGGGATCAGGCATGTGGTGGCTGATCGCCGTGGCCGTCGCCATCCTGCTCAGCCTGATCGCCATCGTTTTCTCCATCGCCCTACCGAAATTCAAGAGCATCCAAAAGCTGGTGGACCGCCTCAACCTGGTTGCACGCGAGAATCTTTCGGGCATGATGGTCATCCGCGCCTTCAACATGCAGTCGTTTGAAGAAAACCGCTTCGACAAAGCCAACCGCGACTTGACCGCCGTGAGCCTGTTCATCAACCGGGTGATGGTCATCATGATGCCGCTGATGATGTTCATTATGAGCAGCCTGATGTTGGCCATCATCTGGGTGGGGGCCCACCAGGTAGCCGAAGCGACGATGCAGGTGGGCGATATGATGGCGTTCATGCAATATGCCATGCAAATCGTGATGTCGTTCCTGATGCTGTCGATGATGTTCATTATGCTGCCGCGCGCTGCCGTATCCGGCGACCGCATCGCCGATGTGTTGGAGACCGAGCCAACCATCCACGATCCCGAAATGCCACAGGCGTTTGCGAAGCCGGTGCGGGGCGTGGTCGAATTCCGCGACGTGGGCTTCCGCTATCCCGGCGCGGACGCAAACGTGCTGTGCGGCATCAATTTCACCGCGCAGCCGGGGCAGACGACGGCCATCATCGGCTCGACCGGGTCGGGCAAGTCTACCGTCGTCAACCTCATCCCGCGCTTTTTCGATGTGACCGAGGGCGCGATTCTGGTGGATGGCATCGACATCCGCGCGGTGTCGCAGCACGACCTGCGCGACCAGATTGGCTACATTCCGCAGCGGGGGACGCTGTTCTCCGGCACCATCGAGAGCAACCTGCGCTACGCCGACGATGGTGCGGATGCAGAGACGCTGCGGTGGGCAGCGGACATCGCTCAGGCCAGCGAATTCATCGACGCCCGACCAGAGGGGATGGACGCCGAAATCGCGCAGGGTGGCGTCAACGTCTCCGGCGGGCAGAAACAGCGGTTGGCGATTGCCCGCGCGCTGGTGAAGAAACCGCCGATTTTCATCTTCGACGACAGCTTCTCCGCGCTGGACTTCAAGACCGATGCCGCGCTGCGCCGCGCGTTGAAAACGCAAACCGGCGACAGCACGCTGCTGATCGTGACGCAACGCGTCGCCACCGTCAAAAACGCCGAGCAGATCATCGTCCTCGAAGAGGGCAAGATGGTCGGCAAAGGGACGCACCGCGAGCTGATGGAAACCTGCAAAACGTACCAGGAAATCGCGCTCTCGCAACTGAGCAAGGAGGAATTAGCATGACGCACCAACCTGGACAATCTCAAAGTGGTTCTGGCGGACGCGGCTCGACGGGGTCGGGGCGGGGCTCTGGGCCTGGTCGGGGCGGCTCGCGCCCCGGCAGCGGCCATGGTCCGATAGGGATGATGAAGGGCGAGAAGGCCCGCGACTTCAAAGGAACGATGCGCAAACTCATCGCCTATCTGGGGCAGTATAAACTTGCCCTCATCGCGGTAGCGTTCGTAGCGGCACTTTCGACAGCGGCCAACATCGCCGGCCCCAAAATCCTCGGCAACGCCACCACCAAACTCTTCGAGGGCGTCATGGCACAACTGTCCGGCACGGGCGAGATTGATTTCAACGCCATCGGGCGCATCGTGCTGAACGTGCTGGCGCTGTACGGGGTCTCGGCGCTGTTCGCCTACATCCAGGGTTGGGTGATGGCGAACGTCTCCACCAACATCGCCTACCGCTTCCGTCGGGACATCGCCGCCAAGATCAACCGGATGCCGCTCAAATACTTCGACACGACCACGCACGGCGAAGTGCTCTCGCGCATCACCAACGACGTGGACACGGTCAACCAGACGCTCAGCCAGAGCCTCACGCAGATCATCACCTCGACCTTTACCGTCGTCGGCGTGCTCGTGATGATGCTCTCCATCAGTTGGCTGATGACACTGGTGGCGCTGCTGATGATCCCGCTGTCGCTGGCGATTGTAGGATTGGTGGTCGGGCGCTCACAAGTGTATTTCAAACAGCAACAAGACTACCTGGGCCACGTCAACGGCCACATCGAGGAGATGTATGGCGGGCACGTCGTGATGAAGGCGTTCAACGGCGAGGCCAAGAGTATCGCCAGGTTCGACGAATCCAACATCCCGCTCCACAAAGCGGCCTGGAAATCGCAATTCCTGTCGGGGTTGATGATGCCGCTGATGACGTTTGTCGGCAACCTGGGCTACGTCGCCGTCGCCATCGTCGGTGGGTGGCTGGCCGCACGCAACGCCATCACCGTGGGCGACATCCAGGCATTCATCCAATACGTCCGCTCGTTCACACAGCCGATCACGCAGCTTGCCAACATCTCCAACGTGCTGCAACAGACGGCGGCGGCGGCGGAGCGCGTCTTCGAGTTCCTGGCGGAGCCGGAGGAGATCGTGGAAGCCGCCGAGCCGGTCAAACTGGAGAAGGTGGATGGTCACATCGAATTCAAGGATGTCCACTTTGGGTATATGCCCGACAAAGTCGTCATCAACGACTTCTGCGCGGAGGCCAAACCCGGTCAAAAGATCGCCATCGTCGGGCCGACGGGGGCAGGCAAGACCACGATGGTCAAGCTGTTGATGCGCTTCTACGACGTGAACGACGGCGCGATCCTGGTGGACGGGCGCGACATCCGCGCCTTCACCCGGCACGACCTGCGCAAGATGTTCGCGATGGTGTTGCAGGATACGTGGCTCTACAACGGCACGATCATGGAGAACATCCGCTACGGGCGCCCGGACGCAACGGATGAAGAGGTCATTGCAGCGGCGCAGACCGCGCACGTCGATCACTTCATCCACACGCTGCCGGACGGCTACCAGATGGAACTCAACGAGGAAGCGAGCAACGTCTCACAGGGGCAGAAGCAGCTGTTGACGATTGCCCGCGCCGTCCTGGCCGACCCGAAAATTCTCATCCTGGATGAGGCGACCAGTTCGGTGGACACGCGCACGGAGGTGCTCATCCAGCAGGCGATGGACCAACTGATGGCCGGGCGCACCAGCTTCATCATCGCGCACCGCCTCTCCACCATCCGCAACGCCGATTTGATTTTGGTGATGAACGAGGGTGACATCGTCGAGCAGGGCACGCACGCGGAGCTGCTGGCGCGCGGCGGGTTCTACGCGGAGTTGTACAACAGTCAGTTCGAGGGGGCAGTGGGGTAAAGGACCACTACGGCGGCTCGCGCAACGAGAGCTGCGTGTGCTTCACGTTCCAGAATCTCCTGGAAAGCTGCCGCGCCGAGACGCACCTTGAACTGATCGCCGAACTGGACTACAAGACCCGCTCTGGTGCGACGTCCGGCCTGACGGCACGCTCAGGGATGCGCTGCGCCAGGATTGGAGCGGAGAGCAAGGACCAGTACGACGACCTAGACGCCGAGAAAGCCTTTGGTCAAAGCGCGACCGCGCGCATCTTCACCGGCATCGCCGCCGAGGCCAGAGCGAAAGCGCACCATTTCGCCCCGTGGCCGGAACCGGCGCGTGGCGAGTCGAGAGTGCAGATCGTCTTATTGTGACACGCGCCCGTTTTGCACGTAAAAATTGACTTTTCCTGAGAAACGGCATATTATGGAAAAGGACCTGCGGCAAGCGTCACGCCGCGCGGGACACATCATGAAGCGGACGCAAGCGTTGGAATTCTCAGGCAGACGTTTCTATCAGCAGGCTGGCTTCAGACACATGCCTGATTCCTTCCTGGTCTACCGTTGCCCCGCATGTGGCAAAGTGGAGTTTTTCGAGTTCGTCATAGAAGACATCGAGTGCATCGAGTGCGGCACGCTAATCAAAGCCAGTCAGAAAGCCTGCCCTAATTGTGGCTGGACTTGGGAGAAAGCTGATAATTTGAACATCTAACGCCGGATTGGCAAAGATACGATGTAGCACTTCAGATGTAGCTCATATGAAACTTGTAATGATCACCGTAGGCAGCCGTGGAGAAGTTGAACCATGTGTAGCACTTGGAGCGGCTCTCAAAGCTGAAGGGCATGATGTAGTTATTGTCACTCACCCCAATTTCCGTGATTTCATCGAAGGTCACGGCTTGACCCTTTCGTTGATCCATATCGATATTGAGGCCTTCCTATCCAGTGATACTGGCCCGACGCTGAAGAACAAAAATCCACTAGGAAATCTTGTCAGCGCCTTTGTTTCGATGAATACTATGTATCGTCAAATTGGGGATGATTCTTGGGTCGCAGCCAGTGGGGCAGAAGCATTGTTTTACACAATTGGTGGTTCATTTATTGTTCCCCACCTGGTAGAGAAATTGCATATTCCGGCGATAGGGTTATATCCCTACCCTGTAGGAACGCCCACAAGCGCTTTTCCAAATGCGCTTATGCCTGTGGGAGACCTGGGAAGCGGGCTAAATAAACTATCCCATCGACTCTCCGATCTTGGATGGCTCGCAGTACAAAAACCGATTCGTGATTGGCGGGTGGAGACACTGGGGTTGTCAGCGAATGTGAGCGCTGCCGTAAAAAAGTTTCGCTCAACTCGACATCCCATTCTTTATGGATTTAGTAAACACGTATTACCACCCCCAGCGGATTGGGGAGATGAAGCGATAGTTTCAGGTTATTGGTTTTTGCCAGAGCGTGTTGAATGGCAGCCAGCTCCTGAACTTGTGGCATTTCTCCAAAATGGCCCGCCCCCAGTGTATGTGGGATTCGGCAGTATGAAGCTTCCCAATGCCGCCAGCACCACACAGATCATTGTCGAAGCTCTCCGGGAAACCGGTCAACGAGGATTGTTGCTGAGTGGAAATGGTGGGCTTTTGGATGTGAAAGAACCTGGCATATATACCTTCTCTGGCGCGCCATTTAGTTGGTTGTTTCCTCAGATGCGTGCTCTTATCCATCATGGTGGTTCAGGTACAACAGCCTTGGGACTCCGATCTGGTGTGCCTGCGACAGCAATTCCTTTTATGATGGATCAACCGTTTTGGGGACGGCGACTGGAAGTGTTGGGAATTGGAGCGCGTCCCATCCCGATTAAACGATTGACAAGGGACAAATTAGTCGCGGCTATTGAAAAAATGGTGCAAGATGCGATAATGCGAGAAAAGGCACAAGTGTTAAGTGCAAAGATACTTTCTGAAAACGGAACGGCAGAAGCAATCGCATGTATAAAGCAGATCTTGGGAAAAAAGTAAAGGCATGAAAAGATGCAGCCCAACCACTATGTGGAGCGTTGGGCGAAACCATAACGAATCAGAAATCTTAGGAGGCTGCAACTTGTCCGTCAATTCTCGACCGTCCCTGCGCTCCCGCTTCGTCTTGTTAGGGCCGATCATTTTACTGATGGTGCTTGCGGCGGCCACTTTCACCATCACTCAAATTTTGCCCCAGCCCCCCACAAGGTCTGCGCTTCCCCTACAATGCGAAGTCCGCGTTTCCGACCCGGCCGCTGGACTGATCCATGTACGCATGGAATTCCCGGCCGGCGCCCTGAGCGGACGGTCGTATCTCGACCTGACCTTCTGGGATTTGCACCGCCAGCCCGAAGCCCTGAAATCGGTTGCTGCCTGGATAGATGATAAGCCGCTTGCTGTGACACGCCCCTTCTGGAAAAGCGCACACACACGGCGGATCACGCTAAACGATGCCTCCGGCACGTTGGTAATGGAATACAGCCTCGACCCCACTTACTATGCGCCAGGAGTAGAAGTCATAGAGCCTGCCGACGCTGTCAGCCGCGTTACAGCGGACCTGGCCGTTCTTCGCACCACCAGTACCTTTCCCGTGATGAATCCGGACGGGTTGACGATCCGGGTTGTTTTCCGCCTGCCGGCGGGATGGGTGGCCGTGACGCCCTGGCAAGCCGATGGCAACGGCTTCCTGATCCCGCCAGAGCAACAGGCGACAGAATACGTGGCGCTGGGTCCGTTTCAGATCCAAGAAATCACGGTGGGAGGCGCTACCATGCGCGCGGCTGTTTCTCCCGCTGCCGACACAATCCCCCTGGAGACAATAGCTTCAATTATGCGCTTTGAGTTGAACTTGCTCGGCGCCCCTCCTCCGGGAGCGGGGAATGTATATGCGGCGACCGTTGTTCCCCAGGAATTTATGAATGGCGGCTCGGCCGGCCAACGCAGCACAGTACAAATCCCAGGACCAGATACGCTGGCGCACGAGATGTTCCACTGGTGGAACACCAGCAGCCATACCGGTCAGGAAGCCAAATGGTTCCAGGAAGGTTTTACCGAATACTATGGCGTCAAGATCGCGAGCGAGGCAGGCGCGTGGTTGCCGGAACAAGCCAATCAATGCATGGCAGATCTGAACGGCGAGATGCGCTTTCTGGAACAAAACAACCCCCGTAGCCTGATGGATGTCTCTCGCAATTCTACCGGCGACAGCTACGCCCGGCGGCTGGTGTACAGCAAAGGGGCTTTATTTGCCTTGTCACTCGACCGCCAGCTTCAAGCGCAAGGGCGAAACCTGGATGAAGTTATGCGAGTTGTGTTAGACGATCCGCGCCAGGATTTGAATAACGATGCGCTCAAGGCCATTTTTCATGACACTTATGGTGGCATGGTAGACCCGGCCTTCGAGGCCTATGTGATCAAAGGAGATGCCCTGCCGGATTTAGGACTGGGGCCGGCTTCCGGTGAGAGTGGATGTGCGCGGTACTTACCAGAGTGATAGGGTTTTGAAAAACGGGCACGCTCAATCAACATAACAACGATGGAGGAACAATCATGAAAATCGACCGGATAGAATTGTATTACGTTAAAGTTCCACTGGAAGAAAGAAAACCCGGATTTTTCAAGGAGCCGGCCTACTTTATGCCCAGTTGGATTCCGGGCTTTCGACAGTCCGAGATGCGCATGTGCCTGCTCAAATTGGGCACCGATCAGGGATACGAAGGCTATGCGGCAACCCACGCGATGGGGCTTGAACGCAAAGGGCTTGGCGAGATTATGGGGAATTACCTCATGGGCATCAATCCCCTGGATATCAAGCTGGTCAATCAACGCATGCAAGAGTTTTCCTACATCGGCATGCGCAACGGCTGGATCGATGCGGCATTCTGGGACATCATCGGGAAAGCCAAACAACAACCGCTATGGAAAATACTGGGCGGAAGCGGAGGGTCTGTTTATCCATACCTATCGACCGGCGCGACCCACGACCACGATCAAGCCACGATCCGCGCAATCGTCGAGCAGGCCCGCGAAAACGGGTATCAGGGCTTGAAGCTGCGGGTCAAAGGCGCCGAGCTTGCCCCCATGGTGGATTTCGTCGGCGCCGCGCGCGACGCCGCCGGAACGGCGATGCAGCTTATGATCGACGCCAACCAGGGATGGCCGGTGGATATCGTGGACGAAACGCCCAAATGGGATCTAGAATTCGCGACAAAATTCGCACAAGGCGTCGCGCCCTACGCCATCGAATGGCTGGAAGAACCTCTCAATCGGGGCAATTTCGAGGGCCTGGCCAAACTACGCAAGAACACGACGGTCCCCATTGCCGGAGGAGAGCTTAACTCAACCTGGCGCGATTTCAAAGCCATGCTCGATCTCGGCAGCCTCGACATCTACCAACCGGACGCCGTGTTGGCCGGCGGGACGTATGCCGGCGGCATTTCCGTCGTGTACTGGCTGATTCGCGAAATCCAGAGACGCAACGCGGAGAACAAAAACGGGGATGGCAAGCTCAAGTACTATCCCCACACGTGGACAACCGGATTGGGCTTTGCCGTAGCGCTGCAACTCGTCGGTGTGTTGCCGCCTGAAGAACGCGGCCTCCTGGAATATCCCTGCGAAGGCCCCTGGAACCCGCAAAACTGGGCGCGCTTTATCAAAGGCGGCTTTCCGCTCGATCAGGATGGCCGAATAAACGCAATACCGCATAAGTTGCTACGAACTATCAATCGGTGGCAGCGTTTTCCATCGCTGCGCGAGTTGATTGAGTT
>ENA-UOUL01005693-UOUL01005693.1-bioreactor-metagenome-genome-assembly--contig:-NODE-5693-length-10613-cov-2.965547_pt1 | contig 10613 bp, 9 predicted proteins | sample MGYA00249838_ERZ747220 | MGnify/ENA primary metagenome ERZ747220 (study PRJEB28778, sample SAMN05720191) | bioreactor metagenome | isolation source: Anaerobic biogas reactor | place: USA:Washington...
TGGACGGGATCACGTAATCGACCACATCCGGGTCGCAGTTCGTATCGACCATGGCGATGACGGGGATCTTGAGGATGTTCGCTTCGCGAACAGCCGTTTCCTCGTTGTTCACGTCAATGACAAACAGCAGGTCGGGCAGCGTGTTCATAGAGCGGATACCACCCAGACGCTCGTTGAGCTTCTCGATCTCCCGCTCCAGCATGAGCCGCTCCCGCTTCTTGAGCAGGTCGAACTCGCCGGCATCGCGGCGCCGTTCCAGCTCTTCCAGGTAGCGGATGCGCTGTTTAATCGTCTGCCAGTTGGTCAGCGTGCCGCCCAGCCAGCGCTCGTTGACGTAGGGCTGGCGGCCGCGCGAAGCCTCGCGGGCGACGGTATCCTGGGCCTGGCGCTTGGTGCCTACGAAGAGCACAGTCCCGCCGTCAGCGACGGTGTCGCGCACCAGGTTGTAGGCTTCCTCGATCATGACGATCGTCTGCTGCAGGTCCAGAATGTGAATGCCGTTGCGCTCGGTGAAGATGTAAGGCTTCATCTTCGGGTTCCAACGGCGGGTACGGTGACCGAAGTGCACGCCGGTTTCCAGCAGTGCCTTCATCGAAACTACGGCCATGAGGTTTATTCTCCTTTCTGTTTTTTGGCCTCCGCGCCTTTCATCCTGTTCAGGACTCGCACGGCCAGGCTATCGGTAGGCCGCCGGGGTGCTGGCGGATGCTGCTCGATAGAATGCAAGCACAGCTGAATCAGTCGAGGCGCGTGTATTTTTCCTGCCGAACGGCAGCGGGAGAGAATTATAGCCTATGGTGGGGTGAACGCAAGGCGATCTTCAGCCGCCGCTCATGCCTATTTCCAGCGGGTGAGGATCGTCTCCCGCTGGAACGCCTGCAGCGCCACATAGCCGAGGATCAGGTCTAGCAGCAGGACGGCGATGGCGACGAGCACCACCATCGTGCGATCGACGATGAACAGGCCGACAGACTGGCCGACGACAGCCAGAATGACAGGCAGCAGGACGACCATAGAAAGCTGCTCGGCGACGCGCGGGTCAGTGACGCGGGCGGAAATCATCACGGCGATACTGACCGACAGGAAGGTGAGCAGCGGGCCGACGACGAAGATCGCCAGCAGCCAGAGGGGATCGAGCAGGTAGCCGAAGACCCTGTCGGTGACGAGAAAGCGCATGACAATGACGTAGATGGCGAAGCTGAGCCAGGTCGCGACGAGCGCGGGGACAACGGCGGAGATCGCCTTCCCGGCCAGCAGCTCGGCCGTGGTGATCGGGGTCGCCAGCAGCGGCTCCAGGCTGCGCGTCGCCTTTTCGCCCACGATGCTGTAGGCGGCAATGGTCACGGGGATAGCGACAGGCAGGATCATGAACATGAGCGTGTAAAGGTTAAGCATGTAGACCTGCCCGCACTCGACTTCGTTCATGCCCACGCAGAGCTGCTCGAAGCCCGGAAAGCTTTCTTCGGTAATCTCGCCGGAGCTCTCGGCCTCGAAGCTCTGTGTGGCAATCATGGTGACGATCGGCAGGGCAATGAAAATGAGGGGCATGAAGGCGACAGAGAAGAGCACCAGCCTGTTCTTGAAGACCTCGGCCCACTCCTTGGTGATAATCGTCCAGATCTTGTTCATCTCTCGAAGTCCTGGACCTGACGGCTCTCGGAAACCGGCCAGGTCGGCAATGAATCAGGCGTTGACCAGCTGCAGGTAAATGTCTTCCAGCGAATGGCGCAGCTCGCCGACAAACTGGATGTCGGCCCCCGCCTCGACCAGCGCCCGGATGAGGTCGGGGTTGGCGCTCTCGGGCTCGGCGACGGAGGCGACCAGTTTGTTGTCTACCACCTCGACCTTGTCCACGGTGGGAAAGGCGCGTAGCGCGGCGGCGAACGGCTCGCCCACCTCGCGGAGATGGAAGACGACCTGCCGCCCGTAGAGACGCCGCCGCAGGCCCGAAGGCGAATCGACCACACGCAGCCGCTGGTTGAAGACGGCAATGCGGTCGCACAGCCGTTCCGCCTCGTCGAGGTTGTGCGTGGTCAGGAAGATGGTGCGGCCCTCGGCCCGCAGCTCAGAGACGAAATCGCGGACGAGGCGCGACGCCTCCGGGTCCAGGCCGGCGGTCGGCTCGTCCAGGAAGAGCACCCGTGGCTCGTGCAGCAGGGCGCGGGCCACGGCGAGCTTCTGCTTCATGCCCTTGCTGAAGGTGCCGGCGGCGTCGTGGCGGCGCTCCCAGAGGCCGAGCATGCGCAGATATTTCTCCACCTGCCCGTCTACGTCCTCGACCTCGTAGAGGTTGGCGTAGATCTCCAGGTTGCGCTGGGCGCTCAGCCGGTCGTACATGCCCGGCGACTCGGTGAGAATGCCGACGTTGCGGCGGATGTTCTGCTGCTCCGACTCAATCGAAAAGCCGGCGACCGTCGCCGTACCCGAGGTGGGGCCGATTAGCGTAGCCAGCATGCGCACGGTGGTCGTCTTGCCGGCGCCGTTCGGGCCCAGAAAGCCGAAAACCTCACCTGAAGAGACCTGCAGGGTCAGGTTGCCTACGGCGAGGACGCTGTTGAATTGCTTGGTGAGGTTGCTTGCTTCAATCATCTTCTTCTTCCCCAACTACCCGCTAAAGGTAGCGGCTGTCGTCCAGTTTGTCCCCTGTCACCTCTGGCCGCACAGGCGGCGGCTCCGGGGCAGCGCTGTCGGCTGCCGGCGGTGCAGGAGGCGCCGGTTCGGGGCGCAGCCGCCGGATTATCAGCAGGCTGAACAGCACGATCACGGCGAGCGCCGCTTCGGCGGCATAGGCATTGACCAGCGCCAGCGTGACCAGGGCCACGGCGTTAGCCAGCGCGTGCCAGAGCACGGCGAACAGCCACCAGCGCCGCTGCCCGCGCACAAAACATTGTAGCACGAGAACGGAAAGGGAGAGATGCAGGACAATCGCCAGGGCGCGCTCCACGCCGGGCAGCAGGGCCATCAGGGCCGGGCCGCTGAAAATCTGATCCGCCTGCTGCTGCACCAGCTCCCACTGTTCGGCCGGGATGAGGGAGCGGAAGTAGCCGGCGCGGGCGCCCGCCAGGAGCACGATCTGCACGGCGAGGTTCAGGCCCAGGAGGATCGACTCGATGCCGCCGTGGCCCGCGCCGACCATCAGCCCGTCCTCCCAACGCCGGGCGTCGCGCGCCCAGAAGCGAAAGCTGAGGTAGCGGAAGCTCTCTTCGAAGACGCCTGCCGACAGGCCGAGAAAGGCGGCGACGATCAGCAGCTCGCGCACGCCGGCCGACGCGTCGGGGAGCCAGCCCCGAGTGTCAACCCAGTTGTTGAACGGGATGTGCAGTATCTGGCTGGCGACAAAGGTGGCTACGCCAACGCCAAAATGGCCCCAATTGGTGCGGAAACGGCGGGCCAGCCAGGTTGCGAGGGCCAGCGGCATGGCCAGCATAAGGATGACGCTGGCGGCGAACAACAGATAGTGCATAGGTGTCAGGCCGGCTCTGCCTGCCGTAGGGCGGCGCTGCGGCAGAGCCATCGCATTATCCCGCAAACCTCGCCGGATGACGAATGGCTCCGGCAGCTATAGAACGATTTTTGAAAATCGTTCCATTTCTGTTTTGCGGCGGCGCGGTGGGCTATAATGGTCTGGCTCTGGATGGCCTGCCCCCGGCGAGCCGCCCATCGGAGCCGCCCATCTCGCACGTACACCAAGCGCATACGCCGCTCGACGCCTGCCCGGCTCAGGACGCGATGGAGGAACGATGACCCAACCGGAACAGCCAACCCAACTACCCAGCGTGGAAGAAATCCGCAACCTGATCGCGCAGGGGCAGATCGACGAAGCGGGCCTGATACTGGCGACCTTTCACCCGGCCGACATCGCCGACCTGCTGGACGAGCTGCCGCCCGAAGAAGCCGTGCTGCTCTTCGGGCTCCTGAACCTGGAGGTCGCCAGCGAAGTGCTCGACGAGACCGGCTCCGTCGTCCGTCAGGAGCTGGTCGAGAAGGTAGACGACGAGCGGCTGGCCGACCTGCTCGACGAGCTACCGATGGACGACGTGGTGGACTTTCTGGAAGAGCTGCCGCCCGACACGGCAGCGCGACTGCTCGACCTGATGGAGCCGGAGGAAGCAGCCGACGCCCAGACGCTGCTGGCCTACGCGGAAGATAGCGCCGGCCGCCTTATGTCCACCGACGTCGCCGCCCTGCGCCGTAGCTGGACGGCGGCTGAATCGCTCGAATATCTTCGGTCGCTGGAGCGAGCGGAAACGCTGCATTACCTCTACGTCGTCGATCGCAACCAGCGGTTGATCGGCGTGGTGCCCATCCGCAACCTGGTGCTGGCCCGGCCGGACACGACAATCGAGACGATCATGGATCGGGACGTCGTCTCCATCCGGGTGGATACGGACCAGGAAGAGCTGGCCGAGTTTATCGCCCGCTACGACTTCGTAGCCGTGCCGGTAGTGGACGAGGAGAACCGGCTGCTCGGCGTCGTAACCGTAGACGATGTTCTTGACATCCTCGAAGAAGAAGCGACCGAGGACATCCAGCGGCTGGGTGGTTCCGAGCCGCTGGAGAACGCCTATTTCGCCGTCTCCGTCTGGCACATGGTGCGCAAGCGCATCGTCTGGCTGCTGCTGCTCTTCGTGGCCTCGCTGCTGACGAGCGGCGTCATCGGAGCCTTTGAAAGCTCGGTACTCGCCGCCGCCATCATCCTGAACCGCTTCATCCCCCTGGTAACGGGCACGGGCGGTAACGCGGGCTCGCAGACGGTGACGACCATTATCCGGGCCATCGCCGTCGAAGAGATTCATTTGGTGGACGCCGGCCGTGCCTGGCGCCGCGAAGTAATGGTCGGATTGCTGGTCGGCGTGTTGCTGGGGCTGGTGGGCGCCGTCATCGGCGTCGCCCAGGCCATCGTGAACGGAAGCAGCCCGAAAATCGGCTTAGTGTTGGCCCTGACCCTGCCGCTGGTCGTTGTCTGGTCCAACACAGTAGCCACGCTTGTGCCAATCGCCGCCGAACGATATAAGATTGACCCGACCGTCATCAGCGCGCCGCTGATCACGACCATCGTCGATGCGACCGCGCTGCTCATTTACTTTTCGCTGGCAAAGCTAATCCTGGGGCTGTAATGATGAGTGAATCTCTGGCTGACCGCATTATCATTCCTGAAGCGCTCGTGGAGGCATTGCGCCACGCGGAACACGTCGCCGTGCTGACCGGCGCCGGCATCTCCGCCGAGAGCGGCGTGCCCACTTTTCGGGAGGCGCAGAAGGGCCTCTGGGCGCAGTACAATCCGGAGGATCTGGCGACCCAGGAGGCGTTTGAGCGCGACCCGCGGCGGGTCTGGGAGTGGTACGCCTGGAGGCGCAAGCTGATCGCCAGGGCCGAGCCAAACCCGGGCCACCTGGCGCTGGCGCAGATCGAGGAGCGCGTGCCGCGTTTTTCGCTCATCACCCAGAATATCGACGAGCTGCACTTCCGCGCCGGCTGCAAGGAGACGATTGAGCTACACGGCAGTATCGGGCGCAGCCGCTGCCTGAGCTGCGACGAGGTGACGCGCGAATGGGTCGAAGGAGACGAGACGCCGCCGCGCTGCCCCAACTGCGGCGGCATGCTGCGGCCCGACGTGGTCTGGTTCGGCGAGGCGCTGCCGTTTGACGCCCTGGCGCGGGCAGTCGCCGCCGCGCATGATGCCGATCTCTTCTTTTCGGTGGGCACCTCGGGCGTCGTCTATCCGGCGGCGGCGCTGCCTCTGGAAGCCATCGAGTACGGCGCCACGGCCGTGGAGATCAATCCCGAGGAAACGCCAGCGACAGTGATGATGGATTTTGTGCTCAAAGGGCCGGCGGGCCGCGTCCTGCCGCAGCTCGTCGCCGCTGCGTGGCCCGAGCAGGCGGCGCCACAACAGTAGGAGAACAGGATGGGCAGGAAGCCGGGGGGCTCAGACGAAAAGCGGGTGCCGCTGGGTATCGTCTTTCTGACGTTCGGCCTGATCGTTCTGGGCACAGTGGCTGCGGTCTTTCTGCTCCTGCCCGTCGCGCCCCCTTCCCTGCCGGCGCTCATCCCGCGCGCGCTGCTGCCGCAGCCCACCGCCGAGCCGCCGTCGCTGCCGACGGTGATGGCCGGCGCCGGCACGGACGAGATGTTCGACCCAACCTTCTTCCGGACGAGCAACCTGCCTTCGGAGGCACGGGCCGACGAAGCGCCGGCGACCCTCTACGAGCCGCTGCCCAACCAGCCGGCGCGCATTATCATCCCGGAGCTGGAAATTGACGCGCCCGTGCGGGAGGTGCAGCTCGAACGCGTCGAGGAAGACGGGCAGACGCTCTTCCGCTGGCAGGTCCCTGACGAATACGCCGCGGGCTGGCACAGCGACAGCGCGCCGCTCGGCCGCCGTGGAAACACGGTGCTCAACGGCCATCACAACGTCCACGGCGCCATCTTTGGCGATCTGATCGAGCTGGAAACGGGAGCCGACATCTACCTCGAAGACGTGGACGGGCAGCGCTACCACTTCCAGATCTCCGAAAAGCACCTCTTCCCCGAGCGCGACGAGGGCATTGCCGTGCGGCGGGGCAACGCAAGCTGGATGGAACGCAAGCCGGACGAGCGCATCACTATCGTCACCTGCTGGCCTCGAACCGACAACACGCACCGGCTGATCGTCATCGCCAAACCAGCCACACCCTGATTTCGGGCCAACAGCCTCCCTTATGTTGTCGTCCTATACGCAATTCAGGGCTACCTCTGCGGCAGCAGGATCACCTTGCCGAAGTTCTTCCGCTCCTGGACGTAGCGGTGCGCTGCGGCTGCCTCACGGAAGGTAAAGGTCCGGTCCACCAGCGGGCGAAAGAGAGCCTCGTCGTACCAGTGCACGATCTGGTCCATCCAGGGGCGCAGGAGCTCGGCCTCTTCCCAGAGGGCCGCCAGGTCCACGCCGAGAACGCCTTTGCTGTCGCTCATCAGCTTCTCTGGCGTGTAGAACTGGGTATAGACGAGCTGCTGCAACCGGTCCCACCAGCGGCGGGAGCGCAGCGGCGCCATGCTGCCCCAGCTATAGGTCAGCAGGCGGCCTGTGGGCATGAGCAGCCGGTAGTTTTTGGTCCAGTGAGGCCCGCCGAGGGGATCGAGGATGATCTGCACGCCTCGCCCGCCCCGCCGCTCGCGGATCTCGCGCTCGTAATCGTAATGATGGAAGTCAACGGGATGCTGCAGGCCGCGCTCGCGCAGCAATTCGAGCTGATCGGGCGCCGCCGTGCCGTAGCTCTCCGCGCCGACGATGCGGCAGATGTCGATGGCAGCCAGTCCGGTGTTGCTGGCGGCGTCGTGAATGAGCACGCTGTCCCCTTTGCGCAGCGAGCCCATGACGACGAGCAGCACGTAGGCCAGCAGGTAGTTGACGGGAAGGGCCGCCGCTTCCTGCGCCGTCATCCAGTCCAGCCGGCGGAAGGCCCGTCGCGCCGGGACACAGAGGACATCGCTGTATCCGCCGCCCTGCGTGGCGGCAAGTACCGGATCGCCCTCTCTGAGGTGGGCCACGCCCTGCCCGACGAGATCGACCGTTCCGGCGACCTCCGAGCCGGGCACGAAGGGCGGCTCAGGCGCGTGGGGCAGCAGGCCCAGACGCGCCGCCGCGTCGCCGATGTTCACGCCGATGGCCTCGACGCGGATCCGGACCTCGCCGCTGCGGGGCAGCGGGTCCGGCGCTTCCCGTTGCTCCAGCACCTCGGGCGGGCCGTGACGGGTCACCCAGATTTGCCTCACTCGCTCTCTCCTCACTACGCGCCGTCGCCGGCAGCGCCGCCGATTGTATGGCAAATGGGCCGGCGTCAACAAACAGCGCCAGACGGGAACGCCGAACGGCCATCCTCGTGTATAATGGAGGAGAAAGACAGGAGTTGCAGGAGTCTTATGCCGCGCATCGAAAACCTGCCCGCCGGCTCGTCGGCGCAACGCAATAACCTCAACCATCAGGCGATCGAAGATTACCTGAAGACTATCTACACGCTTGCCGAGGAGGAAAGCCCGGTCAGCACGTCGCGGATTGCCGCCATGCGCGGCGTCAAGCCCGCCTCGGCGACGAGCATGATCCAGCGGTTGGCGGCGCTGGAGCTGGTCAATTACGAGAAGCATTATGGTGTGACGCTTACTGAGACCGGCCGGCACATCGCGCTGGAAGTGATCCGCCACCACCGGCTGATCGAGCTGTATCTGACGGAAGCGCTGGGCTTCACTTGGGACGAAGTGCACGAGCAGGCCGACATCCTGGAGCACGTGATCAGCGAGAAACTGGAGGAGCGCATCGCGGCGGCGCTGGGCTATCCAACGCTGGACCCGCACGGCGACCCGATTCCCGCCCCCGACGGCACGCTGCCGCAGCGCAGCCTGGTCTCCCTGGCGACGCTGGCGCCGGGCGAAGGGGGCGTTGTGGCCCGTATCACCGACGACCACAACGCCGAGCTGCTGCGCTACCTCTCAGAGCTGGAGCTGGAGCCGCGAGCGGTGGTGACGGTGCGGGCGATTGCGCCGCTGGAAGGGCCGCTGACCCTGGAGGTCGGCGGGCAGGAGAAGATCATCGGGCGGGCCGCGGCGGAACGCGTCTTCGTCGAGCGTCTTTGAGAAGCGCGCCGCTCCAGATGATTTGCCTGGGCGGGCGAATCCAGTATCATCGGGCCATCAGGCACACGAAGAGAGGAAAAGAATGGCAGATCAAGAAGGACGACCTGAAGCGGGCGAGATGCCGATCAGCGCGGAGCTGCTGGAGATATTGCGCTGCCCGGTCGCGGTCCAGTCGGACCAGTACGGCGACGACCCCGGCCGGCTGCGCCTCGTGAAGAATAGCTGGCTGGTCAGCGATGATTCCGGCTACAAGTACCCGATTCGTGACGGCATCCCCGTGATGCTCATCGAAGAAGGGGAGAAATGGAAAGACGTGGCGGAGAGCGACCTGCCGGTGCCCCCGCCGCCGGCCTGATTCTCGACCACCATGACCATTGGGCGCCCTCGCGGCGCCCTTTTGCTTCAGGGCGGCGGGAGCACGCGAAAGAGGATGAAATCTTTGCCCGGGCGCTCCGAGTCGTAGTAGTGCAGCTCGCCGTCCGGGTAGGCAGCCTGTAGCGCCGCCAGGGCCTCATGGTGGTCGGGGTGCACGAAATAGAGGCGGGGGCCGGGCAGCGCGGCCTGGGCGGCGATCTCGTTCAGGTCAGGCACGGCGTTGTTCCAGGTCACGTCTCCGGCGTTGATGCCGATGTTGCGCGTGTCCACCCAGTGGGGATAGGGGATGTGGTAAACGTCGCGCAGGGAACCGTATTGCCGGGCAAACTCGCGGGCGACAGCGCCCATCTCGGTCGCGTTCCAGTTGGAGAGGCGGTAGTGGGCGTCGTAGTCGTCGAAGTACCAGTTGGCGTCCTCGGCAATGGCAAAGAGGAGCAGGCCGGCCAGGAGCAGGGCCGCAGCGCGCCGCCCCCACCCCACGCACTGTCGCCAGCAGGCCGCCGTGCCCACCGTGAGGGGCAGCGCCGCCACCAGCATGACGACCGGGATGGCGCCGCCGGTGCGCACGGCGCTCGGATTTTCTTCCGGGTAGGCGAGGCTGAGGATGGAGGGCAGCAGCAGGACGGCGAAGCTGAGCAGCACGTAGGCGCTGCGCCGCTCGCGGGCCGCGAGCAGCCGCCAGACGGCGTAGGTGAGACCGAGAATGAACAGCGCTCCGGCGACGAGGCCCAACTGCGGCGACCCCGGAATGGTGTTCGCCGGGACGACGTCGCCCCGATAGTTGAACATCAGCAGGGCGTTCTTGACGTTCGTCCAGAAGCTGGCCCAGAGCGCGCCGGCAGGCAGCCCTTCCTGCAGCCGGCTGGAGGCCCTGTACCAGAACATGTCGGGATTCTCCTGCAGGTAGCGCACCAGCGGCAGGAAGGCGATCAGGGCCAGCAGGCCGCCGAGCAGGGCGTTCTGCCAGAAGGCGCGGCAGAGGCTGCTGGCTTCGCTGCCGGCGCCGCCCCGCCGCCGCCGGAACAGGTCGGCAGCGACCTTGGCGAGCACAAGCAGGATGAAGAGCAGCGGCACGATACGCATGGCCGTATAGCTGTGCAGGCCCAGGCCGAGGATGAGGCCGGCGGCAAGCCAGTCGTTGCGTCCGTTGTTGCGGAAAGCGCGCAGCAGAAAGGCCAGCGCCGGGGCAGTGAAGGCGGCGGTGAACGGGAAGCGCAGCCCCACGCGGCTGATGGCGACGTGCCAGTGGGAGACGGCGATGAAAAAGGCGGCGAACAGGCCGGCGAGTCGCCCGTACAGCTCGCGACCGAGGAACGCGGTCAGCGGCACGGTGATGGCGCCGAAGAGCGCCGTACCCACTTTGAGCGCGAGGTGGTTTTCGGTAAGCGGCGTCAGGCGGATGAGCGCCGCCGTCAGATAAAACTGCAGCGCCTCGCGGCCCGTGTTGCGCGGGAAGAAGATGGGGCGCGCGCCCATAAGCACGTCGTGAACGTCCAGCAGCTTCTCGGCGTGATCGCTGGTCATCTCGCCGGGGATGGCATCCAGCCGGTAGAAGCGGAAGACGGCGCCCAACAGGGTGATCGCCAGCAGCGCCAGCCAGACGCGGCCCGGAAGCCGGGGCCGGGACAGGT
>ENA-UOUL01005695-UOUL01005695.1-bioreactor-metagenome-genome-assembly--contig:-NODE-5695-length-10609-cov-3.117262_pt1 | contig 10609 bp, 7 predicted proteins | sample MGYA00249838_ERZ747220 | MGnify/ENA primary metagenome ERZ747220 (study PRJEB28778, sample SAMN05720191) | bioreactor metagenome | isolation source: Anaerobic biogas reactor | place: USA:Washington...
AGGCCGTCTGCGGCGTCACGCGCAAGTCCGCGGGCACGATCACCGTCGAGGGGCGCGAGGTCGACGTCAAGAGCCCGAACGAGGCGCTGAAGCTCGGAGTCGGGCTGCTCCCGGAGGACAGGCAGAAGCAGGGGCTGCTCTTGCCGTGGTCGATCGGGCGCAACATCACGCTGCCGGCGATCAAGCGCTTTAAAAAGCGCGGGCTCATCAACGAGGCGGGCGAGCGCAAGGAGGCCGAGCACTTCAAGGCTTTGATGAAGATCCGCGCGACGTCGATCGACGACACGGCGATGTCGCTCTCGGGCGGCAACCAGCAGAAGGTCGTCGTCTCGAAGCTGCTCTCCGGCGAATCGAAGATACTGATCCTGGACGAGCCGACGAAGGGCGTCGACGTCGGCAGCAAGGCGCAGATGTACGAGATCATGTGCGAGCTCGCGGCGAAGGGGTTCGGCATCCTCCTGATCTCCTCGGAGCTTCCGGAGGTCATCAACATGGCCGACAACATCATCGTCATGCGCGAGGGCAGGGTCTCGACCGTGATCCCGCGCGCGGAGGCGACGCAGGAGAACGTGCTCTCGGCCGGCATGCCGGTCGAGAAGATGGCGTAGGGGAGGGACGAACGTGCGGAGAACAAGGACGCGAATGCCCTTCTACACGCTGTTGATCAAATACCGCGAGATCGGCCTGATCGCGATCATCGCGCTTCTGATCGCGCTGGTCAGTCTGCGAAACCCGCTGTTTCTGACCGGCGACAAGATGCTGTTCATCGTCGAGGACACGGCGGTGCTGGCGGTGCTCGCGACCGGCATGATGTGCGTGCTGCTCGTCGGCTCCATCGACATTTCGATCGGAGGCATCATGGCGCTGTCGGCGATGGTGACGGGCATATTCATGCGAAACGCGCTCTCGGCCGCCGAGGTCGAGGTCCTCGTCGACGGCGTACGAACCGTCGCGACGGTCAAGCAGAGCATACCGCTTCTGTGGCTGATACTGATCGGCATGGGGGTCGGCGCGCTGTGCGGGGTCGTCAACGGCTCGATCATCGCCTACGGAAAGGTTCTGCCGATCGTGACGACCTTGGGCATGCAGTACATACTCTACGGCGTCACGCACATCGTATCCAGCGCGCAGGCCGTCTACAAAAAGGACATGTCCGAGGCGTTTGTGAACTTCACGCGCTCGGAGTTCCTGGGCATTAACGCAAAGACCTGGATCATGCTCGCGGTCGCGGTGATCATGTATGCGTTTGTCACGTACTTCCGCACCGGGCGGCACCTGTACGCGGTCGGCTCAAACGCCGAGGCGGCCGAGATGCGCGGCGTCAACACCCGGCGGACGACTTTGCTCGCGCACGTGATCATGGGCGCGGTCGCGGGGCTCGCGGGGCTTCTCTTTGCCTCGCACGACACGAAGATCACGCAGGATTTGAAGAGCGGCTACGAGCTCTACGTGATCGCGGCGTGCGTCATCGGCGGCGTGTCGGTGACCGGCGGCGCGGGCAGGATTCAGGGCGTGCTGCTGGGCGCGCTCACGATCGGCGTCATCAACAACGGGCTCCCGATGATGCGGCTGACCGGCGAGGCCGAGTTCTGGAAAAAGCTGATTCAGGGCGGGCTGATACTGATCGCCGTCGTCTCGAACGTGCTGATGCAGCGCGCGATGGTTCGGCAGAACCTCAGAAGGAGGAACATCTGATGCACAGGGCGAAGAGGTTTTTCCTGCGCTGGGAGTGGCTGCTGGTGCTCCTGATCCTGGGCGTGTTCGCGTTCTTCAGCTGGAAGATGCCGGGCTCCTACACGTTCCCGAAGCTCTTGGACCAGACGCGCGTCTACATGGTGGATGTCGGCTTCATGGCGCTGGGCGCGATGCTGATACTGATTCTCGGCGACATCGACATCTCGGTGGCCTCGACCGCGGCGCTGTCGGTGACGGCGATGTCGGTCGCCTACAGCGCCGGAAGCGGCATGCCGTTCGGCGCGGCGCTCGCGCTCGCGCTCGCGGTCGGAATCCTGTGCGGGTGGATCAACGGCTACCTCGTCACGCGCTTCAAGGAGCTCTTCCCGATGATCATCACGCTCTCGACGCAGACGATCTACCGCGGCATCGCCTACATCATCCTGAAGGACCAGTCCGCGGGCTCGTTCCCGCAGTGGTTTGCGAAGGGGCTGGGCTACGGGAAGATCGGCTCGGTGCCTGTGATGCTCTTGTGCGTGCTCGTCATGTTCCCGGTGTTCTACGTGTGGCTTCACAGGACGGCCTCCGGGCGGCGGATATTCGCGACCGGCACGAACATCGTAACCGCGCGCTACTCCGGGCTTCGCACGGACCGCACGAAGGTGATCCTGTTCACGCTGAACGGCCTCCTGGCCGCGGTCGGCGGTATATTCCTGGCGTCGCGCACCGGCTCCGTCAAGTACACGATCGGCACCGGCTACGAGATGCAGGCGATCGGCATCGCGGTGCTCGGCGGCGCGTCGACCGCGGGCGGCAAGGGGAGCGTCGTGGGCGTATTGCTCTCACTCGTCCTCATGACCTGCCTCAAAAACGGGCTGATGATCGCCTACAACGACTCGTTCATCTTAAATCTCTCGATCGGCGTGCTCTTGATCTCGGTGGTGCTGTTCCCGAACATCGCCAACATGATTCAGAAGCGCCGCCAGCTCCGAAAAAGGCGCGTCGAGAGCGCCGCCAACCTGTGAACTCTGCGGGGAAACCGCCCCGTAGATATATAGAAAGGGAGGGTTCATTCCATGCGTAAAATCGTCACCCTGTTGCTTGCGGCACTGCTCGTGCTGACCCTGGTTCCCGCGATGGCTGAGGAGACCATCACCCTCGGCGTCGTCTATAAGCAGACCGGCAACCCGTTCTTTGAGGCGGCCGTGCGCGGCTTCGAAGAGGCGCAGAAGGAACTCGGCTTCGAGTTCATCCACAACGGACCCGCGGACTCCTCGAACGAAGGCCAGATTCAGATCATCGAGGGCTACATCCAGCAGGAAGTGGACGCGATCGCGATCTCCGCGAACGACGCGTCGGGCGTGGTCAGCGTTCTGCAGACCGCGATGGACAAGGGCATCAAGGTCATCTCCTGGGACTCGGCCGTTGCTCCCGAGGGCCGCAACCTGAACATCGACCCGTCCGTCGCCGAGAACATCGGCCGCGTGCAGGTTGAGGAGATTTCGAAGCAGATCGGCGGCGAGGGCCAGATCGCGATCCTGTCCGCCGGCGCGACGATGGACAACCAGAACACCTGGATCGAGTACATGAAGAAGGAACTCGAGAAGGAAGAGTACGCGAAGATCGAGCTCGTCACCATCGTCTACGGCGACGACCTCACCGACAAGTCCTATCAGGAGATGCAGGGCCTGATCGACTCCTATCCGGACCTCAAGGGCGTCATCTCCCCGACCACGGTCGGCGTCGCGGCGGCCGCGAGCTGCATCCAGGACAACGGCCTGACCGGCAAGATCAAGCTGACCGGCCTCGGCCTCCCGAGCGAGATGGCGGACTACATCACGGCCGGCGTCTGCGAGGGCATGTACCTCTGGAACCCGATCGACCTGGGCTACTGCGCCGCGTACGCGAGCGTCGCGATGGTCAAGGGCGAGATCACCGGCGCGGTCGGCGAGACGTTTGAGGCGGGCCGCCTCGGCACCATCGAGATCTTCGACGACGGCAACGGCAACGGCTTCACCATCGTCGGCGATCCGTACTGCTTCACCGCCGAGAACATCGACGAGTGGAAGAACGTGTATTAATCCAAGCGACAAAAATCCGCCCCCGGAGAGCGATCTTCGGGGGCGGAGCTCTTTTGGGCTATAGGGCCTTAACCGAGCGCGACATACTCGGCAGGGCTGCCGCTTTCATAGAGGTCGGCGGTGTTGTCATACATAAGCGCGATGCGCTCGATGATGCCGTCGTTTCCGTAGAGGCGCAATTCGGCGCTCTCCCAGAGCTCGTCCTCCTCCTCCGGCGCATACTGAACCGCATAGGTGATGCACTGCGAGAATCCCGGTTCGCCCGCGATCCACTCGATCTCGCCGCCCGCGAACGCGTCGATCGCGTCTTGCATCCGCATGCCGACCGAGATGTCGCGCACGCACGGGAGCGGATAGCCGCCGTCGCTCCAGTGCGCGGCCCGGAAGGCGTAGGCATTCTGCGCGTTGAGCAGTTCCTCCGGCAGGTCGGCGCTTCCGATAATGTCGCCGGACAGCAGATCGCCGACATTCTCGACGTCGACCTCGACCGAGCCGAAGTCGCTAGAGAGCGTCAGCCGGAGCATGCCCGCGGCGTCGGACTCGGTCCACGTGAACCGGTTCGCGCCGAGCATGGCGGATAGCTCCGCGAGCGTGTCCGTCTCGGTCTCGAACGGCAGCAGCAAATAGCTTTCGACGTCCGACAGGTCGAACGGGTACGGCTGGGATTCGAGCTCGGCGTCGTCCTCGATCGAGAGGGAGGCGATGATGCGCTCGATTTCTTCGGCGTAGTCGGCCTCGAGGTCGGCGGGGACACTGATTCCGGCGCAATACGTCCAGTCGTCGGTGAAGATGTAGACGGTGTGCACGGTCCGCGCATCCTCGTTCGCGCCGGTCGCGCTCTCGTACCGCTCGGCTGGGTAGCTGCCGACCGGCCCGAACTCGACCCTCGTCCCTTCGCGCGCGGGGTCGCCGCGGCCGCGCCCGAGCATGACCGAGATCACCCCGTCGATCCGGTATTCCTCCCAGTACGCGCCTTCGCCGGCGTAGGACGAATCGACGATCTCCGCGTCCTCGCCGATGTCCGCGAGCAGATACGTCTCCGCGCCCGCGGCCCCCGCGAGCAGGACCAGCGCGACGAGCGCCGCAACGACTTTCTTCATGGCAATTCCTCCCATTCTCTCCCTTTGACGCGCCCGGAATGGGCGCGGTTCCGCCCGTCAGAAGATTTCCTCCCAGACGGCGACGTTCGTGCTGTCGAACATGTAGGGGTTTCCGACGACGATCTCGCTGCCGCCGTCGGAGGCGAGCGTCGCCTTCATGATGCCGAAGCTTCCGGCGGAGAGTACCTCGCCGACCGCGCCGGTCATCTCGCCCTTGACGAGCGCGTCGGCTGCGTAGGCGGCGACGTAGCCGACGTCGATCGGGTTCCAGAGGTACATCCACGGGCAGATGCCGCTGCGGATGTGGTCCGCCATGTCGCTCGGGAGGCCCAAGCCCGTCACGAGCGCCGGCGCGCCGCTTTCTTTCACGGCGTCCGCCGCGGCGAGTATGCCGACGCTCGTCGGTGCGACGACGATCTTGACCTCCGGATGGTCCTTCAAAAGCTGCTCGACGAGCGCGCGCGAGGGCTCGTACAGGTCGCGCCCGTAGAGCGTGTCGACGAGCGGCATGTCCTTGTACGCGTCCGGGTTTTCCGAGAGCTCGCGCAGCATCCACATGACCCACTGCGCCTGGTTCGACGCGTTCTCGGTCGTCGTCAGGATCGCGATCGCGCCGCTGCCGCCGATCATCTCGCGCGCGGCCTGCACGAGCACGCGGCCGATGACCTCCGGCGACGCCTGCTGTATGTGCAGCATCCGGTCCTCGGGGTTCACATCCGAGTCGAGCGACACGACCATGATGCCGGCGTCGATCGCGCGCCTTAAAACCTCCGACAGCGCGTCCCTGTCGTTCGCGGCGACGGCGATCGCGTCCGCGCCGAGCGCGATCAGTTCCTCGACGGCCGCGATCTGCCCCTCGGCGGTCGCGCCCTCGGGACCCCTGAACAGCGCCTCCGCGCCGAGCGCCGCGCACGCCTCCTCAAAGCCCTCGAACATCCGCCGCATGTAGGGGTTCGTCACGTCCTTGACGACCAAGGCGTACGTGCGCTTCGCTGACGCCGGGGCGGGGGAGGGACCGGGCGACGGGGGAGGCTCGCAGCCCGCGCACAGAAGTGCCACGGCCGCGGCCAGCAGAAACAGCATTGCGCGTCTCATACCTGCCTCCTTTCGGCCAGATAGTCGCTCGGCCACACGCCCTCGCGGTTCTTGAACGTGCGCGAGAAGTGGTGCTGGCTCTTGAAGCCGACCATCAGCGCGACGTCGCGGATCAGGAGGTTCGGGTTTTCGAGCATCCTTTGCTTGGCCTGGTCGATGCGTATGTTCGTCAGGAACTCCGACGGCGACATGTCGTACGCGCGCCGGAACAGCACGCTCACGTAGCTCGGCACATAGCCGAACACGCTCCCGAGCGTCTGGTTCGTGATGTGCTCTGCGTAGTTCTTGCGCAGGTACTGCTCGATCCTGCGCGCGGCGGGGCTGCTCTCGTCCGCGCCTCCGTCCGCCTGCAGCGCGAGCGAGGCGATGTCGCCCTTGAGCTCCTCCATCGTCAGCGCCGAGCTCAGGGAGTCCGCGAGCGCCGCGCGCAGCCGCAGGAGCTCCTGGTACGAGTCCGGCGAGTTGTCGCCGATCTGCGCGATCGCCATCGAGAACAGCCGGTAGATCGCGCCCTGCGACCACTTCTCGCCCCGGAACCGCTGGAACAGCCGGTCGAGCTCCGGCGCCCCCGCGCGGCTCAGGCACGCCTTCGCGAGGAACAGCCCGTCGTCGTCGATCGGGAATTCCGGCTCGGCGTCCTCGAGCTCGATCAAGAGGCTCTCGCCGATCCGCCCGCGCCACTCGAGCGCCTTGCGGAGCGCCTTCAGCGTGCCGTCGATCTCCGAAAGCGATATGGGCTTCAGGTGATACGCGCAGCTCAAAGGCATGTCGGCCTTCATCGCGATCGCTCCGTGCAGGTATTTTGCGATGGAGCGCGTGTCGACATGCTCCGAGCGCAGGATCACGATGCGCTCCGACGGCGCGTTTCCCATGAATTCCCATGTGAAGCTCGAGAGCTCGCGGATCGTCCTTTCGACGGTCTCCCGGAGCGCGGCGGAGCTCCAGAACTCCGCGCCGGGGCACATGTCGGTCGATTCGCAGATCGGGAGCGGCCCCGCGCAGAGCAAGAGCGCGAGCAGTCTCTCGTCGGTCGCGGGCCCTCCGCCCGGAGGCAGCGGCGCGGCCTTGTTGATTCTGGCGGCGAGCTTCCTCCGGATCAGCTCGTGCTCGCGCTCTAGGAAGCGGCCCTTGATCTTTTTCAACAGCGGCTCGAGTTGGGACTCGGTCAGGGGCTTCAAAAGATAATCGACCGCCTGCGCGCGCACGGCCTCGGACACGTAGGGAAAATCCGAGTAGCCGGAGAGCACGACGAGCATCATCTCCGGGTAGAGGCTGCGGATGCGCTGCATCAGCTCCGTCCCGTCCATGATGGGCATGCGTATGTCGGTGAACACGACGTCGCAGCGCGTCGCTTTCAGCTTTTCCAATGCCTCCTCGCCGTCGAGCGCCAATTCCTCGATGCGGAACGACTCGTCCAGCCGCTCGATCATCCGCTTCAACCTTCGCTGGGCGTGCGGCTCGTCCTCGACGATCATCACGCGGATCATAGGCTTCCTCCTATCACGACGGTCGTTCCGCCGCCGGGCGCGGCCTTGATTTCAAAGAACACGGGGTCGGGCTTTGACAGCCGAAGCCGGAGCACGGTGTTGACAAGCCCCATGCCCCCGAGCCGCAGCTCCGAGTACTTCGCGGCGATGTTCTCGAGGTAGCCGTCGATCTTCTCGTGGATCTTCGCGATCTCGGCCTCGGTCACGCCGCCGCCGTTGTCGGTGACCTCGATCCGCCACGCGCCGCCGTCCCGGGAGAACCGAACGAGTATGCGCCACGGCGGGCGCGCGTTCTTGAAGCCGTGCTGGAAGCAGTTCTCGGTCAGAGGCTGCAAGATCATGCGCGGGATGCGCAACTGGTCGAGCGCGCGGCAGTCCTCGACCTCGTAGTCGAAGTGCTCCTCGTAGCGCACCTTCATCAGGTCGAGGTAGTCGCGCATGTTCGCGATCTCGTCGCGCAAGAGCACGAGGTCGTTCGAGTAGTCGGCCATGTACCGAAGCATCGACGACAGCTTTTCGCACATCTTGACCGTGCGCGCGCTGCCGTCCTCGTCGGCGGACTCGATGATCGCCGAGAGCATGTTGTAGAGGAAGTGCGGGTTCATCTGCGACTGCAGCGCAGCCATGTACGCCTTCATCTCGAAGCCGATCGACTGGTTGAGCTTCAACAGCATCGAGCGGAACGTGCGGTCGAGCGCCTGCAGTTCCTCGGTGTTCGCGCCGGAGAGCAGGGGCGCCGACTGCGTCAGGTTGTCGAGGTTGATGCGCTCGATGCCCGCCGAGAACTCGCGCAGCGGGCGCGAAATCCTGTCCGCGAGCAGGTAGACGACAAAGAGCAATATCGCGAGCAGCAGCGCGCCCAGGAGAACCAACTGCGTGTAGACGAGCGAGTACGGCGCATCGAGAAGCCCCGTCGGCAGCGCGCGCACGAGCGTCCAGCCGGTCTCCCCGACGCCGGACGAAAACACGGACACCGAGCGGCCGTCGAGCTTCGCGGAGAGCGTCGCCGCCTCGCCCGATTCCGGGAACTGCGAGGCGACGCCGCCGAGGTCTAAGAGCGCGCCGGCGGGGGAGACGTCTGTCCCCGCGGCGTCGAGAAGCGCATACTCCGCGCCGTCCTCGCGCGCCCAAAATGGCAGCCGGTAGATGGCGTCGACGCTTCGCTGCACGGCGATGTAGCCGTAGGTCTTTGAACTGTACGAGGTCGAGAGCGGCCGGACGAGCGTGAACAGCCGGATGTCCCTGTTGTCCGACCACATGTCCGCGTGCGGGGCGAGCACGGCCGCGCGGCTCTCGGAGCGCGAAAGCGCCTCGTCGAGCGCCGCGAGCGCCGCGCCGTCCCGCAGCGTCCGCCGGACGACCCCGTCCGTCTCGTAGAGCGAGCCGGTGCTCACGTAGTCGCCGGAGCGGTTGAAGACGCTGATGCGCAGTGCGCTGCTGTCGGTCGAGTTGATCGTCGCGAGCAGGCTGCCCGCGCGGATCGAGTCCATCAGGTGCGTCGCGAAGTAGTTCGATGGATCGCCGTCGCCGTTCAGCGGTATGAAGAAGTTCAGAAGCTCCATGTTCGCCGCGACCTGCGAGCCGAGCGTGTCCATCGAGTTGAACACGCCCAAAAGCTCCTGCGCGTCGCTCGCGAGCAGCTTCTGCTGGTGGTAGAGCTCGAGGTTGCGGTTCGTCCGCGAGATGACGACGATGAGCAGCGCGATCACCGCCACGACGACGACCGCGATCAGCGCCGCATACGCGCGGAACAGCCGGTTTTTGAACTTGAATCGGATAGCTGCCGCCTCCCGGGTTCAAAAAGCGAGCGGCCCGGAAGCCCGGACAACTCGCGATGATTCAGTTTCTGAGGCTGTTCAGCGGGGCGGGGATGCGCCCGCCGCGCCCGATGAACAGCTGCGAGGAAAACGGGTGCACGGCCATGACCGGCGCGCGGCCGAGCAGGCCCCCGAACTCGACGCTGTCGCCGACGGCCTTGTTGGGCGCCGGGATGATGCGCACCGCGGTCGTCTTGTTGTTGATGACGCCGATCGCCGCCTCGTCCGCGATGATCGCCGAGATCGTCTCGGCGGAGGTGTCGCCGGGCACGGCGATCATGTCGAGCCCGACCGAGCACACGCAGGTCATCGCCTCGAGCTTGTCCAGCGTCAAGGCGCCCTTTTCCGCCGCGCGGATCATGCCGATGTCCTCGCTGACGGGGATGAACGCGCCGGAGAGCCCGCCGACGTGCGACGAGGCCATGACGCCGCCCTTCTTGACCGCGTCGTTCAGGAGCGCGAGCGCCGCGGTCGTGCCGTGCGTCCCGCAGACCTCGAGGCCCATTTCTTCCAGAATCTCGGCCACAGAGTCGCCGACCGCGGGCGTCGGCGCGAGCGACAGGTCGACGATGCCGAACGGCGCCCCGAGCCTCCGGGACGCCTCGAGCGCGACCAATTGGCCGACGCGCGTGATGCGGAACGCCGTGCGCTTGATCGTCTCGGCGACGACGTCGAACGGCTCGCCCTTGACCATCTCGAGCGCGCGCTTGACGACGCCGGGGCCGCTGACGCCGACGCTTACGGCCAAATCACCCTCGCCGGGCCCGTGGAACGCGCCCGCCATGAACGGGTTGTCCTCGACGGCGTTCGCGAACGCGACGAACTTCGCGCAGCCGATGCCGTCCGCGTCCGCGGTCCTTTCGGCGGTCCGCTTGATCGCCCGGCCCAACAGCTTCACCGCGTCCATGTCGATGCCCGCGCGCGTCGAGGCCACGTTGACCGACGAGCACAGGAACTTCGTCGAGGAAAGCGCGTCCGGCAGCGACTCGATGAGCTTTCGGTCGGAGGCGGTCATTCCCTTCTGCACGAGCGCCGAGTAGCCGCCGATGAAGTCTACGCCGGTCTCCTTTGCGGCCGCATCGAGCGCGAGCGCGAGCGGCAGCGGGTCTCCGACCGCGCCGGCGATCAGCGCCGCCGGCGTCACGGAGATGCGCTTGTTGACGATCGGCACGCCGTACTCGCGCTCGATCGCCTCGCCGACGGACACGAGATGCTCGGCCTTGCGCGTGATGCGGTCGTATACGCGGCGGCAGAGCGCGCCGATGTCGTCCGTGACGCAGGGGAACAGCGATATACCCATCGTGATCGTGCGCACGTCGAGCTTCTCGCGGTCGATCATGCGGATGGTGTCGAGG
>ENA-UOUL01005696-UOUL01005696.1-bioreactor-metagenome-genome-assembly--contig:-NODE-5696-length-10608-cov-2.879973_pt1 | contig 10608 bp, 7 predicted proteins | sample MGYA00249838_ERZ747220 | MGnify/ENA primary metagenome ERZ747220 (study PRJEB28778, sample SAMN05720191) | bioreactor metagenome | isolation source: Anaerobic biogas reactor | place: USA:Washington...
CCATTCAGCACGGCCACGGCCGCATGAGGTTTCTTCGTCCGTTCGTAGAAGCGCGCCTCGTTCCATCGCATGGCCGCTTCCCGGTACCTGCAACGGGTGAGGTAGTTGTTCGCGTCCTCGGCGAACGTGCCACCCGAGGCCTCGATCAGCAGCCCCGGCGCGTCGATCAGACTCGCGCGCTCGGCCGCCGACGGCACCGTCTCCGACGGGAAGACCATCGCCACCGCATCGATATCCGTGCGCTGCGACGCCAGGAGCGCGGCCACCCCGCCACCCAGGCCATGGTGGAGTCTTTCCGCGGGATGTACGGCGAACCCAAGGTGGACAAGTGGACCTTCTCCACCAACGGCGTCAGCATCATGGGCCGCTACGGCATCCCCTGCATCGGCTTTGGCCCGGGCAAAGAGAACCAGGCCCACGCTCCCAACGAGAAGACCTGGAAAGCGGACCTGGTGAAGTGCGCCGCCGTCTACGCCGCCATGCCCACCCTGTACTGCAAGAAGTAAACCCCGCAGCCACCATAATAAGAAGGAGATCAAGACGATGAGCAAGACCCGCAAACATGTGGAAAACCTTTCCAAGCTGAATGCCAAGGACATGTACAACGGCGATTTCTTCCTCACCTGGGAAAAGAGCGACGACGAGATCAAGGCGGTCTTTGAGGTGGCTCAGGCCCTGCGCGACCTGCGGGAGCGCAACATTTCCACCAAGATTTTTGACAGCGGCCTGGGGATTTCCATCTTCCGGGACAACTCCACCCGCACCCGTTTCTCCTTTGCCTCCGCCTGCAACCTGCTGGGCCTGGAGGTATCCGACCTGGACGAGGGCAAGTCTCAGATTGCCCACGGCGAGACCGTCCGGGAAACCGCCAACATGATCTCCTTCATGGCCGATGTCATCGGCATCCGGGACGACATGTACATCGGCAAGGGCAACGCCTATATGCATGAAGTGGTGGATGCGGTCGCCCAGGGCCACGAGGACGGTGTTCTGGAGCAGAAGCCCACTTTGGTCAACCTCCAGTGCGACATCGACCACCCCACCCAGGCCATGGCGGACTGCCTGCACCTGATTGACCACTTTGGCGGCATCGAGAACCTGAAGGGCAAGAAGATTGCCATGAGCTGGGCCTATTCTCCCTCCTACGGCAAGCCCCTTTCCGTGCCCCAGGGCATCATCGGCCTCATGACCCGCATGGGCATGGAAGTGGTTCTGGCCCATCCCGAAGGCTACGAGGTCATGCCCGAGGTGGAGCAGGTGGCCATGGAAAACGCCAAGAAATCCGGCGGCAGCTTCAAGCGCGTCAACAACATGGCCGAAGCCTTCCAGGATGCCGACATCGTCTATCCCAAGAGCTGGGCATCCTTCGCCGCCATGGAGAAGCGCACCGACCTGTACGGTAAGGGCGACTTTGACGGCATCAAGGCTCTGGAAAAGGAGCTTCTTGCCGAGAACGCCAAGCACAAGGACTGGGAGTGCACCGAAGAGCTGATGAAGACCACCAAGGACGGCAAGGCTCTGTACATGCACTGCCTGCCCGCCGACATCTCCGGCGTCAGCTGCAAGGAAGGCGAAGTGGCTGCCAGCGTGTTTGACCGCTACCGCACCCCCCTGTACAAGGAGGCCTCCTTCAAGCCCTACATCATCGCGGCCATGATCTTCCTGGCCAAGGTGAAGAACCCCGCTGCCAAGCTGGAGGAACTGGAAAAGGCTGCCGTCCAGCGCTGGAACCAGGACTGATCCCATTCAAACATCAACCGGCAAAGGCGGAAACAATATGGGCAAGAAAATCGTCATTGCTCTGGGGGGCAACGCCCTGGGCAACAACCTGCCCGAGCAGATGGTGGCGGTAAAGAAGACCGCAAAGACCATCGCGGACTTGGTGCAGCAGGGCCATCAGGTGATCATTTCCCATGGCAACGGCCCTCAGGTGGGCATGATCCAAAACGCCATGGCCGAGTTCAGCCGGACCCACGGGGAGCCCATGGCCCCCCTGTCCGTCTGCGTGGCCATGAGCCAGGGCTATATCGGCTATGACCTCCAGAACGCCCTGCGGGAGGAACTGCTGGAGCGGGGTATTCCAAAACCCGTTTCCACGGTATTGACCCAGGTTCGCGTGGACCCGCAGGATCCGGCCTTTGCCAAGCCCACCAAACCCATCGGCCCCTTCATGACCCGGGAAGAGGCGGAGGAGCTGGCCCGGGAGAAGGGTTACACCGTCATGGAGGACGCGGGCAGGGGCTACCGCCGGGTGGTGGCATCCCCCAAGCCTGTGGAGATCATTGAAATCGAAACCGTCAAGGACCTGCTGAATGCCGGTCAGATCGTCATCGCGGCGGGCGGCGGCGGCATCCCCGTGATCGCAGAAGGCCATCACCTAAAGGGTGTGGGCGCGGTCATCGACAAGGACTTCGCCAGCAGCCGCATGGCCCAGATGCTGGACGCGGACTGCCTCATCATCCTCACTGCCGTGGAAAAGGTGGCCATCCGCTTTGGCAAGCCCGATCAGCAATGGCTGGATGAAATCAGCCCAGAGGACGCCCAGCGCTATATCCAGGAGGGGCACTTTGCTCCCGGCTCCATGCTCCCCAAGGTGCAGGCCGCCCTGGACTTCGCCCAGAGCGCCCCGGGACGGTACGCCCTGATCACTTTGCTGGAAAAAGCCAGTGACGGCATCCAGGGCAGGACCGGAACCGTGATCCGCGGGTAATTGACATTCACAAACAAACAACGTGCCGGTTCCCCCAGGGGATCGGCACGTTTGTTTGCTGCGGATTTGTGGCTCCCGCTTCTAGCCGTCGCTGTCCATGATGCCCTCCAGCAGCCCTTCCAGCAGCGGCGCGGTATTCACCTCCGTGTTGCCCAGCGCGGAGGCGGTGATCCTGTGCCTGGGAAAATACGCGGTGAAGAAATCCACGCCAAAGTCGCCGCCTACCGCGTAATAGGCCGTGTCGCCGCCATGGTCGCAGTGGTACACGCCCAGGCCATAGTTGTCTTCCTTCCCCAGCGCAACCTGACGCGCCAAAAAGGTATCCATCCCCTCCGGGGACAGTACTTCTCCTGCAAAGAGCTTGCGCCAGAGCCTATCCAGATCCTCCGCGCAGGTATACAGGCCGCCGTCGGATCCGCCCAGCACCGGCAGGCTGAAGATGTTGGTGCGCACCTCTCCTGTGTGTTCATCCTCCATATACCCCAGCGCCGTATTTCCGGGCAGGGCATCCATGCGGTAAAAACCGGTATGCTTCATGCCCAGAGGCTGAATCATCTCCCCGGTCACAAATGTCTGGTAGGGCTTCCCGGTCACAGCCTCCACCAGCAGGCCCAGCAGCACATAGCCGGCGTTGGAATACCCATAACGCGTTCCGGGCTCAAACTTTGGCGGGAGGGGCGTGATCATGGGCAGATAATACTCCAGGGTTTCCCAGAGATAGACGGGGTACTTGCGGCACAGGGCCATTTCCTGCTCACGGGAATCCGGGGCCTCCTCATCCAGGTAATCGCCGATGCCGGAGGTGTGGGTGAGCAGATGATAAACCGTAACCCGCCTGTCAATCCGTCCCAGGTCATGGGGCAGCCTGTCCCAGATCCTGTCATGAAGGGACAGTTTGCCCGCGTCCAGCAGCTTGCCGATGGCAAGGGAGGTGAACAGCTTGGTACCGGAGGCAATGCCAAAGGCGGTATCCCGCTTGTTGGGCAGTTCCTCGCTCCGGTTGCGGTATCCCTGGCTTCTTTCAAAAAGAACACCCTTTTCACCGGCAACGGAAAATACGCCCGAGAACAACTCCGCCTCAGGCCATGCATCCCAGATCTGCTGGACATTCATGCGCTTCACCTCACAGGGATGATACCATGGTTTGAAAAAACGCCATCCATCAAAAAAGCGGCCGTGCATCCCTGGATGCGCAGCCGCCCTTTTATGGCATTCCTTATTAGTCTTCCTCGGCCGTGTCGTCCTTGGGCACGATGATGTTCAGCAGGAAGGACACCACGAAGGAGAGAATGATGGGGGACTTGCCGATGATGTCCTGGACAGCCAGGGGGAAGAACTGGAGGGAGTTTGGCACCATGTAGATGCCCACGCCCAGGGCCAGGGAGATGCCCACGATCATCTTGTTGCGGTAGTTCATAGGCTGCTGGGTGATGAGAGAGATGCCGGACATGGTGATGGCGGCAAAGACGGTTACCGTGGCTCCACCCAGGACGGAGTAGGGGATGGTGGTCATCAGGGCGCCAAACTTGGGAATGAGGCCCGCGGCCAGCATCAGGGCGCCCACGATCACAAAGACGCGCTTTGCCACCACCTTGGAGGTAACGATAAGGCCCACGTTCTGGCTGTAGGGGTCGGTGGGCAGGCCGCCGATGCAGGCGCCCAGCATGCCGCACAGGCCCTGGCCCATGATGGCTCCGCCCAGCTCCCGGTCCGTGGATTCCCGGCCAAAGCCGCCGATGGCGGTGGAAGAAACGTCGCCGATGGTCTGCACTGCCTGAACGATGTACATCAGGGTCATGGAAATGATGGCCCCAACGGGGAAGCTCATGCCGAAGGAGAAGAACCGGGGCAGCGCAATCCAGCCGGAAGTCAGCACATTGTCAAACTTGATCATGCCGCCGCCCAGCACCAGGGAGAGAATATACCCGGCGGCAATGCCAATCAGCATACCGGACACCTTGATGTAGCCCTTGCCAAAGAAGTTGCAGGCCAGGGTGACGCCCAGGGTAACCAGGGCCACGATCCAGAAGGTGGGGCTGCCAAACCGGTCTCCAGCTCCTGAGCCGCCGGACATGTAGGTGATGGCGGTATTATACAGGGAAAGACCGATGCTCAGGACCACGGTGCCGCTGACAATGGGGGGGAAGAACTTGCGAATCTTGCCGATGCCCATGCCGATGAAGATGGAGAGAAAGGCGGCTACCAGCTGGGAGCCGAAAATGGCGCTGATGCCGTAGGAGAGTCCGATGGAAAGGAGCACAGGCATGTAGGCAAAGGCCACGCCCATTACGTTGGGAAGGCCCATGCCAAAGCGCCAGATGGGGAAGAGCTGGATCAATGTGGTGATGCCGCCGATGATCATGGCTGCCTGGATGAGAAGAATCCGCTGGTCATCCGGGAGCTTGAGCGCCTGGGCCAGGAGGATCGGGGGGGTGATGTTCCCCGCCAGCATGGCCAGCACGTGCTGCATGGCCTGGGGGAAGGAAACGCCCCAGCCGGGTTTTCCGTTGAGTTGGAACAAGCCTGGATCCGTGGTCCTTGTTTTCTGCATGTTGGTTTCCGTCCTATCCTTATTTTATTTGCGATAAGCCGTGCCGCTGATCGGCAGGCGGTCTCGAAAGATCCCGTCCACCCGGAAGGCAGCCAGGGCAGCGGCGGGGGCCGTGGGGATGGCGGAGATCTCACCGATGCCCTTTGCGCCGTAGGCGAGGCCGTCGGGATCGTTCTCCTCCACAAAGATCGTTTGAATTTCAGGGGCTTGGGGAGCGCGGATGAGGCCCAGGGTGCCATAGGTGGACTTCACCAGGCCGTTTTCCATCACGAAATCCTCGGTGAGGCCGTAGCCCAGGCCCATGAGCACGCCGCCCTCCACCTGGCCCTCGCAGGCCGGGGGATTGATGACCCGTCCTACATCGTAGGCTGCCACCACCCGGGTGACGGCCTTGTTCTCATCCATGATGACCACCTGAGCCCCATAGCTGTAAGCCACATGGCTGACAGGGTTGGGCACGTCCGCACCCATCTTGTCGGTGACGCCGCTGTACTCGCCGTAGAATTCCCGGCCCTCCAGGTCCTGAAGGGTCTTGTCCTGGCTGAGTTCCTCCCGCAGCAGCTCCGCGGCGCGGCGCGTGGCCTCGCCGGTAAAGAGGGTCTGGCGGCTGGCGGTGGTGGTGCCGGAGTTGGGGGTGAGTGCCGTATCCGGAGCGTCGTGGATGACATCCTCCGGGGAAAGGCCGGCGGCAGTGCAAACCATGGAGGTGCACACGGTGGCCATGCCCTGTCCGATGCAGGCGGCGGAGGTGCGGGTGTGAACCTTGCCGCCCTGCACTACCAGCCGGCACCGGCCGATGTCGGGCAGGCCCACACCGATACCGCTGTTTTTCAGGGAGCCGGCTATGCCTGCGTAGGGGCTGGATTCATATGCTTCCTTCAGCGCTTCCAGGCATTGCACAAAGGCGGTGTCCGGCCCGGCGATCTGGCCGTTGGGCAGCACCTGGCCGGGGCGGATGGCGTTGCGGTAACGGATCTCCCAGGGGGAGATGCCCACCTTATCTGCCAGAAGGTTCAGGTTCTGCTCGGCGGCAAAGCAGCTCTGGGTAACGCCAAAGCCGCGGAAGGCCCCGCCGGGCACATTGTTGGTATACACGCAGATGCCGGTGATGTCCACATTCTGGAAGTTGTAGGGTCCGGCGGCGTGGGTGCAGGCCCGCTGGAGAACGGGACCGCCCAGGGAGGCATAGGCACCGCAGTCGGAGATCAGGGTGGCCCGCATGGCCAGGAGGATGCCGTCCTTGTCGCAGGCCGTGGTGACGTCCATCTCCATGGCGTGGCGCTTGGTGTGGATCTGCAGGCTCTCCTGGCGGGAGAACCTCACCTTCACGGGAAGCCCCGTGTGGTAGGCCATGAGGGCCGCGTGATGCTGAACGCTCATGTCTTCCTTGCCGCCGAAACCGCCGCCTACTAGTTTGGAAATGGAGCGCACCTTCTCGGGAGGCAGTTGGAGCATCCGGGCGATTTCCCGCTGCTCGTCATAGACGGACTGGGAGCCAGTGTACAGCAGCAGCCCGCCGTTTCCGTCGGGCATGGCGATGGCGCACTCCGGCTCCATAAAGGCGTGATCCGTCATGGGGGTGGAATAGTGATGGGTGACCACATGGGCGGCGGAGGCAATGGCAGCGTCCACGTCCCCACGCTTGAGTTCCTGGCGGAAGAGGATGTTGCCCTTTTCGTGGATCAGGGGGGCATCGGGCTTCATGGCCTCCAGAGGGTCGGTGAGGGGGGGCAGTTCCTCGTAGTCCACCTCAATCAGGGCCAGCACCTCGTCCAGCGTCTCCTTATGGCGGGTGGCCACCAGGGCCACAGCGTCCCCCACGTAGCGGGTCACGTCCCCCTGGGCGATCATCACGTCCCAGTCCGGCACGATATGACCGGTCTTGTTGAAGGGAACGTTGTCCGCGGTGAGGATCCGCACCACATCGGGATGCTGGGAGGCCTTATCGATGTTGATGCGCAGCACCCGGGCGCGGGGATACTTGGTGCGCAGGGCCTTGGCATAAATCATGCCGGGGAACTGGAGGTCATCCACGTACTGACCGGTGCCCAGCACCTTTTCCTCCGTATCCACCCGGACAAAATGGGAGCCGATGACCCCGTCCTGACAGCGCTGGGGCACGGGCTTGTCCTCCCGGAAGAACTCGGCGGCCATCAAAATGGCATCCTCGATCTTCACATACCCGGTGCAGCGGCAGATGTTGCCCTTCAGGGCCGCCTTCACCTCCTGGCGGGTGGGGCTGAGGTTGCTGTCCAGCAGGGCTTTGGCGCTGATGACCATGCCGGGAATGCAAAAGCCGCACTGCACCGCCCCGGCCTCGCCAAAGCAGTGAACATAGACCTCCTTTTCCCGCTGGGAGAGCCCCTCCAGGGTGGTGATGGACTTGCCGTTGGCCTTTGCCACGGTGAGGATGCAGGCGCGCATCTTTTTCCCGTCCACCAGAATGGTGCAGGTGCCGCAGGCCCCCTCGCCGCAGCCGTTCTTCACCGAGGTCAGGCGAAGCTCGTCCCGCAGGTAGTCGATGAGCTTTTGGTCCCGGTCGGTTTGATGGGGTATGCCGTTCACGGTGATCGTGTACATGCTGCCGCCTCCTGTCATATGGGTCAGGGGAGAACCATGGGCCCGCGGGCCACATAGGTTCCCAGATTTCTGGAGACCAGAACGCCGTTTTGAACCGCTGTTTCGCCCATGAGGAGCACATCCCTGGCCCGGCCCGTCACCCGCATGCCCTCAAAGGGGGTGTAATCCACGTTTTGCAACTGGGTGGCGGCAGAGACGGTTTCCTCCACGCCGGTTTCCCAGAGGACAATGTCCGCGTCGCTGCCGGGCAGCAGGGCGCCCTTGCCGGGATACAGGCCATACAGCTTGGCCGGGTTTTCGCTGAGCAAGCGGCACAGGGCCTGGGGGGCAATCAGGCCGGAATCGGCCAGGGCCGTGTAGGCCAGCGCCGGGCGGTGCTCCACACCGGGCAGGCCGTTGGGGATGCGGGAGAAGTCGCCTTCCCCCAGGGTTTTTTGCCCTTGAAAGTTATAGGAGCAGTGGTCTGTGGCAAGGGTGTCGATCCTGCCCGCCCGGATGGCATCCAGCAGGGCCTGCCGGTCGGATTCCTTGCGCAGGGGCGGGGAGCACACATACTTGGCCCCGTCAAAGCCCGGCTTATTGTACCTCTCGTCAGTGAGCAGCAGGTATTGGGGGCAGGTCTCAAGGATGACCCTCTGGCCCATGGCCCGGGCCTTTTCCGCTTCATGAAGGCCCAGTTCCGTGCTCAGGTGCACCACAGTGACCGGCCAGTCCGCCAGCCTGCCGATGTAGCACAGGCGGGACACAGCCTCGGCCTCCGCCTCCGGGGGCCGGCTGACGGGATGGGCTGCCGGGGTGAGATGCCCCAGGCGCTTTTGTTCCGCCACCAGTGCGTTCACCAATGTGCCGTTTTCGCAGTGGCAGCCCAGCAGCCCGCCCACACTTTTCACGGCCCTTAAGATGTCCAGCAGCTGAGCATCGTCCACCCGCAGGGCGTCATAGGCCAGATAGACCTTGAAGGAGGTTACGCCATGAAAGGCCATGTCCGCGATCTCCCGGCGGGTGTTCTCGTTCCAGTCGGTTATCGCCATGTGGAATGCCACATGGCAGCTGGACACACCCACGGCCCGCTGCTTCCAGGCCTCCAGCGCAGCAGCCAGGGTGCCACCCTTGTCCTGGGTGGCAAAGTCGATGAGGGTGGTGGTGCCGCCTCGGACCGCCGCTGCCGTGCCGGTGGCAAAGTCGTCCGCCGTAACGGTGGTTCCATTGTCCATGGCCAGGTGGGTATGGGCGTCGATGAAGCCCGGGAACACCAGGCATCCCCGAGCGTCGATGACCTCGTCGCCGGGGGCAGGGAGGATGGACTCAGCCACCTTCACGATCCTGCCACCACCCACTGCCAGATCCGCCCTGCGGGTTTCGCTGCCGCTGACCAGCGTTCCGCCCTGGATAATCCTCATAAGCCGCGCCTCCTTAGTACGCCAGGCACCAGGCATAGTCCCGGAGCATGCATTCCATCAGGGCCACCAGAGCCGGGTCGGTTTTGCGGTCTTCGCTGAGCGTGGTCTCGTATTCCTCGCCGCCGACCCGCACCCGCACCTTGCCCTTCTCCCGATCCAGCACCAAAAAGCCGGGGTTTTTGCTGTCCTGCATGTCCTCTTCCCTGTCAAAGAGGGTGAACTTGTCCTTATAGGGGGCGCTGTCGTAGGGGCAGAAGTCCTCGCAGTTGCCGCATTCGTTGCACATCCGGTCGATGTGGATGATCTGCTCCACAACGAGCCCCGGCACCTTCACGGCAATGTTGGCCCGGTTGGGGCATACGTCCACGCAGTTTTCGCAAACCATGGAGCAGCCCAGGCAGCGCTCCTTCTCTTCCTGGGGCTTCAGGCTGTGGGCCAGGGAGATGCGGCGCTTTTTCAGCACTTCCGGCTCCATGCGGTAGGGAGTATGGGTGCCGGCTGCCTGGCCCAGAATGTGGGTGACGGCTGCCGTGGCATCGGCGATCGCCTCCACCACCGTAGCCGGGCCCCGCTTGGCGTCGCCAATGGCAAACAGCTTGTCATTGGTGCTGAAGGCAGCCCGGCCCCTGGCATCGGTAGCAACGCCCAGGGCAGCCAGGGCCTCCCTGTCCACCTGCTCGCCAATGGCACTGATCACGCTGTCCGCCTCCATGTGGAAGCTTTCTCCGGTGGCCTGGGGACTGCGGCGGCCGCTCTCGTCCGCCTCGCCCAGCTGCATCACCTGACAGCGCAGTTCGCCGCACACATAAGCCTGGGGAGCCAGCAGGGGGGCAAACTCCACCCCGTCATGAAGGGCAAGTTCCAGTTCCTCCGGGTCGGCGGGCATCTGCCGCTGGGTACGGCGGTACACCACGGTTACCTTTTCCACGCCGGGAACCCGCTTCGCAGCCCGGGCCGCGTCCATGGCGGTATTGCCGCCGCCCACCACAGCCACGGATTTGCCCAGGGCAAGGGCTTCCGGATTCTTCTTGCAGGTCTCCAGGAAGTGAAGGACGCCCAGGGCATCCTCGCAGGCCAGCTGACCGGGTTTCCAGGCTCCGATGGCCACGATCACATGGGTGAAGCCTTGCCGGTACAGAGCCTGGGTGTCGGTGATTTCCGTGTTCAGGCGGACTTCAACCCCCAGTTTCTCAAGCAGGGCTGCGTCCTTGTCGATGGCCTCATGGCCGATGCGGAACTGGGGAATCACATGGCGCACGATGCCGCCCAGGGAATCCCGCTTTTCAAAGATGGTGGCCCTGGCGCCGGCCCGGGCCAGCAGGAATGCAGCCGCCATACCGCCGGGCCCGCCGCCGATGATGGCCACG
>ENA-UOUL01005704-UOUL01005704.1-bioreactor-metagenome-genome-assembly--contig:-NODE-5704-length-10598-cov-2.775021_pt1 | contig 10598 bp, 6 predicted proteins | sample MGYA00249838_ERZ747220 | MGnify/ENA primary metagenome ERZ747220 (study PRJEB28778, sample SAMN05720191) | bioreactor metagenome | isolation source: Anaerobic biogas reactor | place: USA:Washington...
TGATCGTTTCCGGCGAAGTAGGCAAGCTGCGGAAAAGCCGATCGAAAATGCGCCAATTGGGCGGGGTCGCCAGTGGAGTCTTTGATTCCCCAAATCAGCTCGCCATGTGATGCCAGCAGCTGTTGGAGTACGCCGTCGCTGATCGGGACCCCAGTCGTTTGGGGGATATGATAGAGCAATACGCGTCCACCACGGGGCGCAGCAGCATCCAGGAGCCGCCGGTACCAGTTGGCGACGCCGACTTCGGGGGGCTTTTTGAAATAGAACGGGGGCATGATCAGCACCGCGTCAGCGCCTATGTCGAAGGCATGGCGGGTAAGGGCGATTGCATCCGGGAGCGCCGCCGCGCCCGTGCCGGCGATCACCGGCATCCCCAGATTCCTGGCGGACGTCAATGCCGTTTCTGTCACCTGCAACCGTTCCGTTACACTCAGCGACGCCGCCTCACCGTTTGTCCCGCAGGGGATGATGCCCGTGCAACCGCGCGCATGGATGTATGCTACGTGCTCTGCAATCCAAGGTAGGTCGACCTCGCCATCCGAGATGCGGAACGGGGTCACGATCGGGGCAAACACACCACGCAATGGATGCACTCTCACTTCTCCTGTTTGTAGAGGCGCTCAAGCACCACGCGCGCCGGTGCACCATCGCCGCCCTCGTAGCGGAGCGGCAGGCAGATGAGCCGGTAGCCGCCTGGCTCAACGCCAGCGAGCATCAGATTCTCGATGATGATGACCTTGTTGGCGAGGAGCATGCGATGTACGGCGAAGGCGTATGAATGGAATGGGTCCACGGAGGGACCGTCGATCCCGACCAGACGAATCCCCCTTGCCAACAGCCACTCACCTGCCGCAGGATCCAAGGCGGTGTAGTTCGTGTCGAAGGGTGTGACCCCATCCGTAGCAGTCCGGCCCAGGGAACTTGGCAGTGAGTTGTCTGTCCTGAGCAGCAGCCGCCCGATGCCCGCGGGGATGTTGCAGCGATCCAGTAGTTCGGCAGTAATCAGGGAAGCGCCAGGGATGTGAGCGACCCAGGCCGGGCCGATCAGTGCATCCAACGGGAGCTGATCCACCGTGCTGCCCTGTGGCATGAAGTGCGCAGGCGCATCGACGTGGGTTCCCACGTGACTGCTCATGCGAAGCTCTGAAACGGTGGCGATGCCGGTCGACCGGTTCACCGTCACAGGTATGTCGCCCGGCCACACGGCGAGTTGCTCCGAGAACGGTAACGTGACGTCCAGAAAGGCGGAAGAGTTGGGCATGGGGAGATTCTACCACAGCACGTGTTCCGCACGAAGATGACGGGAATGCAGCTTCCTTGGCCGATCAAGGATCAGTCGCTATAATCGACATAGCCAGTCCTTATGAATGGAGCCATGCCGGGTGCGTTTGTCGAAGCTTCTCGCGATCTTCTTTGTGACGGTTGTAGTCCTGGGCGCGTGCGCGCCGGCTGGTCCGGGGCCAATATCGTCGCCCTCACCAACTCCCTTTGCCAGTCCGCCGTTGACCCCGCCCGTCACTCCTGGCGGCCCGATCACGCTCACATACTGGGAGGAGGACAACGATGCGGCGGATGTGCTGCTGGACGAGCTTTCAGCCGCCTTCACCGCGGCTAATCCCGGGATCACCATCGAGCGTAAGCATTACAGCTATAACGATCTGCGCAATCAGTTTCGCGCCGAATCCCTGTTTGCGGGTGAGCCTCCGGACCTCGTGCGCGCGCCAGGAGAATTCACCGGTCCGTTCGGCGAGCTGCAGATCGTCAAGGCATTGGATGAAATCTTTGCGGCCGAGTTTTTTGATGGCTTTTTGTCCGGTGCATTGGCCGGAGCGACGCTTCGTTCCAGAGTTTGGGGATTGCCGGACAACTACGGTGGCCATCTCATGCTTCTGTATAACAAGGCCCTGGTGGCCCAGGTTCCCCTCGATACCGATGCGTGGATCGGACAGCTCAAGACACTGACAGACGCCACCACTGGCCAGTACGGGCTAGTGTTCGACACGACCGAGTCCTATTGGCTGATTCCGTGGCTCGCGGGTTTTGGGGGTTGGCCCCTGGATGTGCAGGATAAGCCTGCGTTGGCTACAGCCGAGATGGTTGAGGCGCTTTGGTTCCTGGTCGACCTGGAGATGGAACACCGGGTCATGCCCGAAAAGGTCGACTATCAAATGGCGTTCGACCTGTTCAGCCAGGGCAAAGCTGCTTATGTGATCGATGGTGTTTGGAACCTGGACCGGTACGAGGGCCTGGACGTGGAGGTGGGGATTGCATCGCTGCCTCGGGTCAACAAGACGAGACTTCTGCCCGGGCCCATGGCAACCGGCCGCTTCTGGTACATTGCCGATGGTGTGGATGGCGCAAGGCTTGACGCTGCAGCGCGGTTCGTGGAGTTCATGACCTCGGCTCAAACGCAGGAGCAGTGGTTGACCAAGATGCAGCGGCTGCCCAGCAGCAAAGAAGTGCTGGCCGGCCCGGTAGTTGTGTCGGATCCCGTTTTTGCCCCGGTGGCCGAACAACTACGCCTGGCGCGCGCGGTGCCACCTGCCCTGGAGATGACCTGTGTCTGGCGCAGCATGGATACCTACTTTGCCAAAGTCATGGCCGGCGAAATGACAGCGGATGAGGCTGCACCAGCCATGCAGGAGATGGCCGACGCCTGCGTCTCGGAGATGGGCGGGGATGAGGCGACACCGGTCGCTACGCCGTAGCGGTGAATGCCAGGGCGGCCGCAGCGAAAATGGTCATAATAGTACGCTGCATTTGTTTGACATGCCATTGACACAGTGCTAGTATATTTATTCAGCTTTCACGTTTTTTCATGAGAGTTGATGCCATCATTAAGGGCCCACCCTTTCGTTCGATAGCTGGCTTGTGGAACGCGTCTTGGCGGGTTCCTGGCATGCGCCAGGGATGCTGTGGCCGGTTCGTCTGGTTGGGGATGATGGATCAAAGGAGGTACATCACCGAGTAGCGCCCTGTTGTCCTGGACTGTGATTCTGAGATACTATCTACATATTGAGGAAAAGGAGAAGAACGATGTCACGGCGATCCAATCTAATCTTTGTCATGCTGATCCTGGCGAGCCTCGTGCTCGCGGCATGCGGCGGCGCTGGCACCCAGGCTCCCGCTGCTCCTGCGCCCACTCAGGCGCCCGCGGCAGCCCCAGCGGCAACCGAGCCCCCGGCTGCTGCTCCTGCGCCCACCGAGGTCCCGGCCCCAACCGCAGCTCCGGCAGCCGAAGCCAAGACCATCACCATCTGGCACCAGTGGGATGGCAAGTACCTGGAAGCGATCGAGGCCGCGTTCAAGACGTACGAGGCTGCGAATCCTGGCGTCAAGATCGACATATCCAAGCCCGACAGTGTTTCGGACGCGCTGAAGGTGGCCATTCCCGCCGGTGAGGGTCCCGACATCATCGGCTGGGCGAATGATCAGATCGGTTCGCTGGCGTTGGCCGGCAACATCGTGCCCCTCGATGACCTGGGCGTTGACAAGGCATTCCTCGATAGCACCTTCGAGCCCGCGGCTGTGAAGGGTGTCATTTGGTCCGGCAAGATCTGGGCCCTGCCCGAGAGCCAGGAAGGTATCGCGCTGGTCTACAACAAGGACCTCGTGACCGACAAGTACCTGCCCACCGACCTGGATGACCTGCTGGTCAAGGCCGAACAGTTCAAGGCCGACACCGGCAAGGTGATGGTCTGCAACCAGGGTTTCGGCGGCTCTGACGCATACCACGTCGCCCCGATCTACTTCGGCTCCGGCGTTCCCGAATACGTGGACGACACGGGCAAGGTTTACATGAACACGCCCGAGGCGCTGAAAGCTGCCGAGTGGCTGGCTGCATTCAGCAAGGTCTCCCTGGGCGAGAATAGCTACGACATCTGCAATGCCGCTCTGCAGGCCGGTGAGGTGGGTGCATGGTGGACCGGCCCGTGGGCGATCGCCGCCGTCGAAGAGGCGAAGGTCAACTACGGTATCCTCTCCGTGGGTAAGCCGTTTGTGGGCATCAAGACCCTGATGATCGGCAAGAACGCCGTGGATCGCGGCAACGCCGAACTGGCACTCGACATCATCAAGTACTTCGCGAGCGCCGAGGTGCAAAAGCCGATCGCTCTGACCAACAAGACCATCCCGGCCGTCACCGCGGCCCTGAAGGATCCTGAGATCCAGGCGTTGGGCACCATCGCCGGCTTCGGCGAAGCCCTGAATGTTGGCGTGCCGATGGCGAATACGCCGTACGCCGGTGCGCAGTGGGGCCCGGTGGGTGATGCCAGCGCCGCTATCTGGACTGGCGCTCAGACGCCGGCCGACGCAATGGCCGGCGCACAGAAGGCCATCGAAGACAAAGTCAAGGAAATGCAATAACCGGTTGAAGTCATGGGGCGGCTGAGTATTTCGGCCGCCCCATGACACATCTGATGATCTCACACGGCGCGCGCCACCTCACTCTCAAGGAGGTCACCCAATGATCAATTGGTCGGGACGCCGCAAGTCGTTGATGATCTTACTCTTCATTGGCCCGATGCTCCTCGGGCTCCTGGTCTTCAACGTCTACCCCATCTTCTTCAGCACCTATATCTCCTTCACTAACCGCAACCAGTTTCGTCCTTATCCCGATTGCACTGAGGTCGCGAACAAGATCATTGAGCCAACCTGTTGGGGACTGACCAAGGCACCCACTGGGCTGGGCCAGCCTTTCCGCATTCGGGAACCTTTCTATGCCAACTACACCGACCTGCTAGGTCAGTTCTTCACCGGTCCTTCGCTGCTCAATCTGTTGCGGATTCTGGCCGTGCTCGTGCCCATCATCATCGCCGCACAGGTGGACAAACGCCTCGGGCGACAGCTGGTCCGGCCAGTATCATCCGGCGTAGTCTGGCTGGCGGGGATCGTGGGTGCAATCGCCGTGGCCCTTCTAGTCAACCTGGGAGGCGCGTACTACACGCTGCTCAATGCAGGCGACTTCGTGGGCGTCATCGTCCAGACAGTCCTGTATGTGGTCCTGCGTGTGCCGCTGACCCTCGTGTTTGCGATGGTGCTCGCATTGGTGCTGAACAGCGACTTCATCAAGGGCCGCGCCATCTTCCGGGTGCTCCTGTTCGTTCCGTGGGCCGCCTCTTCGCTGGCGATCCTCATTGCCCTGATCTGGCAGTTCTTCTTCCGCGAGCAAGGCACGATCAACCAGTTCCTGAGCGCGGTGTTCGGCATCAAGGGACCGACCTGGCTGAACATGGAGTGGGGGGCGATGTCAGCGATTGTGCTCGCTGACATCTGGTTCTCCTATCCCTTCATGATGATCATCATCCTGGGTGCGCTGCAGTCGATTCCGGGCGAGCAGTACGAGGCGGCGGAGATCGACGGCGCAAGCTGGTGGCAGCAGTTCAGCAGCATTACGCTGCCCCTGCTGCGTCCGGCCATCCTGCCCGCCATCGTGTTGACATCTATCTCGGCCTTCCAGATGTTCGGCACTGCATTTGCGATGACTGCCGGCGGCCCGATCAAGGGCGCAGGCAAGCCCGGTTTCACTGAGTTTGTGATGGTGTATGCCTTCAAGCAGATAACCCAGACCCAGGCTTACGGCCGCATGGGCGCCTTTGCGGTGATCATTTTCATCTTGTTGTTTGCCGCGACGCTCTATAGCCTGCGTGTCACGCGCATCACGAAGGGAGCTTACGAATGAAACGGCGTCCGAGCCCCGTCATCCTGGCGCTGCAGTATCTCCTGCTCATCGCGGCCGCAATTTTTGCGTTCTATCCGGTCTGGTTTGCCATTCTCGCTTCAGGCCGCCTGGGCAGCCGGCTTTACAGCCTGAACCTCGCCGGCATGCTCCTGCCCATCGAATGGACTTTCGAGAACTATCGGGTCATGCTTTTCGACCGACCCTTCCTCACCTGGCTGACGAACAGTCTTATCGTTGCTGCGATCACCATGGGCAGTTCGATGTTGTTTGCCACCTCGGCAGCGTTCGCCTTCTCGCGCTTCCGCTTCAAGGGCCGGGAATTGGGACTCATCTTCTTTCTGGCGCTGCAGGCGTTCCCCGGCATCCTTTCGCTGATCCCTGTAGCACAACTGCTGTCAGCTCTGGGCCTGTACGGCTCCAAGCTGGGTCTGGTGTTCGCGTACACGACCGGCACGCTGATCTTCTGCACGTGGAACCTGAAGGGCTACTTCGACACAATCCCCATCGATCTGGAGGAAGCGGGAATGATTGATGGCGCGGGCCCAATTCAATCGTTCCTGCTCATCGCGCTGCCGCTGGCGCGACCAGCGCTGGCGGTCACGGCCCTCTTCGCATTCCTGGCCGGCTGGAGCGACTTCGTCTTCGCGTCTGTGCTCGTGCCTGCCCCGGACAGCGCGAAGATGCTGGTGCCCGGCATGTACAGCCTCGCCAACAGCATGAGCGTGCCGTGGGGATACTTTGCGGCCGGCGCCGTGATGATCATCATCCCGGTTTCAGCGCTGTTCCTCTACCTGCAGCGGTTCTTCGAATCGGGCCTCACCCTGGGCGGCGTGAAGGGCTGAGCAGACAGCCATTGGCAGATGGCTTGCGGTTGAATAAGGCGCTCAAGCAGATTCATAAGGGGGTGCCCTGGCCGGATGCGCTGGAACACAGCCATCCGGCTCTTTTTCCCGGCGTGGTCTGATGCGATCATTGCGTTCATCCCGAGCCCTGGTGATCTTCGGCATCGTCCTTCTGGCCGCGGTGCTGCACTTGTGGGCCGCAACACCGAGAGTAACTCCGGCTTCTCAGGCGCAGAGCCGCTGGCGTTCGCCCTCAACGCACAGGGGCAGCTTTGGGCCGGCACGCAGTCCGCAGGTGTGGATATCTTTCGTATGGAGCATTGACATGGAGGAATTCACCTTCGGCACCCTGGCTACGGATGCTCTGAAGCTCGTACACCATCGCTCGGCCACCAGCGGGCTGCAGCATGGCCATGACCTGGAGCCTTTCGATCCCCTTCCGGGCCAGCCAGTGACGGTCACGGTGCGGCTCGGTCCGGATCTCTCTGCAGATCACGTGACCTGCTACTACACGCTCGATGGCACGGAACCCGCTGGGTCGCGCGGGGTTGCCGGGAACGGCTGGGTCTTGAACCTGGAGAAATCGGACGTCGCCTGGGATACGTTGGTCTGGGGCTATGTGGAGACGTGGTGTGGCGTGCTGCCAGCCCAACCCGAAGGCGTGACCGTGCGCTACCGCATCGGCGCGTGGTCCGGCGCTCCGGCGTCGCCGGGTGAGGCGGCAGTGACAGCCGAAGTGTTTGCCGACTTTCCCGAAGTGCAGCTGGCCGCGGAGCTTGCTGCGGCCGCGTTCTTCGCAGGCAAGCCGCTGCCAGACGTCACCGCAGGCGACCCGGTTCGTGGGCACACTTTTGCTTACCATGTGGACAACTTCGCGCCGCCGCAATGGGCGCGGGAGGCCGTCATCTACCAGGTATTCGTCGATCGTTTCTATCCGGGCGATGGCCGTGACTGGCTGCAGACCGAAGACCTGGGTGGTTTCTGCGGCGGAACGCTGTGGGGGGTGCGGGACAAGCTGGATTATATCGCAGACCTGGGTGCAACGTGCATCTGGCTCAGCCCGATCTTCGTCAGTCCATCACATCACGGCTACGATGCCATCGACCTGCTTCACGTCGAGCCGCGGTTAGGCAGCGACGCTGCGCTCCATGCACTGGTGGAAGCGGCGCACAAGCGCAACATTCGTGTATTGCTCGACTACGCCTGCAACCACATTTCCGACCGGCATCCGATCTTCCGGGCGGCCCTGGAAGATCCGGCAAGTTCTTACCACGCCTGGTTCACCTTCGACGACAGTGAGGTTGGCTACCGCACCTTTTTCGGGGTGCCGAGCATGCCGCAGATCAACCACGCCCATCCGCCGGCACGCGATTGGCTTATTGGCATCGCGCGCTACTGGCTGCAGGAGTTCGACGTAGACGGCTATCGTCTCGACTACGCCAATGGACCTGGCCCGGACTTCTGGACCAGCTTCTGGACGGCCTGCAAGGAGACCAAGCCGGACAGCTTTTGCTTCGGCGAGGTCATCGACGCGCCCCATGTGCAGCGCCGCTACGCCGGACGCCTGGATGGCTGCCTGGACTTTCACCTGGGCGACATGCTGCGCCGCACCTTTGCGCTTGGTGTTCGCACCGAGGCGGACCTGGAGCGGTTCCTGGCGCGCCATGCAGCATTCTTCCCGCCCGACTTCCTCACGCCGACCTTCCTGGATAATCACGATATGGACCGGTTTCTCTTCCTCGCGAAGGGCAATAAGGAGTCCCTGCGCCGGGCCGCGGCGGTTCAGATGCGCCTCCCCGGACCGCGGATCATCTATCAGGGCACGGAGGTGGGCTTAGAGCAGCGCGTGGGCAAGGATGAAGGGCTCGGGTTGGAGGTCAATCGCGTTCCGATGGCGTGGGGAGATGAGCAAGACCATGACCTTCTTGCCTTCTATCAGGATTTTATTCGCCGGCGTCGCGTGCTTTAGCTCTCGGGTGCTGCAGAGGCGCGAAGGCGAGACCACCCGGTTATGCGGTGCGCTCCAGCACGTTGCGCAGCGCCATCCACTGTGCGTCGCTCACCCGTACCAATCTGCCGGCAGTTTGCTGCAGGCGTCGCGGCTCTTGCACCAGCTCCGGCAGCGCTCGACCCAGCACCAGCTTTGCCCAGGAATCGAGTTTGAAGGCATGTAGCATGGCCCTGCAAGTCTCCAGGCGCCGGTCGCGTTTGGAAAGCAGGGAACCCTCCTTGACACCCAAAGACACCGTGAGTTCGTCGTCTGGTCCGACAGGCATAGCCGGCAAAGACAGCGATTCGGTGTTTTCGTCGTAGGACCATTCCGCTGCCAGGTTGTCTCCATTGATCCTGACATCCAGCGAGTCTGGCTTACGCACACCCCTGAACACCAACCGGTAGGTGCGGTCCACCGGGATGTGGCGGCTCGGTGTCGTGATGCTGCTCTCCACCCTGGCGATCTTGAAGGTCAGCTGCGAGTCATTCCAGGTCTGCGTCAGGCGTGTGATCGCATAGTCCCCTTCCAGGTACGCGGTAGAGAGTCCGTCATCTTCATAGAGCGAGAACGCGCCGGCTGCCCCGCCAAACGCAATGATGGTCAGGTCTCGTGGATTGTCCACGCCGCCCCAACCTGCCCGCGGCCCCATCGGAACGATTCCGCCGGCGCGGGCCAAGACAGGGATGTCATCTAGTGTGCCATAGAGTGCCAGGGTCACGCCGCCGGTGAAATGTTCGCCGGTGGTGAAGTCGAACCAATCACCTTCGGGCAGCCAGACCAGCTGCCGGCTCAGGTTGGTGTCCTCGTGACGAGGAGTCACGAAGGGTGCAGCCATCAATTCGCTGCCGAACCAGTATTGGTTCGGACAGTGATATGCCTCTCCTCGTTCTGGCTCCCAGTAGTAGAGCGGTGTCACGAGGGGGATGCTCTTCTGCGTCATGCGCCAGGCCATGCTGTAGATGTATGGGATGAGCGCATGGCGCAGCTGCATCGCGTTGCGCGCGATGCGGAAGACATCTTCACCGTGGCCCCAAGGCCGGCGATCCAGGAACGGGTTGCTGGTGCTGTGCAGGCGCAGGATCGGGCTGAACGCGCCGAGCTGGACCCAGCGTGCGTAGAGCTCAGGCTCCTCGATGCCTCCCATATGGCCCCCGATGTCGTGACTCCACCAACAAAACGCCACGTTGGAGGCCGTGGCTGTGAAATAGGCTTGAAACGCCAGGGAGGCCCAGCTAATGACGGTATCCCCGGAGAATCCGATGGGGTAGCGGTGGCTGCCCAGCCCTCCCCACCGCGAGAAGACGATGGGACGCCGGGCGCCGTCGCGGCCCAGATCATGGAAATGCAGGTGGTTGAGCCACCACAGCGGATCCATCACCTCAGCTACGGGCTGCCTTGAGTACACCATGCGCTGGCCCTGCTGCCAATCGATCCACCAGAAATCGACTCCCTGTGCTTCCATCGGATGGTGCAGGATTTTGAAGTAGCCTTCGACGAAATGCGGATCGGCCGCATCAAAGCGCACCGGCTGCCCACTCGCCGGGTCCTGGCCCATCCAGCGCGCCATCGCACCATATTGTTCTTCGTGCGGCCAGATGCCGTCGGCCGGATGCAGGTTCAGTGCGCTACGCAAACCCTGATCGTGCAGCCAGGCGAGGAAGCCTTCGGGGTCGGGCCACTGCTGGCGATTCCAGGTATAGCCCGTCCAGCCGGGGGATGCATTGCCCGTCTCCGTAACGTGCCAGTCCATGTCGATGATGCATACCGACAGCGGCACCTGCTTCGCACGGAACTCGGTCATCAGGTCACCCAGCTCTTTTTGGTGGTAGTTCCAGAAGCGACTCCACCAATTGCCCAGGACGTAGCGCGGCACCAAGGGCACGCGGCCGGCCACGCGCGTGAAGTCCTGGAGACAGCCGATATAGTCGTGGCCGTGGCCGAAGAAGTACAAATCCTGGTACTCGGAACGACGAGCATGGGGCCGTTCTTCAGGCCAGCCGTCCACATTGAATACGAGGCTGGCCGAGTCATCCACCAACGACCAGCCGGCGCGCGAAATCAAGCCCGGCTCGAGCGGTATTTG
>ENA-UOUL01005706-UOUL01005706.1-bioreactor-metagenome-genome-assembly--contig:-NODE-5706-length-10596-cov-7.729442_pt1 | contig 10596 bp, 7 predicted proteins | sample MGYA00249838_ERZ747220 | MGnify/ENA primary metagenome ERZ747220 (study PRJEB28778, sample SAMN05720191) | bioreactor metagenome | isolation source: Anaerobic biogas reactor | place: USA:Washington...
AGGGCGCAGCAAAGCCAGTGGCGTCTGCGGGCGGGGACGGATTGGGAGCGCTCCGACCTGGTGTTCACCGGGGAGACGGGAAGGCCCCTACACCGGGCCACGGTAGCCCACGCCCTGAGGAGAGTCTGCGATGCACTGGGGCTGCCCGCAGTGACCCCGCACGGCCTCAGGCACCTACACGCATCGCTGTTGCTGTCCCAGGGGCTGGCAGTGCCCCTGGTCAGCCAGAGACTTGGCCATGCCCATCCGGGCATCACTATGAGCGTCTACGCCCACACCATCGGCCGAGGTGACGAGCAGGCCGCGGCTACCATCGGCTCTTTGCTGCAGCGGACTCGATAGCCAGCCTGGCATAGCCACTGTGGCTCGTTGCGAGATGTTGGCCGGCGGGTTCCCGGCTCTGTGCGCCCAGATGAAGGCAGAAGAGAACATGCCGTTCACTTTGGCGCTTTCAGGCGGCATTCCTAGACCGGGTAAGGTAGTGCGCGAACTAGGCAAGGCTGTCTAGGCGTTGCCGCCACGGCACCGAACCCGCTAGAGTAGCGGCCATACTTTGGTGGACTAAGGTGGCCGAAACGAGATGAGGCTAGATGATGAGAGCGCCCTGCGTCGCGTGGTAGAGAACTCAGTGGGTCGCCAAGTGAGCGATGACGAGTGGGACAGAAGCCTCTGGGAGTCTGACTGCCCGGTGGCTGGGCCATACGACGAGCTACACGTGAAGTCGATATGCAGGGCTCTGGCGCAAATGCCGGTTCGTCGCGATACCAAGCGTCAGGCGACCGGTGCCAAGCGGCCGACAGCTGTCGAGAATGCGCGCCAGTTCATAGAGGAGACCCGGGCATTACTGGTGAAGGCGGTAATTCTGGCTGACGAGGAACTGGTAGCCCTGCTTCAGGGCTTCAGGTCTGAGCAGTTCGGCGCCGCATCTCCTCCGTTTGCTGGCGATTCGGAGGCAGCGCGGGAGTGGTTGGTGGCCAAGTCAGAGGAACAGTATGAGACCATCGGGTACACCGCTTTGCCCGGCGGCGTGCGCCACCTCCATGAGTACCGCGGCGACCCTTTGGCGTGGGAGGACGCTTGTCCGACCGTCTGGGCGTGGAGCGATATCGTCGTCCGCTACAAGAAAGTGTCGTGGCTCAACGATGACGCCACAGAGTATGGTTGCGTCCCGTCAAGTGGTGTAGAAGCATGGCCGTTCCGTGAGCGACGGAGCTGTCCGGTTCTCATCGTTAGGCGGCAGTTAGGGGCTTGTCCGTACTAGTCGGTTCGGCCTTTCCGATCCGCTTCATCGGAGCCCCACTTAGGAGGCGCCGGGCCACGATCCAGTCGTCGTTCTGTTCCGCCAGCAGTGCCTCCAGGAGCCGGTCTCGGCCTGAGCGCAGTACCGGCCAACCTGCTACCACACGCCGGAACAGCATCCCGTAACGGACATGATCGTGCGGCGCCGGTGGGCTATGCACTGGAGCCGCGCCGCCCTGCCTCTCTCAACCTCAGCCGCCCGTGCCCACTTCGGCCTTGGCCCTGCCTTCTCCGCACAACCTATCGCTACGGTGTCTGCTCCGGGAGGCGCTGACAGGTCATGCTTAGGACTTGACTCGAGCTTAGGCTGGACCACGGGTGGAGCGGAGCGCCCTCAGGGGAGGGGAGAAGCCAAGGGCCGCCCGGATGAGGGGCGGCCCTTTCTTTGTGCCTAAGAGCGACGTGGATATAGTGCCCCCAACCGAATTCGAATCGGTGTCGCCGCCTTGAAAGGGCGGTGTCCTGGGCCTCTAGACGATGGGGGCAAGCACCCGCCAGTGTATCCCAGGGGAGGACTCTGGGCAAGACCGGGGCCGGAGCTTGTGGCCTTGCCCGGCGGCGGTGGCGATGGTACTTTGGAAGGCCCGACGCCCGGTCGGCTAGCAGAGCAGGTTAGGAGTCCCCGTGCCCCAGACAGCAGCCCTCGACGGTCTCAACGATCAGCAGCTGGCAGCAGTTTCGTGCCCCGTCGGCACCACTCTCGTCCTGGCCGGGCCGGGGAGCGGCAAGACGCGGGTGCTGACCCAGCGTATCGCCTGCCTGATCGAGCGCGAGGGAGCGGCTCCCCGCTCCATCCTGGCGGTGACCTTCACCAACAAGGCGGCTCGGGAGATGCGCAGCCGCCTGGACCGCCTGCTGGGCACCGCTGCCGCCGACGTGACCCTCGGCACCTTCCACTCCGTGTGCACGCGCATTCTCCGCCGCGAGGCGCCTTCCTTCGGGCTGGACCGCAGCTTCACCATCTACGATCGAGACGACCAGATGGCGCTGATCAAGCGCGTCCTCAAGACTCTCAACGTCGACGACAAGCAGTATCGCCCGTCGTCGGTGCTGGCGGAGATCTCGCGCGCGAAGAGCGACATGATCGGCCCGCATGAGTACCGCCCCCCGAGCTACTGGCATGAGGTGGTCGGCAGGGCGTACGAGGCCTACCAGGCAGCTCTCACCGCCAACAACGCCCTCGACTTCGATGACCTGCTGCTGGTCACCGTCAGGGGGCTGGAGGCGCACCCTGAGGTACTAGACCGCTACCGGCAGCGGTACCGGCACGTACTCGTGGATGAGTTCCAGGACACCAACCTGCCGCAGTACCGCTTGGTCCGCCTGCTCTGCGACGATAGTACCGATCTCTTCCTGGTGGGAGACGAGGACCAGTCCATCTACGGCTGGAGGGGAGCAGACTACCGCAACCTAGGCCGCGTGCGCGAGGACTACCCCGGCGTCCGCACGCTGCTCCTGGAGCGCAACTACCGATCCAGTCAGACCATTCTGGACGCGGCCAAGGCGGTCATCGCCCGCAACGCCCAGCGGGTGCACAAGGACCTGCAGGCGGACAAAGGGGTGGGAGAGCCCATCGTGGTCTACCGGGCTAGCGGGCCGGATGAGGAGGCGGACGCCGTCGTCGCCGAGATCGAGCGTCTCGTGAGCAGCGATGGCTTCGGCCTGGGCGACTTCGCCGTCATGTACCGCATGAACTCCCAGTCCCGCGCCCTGGAAGAGGCCTTCATGCGGAGGCACATCCCCTACCGCCTTCTGGGCGGCACCCGCTTCTACCAGCGTCGGGAGATCAAGGACATCCTCTCCTATCTCAGGCTCATCTCGACCCGCAATGAGTGGGTGGCCTTCGACCGGGTCATCAACGTGCCGCCGCGAGGCTTGGGTGACGTTAGCCTGGGGCACCTGCGCAACATGGCCGATCGCGACGGACTCGGACCCTATGACGCGCTGCGCCGGCTACGGGACGACGAGCAGGCCGCCTCCACCCTTACCGGTCGTGCCCGGCGAGCCCTCCTCGACTTCCTCGAGACCTGGGAGGAGTTGGTTGACAGCAGCGAGAAGATGAGCGTGGCCGAGCTCATCGACGCCATTCTTGGGGAGTGGGGCTACGGCATCTTCATCCTCTCGAGCGGCCCGGAAGCCGAGGACAGAATGGCCAACGTGCAGGAGCTCAGAGGGGCTGTGGCCGAGCTCCAGCCGGGCAGGGACCAACTCGCCACCTTCCTGGACGAGGTGGCCTTGGTGGCCGATGTGGACGAGTTGCAGGAGGCGGTGGATGCGCCCGTTCTACTGACTCTGCACACGGCCAAGGGGCTTGAGTTCCCGGTCGTGTTCATAGTAGGCATGCAGGAGGGTGTCCTGCCACACAGCCGCGCCCTGGAAGAGCCCGATGAGCTGGAGGAGGAGCGGCGACTCTGTTACGTGGGCATGACCCGGGCCATGAAGCGGCTGTACCTGCTGCACGCCGCCACCAGCCGCATGTACGGCCAGTCTGATCTGGCGCTCCCATCCCGGTTCCTCAAGGAGATCCCGATCGAGGTGATAGCGAGCGGTCCCGGTGCGGCTGCAGACTCGTCCACTCCCCCACGATCCGGTCGCCGCGTCATGGTGCGACCATCAACCACGCCGTCACTTGCCCCGGCTGGCGCGGCCGAGGCGGTGAGGGAGCCTGCCGAGGTGGCCACCTATTCGGTCGGGGAGTCAGTGTCTCACTCCAAGTTCGGACGTGGTACGGTCATCAAGTACGAGACCACTGCCGACGACGCCGAGGTCACGGTTGCCTTTGAGGGCAAGGGCATCAAGCGGTTGCTCGTGAGCCTGGCCCGGTTAACTAGGGTCTAGCTTGCAGGGGCGAACCTACAGTAGTACACTGCCGCGTCGTGTGAATGCGGCCCTTCGAGGAGGGGGACCATGGCTGTGAGAGCCGAGTGGTCTCCCTCCCTCTCTTTTTGGCGGGGAGGGGAAGGAACCGCCGATCCCAGCAGAGGAGGACTTGGACAATGGACACCGGTCTCGACCACAAGAAGCTGGAAGTGTTGGAACGAGCAAAGGCGACGGGAACCGACTTCGTCCATTTACAGTTCACCGACCTGATGGGCATCGTCAAGGCGGTGACGATCCCGGTTGAGAGGCTCGAGAACGCGCTGGCCAACGGGGTGTGGTTCGACGGGTCCTCCATCGAGGGGTTCGCGCGCATCGCCGAGAGTGACATGTACCTCGTGCCCGATGCTGACACCTTCAGCCCGGTGCCGTGGTCCCAAGCCGAGGGGACGAAGACGGCTCGCATCATCTGCGACGTGTATTCGCCGAACGGGGAGCCCTTCCGGGGCGACCCACGCGGCACTCTGAAGCGCATCCTGGCGAAGGTAGAAGAGAAAGGCTTCGTCTTCAACACCGGGCCCGAGCTGGAGTTCTTCCTCTTCCCGCTCGATTCTCACGGGCATGTCGTTCTGGAGCAGCATGACCACGGAGGATATTTCGACCTGAGTACCGACCAGGCGATCCACGTCCGCAAGGACATGGTGAACGCGCTGCAGGCGTTCGGCATAGAGGTGGAAGCTAGTCACCATGAGGTGGCCATCGGTCAGCACGAGATCGACTTCCGCTACGGAAACGCTCTTGCCAGTGCCGACTACGCCATGACGTTCAAGTACGCCCTCAAGTCGGTAGCCAAGAAGAACGGCCTGCACGCCACCTTCATGCCCAAGCCCGTGTACGGCATCAGCGGGTCAGGCATGCACGTCCACCAGAGCCTGGCGCGAATCTCCGACGGCAGCAACGCCTTCAGCGACAACGATTCGCAGTACGGCCTGTCTGACCTCGCGCTGTCGTTCATCGCCGGCCAGCTCGCCCACGCCCGCGCCATGTGCCTAGTGCTGGCGCCTACCGTCAACAGCTATAAGCGCTTGGTGCCCGGCTACGAGGCTCCCGTATACGTCTCGTGGGGTCGCACCAACCGTTCGGCCCTCATCCGGGTGCCGCGAGTCTCGAAGAACAGCCCGCAGGCCACACGCCTAGAAATCCGCTGCCCGGACCCGAGCTGTAACCCGTACCTGGCCTTTGCCGTGGCTTTGGCGGCCGGCCTGGACGGCATCGAGAAGGGCATGACGCCTCCCGCACCCATCGAGGAGGACATCTACCACCTTGACAAGGAGTCCCTCGCCGCTCGGCACGTGGAGACTCTTCCCAGCTCGCTGGGCGAGGCCATCGAGTGGGCCGCGAGCGACCCTCTGATCGAGGAAGCGCTCGGGAGCCATACCTTCGGCCGTCTCATCGAGGCTAAGCGACAGGAGTGGGACCAGTACCGCACCCGCGTCTACCAGTGGGAGCTCGATCGGTACCTCGAGAACTACTAGGCCGGTACCTGGTTCGCGGCAGATATCGAGGGGGGCGCCAGGCGCCCCCCTTTCCATCTGGCCGACCGGCCTACGAGCGCGGGTTCGGCGGCCGGTTGACGGGGCTCGACGGCTCGCGCCCCTGAAGCACAGCGAGAACGTCTCGTGTCACTAGGGACATCCCGATCAGGGCCTCGGTGGTGGACGTGGCCGCGTGGGGGGTCACCAGCACGCTGTCCAGCTTCAGCAAAGGATTGTCGACTGGGGTCGGTTCCTCCTCAAAGACGTCCAATCCTGCTCCGGCGATCCAGCCTTCGCTCAGGGCCTGGTAGAGCGCGTTCTGATCGACCACCTTGCCACGGGAGGCGTTGATCAGAAAGGCAGTGGGCTTCATCAGTCGGAGGGTGTCGGTGTTCATGAGGTGGTGCGTCTCGGGTAGGTAGGGCGTGTGCAGCGTTACCACGTCGCTCCGGCTGAGCAGTTCGTCCAGCTCCACCTTGCGCGCCCCCAGCTGCTCCTCCGCCGGTTGCGACCGGTAGACATCGCTGTAGACGATGTTCATGTCGAAACCAAGCCGACAGATGCGAGCGGTACGGAGGCCGATCCGTCCCATTCCGACCACGCCTAGCGTCTTCCCCGGCAGCTCAAAGCCTTGCAGTTCGTTGCGGAAGGACCAGTGCCCGGAGCGGACAGCTTGGTCGGACTCGCGAAGGCGGCGGATCAGGCCCAGCATCAAGCCCAGGACATGCTCGGCCACCGGCTGGGTGACTGCGTCGGGGGTGTTGACGACCCAGACTCCACGGCTAGTGGCGGCCGGCACATCCACGTTGTCCACCCCGACGCCGTGGCGGCCAATCACCCGGAGGCGAGGGGCCGCATCCATGACCGCAGCGCCGAACTGGCCGAACGCACGAATCACGATGCCGTCTACGTCGCGCGCGTCGGACCGGATCGACTCTGGGTCGGTCCGGCTTGAAAGGCGCACTTCGGCGACGCCGTCGAGCACTCTGAGGCCCTCTTCGCGAATAGGGCCGTAGACTAGCACAACCGGCTTACTCATAGATCCCTCTCCCCTATCGCTACAGCGCCACTCCGGCCGCAGCCAGGAGCCGACGACCGTTCTCACGGAGTACTTGGCGCAGAGCCTCGTCGTCCAGCCCCGACAGCGCCACCTTGCCCAACCCGTAGCGGGCATCGATGAACGGAAGGTCGGATCCGTACACTACCTTGTCTATGCCGCCCTCTTCGGCCATTCGCCTGATCCAGTACCCGAAGGTGTAGGAGCAGGTGGTATCCAGGTAGAGGTTGGGGTACTGCCGCGCCAGCCCGATGAACTCGGGGAAGCCCTCCGGCCCCCCTCCCGAGTGTCCCATGAGGACCGGAACAGCGGGGAACTCGCGCGCCAGGTCCTGCAGCATAGCGGTGGTGCACATGGGGTCCACTCTCCACGTGTGCACCAGGATGAAGGTGTCGCGCTCCGCCGCTACCTCGAAGGCCACCCGGTAACCGGGGTCAACGATCCGGTACTGGTGGACGCTTGGATGCAGCTTGATGGCGGTCAGCCCGGCGTCCAGGGCGCGGCGCAATTCATCGCCGGCCGTCTCCGGTTGGTGGGGGAAAGGCACCGCGTAGCCGATGAAGCGGCCCGGGTAGCGCCGCACCATGTCGAGCGCCATCTCGTTGCCGGCTCGGGCCGACGGCCCGATGGCGATGTGGGGGGCCACCATCTGTGCCTGGACCCCCACGCGGTCCATGACAGCTATCATGTCCTTCGGGTCGCCACCGAGAACTAGGAAGCCGGGAAAGGGTCCGGCATGGCCGTGGAGATCGATGATGGGGCACAGGTCGGCGAGGGACCGGCCCTCGCGAACGGCTTCGGCGATCTGGAAGCGGCTCATCTCGGCCTCCCTACGCGACGGACTGGGTTACTGCGTCGGCCAGCAGTCGTTCGGCGTTGCCGGCGCCGATCTGCTGCTTCTGTTCATCCGGCAGCGTACTCATGGCTAGGCGGGCAACGGACCCGGCGCCGTCCACTCGCGGCGTGCCGGTTCCGAAGAGGACTCTCTCGGCGCCATAGTGCTGCGAGATGTGCTCCAGGGCCAGGTTATCTCCCAGGTACGCCATATCCACGTACAGGTTGGGATAGGTACGCAGCATCGGCAGCAGGTTGCGGAGTATGCGATAGCCAGTGCGCGTCACCACGACAGGAAGCGCCGGCCACCCGGCAAGCACTTCCGCCAGGGAAGGCCAGGTTGTCTCCTGGTACTCCAGTAGGACCGGCAGCCGCCAAGCCGCCAGGGCATCGAGAAGCTCGCCCGCACCCCAGCGAGTGAGGCTGAAGTGCTGGGACGCCGGGTACAGAGTCACCGCAGCGGCGGCGGACCGGCGCACAGAGGCAAGGAAATGGTCTAGCGCCCCCATATCCTCGGGCAGCGGCGTGGCCGCAAGACAGGGCCGCCACTGGTGGTGACCGGCGATCTCGCCGAGAAGGGCAGCATTGCCCTCCGCCGGATCGTGCAGCCAGCCCCACGAGTGCCGCACCAGAGCACCCTCGATGCCCAACCGGGCCATCTCATCAGCCAGGGTGCCGGCATCGGCGATGGGATAGCTCTCGGTGGTCCATCCGCCCACGAAGCAGTTGATGTCGAATAACCTCATCTTCGCCTACCTCCGCGGCCCAGTCCGATCGGCCGCCATGTGAGACTATGATCTAGGACTGCACCAGGGCCAAGGGTACCGGCGGGAAAAGAAGCACGGCAAGAAACACCACGGCGGCGGCGGCCAGGCGCTGCCGGCCCGACAGAGGAGTGATGGCGTCCTGCACGAGATGGGGCCGCGACCCGAGCAAGAACACCAGTACGGCCCAGATGAACCAGCCCTCCCACACGAATCCGAGCAGCACCATGCCGCCTGCCAGCGCCAAGGTTAGCAGGCGAGCGCGGGCCCCGAGAAGGGCAAAGGCCACGTGGCCGCCGTCAAGTTGGGCCGCGGGGATCAGGTTGAGCCCGGTGACCATCAGCCCGGCCCAACCGGCAAAGGCCACCGGGTTAAGCATGACATCCAGTCCCTCCGCTGGGAGCCAGCGCCCCAGCACCGCGCGCTTGAGGAGAAGGTACAGCAGCGAGTTCCCTTCCTGGAAGTAGGTCTCGCCTACCGGAGTCGGTCCGACAGGGGAGGTGCTCAGACCGTACGCGAGCACCACGAACGTCACCACCAGGCCGGCAAGCGGGCCCGCCATCCCGATCCGCAACACCTGAGATCGATCCCGGGGCACCGAGCGCATGTTGATGAAGGCGCCCATCGTCCCCAGCGGCCCGAGGGGCATGGGAATGAAGTAGGGCAAGGAGACCGACACGTGCCCGCGCCGCGCAACGATGTAGTGACCCATCTCATGGGCGCCCAGTATGGTCAGCATTGACACAGCGAAAGGCCAGCCACTGAAAGGATGCCGGAGTATGCTCTCCAGGTCGGCCTGCACCATCGTCCCACCAACGAAGAGCACGCTCAGAGCGGTGAGGCCGAGAAGGAGGAGGGCTAGCACGGGCCGGGAGCGGTGCGCCGGAGGTGAGTAGGGGAGGAGGGTGACCACGACCCCGTTGCCGTCACGATCCAGCAGGGGCAGGTAGCCGAGGCGGCGGAGAGGTCCGTCGATCTCAGACAGAGCCTCCGCTGCCGCTCGAGTGAGCCCGCCACGGATCGACACCGCTCCTGCGGGGCGCTCCAGGGGGGTCACATCCTCCACCAGCATCACCGGCCGCACTAGAGCCAGGAGACGGTCCAGATCGTGAGGGATCAAGCTGGCAGCAACCTCTACGCTTGGGGGGATCTGAGGGCGGTTGACCCGCCCGTCGCGCTCGCCTATGATGCCGCACAGCGGACCCCACGCCCGGACCTGACGTTATGGTCCTTGGCGTCCGCCGGCGACAGCCCGCATTCTGGAGCAGCGTGGCCCGGGGCGCAAGCGACCGGGATCGGCCTAACATGAGCGGCCGCCCGGACAACAGGAATCTACCTGCTCGGCATCAACGCCGAGCTCGACGACAACACACGGAGGCAACGACATGTCGTTCAAGTACAGCCCGCATCCGTTCCTGGCGTTTCGCGATGCCGAGGCCTGCGCCCGCGTGCGCGCCATCAAGAAGGAAGACATCACCAAGCATCCGAACCCCGACTTCCGCATCAGCGTGATCGAGGACTCGGCCCAGTTCTACGCCGCGTTCGCGTTGGACATCGTCAGCCGCGTCACGAGCGCGGCCGAGGAGGGTCGGAACCTTGTGCTGGTTCTGCCCGTGGGGCCGGTGCCGCAGTACGCCATCGCCGCCTCGATGATCAACCGACTGCGGATCGACTGCAAGCACGTCCTCACCTTCAACATGGACGAGTATGCCGACGACGACGGCAAGACCGCGCCCGCCGATTGGTCCGGATCCTTCGCCACCGCCATGTGGGCCAACTTCTTCAGCCGCATCGACCCCGAGCTTCGCATGCCCGAGACCAACATCCACTTCCCCAACAGCGACAATATCGATGACTACGGGAAGATGATCGAGGACGCGGGTGGTCCGGACGTCTGCTACGGCGGCATCGGCTGGACGGGCCACATCGCCTTCTGGGACCCCCATCTGGCGGATGAGTTCGATAGTTTCGAGGAGTGGAAGAAGGCGGGCCCGCGCATCGTCAAGCTGCACCCCATCACGATCCTCCAGAACGCGCTGCATTCCTTCAACAGCGATTGGTCCTGGGTGCCGCCGCGAGCGGCCACCATCGGCCCGGCCCAGATCCTAGGCGCAAAGGACCGCAGCTTCTGGCTCGACGGAATGTGCGGCCCTCCCGGTAGCCAGAGCTGGCAGCGCTTCATTGCCCGCCTGGCCGCCCACGGTCCAGTAACACCCTACGTGCCCGGATCAGTGCTTCAGACGGTGCCCGGCACCTACACCATCCTGGGCGGGGTGGCGGAGAACGTCGA
>ENA-UOUL01005708-UOUL01005708.1-bioreactor-metagenome-genome-assembly--contig:-NODE-5708-length-10594-cov-14.074546_pt1 | contig 10594 bp, 10 predicted proteins | sample MGYA00249838_ERZ747220 | MGnify/ENA primary metagenome ERZ747220 (study PRJEB28778, sample SAMN05720191) | bioreactor metagenome | isolation source: Anaerobic biogas reactor | place: USA:Washington...
TTCGAGCGGGTCGGGTTTGCGAGGGTAGACGCGGTGGACGGCGGCCGGGTGAGCGCGTATTTCGCGCACCGGTAAGATAATTCATCTTTTTCGGGAGAGGTGCCGGGTGTGCCGGCCCGGGGCGTTGCGACCGAACAAATCCTTCTATCTGGCGGTAAGGCATCTGTAGGAGAGCGTGAATGTTAGTCGTCCAGGCAATGACTCGGGATACTGAAACGGCCGACCACGCTTGCCGGCGTTCATCCGGGAGAGATCCTCACTCCACCGATCGGTGAAATCCAGGGAGAGGTAAAATTCGCCACGCTTGACCAGGCACTCATTATATATGCTCCAGTCGCGAGTATCGGGGTACGGGCGTTCCCAACGTTCGTTTCTTGGCATGAAGGGGCGGAAGGGATGTCCGGCACCTTCTCTGTTTGGGTCGGGCGACCAGAGTTATGCAACACAGCGCGCCATGAGCCGGCGGCTCATAGATGAGCATGAAAGAGATCCTTTTTCATACCAGCACGCCATGAGCCGGCGGCTCGTAGATGAGCATGAAAGAGATCCTTTTTCATACCAGCATGCCAGATTCAACCCATAAAAGTGGTACACCACTACCATTGGCGGCCGATTCTGCATAGAGTATGAGAAAAATTCCGGCCCGGAACGGTTGCCGGGGGAAAGCCTGATAAGGTAACATGTTTAATTTTATCGAAATATCAAAAGATATTTGTTTACCAGCCCGAGACATATACCGCATGAAACTGCCGGAACGGATGGCGGGGAGAAACGATGGCTGACATCGATCTCCTCCTGGCACGAGCAAAAGAGTTTCACGGTGATGTCTGCGCCGGGATCGTGCTCGGGACCCGGATGACGATGATCGGGATGCGGGAACTCCGCATGGACCCGATGGTGAGAAACAGGGACCTCATCGTGTACGTAGAGATCGACCGCTGCATCACGGATGCGGTCCAGGCGATCACGGGGTGCTCGCTCGGTCGTCGCACGTTGAAATACCGGCCTTACGGCAAGTTTGCCGCTACGTTCATCAACCTCGCGACACAGGATGCCGTCAGGGTCTCTGCCCTGGAGCAGGAGCGGACGGAAACGCCCGGTCCCGAGACCGCAACCGCGCTGCTCGACGCACCGGAGGAGGATCTCTTCAGGGTGCAGAAGGTCAGGGTCGTGATCCCGGAGGGCGACCTCCCCGGCTTCCCGAGGCATCAGACCCGCTGCAGCGGGTGCGGCGAGACGATCCTGGACGACAAAGAGATTGTGGCGGAAGAGACGATCCTGTGCGGCAACTGCGCCCGGGGATCGTATTACACGGAAACGGATTGATCCGGAGACGGATCATCCTTCTCCCACCATATATGGGCAGTTTTCGAACTGCCCAAAACAACATACCCGGAGCCGTCCGGGACCGCCCGATCGAGAAGAAACGCATCGACGATCTCCCGCTGCCAATCCTCCTTCACGAAGGAGCGGTTATAGAAATCCTGTTTCATCTCATCGAATCCGGAATAACGCCGGATCCTATCCCTCGCATCGACCTTAACATTCGCGTAAATGCCCAGCTGGCAGAGGACATTCCATAAAACATCGGCATTCACTTCGCCGTAGTACGGCTCGCCGTGCAGTGCCGGCCAGAGTTCGGCATTCCCTCCCGAAGCGTGCGGAGAGGATATGAACCAGTAGAGGTGCACCGCGCGCCTCGCCGCCGCGTCCATCTTCAGGAGGCTGTTACGGATATCGCCCATAATGAGAGACCTCGAAGCAACGACGACGTCGTGTACCCCCGCTTCCTCCGGGCCGACGTCCTCCCAGCGACTGCGGATCTCGCGGATCGGAGGAGCGTTCACCGTCCGGCGGTACTCCTCCATCGCCGCACCCATAGGAGCCGACGGCTCTACGGTCGTGACCCTGCAGCCCATAAGTGCAAGAGGAACCGCAAGGGTCCCGGGACCCGCGCCGATATCGAGAACCGACGAACCCGGCGAGATCTGCATCCCGGCGATCTGGTTCTCGATACGGGACCGGTCTCCCGAGACGACATTCCTGGCAAACCGGTCGACCACATCCTGGCTCGACCCGAACCTCCCGCTGTTCTCGCCCATTCTCTTTTTCTGCGCAAGAGAACGGGCATGCTGATCGTCTCACAAACGGGCGTAGTCAATCGTGGTGCCGGAGGCACCGGGGCTTTCATACCGCATATTACCTCATGAAAATCACAAAACGTGGCCGGATCTCTCTCCTGCTCCGGGGAACTTCTCCCACCGGATATGGGCCGTCTTCGAGACCCCCGGAATTCCGAATCCCGCCCCCGTCCGTATGATCCTCTCGTGCACGAAAGAAGCAACGATCGCCCGCTGACGGTCGTTGCGGACATAGAGGCGCCGGCAGTAGTCGGCAACGGCCTCCTCCTCGGTCGGGTAGCGCTGCCCCTTCTCTACATGTTCGACCGTTACGTCCGGGTAGATCCCGAGCTGGCACAAACAGTTCCAGAGAAGATCCGCCGTCGGTTCGGCAGCAAACTCGCTTCCGTGAAGTTCCGGCCAGAGACTGAAGTTCACCCCGGTCCACGCGGGCAGCGTCAGGAACCAGAAGAGGTGTACCGACCGCTTCGCCGCCGAATCTATCTTTTTGAGGGAAAGGCCGATATCGTCCAGTGCAAGCGAAAACGAAGCGACGACGACGTCGTGCGTCCCCACCTCCACCGGGTCCGCATCCTCCCACCGGGAGCGGATCTCGCGGATCTCCGGAGCCCCGGAGATCTCCCGGTACTCCTTCATCGCAGCCCGCATCCCGGCGGACGGCTCCACGACCGTGACGTCGCAGCCCGCGAGGGCGAGGGGGACGGCGAGCGTCCCCGGACCCGCCCCGATGTCGAGCACCGTTGACCCGGGAGGGATCCGCATCGCCGCAAGCTGGCCCTCGATGCGCGACCGGTCGCTCCCCATCAGCCGGTCCACGAACCGGCGGATGTTCTCCGGGTCTTCCCAGAAACTCCTGCCGTCGTTTCCGATCTGCTTCTGGCGGTTCGCCGCCTCGTGCTGCTCGTTCCAGAGAGCGATGTAGTCGACCGTCATGTAAACTCACCGGCTGCGTCCCCTCCCGGCAACAACCGCTGCTGCGGCGAGACCTGCAAGAAGACCGAAGAGCGGGGCCGGGGCCTGTGCCGGCGTGGTTGCCTGTGCCGACGCAGACGCCGGGGCGGGCTTTGCATACACCATCAGGTCGTCCAGTTCCGCACCTGTCAGATCATATCTGAAGAACAGCGAGTAGAACTCCCTGACGCGCTCATCGATGTCGTAGTCGAAGACGTCAGGGTACATCAGGTTGCCGAGCCAGATCATCGAGAGCAGCCGCTGAATCGACGGCGGACCGCCCATCCAGCTGTACGGGCCGTACGGTGCCTCGTAGACATTGCCGTTCCTGACCGCGGAGAGCGACCGCCACATAGGGTCGTTCATGATCTGGTTGTAGTAGGTGTGCCCGTCGACGTATCCCACGATGATGTAGTCGGGATTCAGCTGGAGGATATCCTCCATCGTGTACTCATCGCCCGTCCCGGAACCGCTCGCCGCGGATTTTGCGAGGTTGCTCGCGACATAATCGATAACCTCGGCATGATACGACCCTTCTCCGATCATGGATACGGAGTTCCCGTCGATGGCGGTCACGTAGATCAGGGACTTTTTATGGTCGCCGATCGTCGTCATGCCGTTATCAAATTCGGCAAGAAGCGCGGTGACGTAGTCGGAGAGCTCCCGGCCGCGCTCCGGGCGGGAGAGAAGCTCGCCGAGTTTCACGTAGGAACCGGGGATCTCCTCGAGTTTGTTCTGGGTGACAAACGCGAACGCCACACCGGTCTTCGATTGGATATCATCGAGATCCGGCTTCATGGTCTGCTTTGCCTCGCCGATATCCAGGACCACATCGATGTTGAGCTGCTTGTTCAGCTCCATGATCGACTCGGGGTTCATGGTTGAGGCCTTAGAACCGTAAAACTGGCCGGTGACCGGAAGCGTCAGGAGTCGGGGATCGATGTACTTCGCCTGGGCATCGGTAAACTCACTGGAGACACTCACGAAGAGGTCCTGATCGAGCGAGTAGAGCACGATCTGTGCCAGGGGGCCGGACGGCGAGACCGCGTCGATCTTGACCGGCAGGGTGATCTCCCGGCCGACATCGTCGACGAAGATCCGGGTCTCCTCGGCAGCGCTGCAGAATGCGACGGCGGTGCCGGAGAGGAGAACGAGAACCATGAGCATTTTAACAACTGTCTTCATACGCGTACCTCCCGAAAACGGAAACGATATACAGGTATGATCTGGGTGCAGCCATATTAAATAAGTTACATTATAATTTCAAACAAGTAAAGAGAATGATATTAACAAACTACCACTCATGCTTCCCGATGCCGCCGTCGATCGGAATGCAAAGTTTGTGGCAACGTGAGCCGTACTGGTAATCCTCGATATGTACATCCACACCATAGACATCCTTGATCAGGCCTGCATCCAGAACATCCTCCGGCGTTCCTTCGGCGATCACCCTCCCGCCGTAGATCATCAGCGTCCGGTTCGCGTACAGAAACGCATGATCCGGGTTGTGGGTTGAGAGGATGATGATGTAGCCGTCTCTCGCGAGATCCGATATCCGGCACATCACCCGGAACTGGTTGCCGTAGTCGAGGTTTGCCGTCGGTTCGTCCATGATCAGGATCTTTGCCTTTTGCACAAGCGCCCGGGCGATCAGGGCAAGCTGCCGCTCGCCGCCGCTGATCTCGCCGTATCCTGCATTCCGGAGATGGGCGATGCCAAGGTTCTCCATCGCCGCATACGCCTCATCGATGTGGCTCTGGTCCGGTGTGCCGAGCAGTCGCACCTGATTGGTCAGGCCCATCAAAACTACATCCAGTACCGTGTAGTTGAAGATAGGATGCGTCGACTGGGGGATGTAGGCGACATGCTTTGCAATCTCCTTGTGATCGAGAGTCTTGATGTCCAGACCGTTCAGCCGGATGTTACCCCGGTAATTTCGCAAAAACCCGAGAATGCACCGGAACATCGTGCTCTTCCCGACGCCGTTCGGCCCGAGCACGGCAAGGAGATCTCCTTCTTTCACCGAAAACGAGACGTCGTCGAGTACCAGGCGGGTACGCCTGCCGTAGGCAAAGGAGAGACGGGATATCTCCAGGCTCACGACCGTTTCCCTCCCATCATCAGCAGATAGGCGAAGATCGGCGCTCCGACAAACGCGGTGAGAATGCCGAGCGGCACCTCGGTGGTTGCGATCGTCCGGGCGAAATCGTCCACCAGCAGGAGGAACCCGCCGCCCATAATAACCGCCGCAGGAATGATCCTCCGATAGTCGTAGCCGAAGATCATCCGGCAGAAGTGCGGGATGACGAGGCCGATCCAGCCGATGATGCCAGAGATGGAGACGGCGACTGCCGTAACAAGGGTTGCACAGAGGATCACGATCAGCCGGAGCAGGTGGGTGTTGATCCCCATACTCTTTGCCTCGTCCTCGCCGAGGGTGAGGACGTTCATCCTCCAGCGGAATAGGTAGAGCGGGACGAGGCCGATGATGATCACCATGCCCGCAAAGTAGACGTCCCCCATGGTCGCACCGGCAAGGCTGCCCATCAGCCAGTAGGTGATGGCCGGCAGCTGATCGTTGGTATCGGCGACGAGTTTGATGTAGGACGTGGCTGCGGAGAAGAGGCTGGCGACAAGGATACCGGCAAGGACCATGCCGAGAGTGGGGTTTCCTCTCGTCAGGCAGCTGACCGCATACGCGGTGCCGACTGCAACAAGACCTCCGGCGAAGGCGAAGATCGTGATCGCTCCGGTTCCGAGGTAAAAGTAGATGGCAAGAGCCGCCCCGAAACCGGCGCCGGCGGATGCTCCGAGGATATCGGGAGAGACGAGAGGATTCTGGAACATTCCCTGGTATGCGGCGCCGGCCGTCGAGAGGGCGGCCCCGACGAGAAGTGCCGCGAGGATCCGCGGCAGGCGGATATTCCAGACGACGCTGTACATCGCATCGTCCCAGGTCTCCGCCACGGGAATGAGCGGCGAGAGAAGGATGCGAACAATATCGCCCAGAATCGGGACATCCATCGACATAGCAAAGTGAATGGCCGGCGAGAGAAGAATAAGAACGGCGTCGGAGATGCCAAGCGAGAATCTGCCGACGGCAAACGAGGCGATGATGCAGAAAAAGGCGGCAAGTATCAGAAGAATGAACCGGAGCCGGTAGTCGGGCAGCTCTCGGTCCGATACGGATGGGGCCGATGCTGCGCCGGCTGTGTGCAATCGGGTCTCCGCTGCAGCGCCGGTAGGTGTCGTAAGAGGTGATCTCATCGGTTCTGCATCAACCATGTATGATATTGATCCTTTTTCAAAGTTAAATATATATACTCTAATATTCGCATTTGTTAAATATATATCATTAATAATCGATACTACCGGAAATAAGGATCGGTCGAACAAAGCAGCAGGATCATCCGCCAGCGCAGATGCCGATAGACGATCGGGCTGGTAATCCAGAGGCGGATCCGTTTCCGTCCCAAAGGTTGGTCTTAAAAAAGTTCGTTCAGGAGGCGTCCGACCTGCGGACGATCGTCTTCTCCGCGGATTTGCCGAAAAAATGATATCCGGAGCCGTCCTCTGCAATCGTATCGAGCAGCTCGTCGGGGCGGGTGACGCGGTCCCCCCCGAGGAGCGTTACGCCGCGCCGGAAGAATGCGCCCGGCAGCATGCTGGCGGTCGGGCCGACGACGACAACCGAAGCACCGGGCCGGGCGAGGGCAAGCAGCGGTTCGAGGGTGTTGTTGATGAGGGTGGTGCCGGTGACGACGAGCATATCGGCCCTCCGGACCGCTGCATCCGCGTTATCCTGAGGAATGACGTCGGGCAGTTCGCCGGGCTTCAACGTGCGCAGGTCGAGCTCCAGGATCCCGAACGGTTTTCCCCGCGCCTTGAGCCGCCGGATGATCGGTACGAGCGCCCCCACCACCACGACGTACCCGTCCTCGGGCAGCGGGATGGTATCGAGGATGTCCCTTCCGCTCTCCCGGGTGTAGTCGGGCCGGCGCTTCCAGCAGAATTCGGAGAGCGCGTTCAGGATGGCGATACCGATTGCTTTTTTGAGCGGCGGCGCACGGGGGAGATCGCGGAGAAAACCCGCGGCGCTTCGCCCCGCAAAGCGCCCGGGGTAGGGCATGGCACGGGCCGAACTGGGACAGCAGACCGCTTCCGGGATCTCCTTTATCGGGGTGAAGCAGAGGCCCCCGGAACCGTCACTGAGTTTTACGCCGGTAAAGAAGATCCCGATCACGACCCTCTCCACGGTGATAGAGTCAAAGTCGCTCCCGAGTATCTCACGGATCTCTCCCAGGGTCTCTTCGAGAATTGACCCGGGATGTACGGACGGAACAGTCATGGAACTCCTGTTTTTGGTTATGTTCGGATATAGGGTTACGGGAGGGAGTCTATTTAATGATAACGTCACGTATCCTCTGTAAGGATTCCGGGATCTCTACGGGCCTGAGGTTAAACATTAATAACGAAATGCCCAAGATTGTATACATAGGCTGCTATGAAGCGAAACACATTCTACCTTCTGGTCGGCATCGTTGCACTCATCGAGGTCGGCATCTTCTGGCTCTCGGTGGAAGTCGAGAGGCCGATCCTGATCCAGGTTGTGTTCGTTCTCGGCGTCATCCTGCTGTATGCGGCACGAATGACGGTCGAAGAGAGAATGGAGGACGAACGGACGGCGATGATCACACAGAAGGCGGCGCTCCGTACGCTGGAGATCTTCTGGGTGGCCTTCTTTGCGATCAGCCTCGGGAGTGCGGTCGTTGCGTTCTCAAGGCCGCTCGGGTTGCGCCCGCCCCACCCGGGACCTCCCGGAACGGCCCCGCCCGACATGCTCGAACTCCCGTTTATCGGCGGTTTTGCTCTCTTTCAGATGGCACTGCTCTGTCTGATGATCTTTTTGTACGTCGGGTTCAGGGTGTACTACGCACGTAAATATGGAGACTGGGATACGGATGAAGAACAGGATTAAGGTCTACCGGGCGATGCACGACCTGACCCAGGAGGGGCTCGCAAACGAGCTCGGGGTCACCCGGCAGACCATCCTCGCCATCGAGAAGGGGAAGTACGACCCCTCACTCGAACTTGCCTTCAAGATCGCCAGGTTCTTCGGCGTCACGATCGAGGATATCTTCTTCTACGGCGATGCGACGGAGCGGAAGTAATCCCCAGGACCGGGGCCGCGGCCCGGGCGTTTGAGCCCCTCGACTTCGACTCACCAGAACCCATAAGGCAGCCTGCCCTCCCCGGCCATCACCTCCGCTCTTCCAGTTTCGCCCCGTACGTCCATCAATTCGCAGGTTCTGCCTAACCCGTCATGCCGGCGTGCGATCCGGGAGCGCCGGCGGTCCGACAGGGCGAACCGGGGTGTACCCGTAGGCCGGGACCCTTACGGGAGAGATGTCCGATTGATCAACCCTTTTGTTTAAACACTCCTCCAATTAGTAAGATATAAATAACAATATGTAAAACATCCAATACATTGTCCGGCAGCCCTTCCCGCAGGTTCCGGGAAGGGCGCGGCACCAGAGCGACACGTCAAAAGTGAGTGAGGAGAACATGATACCTGCGAGAACGATACCAGAACAGCGCCGATACCGTACCATGCCCCGGGGGCGGAGCGAATGATGCGCAACCTCTGCATCCTGCTCTTTCTCCTCTCGGCAATCGTGGGTGGTGCCACGGCGGCCGATGCGTCGGCGGAGGAACAGATCGCGGTCACCGGCGTCACCGTCAACCCCGACACGCTCATGCGCGGGGATATGGGCACGGTGACGGTCGATATCAAGAACACCGGGGAGACAGGCGTTGCCATCAGCAGGGCTGAACTCTATCCCAACGGGATCTCGGTCATCAACGACAAGACCTACGATGCGGTGGGCGTCATCGGCCCGGGGAACACGATGTCGTTCACCTTCACCGTGCGGGCCGATGCCGCGGACGGCATCTACTACCCGACCTTCTACCTGGACATCCGGAACGGGGGAAGCGTCCGCCACTCCGTTCCGGTGACGGTCGAGAGCACGGAGATCCAGGTCAACGTCGTCGACGCCCCGGAAACCTTTCCGGTGGACGGCAAAGATACCATCACGCTCTCCGTCGGGAACCCCCGTGAGGGCAGCGTGAACGGCATAACCATCACCCCGAGCGGCGAAGGCGTCAGGAACACCCGGACGGCCGTCTTCCTCGGCGCTCTCGCGTCTGATGAGGAAAAAAACGCCTCGTTCGAGATCACGGCGTCGCGGTCGACCGAGCTCACCTTCGACGTCTCCTACCGGAACGGGATCAACGAGCACCACACCACCCTGACCGTCCCCGTCGAGATCGGCGAGCGGGCGGTTGCGCCCGACATGGTGGTCAACAACATCGAGGTCGCCCGGGGCGGCAGCACGATCACGTTGACCGGGGACGTGACCAACGCCGGTCTCAAAGACGCCTACTCGGTCAAGGTCACCGTCGACGACCCCGCGACCCCGACGGGTCCCTATCCGGTCTACGTCGTCGGCAGGCTCGAGCCGGACGACTTCTCGAGTTTCGAGGTTACGTGCAGCGCAGAGGGCGCATCCTCCATCCCGCTCGTCGTCGAATACCTTGATGCGGACGGCAGAACCTTCACGGAGACCGTGACCATCTCCCTCTCGTCCGCAGGGCAGGCGTCGCAGGCCGGTGCCGGCAGCACGATGCCGTCCGGCATGACCGGCGGCCCGCAGGGCGGGAGAGGCGGCATGGGCATGTCGCTCGGCGGCGGATTCTCACAGATCCCGGTGATGGAGATCCTCCTCGTGGCCGTCGGCGGGGTGGGCGTCGCCGTTGCGTGGCGAAAGGGGTACCTCGGAAAGCTCCGTGACCGGTTTCGCAAGTGATCCCGGGGGAAGACAGATGGGCAGTCCGGTTATCGAACTCGTAGATGTCATCAAGGTTTACCCCCTCCCCTCAGGCGACGTCACGGCCCTTTCCGGGGTATCCCTCAGGATCGACGAGGGGGAGTTCGTCGCCATCATGGGGCCGTCGGGGTCGGGAAAATCGACCCTCTTGAACCAGATCGGGTGCCTCGACCGCCCCACGTCGGGCGACCTCTCTCTCGCGGGGAAGAACACCCGGGAGATGGGCGACCGGGAACTGACCGATCTCCGACTCTCTTCCATCGGCTACATCTTCCAGAAGTTCAACCTCATCCCCCTTCTCTCCGCCTACGAAAACGTCGAGTATCCCTACATCATGAAGCACAGAAAGAACGACGATACCGGGAGGGTGAGGAACCTCCTCGCCCGGGTCGGGATCGACGAATCGCTCTCGGCCCATAAACCCCCTGAACTCTCCGGCGGCCAGCAGCAGCGGGTCGCGATCGCCCGGGCGCTCGTCAACGATCCGGCGATCCTTCTCTGCGACGAACCGACCGGAAACCTGGATTCGCAGACAAGCCTCCAGATCATGGAGATCCTTGCAGACCTTCACCGCAGGGGCCGGACGCTCGTCATGGTGACCCACAACCCCGA
>ENA-UOUL01005712-UOUL01005712.1-bioreactor-metagenome-genome-assembly--contig:-NODE-5712-length-10591-cov-16.343447_pt1 | contig 10591 bp, 5 predicted proteins | sample MGYA00249838_ERZ747220 | MGnify/ENA primary metagenome ERZ747220 (study PRJEB28778, sample SAMN05720191) | bioreactor metagenome | isolation source: Anaerobic biogas reactor | place: USA:Washington...
AGGGATTGTCATCATCGCAGTTTACGGGAGTATGAACGCATTCTTTTCCATTCCAGGCATCTGCAGTGCAGGCATTGTCATCATCACAGAAATGAAGGAGGGCAGAGGACTCATTTGCAGTAATGGATTCATTGGTGCTGTTCATGGAGATTTCTGGGTTTTGTAGAATTGATGAATTCTCTTGTGTCGGCATTGATTCTATGAAGGAAGTATTAGCGTTCATCTCTGGCAGAATTCCAGTACTCTGATTGCCGGATTCAGTGGAATTAATGATTCCAAATTCAGCATCTCTAGCCGGGCCATTTATGCTTGAATTATTTGATGCCACATTTATTTCCATAATACCAGTTGTCTTTGAAGCATTGCTAGCTAGATAGGTCCCGGATTCCCCCGATTCACTGCTATTCATCGGAAAGCCTGTTACCCTGGTCCCACTTGTATTCGTTTGGGAACTGTTTGTAGCTTGGATGTTGGCGGTTTCGGGACTAGTGATATCCGGAGGATTGGTTATCCCGGGACCCGTGACCTCCGGAGGATTGGTTATCCCGGGACTGGTGATCTCCGGAGGATTGGCTATGCCGGGACTTGTGACCTCCGGGGGATTGGTTATCCCGGGACCCGTGACCTCCAGAGGATTGGTTATGTCAGGACTCGTTACCTCCAGAGGATTGGTTATGCCGGGACTGGTGATATCCGGAGGATTGGCTATGCCGGGACTTGTGACCTCCGGGGGATTGGTTATGCTGGGACTTGTGACCTCCGGAGGATTGGTTATGCCAGGACTTGTGATCTCCGGAAGATTGGTTATGCCAGGACTTGTGATCTCCGGAAGATTGGTTATGCCGGGATTGGTGATCTCCGGAGGATTGGTTATGCCAGGACTTGTGACCTCGGGGGGACTGGTTATGCCAGGACTTGTGACCTCCAGAGGATTGGTTATGCCGGGACTTGTGACCTCCAGAGGATTGGTTATGCCGGGACTTGTGACCTCGGAGGGACTGGTTATGCCGGGACTTGTGACCTCCGGAGGATTGGCTATGCCAGGACTGATGACCTCGGGGGGACTGGTTATGCCGGGACTGGTGACCTCCGGAGGATTGGTTATGCCGGGACTGGTGACCTCCGGGGGATTGGTTATGCCGGGACTGGTGACCTCCGGGGGATTGGTTATTTCAATGTCACAATCTATCGGCTCATGGACGCAGCCATTTGGCCCACAGTAATCCTTCGTGCAGGGATTTTTATCATCACAATCTCCACACTTCGACAAAGCATATGATGGAACTATCATAGCACAGACACAGAATATTGCTATCGCTAATAATACAACTATGAGTCTCGCTTTCATTTACAAACCTTCTTTAGCCCTGCAAAAAGATTGGGGCTCATCTTCGAGGCCCCGTTTCCTCAGCCTCAGGTCCATTCTCTATGGCTATGGCGACAAACGGGCCGCTTCCGGCAACCGCCGTCACCATCTTAGGCCTGTATCCCATTTCAGTGGCCTTTGCAGAGGATTCTTCCGCCTCAGCTTCGCGCCCAATAGAATGGAGCGCAAAGGCTCTGTTGTGCCAGAACTCCCCATCAAGAGGATAAGGATCAAAGGTGAAGGAGACTGCCCTATCAAGCGGCGTGGCATTGTTGAAGGCCGAGATGGCTTCATCTGATGCCTTGACAGCTGCTTCGTAGGCCGCCAGTGCCTCATCGCTTTTCCCTTGTCGGGATAGCGCATCTCCCCTGCCCTTCTGGGCACGGGCGATCCCTGCGTCTGCGTACTCCGGGTAAAGCTCTAAAGCCAGGTCATAGGCTCTAATCGCTTCGTCGTATCTACCGGCATCTTTGAGGGCATCGCTCTTTCCCGTCCAGGCATAGGGGGCATTTTCTGCATTCAGCTCAATGGCTATGTCAAAGACCTGCAAAGATTCATTGTACTTCCCGAGCCTTGCCAGAGCATCGCCCCGACCACGCCAGGCTTCGGCCAGGCTGCGATCTGCACCCTCACCTGTGAAGTTCAGGTCGATTATTTTTTGGTAAATCCGATCGGCCTCTTCATATCGGCCCATCTGCATGAGAACATAGCCTTCAGCTGCCCAGGGAAGGGGACTCATCTCGGGCTGGGAGCTGGCTGTTTCAGTGGCTGCAGCTCCCTCAAAAGCCTGGAGGGATTCGTTGTACCTTCCTAAGGATGCCAGAAGCTCTCCCTTGAAGACCCAGGCATCATAGTTTCCTGCAGGATCTATCTGCACGGCCTTATCGACTGCCTCCAGAGATTCGTTATATCTCATCAGCTGCCAGAGAGAGATGGATTTTGAGGTCCAGGTATACGATAGAAACTCTGTCTGGCTGTGAGCATCTTGACTGTAGCCATCTATGTTTTCTATGGCGTTATCGTAGGCCTCCAGGGACTCGTTGTATCTTTGCATCTGGGAGAGCATTGAGCCTTTCTGCTCCCAGGCTACTGGATTTTTGGGGTCAATCTCCAGCGCCTTGTCGATGGCCTCCAGAGATTCGTTGCGTTTGCTCTGGTTGTTGGTGGTGAGGGCCAGCATGTTGAGGTTGGGCACAATGGCCGTGTAGAACGTGGCATTATTGGGTTCTAGCTCTATAGCTCTATTGTATGCAATAACAGCCTCTTCGTAAGATCCGTTCTTGGCCAGGTCCCGCCCTTTTTTATACCAATCGTCTGCTGTGTTCTCCTGCGCCAGTGACGAGGCGCAGAGCATAGCTATCGCTATTAAAGCAAGGGCAAATCTTGTTTTTATCTGCAAACCTCCATCAAGCTCGGAAAATGGAGTGGGGATCATCCCTGACCCCCCAGATCCTTGGCATTGGCATATGCCGCATCTGCCTCGGCCTGACGACCCGATGCTTTCAGGGCGTCTCCCTTCAGGCTCCAGACCTGTGCATCGTTAGGCTCTATTTGCAGGGCGCTGTCAAACGCCTCGATGGACTCGTTATATCTGTGCAGCTCGCTGGCGAGGATGACACCCAACATCTTCCATGCCATCTCGTTCTTGGGATCAAAGTTGGTGGCATTATCGAATGCCTTCACGGCTTCTTCTGGCAGGTCCACATTATGAAGCAACAGTCCCTTCTCGGTCCATATCGTCGAATTCTGGGGATCGGCCTGCAGAGTTTTGTTCAGGATCTCCAGGGCTTTCATGTAGGATGAGATTGCCTCATCATGCTCTTTTAGCCGATCAAGAGCAGTGGCCTTATTTATCCAGGCTGCCTTGTTGCCAGGTTCTATTTGAGCAGCCACTCCGAAGGCCTGGACAGCCTCCTTGTAAGATCCGTTCTTGCTCAGTTCGAAGCCATTTTTCATCCAGCTTTCTGCGCTCTTCTCCCCTGCCAATGCATTGGCACAGAGCATGGCCACAGCCAACAATGCGATAGCAAATCTTGCTTTCATTTGCAAACCACCCTTAAAGAAAATCTGGGATCATTCCTGATACCCCAGCTCTTTAGCCTTAGCAAAGGCTGCGTCCGACTCAGAGGTCTTATCAAGCGCCTTCAGAGCAATGCCTTTCTTATACCAAGCCGGGCCACTCGCCTCCAACGGGAACAGCTCTATGGCTTCATCATAAGCTTTGACTGCATCATTGTATTTGCCGAGCTTGAAAAGTGCTTCACCTTTGCCCTCGTAAGCCAGATCCATTGGGCCTTTGAGCTCAATGGACCTATCATATGCCTTGAGGGCATCATCATATCTTCCCGAATTATTAAGCGCTTCAGCCTTTGTATACCAGATGGAACCAGCATTTTGTGGACTTAGCTCAATAGCTTTATCAAGGGCTTCGAAGGACTCGTTATATTTGCCCAGCTTTGACAAAGCATAGCCTTTGCCTTCCCAGGCATTGCTCAGCAAGACCTTATCACTGGCATTTGTTCCCCCGATCTCGATGGCTTTGTCATAAGCTGCAAGTGCCTCATCGTATTTATTCAGACGAGAATCGAGAACCGCACCTTTGAATAACCAGGCCCGTTTATCTTGAGGATTAATCTCGATGGCTCTATCAAGATCCTTAAGAGCATCCTGGTAACCGCTCTCATTATGTCCCCTCAAATCTGCCAGGTTAGCATCGAGGAACGCCTTATTTACCCAAAGGGTCGAGTTTTTGGGGTCTAGTTCAATTGCTTTATCTTCGGCTTTGAGGGACTCGTTGTATTCACTGCGGTTCTTGGATAAGACTGCAGCCATGCTCTGGCTTGATGCTTTGGCATCCCAGAGAGTAGCGTTCTTTGGGCTCAGCTTGATAGCATTTTCATAGGCTTCGACTGCCTTTTCGTAAGATCCGTTTCCTGTCAGATTTATACCCGTTTTATACCAGTAGTCTGCTGTGTTCTCCTGTGCCATTGCTGAGGCGCAGAGCATAGATATCGCTAACAAAGCGATGGCAAATACTGCTTTCATTTACAGGCCTCCTTCATCGATATCAAAAAATTTTGGAGATTCATCTCTTGTACCCCAGCTCTTCGGCTTTGGCGAACGCCGCGTCTGCCTCAGAATTGCGACCTAAGGCCCTTAGAGCGTCACCCTTCACCTTCCAGGCAGCAACAAGTTTTGGATCCAGATCTGTTGCCTTGTTAAGCGCCTGAGAGGCTTCCTCATATCTGCCGGTCTTGTTCAGAGCCACGCCTTTGCCAAACCAGGCATCAGCATCTTTGGGATCGATTTGGATTGCTCTCTCATAGGCCTCGATGGATTCGTTGTACCTGCCCAGGTGAGCTGTGAGGATCAGGCCTTTTGACATCCAGATGTGTTTGTCCTGAGGATCCAGTTCCGTGGCGTTATCTAGGGCCTTGATGGCCTCATCGTAATTGCCTTGCTCCGCCATAGCATTGCCCTTATCAACCCAGCTGTATGCTGATTCAGGCTCGTACTCAGTCCTCTCGGTGACGTAAGGGCCACTTCCGGCTTCTCTCACCACCATCTTCACCTCGTTCGAGTTCGACTGAGGATAGCTGAACTCGCCCTCTGCGGTCATTATGCCTGTGATAGAGCCATCGGGCTCAACCCTATACTCGAAGGAGGCCACACTCATTCCGGTTTCATCTTTCAGGGTGATGTTTCCCGCAGTATCGTTAAGGGTGATGACACTGTCCAGGAAGACGTCCGTCTCATTGCTCTCGCCCTTGCCAAGATGGATATTTATCCTCTCGTCAGGATCGATTATGAAATCAGGCAGAGTTACGGACTGGATCCTGCTGCTGTTCCTGCCTTCACTGACATCTAGAGTCCAGCCATGGAGGCTTTGGGCAGCTGCTCGGCTGTTGGCTACTACCACGAACTCGTCGTCGCCTGTGGCCATAATTCTGGTGATGGCCAGCATTTTAGGGGTTGAAGAAGGCTCAACACTGCTCTCCTTCTGGACTTTATACCCCAGCTCCTCAGCCTTAGCGAAGGCTGCATCTGCGTCTGATGTGCGGCCCATCGCCTTCAGCGCCTCACCCTTGGCATACCAGGCATAACCGTCCGCAGGATCTATCTGCAGGGCTCTTTCGTAGTATCCGAGGGCCTCATCGTTTCTATCTAAGACTGCAGAGAGCAGGACGCCTCCGTTTAGCCAGAGATTTTTATCATCCGGGGAAAGCTCAGTGGCCTCTTCCAGAGCTTTTGCAGTCTCATTGTAGTTGCCCTGTTCAGCGAAAAGGTGAGCCTTCTCAAACCAGATCTGGGCCTTTTCGGAATCCCGCGAAGCGATCTCAATGGCTTCATCCAGGATCTTCAAAGACTCATTATATCTGCCAAGATTCATCAGCGCATTGGCTTTGACTGCCAGAGTGCCCGCCTGCTGAGGATTTAGCTCGATTGCCGTGTCAAAAGCTTTGATAGCGTCCTCGTACAAGCTCATATCATGTGTTGAGTCAGCCTGGCGGCTGAGGACTGCGCCCCTCTCCATCCAGGCAAATGCAAGCATTACGGTGTCGTTGGCTGGAATCAGCTCGATAGCTCTGTCGTAGGCTGATATGGATTCGTTGTACCTTAGCGGCCCCATGAAGCCAAGAGCAAAGCCTTTCTCCAACAAGGCTACAGAGTTCCCAGGATCAATATCTATGGCTCTGTCAAAGGCAAAAAGGGAATCTTCAAGTGTCCTGGTGAAGTTTTCAGGATCATTCTGGCCGTATTCCTTGATGGCTAGATTAGGGATGGCAATTCCCTTGCTTATCCATGCATCTATGTATCTCGGGTTCAGCTCTATGGCCTTCTCGTAGGCTGCTATAGCTTCCTCGTACCGGCCAAGGCCTGCAAGGGAGCGGCCTAATCCATGCCAGACATAAGATTTCCTTGGATTGTCTTTTGTTATCCTTTCATAATCGGAAAGTGTCTGATTGTAATATTCCAGTGCCTCTTCATGCCGGTCCATATGGTCCAGGGCCATTGCTCTTCCGATCCTGGGCTCCTGCGGATAGCGAGGATCGATTTCAATGGCCATATCATATGCCTTGAGGGCCTCCTCGTATCTGCCCTGGTTCCTTAGAACCTCGCCTTTGCCATACCAGGCTTTAGCAAGCTGGTAGTTGTTCTGGGGCAGCTGCGGTGTGATTTCAAGAGCTCTGTCGTAAAGCTCACCTGCCTCCTGATATCGGCTTAAACTTCGCAGAACATTGCCTTTGCCTACCAGCGCTCCGGCATCCGCGGGGTCGATCTCCAGGGACTGGTCATAGGCCTGGATTGCCTCCTCGTACCGTCCCAATTCGGAAGCCAGTAGGAAGCCCTTCAGGTTCCAATCCCTGATGCTCTTTGGCTCTATCTTCGTGGCGTTATCCAGGGCCTCTACCGCCTCCTCATACCTTCCCTGCTCCTCCAGGAGCTGCCCCTTGTACTGCCAGGCTAGGGAGAGGTTCATGTAGAACTCCCGGCCTGAAGCCACCCAGCCTATGATGGTATCCACGTCCTCGACGGACCTGTTAAAAGCCTGAGCCGCTTCATCGTCGCGTCCCAGTTTCTCAAGGACACGGCCTTTGGAGTACCAGATGTAAGGGTAGTCGAAGATTCTCTGCTCCTCGCTTGGGTAGAGCTCGAAGATCCTGTCATATGCTTGGACTGCCTCATCGCCTCTGCCCAGCTCTGACAATGATATGGCTTTGCCCATCCAGGCAGCGACATCGGACTCGTTCAGCTCAATGGCCTCCTCCTGGGCCGCCAGCGCCTCATCGTTTCGGCCCATCTGAGATAGAACTGAGCCCTTGCCAAGCCAGGCCTCGGCCAGAGCAGAGGTGTCGGAGCCCGCTACCTCTATGGCCTTCTCGTATGCCAGGAGGGATTCGTTGAGCTTGCCCGGATCGGCTGTGACGATGGCCTCATTGTGGAGGACGAAGCCCTTGCCTGCCCATGATCTCGAATCTTCGGGATCTATCTCCAGAGCTCTGTCGCAAGCCTGGATGACTTTGGCAAAGGTTATGTTCTGCTCTTCTCCGGAAAGTTCCAGATTTGCGATGCTGAGGGCTTTGCACTTGGCGCACCAGGCCTCCTTATAATCGGGATTCAGAATGATTGCCTGGTCGTAGGCATCAACAGCTTCTTTCCAGGATCCCATCTTTTCCAGCTCCTGGCCGCTCTTATACCAGCTCTCTGCGGTCTTCTCCTCTGCCAGAGCACAGGCGGAGAGCGCAAGCAGCACCAGCAGGCCGAAGGCTGTGGCCCACAGCCTGCTGTTTTTTTGTCTTTTCCCCACTCGGTTGTTATTCAATTCAGTCACCTCTTCATGATGCAAAAATTTAAAAAAGATATCACTCCCTGTACCCCAGCTTCTCCGCCATCTGGAATGCCCAGTCGCCCTCGATTCTCTTGCCCAGGGCCTGCAAGGCTTCTCCCTTGCCTTGCCAGGCATCTCCATTGAGTGGGAAAATCTCAATGGCCTGCCTGAAGGCCTCCAGTGCCTCCTCATTTCTGCCCAGCTTGAGCAGCGCATCGCCCTTACCCGACCATGCCTGAGCAGTGACCCCGGCCATGGCGGGTGAAAGAGAGGCGGCTATGACGCTATCGTAGGCCTTCAGGGCATCCTCGTACCTGCCCATCCTGCAAAGTGTCCCGCCCTTGTCTCTCCAGGCAATGAAATCCTGGGGATTCTCCTGGAGCTGCTGGTCATGAATCTCCAGAGCCCTGGCATAGGCCTCCTGGGCATCTTCCTTCAGGCTCATCCCGTCCAGGGCACGGCCTTTGCCTATCCAGGCTCGGGAAGACTCCATTTTTGTGAGGGGCTCAAGCTGCAGGACCGTTTCATAGGACTCCAGCGAGTCATTATATCTTCCCAGCTCCCTCTGGAGGTAGCCCTTCTGGATCCAGGCCATTTTGTTCTCATCGTTTAGCTCTGTTAGCCTATCGAACGCCTCGTAAGACTCCTCAAGCCGGTTCATCTCCTGCAAGACAATGGCCCTGAACTCCCATGCGCCCTCCAGTGTTTGATTATCATCTGTTGGTATCTCCCCCAGGGCTTTGTCCAGGGCCTCCAGGGATTCATCATACCTTTCCAGCTCCATCAGGAGATAGCCTTTGGACATCCAGGCGCTCAGAGCCTCCGATGTGTTCAAATCTATGGCCTTCTGGTAGGCCGAAATGGCCTCCTCACGCCTATTCAGGCTTACCAGGACCTCTGCTTTCTTGAACCAGGTATCAGCATTCTGCGGATTTTCCCCCAGGGTCTGGTTGTAGATCTGGACTGCTCTCTCCCTCGCTTCTGTCGCCTCAGCTTGTCTATACAGAGCATCCAGGGCAACGCCTTTGCTCCACCAGGCATCTGCGTCCTGCGGATTCTTCTTCAAATCCTCATCACTGAGGTTGAGAGACTTCTGAAAAGCCTCCTGAGACTCATTTCCTTTGCCCAGAAGCTCAAGGGTTAAGGCCTTGCTTAACCAGGTGCTGGCATTTTTGGAATCCAGCTGCAGGGCCTTATCCAGAGCCTGATTAGCTTCCTCGATTGAGCCGTTTTTTAAGTGTTCATCGCTTTTCTCAAACCAGTAGCCCGCCGTGTCCTCCTGCGCCATAGCAGAGACGCAGAGCATAGCTATCGCTAACAATGCAACGGCAAATCCTGTTTTCATTTACAAACCTCCATTATTCTCAGAAAAATTAAGGGAGTCATTCCTGATACCCCAGCTCTTTTGCCTTAGAGAATGCGGCCGCAGCCTCTCTATCTTTGCCCATGGCCTGCAGTGCTTTCCCCTTTCCATTCCAGAGCATGGCTCTGAAGGAAAGACCATAATTCTGTCCGGACTCGATTGCCTCATCGTAGGCATCTAAGGCTTCCTCATACCTTCCCAGGTTGTAGAGGTCCTGGCCCAGGTTTTTCCATGCCTCCGAGGAATTGGGGTTCTTCTGAAGATAAGCACCGTAGTTCAGAGCGGCCTTCTCGAAGGCCTCGTTAGCTGCCTCGCGCCCGCTTATTCTCTGGAGGATGAGCCCTTTTTGATCCCAGATATTGGCCAGACGCCAGTATTCGTCCACAGGGATCAATTCGATGGCCCTGTCATAAGCCTGCAGCGACTCGTTGTACCTGCCCTGCGGATCGAAGATGCAAGCCTTGAAAACCCAGGCACTTGCAGATTTGGTGGAGTTCAGTTCGATGACCCGATCGTAAGCCTGTAAAGCCTCTTCATTTCTGCCCAGGGCTGACAGGTAAAGGGCTTTTCCCCACCAGGCTTCGATGTCCTGGGGATTTGCATCTAATGTTTGGTTGTATATTTCAATGATCTTTTCCGTGGCCTTTCTATACTCATCCAGCCTCCCCAGACCGGATAAAGCTGCAGCTCTGCTCTGCCAGGCCCTTACGTCCTGGGGACTCTTCTTTAGCGTCGCATTCGTTATCTCCAGCGCCTTCTCATGGATAACGAGGGCCTCGTCTTTTTGTCCATTAATGAATAGGACGCTGCCTTTGGAGTTCCAGGCATCGGCATTTTGCGGGTCCAGCTCCAGTGACTTGTTCAGGGCTGCCAGAGCCTCATCGTTTCTGCGGAGGATAAGGGATTCGCCTTTACCAAGCCATGCGCTGGAATTATTAGGGTCTAATGAAATGGCCTTCTCATAAGCTTGAGTTGACTCTTCGTAAGAACCGTTATCGTAAAGTTCCTGACCTCTCTTTAACCAATAATCCACAGAATCTTCCTGCGTCTGGTATCCCAGCTCCTTTGCCTTTGCGAAGGCGGCATCTGCGTCTGATGTGCGGCCCAGCGCCTGGAGAGCAATGCCCTTTTTGTGCCAGGTCTGTGCACCCATAGGCTCCGACGGGTAGTTCTCGATGGCATTATCGTAGGCAATGACCGCCTCATCGTATTTTCCCCAGGCGCTTAGCGCATCTCCCTTGCTGCCGTAAGCGTGAGCTATCAGCGCCTGCGAGGAGTCGGGATTCTGTTCAACGACTTTATCGTATGCAAAAGCGGCCTCTTCATATCTTCCCGACTGGTTGAGGGCATCGCCCTTTGCGAGCCAGACAAAGGCGGAGGCTTGCAGGTTCAGCTCAATGGCTTTATCGAAGGCCCCGAAGGACTCGTTATACCTTCCCAGCTTTGACAGGACCGTTCCCTTGCCGATCCAGGCACTGCTCAGCGATTCATTGTCAACGGCATTTTCGCCATCAAGCTCGATGGCTTTGTC
>ENA-UOUL01005715-UOUL01005715.1-bioreactor-metagenome-genome-assembly--contig:-NODE-5715-length-10587-cov-3.984776_pt1 | contig 10587 bp, 7 predicted proteins | sample MGYA00249838_ERZ747220 | MGnify/ENA primary metagenome ERZ747220 (study PRJEB28778, sample SAMN05720191) | bioreactor metagenome | isolation source: Anaerobic biogas reactor | place: USA:Washington...
GTGCATTGGGGAGGATTTCCGCGAACATCACGTAGAGCGGGTTCTCCCCGCGCAGCTGGGCTGCAGCGATGTAGTCACGCACGCGGATATCGAGGGTCAGACTGCGCACGAGCCGGGCAATGCCCGGCGCACCCACGAAGGTGATGGCAATGACCACGTTGACGGCCGAGGCCCCGATCGCCGAGATGATGATCAGGTACAGCAGGATAGTGGGGAATGCCATTATTGCGTCAAGTATGCGCATGACGACCTCATCGATCAGGCCACCGTAGTACCCGCCCAGCAGTCCCAGGAACGTCCCTAAAATCACCGCAGCCAGGACGGAAAGGGGCGCCAGGGTCAGGATTGTGCGGCTGCCGTAGATCAGCCGCGATAGAATGTCGCGACCCAGGTGGTCGGTTCCCAAAAGGTGCGCGGCGGAGGGCGCCTTGTTCACGGCCTGGCCGTCCTGTGCAGAGGAGCTGTACGGCGCAATGACAGGCGCCAGGATGGCGACTACAATCCAGAACAGTACGAGGAGCAGCCCGATCGTGGCGATCCGCGAGCTGACAATCATCGAAAACGTGTCACGCAGACGGGCGAGGGGCCGGTTGCGGCTGGCTTGTTCCAACGCTTTTCCGCTGGCTGTCATGTCGATCCTCCCCCTAGCTGAACCGGATGCGTGGGTTCAGGAAGGTGTAGATGATGTCGGCGATCAGCTGGGTGCTGACGGCAATCACCACCATCACCAGAGCGCCTGCTTCGATGGCATTGATATCCTTGAAGAGCGCCGAATCCAGCAAGTACAACCCCAGTCCCGGATAACCGAACACCGCCTCGACTACCACGATGCCGCCGACCAACCAGTTGACATGGAGCATGATCACGGTGATCGGGGCCATGAGTGCGTTGCGTATAGCATGCTTCACAACGATGCGCCAGTAAGGCAGGCCCTTGAGGTAAGCCGTGCGGATGTACGGCGCGTTCATGACCTCGATCATGCTGGCCCGGGTCATCCGTGCGACATAGCCGACTTCCACTAGCGTGAGGGTTGCCACCGGCAGAATCAGCAGCTTCGGGTCTTTCCAGGGTGCGATGTCGCTGGTGTAGACGGCCGCTCCGGGCAGCAGCTTGAGCCAGAAAGCGAAGATAAGAATCAGGATAATGCCACTGGCGAATTCCGGGATTGAAGTCGTGATCAGGCTCATCAGCGAGATGGTACGGTCGGTCCGGCTGCCTTCCCGCAGCCCGGCCAGGATGCCGAACAGCAGAGCCAACGGCATGATGAAGACAAAGGCGATGCCTGCCAGGGTCAGGGAGTTGCGCAGCCGGCGCGCCAGGGTCGGTCCGACCGGGCGATTCGTGCGCAGCGAGATGCCGGGATCCCCACGCAGCAACCCCTTGCGGATGGGGTAGTACTGCTCACCGCTCGCCTCGGTCATCGTGCGGCCCGCGGAAGCGGGACCGGTGCGCTGTTCCTGGCTGTCCCGCCGCCACATGACCACGTGGCTGGCAGTGTCGACACCCCAGAGGATGTCTTCGCCGTCAGCGTCTTGCTGCCATTCGGTCACCGGCGTCTCCTGCTGGGTGCCATCAGGCAGCAGGCTGACTTCCACCAGTCCGGTGCCCTTCCGCGAGCGCCACTGTTTCAACGTACCATCGGGCTCGACTGCCCACCAGGTTGCTTCGCCAAGCGCGGTGGCCTGATGCTGGGTCAGTGGCCGGCCGATCAGCCTGTTCAGTCGCCAGTCGTTCCCTACAAGCCAGTCGACGTAACGCACTGCCAGCGGCTGATCGAGCCCCATCTGCACGCGGAGCAGATCGACCTGCTCCTGGGTCGCAAACTGACCGAGGATATGGCGCGCCACATCGCCCGGCGCGATTTCTGAGATGCCGAAGATGACGATGGAGACCAGCAGCATGGTCAGCACCATGAAGCCGAGGCGGCGCAGGATGAAACGGGCCATTGCGAGGCTCTCCCTTTGGCTAGACGGGCTGGGTAGCGTCCGTGCCGTGGTTGTGGGGTGAAGACCTTCGTCATGCTGAGCGGGTGGCCGGTCCAGTCAACCCGCTCAGCATCACAGCCTGCACTAATTGCCTTGTGCGCAAGACGGTGCGGACACTACGCCGATTCGTCTATCCATGCCTCGTCGAGGATATCATAGTTGGTCGGATGGGCGGCGACGTTCTGCAGCTTCTTGTGGGCGATGTACCACACGCTGGTCCAGAACGGGATGGCGATGGAGCCGCGCTCTATTTGGATGTCTTCCAGCTTGCACATGATTTCGCGCCGCTTCTCGACGTCCAACGTGAGCTCGGCTTCCTTGAGAAGCGCCGAAAACTCCTCGTCCACCCAGGCGGTCTCGTTCCACGCACCGGGCTTGCCATCGGGATCGGCCGTGTAAGCCAGGGCGAGTGACATCGTGTCCAATGGGCGATGCGCCCAGATCGTGATACCCAGCGGCACCTCGGTCCAGATGTTCCAGTAGTCGCTGGATGGCAGGATGTTCAGCTTGATGTTGAAGCCGGCGGCAGCGGCAGATTCCTTCAGCACCTGCGCGATGGCGGGCTCTGCCCGGGCCTGCTGTGTGGAGAGCTCCACCTCGATACCATCGGGGTAGCCGGCCTCGGCCAGCAGCTTCTTGGCGCCTTCGGGATCGTAGGCCGGGATTTCTTTCGGGCAGTACGCAGGGTGCACGGGCGCAACATGCGCGTCCGGGCCCAGTTCACCTGCGCCGTACCAGGCCAGGTCGAGCATCTTCTGGCGCTCCAGGCATTTCTTCAGGGCCTGGCGAACCCGATTATCCGTCCACGGCTCCTGGTCGACCCGCATGCGAATAACGAAGGTTTGCGCGGTGGCTGTGGAGTACACCTTGATCTGCGGTAGGTCCTTGAGCGCCTGCCACTCCTCGCCGCCCGGGTTAAAGATGTTGTCCACCTGACCGCTCTGCATGGCTGCGATCTTCGCTGCCACCTCTTCGCCGAGATCCAGGTAGACCAGCTTGTCGAGGTACGGGAGGGATTGGCCATCCGCGCCCATGCGATAGTAGTCTGGGCGCCGCTTGAGGACACAGCGCTCGGTTTCGACATACTCTTCCAGCAGGAAGGGTCCGGTGCCCACCGGCTGTTTGATGATATCGCCCTCGAACGTTTTGGGCACAATCATGGCTGGATAGTGGAAAAGGTGCTCCGGGACGGCAATCTGGCCTGAATCGAGGTTCAGCTTGACGGTGTAGTCATCGACCTTTTCGATGTTGGCGGGCTGCAGATAGCTCATCATGCCCAGCATCGAGGAGCCGATGTCCGGATCGAGCCACTGCTCCAGGTTGAACACGACGTCATCGGCGGTGAACTCCTGACCGTCGTTGAACTTGATGCCCTTCTTCAGGTATAGAGTCCATTCTTTGACATCTTCGCTGGCTTCCCACTTATCGAGCAGCCAGGGAATCGTGATGTTGTCGTAGCCCGTGTAGGTAAGGTACTCGCAGACCTGGCGCATTTGGTTGACGCCTTCGATCCAGGAAAGGCGGGCGGGATGGTCAAGCCGTTGTACGCGGGTGGCAATGGTGAGTGTGCCACCGCGCTTGGGTCCGGCTACGAGCGGCACTGCAGTAGCCGGAATAGCCGTGGCTGCCGGAACAGCCGCGGCCGGGACGGCTGTCGCTGCGGGCGCAGGCTGGGCAGCCGGAGCGGGGGTTGGCTGCGTACATCCCGACACGAAAGCGGTAGCGGCCGCGGCGGACATGCCCAGCAGCGTCGCAGTGCGCAGGAATTCTCTGCGCGAAATGCGGCCTTGCCGGTACATGTCCTTCAGTTCCGGAACATAGGGATGTGCTTCGTTCTGCTTCTTCCTGAACAGGAAATCCATGGGTTGCTCCTCCTTTGGAGTGGGGTAGAGATGGACTTTGCGTCGCAGGTTGCGACCGGATGCAGGCAGACCAACGCGTGCCTTTGGGAATCGCCGGAGAGAACGGGAGTCACCTTCTTTCGTCGCCCTGCAGCCATGCAGATCAGCGATCGTTCGATGCCGCGCACCAGAGCACGGTGCATGCACAGGATCCGACCAAGCATGCGAGAGAGCGGTGTGAGGTGAATAATACATCCTATCGTTCACGTTGACAAGTCGCAGATTTTGGCTAAAGCAGGCGCGGAGGACATTCATCCAACCCGCGGTGCTGGAAGTGATCGAACGCAATCTGCTTTGTAACGCCAAGATCGTACAATGGAGTTTACCAAAGTGTACAGAAGCGTAGAAAGGAACACCAGACATGACTCCATTGGTCGCACTTGTTCTCGGCATCCTGATCGGCTGGGTGCTCGAATGGCTGGTCGAGCTGTTTTTCTTCCGGCGAAACCGTCTCCAGTGCCAGCGCCGGCTGGCTGAGCTCGAGGTAGCCCTGGGTGAGCGCGAGGCCCAGCTGAAGGCCGCGCGTGCTCGCATCAACTCTCTGGAGATAGACGCGGCGAACCTAGACGCGAGAGTCACCGTACCCGACGTGTCGGTGAAGGCACCTGGTGTGTCCTTCGAGACTCCGGACCTCTCCGTTGATGTGCCCGACCTGTCGGTGAAGGCGCCCGATGTGTCATTCGAGACTCCGGACCTCTCCGTTGATGTGCCCGACCTGTCGGTAGAGGCGCCCGATATGTCATTCGAGGCTCCGGACCTCTCCGTTGATGTGCCCGACCTGTCGGTAGAGGCGCCCGATATGTCATTCGAGACTCCGGATCTCTTGGTCGATGTGCCCGACCTTCCTGATGTTTCACTTAAGGCTGGAATGCCGGAGATTCTGGCCGGCGCAGTCACCGGCGCAGCTGTCAAAGGCCTGGGTGCAACACCGGGCCGCGAGAAGAAGATCAGGTGCCCACAAGACCTCTCACGTATCGACGGGATTGGTACCGTGTACGAGCAGAGGCTTTATAAGGTTGGGATCGGTAGCTTTTGGGATGTCGCGCGAGCCGGCGATGATTTCCTCAAGGATGTGCTGGGGACGTTGGTGGACGTCGACCTGGCAACCATTAAGGCGCATGCACTGCGGCTGGCAGAGACTACCGGCACGATGTATTACTCTTGGGACGGCACCGAACCTGACGACTTTGAGTCTTTTCCGGGTATCGGCGAGGTCTATGAATCACGCCTTTACCAAGCCGGTATCTGCACCTACGAAGCGCTGGCTGGCTGCACCGTTGAGCAGTTGCAGGCCATCTGTAAGGCGCCGGAAATGCGCCGGCCTCCTTTCACGGAATGGATTGCGCGGGCAAAGCGACTTGCCAGCCAGAAAGGTTAACCGATGCGTTTCACACATCCTCCCTTCTGGTTCTGGCGGCTTGACCGCTGGAAGTTGTTGGCGGCGCTGCTGTTGGCACTCCTCGCACTGTTGATGGCCCTGCGCGGATGCGGCGCCCCGCAGGTGCAGACACCCGAGGTCACGCTGCCTGAGGTGAAGCTGCCGGCGATCACGCTGCCGGCGGTGGCGGGTTTGCGAGCCGGTGAGCCGATCGACCTGGACGGCACGGCGGCGCCAGGGGCGAAGGTGCAGATCTTCGACGGCGACAAGGTAGTTGGCGAGACGGTAGCTGATGCGGACGGCAAGTGGCGGTTCTCGCTGCCGGCGCTGGCCGCAGGTGCGCACAACGTGGTGGCGAAGACATTCGATGCCGCGGGCAAGGAGCTTGGGGCCGGAGAGCCCTGGCGTTTCGAGCTGCCCGAAGTCACGCTGCCGGAAGTGAAGCTGCCGGCGATCACGCTGCCATCGGTGGCGGGTTTGCGCGCCGGTGAGCCGGTCGACCTGGATGGCACAGCGGCGCCAGGGGCGAAGGTGCAGATCTTCGACGGCGACAAGCTGGTCGGGGAGACGGTGGCTGATGCGGACGGCAAGTGGCGGTTCTCGCTGCCGGCGCTGGCCGCAGGCGCGCACAACGTGGTGGCGAAGGCCTTCGATGCCGCCGGCAAGGAGCTTGGGGCCGGAGAGCCCTGGCGTTTCGAGCTGCCCGAAGTCGCGCTGGCCGAGGCGGAAACCTCCCCCTATCCGAAGCCGTACACTGTGACACTGGAGCCCGGCGCAACGCTGTCGGTGCCGGTGCGCGGTTACTGCCTTGACTACGGGCGGGCCTTCCCAGGTCAGTCACTGTCGGCGGTCGACCTGGCCCCTGACAAGGTGCGCGCGGCGATAGCCTACGCCATTCAGAAGGGCTACGTCGACAGCGATCCGCTCCAGGTTCAGTTAGCCGTTTGGAATCTCGTCGACGGCGAGCGGATACCAGGACGCACCTATGATGTTGCCGACGAGATCATCCGGTTTGCTGAAAGCGCGGCCGCGCCTGAGCCGGCCGGCACGCGAACGCTGGCCGCGGCGCTGGGAGACGAGCAGGTGTCAGCTACCATCGCTGACTACAAGAGTACTTCGCCGACTAACTACCAATACAAAGGCGAAGGTGCGCTGCTTCTGCAGAACCTGAGTAACGAGGCGCAGACACTGATCTTGCCTTACGGTTTCCGTTTCCGGGACACCGGAACCGAAGACGTGCAGGATATGGGTATCTTCCCAGTCTGGCCGCAGCAGTAGGCGCGTCGCCGCAGGAGAGGGAGAATCTCCTGCAGGGGGACTGAACACGGGGGGTGTGTTGGCAAGCATCGATTGCCAGCACACCCCCCGATTGTTTTCGTAACTACATCGGCGGCTGCCTCGTTTTTCCAGATTCCTCTCGTTGGCTTACAATGAACTCCACTGGGTTCCAACCCCGAGTCTGAGGTCCCGGCGAAGGGAGTCAAGGTTGGCCAAGACAGTCTATCCGTTGCTTTTCGAGCCAGTCCTCAAAGACTACATCTGGGGCGGACGCTATTTCGAACGCCTGGGACGCGCGTTGCCGCAGGGAGGCGTTGTCGCTGAAAGCTGGGAGATCGCCGCTCACCAGGACGGCACGACCGTGGTGACCAACGGTTATTTCGCCGGTCAGCTGCTGACCGCAGTCCACGCTGAGCTTGGCCTTGACCTGATCGGCGCGAACAATTCCTGGGCACAAACCCGCGGTAAGTTTCCGCTCCTCGTCAAGCTCATCGACGCGGCCCGGCCGCTCTCCGTTCAGGTGCACCCGGACGACGCGTATGCGCTGGCCCACGAGGACAACGAGCTTGGCAAGACAGAGATGTGGTATGTCCTCCACGCGGAGCCAGGCGCTGACCTGGTGCTTGGCGTGACCGCGGGGACAACACGGGAAGTGTTTCGTGAATCCCTGCTGTCAGGCCGGCTCGATCCGCATCTGCACCACATTCCCGCGCGGGCTGGCGATCACTTCTGTGTGCCCGCGGGCACCCTCCATGCTATTATGAGCGGCCTGGTCATGGCTGAAGTCCAGCAGAACTCGAATGCGACCTATCGCGTGCACGATTGGAATCGCCTCGGCGCGGATGGAAAACCACGTCCGATGCATGTCGAAAAGGCGCTGGACGTGATCGACTTCGACAATGTCGAGCCGGGTGTGTGCCCACCGGAGCCGATCACGAGTGAAGGCGGCTGCCGCCGTGAGCTCCTATGCCGCAATCGCTACTTTACAGCCGAGCGCGTGGAGCTGGACCCGGGCGCGAGGTACCTGGGAAACTGCGATGGTTCGACGATGGAGATCTGGGGCGTGCTGAGCGGACGGGCAGATGTTGCGGGTGTGCAGCTCGAAGCCGTCCGGTTCGTGCTGCTGCCTGCGATTCTTGGCGAATTCGCCGTCACCAGTGCGGCGGGTGCGACCCTGTTGCGAAGCTTCACAGAGGCCATCCAGCTTGATGATGTCGGTAACCCCTCAACCTAACGCGGGTGAAAGAGTTTTCATCAATGATCACAACGCATCAGACAAACATGGCCAGCGCGCATTATGCGCGTATGGGACGGCAGGAGTGCGAGCAGATTCACCTCGCCTCATTGGAGATCCTGCAAAGGGTCGGCCTCGATGTTCACGATGAGAAGGCCCTGCAGGTGCTGGTCAAGGGTGGCGCGCAGGCGGATGGCATCCGGGTGCGTGTCCCTGAATTCATGGTCAGCCGCGCGTTGGCCGTGACCCCTCACCGCATGACCTTGTTTGATCGCACGGGCCAGGTTGCCATGCGCGCCGGCGGTTACAACACCTATTACGGTGGCGGGTCCGACTGCCTGAACATCCTAGACCACCGGACCGGGCAGCGACGTAAGCCGGCGCTCGAAGATGTGCGCCAGGCAGTCGTCCTCCAGGACGCGCTGCCTGAGATCGACTTTGTGATGTCGGCCGTCCTGCCGGAGGATGTTGATCAGCGCATCTACGACCGCTACCAGATGGAGGTCATGCTGAACAACACGAGCAAGCCGATCGTGTTTGTTACGCCGGACTTTGAGGGCTGCGTCGCGGCGGTGGAGATGTGCGAGGCAGTGGCGGGGAGTGCGGAAGCTTTCCAGCGCAGGCCGTTCGCCACCTGTTATATTAACGTCACCTCCGGCATGATCATGAACGCCGAGGCGCTCCAGAAGTGCATGTACCTGGCCGGGAAGGGGCTGCCGCTATTGTGGATCCCGCTGAATGCAGGAGGCGTCAACTCGCCGGTGACGACGGCCGGCTGCATGGCCTCCATGAATGCAGGCATCCTCCTCGGCATCGTCCTGGCGCAGCTCGTGCGAGAGGGGACGCCGGTGGGCGTGCCGGGCTGGAACGGTGGGCCATATAACCTGCAAACCATGGTCGGCAATTACGTGTTGGCCGACGAGCAGGGCGTACCCACCAGCATGGGCAAGTATTACGACCTGCCCGTGTTTGGCCTGGGCGGCTCCACGGACTCCAAGGCACTGGATCAGCAGGCCGGCTTTGAGGCAACCATCAGCCTGATGTCCGCGCTGTTGCACGGTGCCAATATCGTTCATGATGTTGCATTCATGGACTCAGGCATGCAAGGCTCGTTCCAGCAGTTTGTGCTTTGCAATGATTACCTTGGCTTCATTCGCGCGATGACTCGTGGCGTCGAGGTCAATCAGGAGACACTGGCTTTGGATGTGATCGATCAACTCGGCCCCACGGGCAACTACCTGGAGCACGAGCATACCATTCGCCACTATCGTGAGCCGTTCTATTCCAAGCTTGCGGACAAGAGTCCTTTCGCGGTCTGGCAGAAAAAAGGTTCCACAGCCATGGAGGCACGCGCTGCGAAGCAGGTGGATGCGATTCTGGCAAAGCACAAGCCTGAGCCGCTCCCCGCAGATGTACAGGAAGCCATCCGGGCGATTGTCGCGCGTGAGCAGGCCTGGATCAACGAGCAGTAGAGGTGGTATCTTCGATGCAACACGATGAGATGTTCTTCATGCGCCAGCCGTGGGTCTACACCCCGGACTCGGAAGCCGCACCGCGGCCCGAAGACTCGATGGGCTTTGCCACGCAGGCCCTGCATGCAGGCTTTCGCCCCCTGACGGGCATGGGCCGGTTCAATACCTTTGCACTGCCCCTTATCCCGTCGATGACCTACCCTTACGAGCAGTTCGACAAGATCCCTTATCCGGTGTACGGTCGCACCAAGACACCTACCACCTCGGTATTGGAGGAACGACTCGCAGTCCTCGAAGGTGGCGAGGCCTGCGTGAGTGCTGGCTCCGGCTCGCAGGCCCTTTTCAACCTGATCTTCACCATCGCGCGACCCGGAGACAACATTGTCACCTCTTTGATGACTTTCGGTGAAGGATACAAGCAGGCGGCTACGATCTTCCCCGAGCGCTGCGGTATTCAATTCCACTTTGTTCAGAATCCTGAGGACCCTCGGTCCTGGGACGCTGCGATCGATAGCCGGACAAAACTGGTGTGGGTCGAGACACCGAGCAACCCCACGCTCTTCGTGACCGATATCCGCGCGGTGGCAGATGTGGCTCACAGCAGGGGTGTTCCGCTCCTGGTGGACAACACTACGGCGACCGCTGCGCTACAAAAACCCCTGGCTCTGGGCGCGGATATCATTCTCTTGTCTGTCACCAAGTTTCTCGCGGGCAATGCGACTGTTCTCGGCGGCGCCATCGTGGGACCCGAAGCGCTGACCGAAGATATCCGTTGGAACACCACCGAATTCATTGGCTGCACCATGCAGCCCTTCGACTCGTGGCTGACGGTCCAGTATCTCGAGACGCTGCCGCTGCGCATGGCCAAGCACAGCGCCAACGCACAGGCCCTTGCCGAATATCTCCAAAGCCATCCGAAGGTGACGAGCGTCAACTACACAGGGCTGCAGAGCCATCCGCAGCACGTGCTGGCGACGCAGCAAATGCGGGCGGGCGGTGGCATGCTCTCCTTCGTGGTGCGTGGCGGGATCCCGGCCGTCCGCACAGTGATGGACAGTTTCAAGCTCATCATACATGCCGTGACCTTTGGGACCAGCCGCACCGTCGTTATGCATCCGCGCACTATCACCCACGAGCATATGACCCAGGAGGAGCGGGATAGTGCAGGCATCGACGACGGGCTGATTCGCTTGTCCGCGGGACTGGAAGATGTCGATGACCTGATTGCCGACCTGGACCAGGCGTTGGCCAGGATCTGAACTGGTAGGCGCACTTCAAGGAACGGGCCACATGCAAAACCAATCCCATGATCTCAGCATCGGAACCATTCGAGGCCGGC
>ENA-UOUL01005718-UOUL01005718.1-bioreactor-metagenome-genome-assembly--contig:-NODE-5718-length-10578-cov-5.060851_pt1 | contig 10578 bp, 3 predicted proteins | sample MGYA00249838_ERZ747220 | MGnify/ENA primary metagenome ERZ747220 (study PRJEB28778, sample SAMN05720191) | bioreactor metagenome | isolation source: Anaerobic biogas reactor | place: USA:Washington...
TGGCTCCCGGTCGCCGTGCCGTCGCTCTTGCGCTTGCGGTCGGTGCTCCACTGCACGGTGATCCGGTAGCGGGAGTCCGGCTTGAGCAGTGCGACGGAGCTGGCGTCCGGACCGGTGGCCTTGATCAACCGTTCCTTCTCCTCGCTGATCTGCTGCTCGTCCCACTCCCAGCGCCGCAGCTCGGCGCCGGTCACCATCGACACCGCCGCGAGCGCGAAGCGGTCCACGCCCTTGACCGGCTCCCCGGAGGCGAGCTGCTCCAGGACCTGGTCCTGGTCGAAGGGCTGGCCGAGGTCGACGTATGCGGCGGCGTCCGAGTCCGGGACGTGCAGGATCGCGGGAGACTGGTTCATCGCCGCGGCGAAGCGCACGAGGTCGTCGACGTCCGACCCCCAGGGGCCGGAGAGGTCGGTCCAGCGGCTGGGGAGCGTCCCGCCGGTGTCGAGGAAGTCACTCGCCTGGAGCGTGACGCTGTCGATCTCGTTGAGGTCGGCATCGAGGATGCGCGCGGTCACCGGGGAGAAGAGGCGTTGGCGCAGCCGGGGGACGATGAGGAGGATGCTCAGGTCGCGGAAACCGCCCGGTGTGTGGAGGCGGACCAGATTGGCGTACTTGCGGGACTCGTCGAGGACCTCTGCCTCGTCCATGGCCAGCTGTGCCGCCTTGTCGGCGAAGTTCGTCGCCTTGCCGAAGTCGAAGTCGGGGGAGATGAGCACCTTGACGGGGCAGGCAGTGACCGGGACCTTGGTCTCCTTGTCCTTCCCGGCGGCCGTGACGAGGTCGTGGAACGCGCCGACGACAGAGGCGCTGATGGTGTCGCGGAGCAGCGGCTTGCCGGCGAGGACCTCGGTGTGGAGGCGGTCCAGGCTGACCGGACCGCGGGTGGTCAGGTCGAGCAGACCCGGCACGGCGAAGGTCGCCTTGGTGTGCAGCGCCTCGCTGATCCGCAACGACTGGGACTCCGGGTCGCGCATGACCACGGAGCGGACCGGGTCGGTCTCGGGCAGCAGCTCCCCGCGACCGGGGGTGAGCCGGCCGACCCCGCCCCGGACGAGGACCGGCACCTCGCCGACCTCCCGGCGGACGTCACCGAGTAGCCGCAGCCGGTCCTCCGACGGCTTGCGGCGGGAGCACTCGACGACGCCACCGAGGACGAAGGCAGGGATGACGCCCCGCAGCATGTCCACCCGTGGATCACCGGTGCGCCAGGGCTCGGACACCCGCAGCGTCGTCTCAGGACCGCTCGAGCGTTGCACGTCCCCGGGGTCCGGCCAGGCGATTCCCTCCAGGTCCCAGCCGGACGGCGAGGTGCCGACCGGCTCGAGCTTGAAGGTCCACAGCACCTCGGCGGCAGGAGCGGCCTCGTCGCAGACGGTGCCCCACCGTTCGGTGATGTGCTCGGTGCGGCGCTCGGTCCACTCCAGCGCCTTGGTCGCCGGGTCGACCTGCCAGGTGAGCAGAGCGAGCTGGGCGGCCGGGTTGGCGTCGGTCGCGCCGCCGATCGTCCACCAGGTCGCCGGGGCGTCGCCTCCGGCGAGGGTCACCGGGTCGACGGTGCCGTTGGGGCGGACCCGCTCGAGGGCGACGCGGGTGATCTTGTAGGCGTAGCGGTCCGCCGAGCGCTCGGCATATCCATCGGCGCCCACGCCCGGTGCAGCGGTGAGTGCGGTCCCGAGACCCTCGATCGTCACCGCTCCGTCGGGGGAGGGGGGCAGGACGAACGAGATCACCGGGATCGAGTCGATCGGGACGACCGGGACCTGGCTGTCGTTGCCGGGGTATGCGGTGGCCTCGACGGCCGTCCCGAGCGAGGTGTCGATGCCGCGGTCGACACCGGATCCCTGGACCAGCGCGGGTGACCGGGCCTGCAGGGACACCTTCTCGACGAGGGCGGGGATGGGCGCCGGGCGCTCCGGGCCGGAGATCGTGATCTCGACGCACCCGGAGACCGAGAAGAAGAAGAAGTCGACGTGCCCGCACGCCTTGCCGTGCACGTAGAGCGCGAGGTCGCCCGACGGTCGCTGCTCGGAGACGATGACGGTGAGGCTCGCGTTGGCGCCGATCGAGACGATCCACAACCGGAGCTCACCAGCGACCCAGATGTTGCCGGCGAGGGTGAACGGGTCGAAGCCGAGGACGGCGTCCATCCCGCCGCCGAGGGTGAGGTAGAGGCCGGAGGACTTGTCTCCCCACTCGAAGCCGGCGGCGAGGCCGAGCCCGATCCCGAAGCCGGTGATGGCCGGCAGCTGCCCATGACCGTTGTCGAAGGCGTTGATGCCGTTGCCGCGGAACATCAGGTACCCGGTGCCCTTGACGATCCCGAGGACATCGACCTCGACGGACGGCCCGTAGTCCTTGCGGGCACCGAGATAGATGTGCCACTTGTGCGCGTTCGCCCCGAACGGGAAGACCGCCTCGATGGGGATGGTGATCTTGACGAGCTCCTCGATCTCCCAGGAGACGATGATGCCCACCATGAAGTGGTCCGGGGTGATCTCGATGACGGCGAGCACCCCGCCCTTCATGCCGAGCTCGCCGACACTCGGGGGCGGCGAGATGATGCGGGCGTTCATCATGATCAGCACGCGCGGCCCGGGCAGCTCGAGGAGGAAGGTGCCGTCCAGGTTGAGGATGACGCCGCCCTCCATCGTGCCGATGAGGATGCCGATCCCGAAGGCCCAGTTGTCGATCTCGGGCTCCCAGAGCACCGGACCACTGCCGGGGGCCTTGAGCAGGTGTGGCTGACCCTCGGCGTGCTTGAGCCAGGCGAGGGCAGGCACGTTCGTCTGGGGGTGGGAGAGCTCGGCGCGCCGGTAGTGCATGCCGAAGATGCCCCGGAAGCCGAAGATGCCGATGCCGGTCGAGCCGAGTGGGATCCCTGCCGGGAGAACGACATTGAGCCCCACATAGACGCCGGTCGCGGTCCTCCCGCCGGCGACGATGTTGGCGATCTCGACGGCTGCCGCGACCCGCACGCTGACGGGTCGGATGGTGAGATCGAGCTGTCCGCCGATGACCTTCTGCCCGTTGGACTCCCCGATGCGCATGTACCCCGAGCCGAGGAGTGCGCCGGGGATGTCGACCGACGCGGCGAGGGCGGTCAGCTCGGGTGGCCGGGAGCCGTCGAGGTATGCGCGCACCGACGCCTGGTCGACGGAGACCACGCCCAGGTCCACCCCGAGCGCGATGTCGACCTCGAGGGTCAGCGGGTTCGACTGGGAGAGTCGGGCCCCGGCGATGCGCAGGATCTGCCCCAGCGGATCGCCGATCTCCAGGCCACCGCCACCCCCGGCGAGGTCGATGGTGTAGCCCCGGGAGGAGTCGAACACCGGCAGCAGGTCCCACCGCTCGTTCGCGATGTAGTCCGCCGAGGCGCCTGGCGGGATGTCCCGGTTGGTGAGCCGGATGCCGATCGCCTTGTACCTGACCTTGAGCGGCTTGTCCCGGGCGACCTTGACGATGCCGAGGATGTCCATCGACCAGTCCATCTCGACGTCGACGAGGACGGTGCCGGTGTAGGCGCCGTTGCGAGTCGTCTGCAGGTACTCGGCGCCGAAGAGGATCACGCGTTCGATGCGGAACCACGGGAGGGCGGCGACGGCGGCGGGCACGGCAAGCGCGGCGCCGGCGAGGACCGCCTCGACGACGGCGCCGTCACGACCCTCGACCGCGTCGCGGACGGCGTCGACCGGCGGTGCCGCGGCCAGGAGCGGCCAGAAGCTGAGGTAGGAGCCGAGGACGGTCAGCGCGACGTCCTTGTTGGCCGGCATCGCATCGATCTGCGGGAGCCAGCCGAACGCATACAGACCGTCCTTGTCCGCTGGGTCTGCGCCCGCCGAGAGCAGGAAGTCGATCCGTCCGGTGGAGGGGTCGGTCTGCAGCAGCGCGCGGAAGAGGGTGATGCCGTCCGCCGGGTTGTCCGGCCCGACGGGTGTGCCACCCTCGAGCGTCTTCCCGCGCGGCAGCTGGGCGCCGGACGCCGAGCCCATGTTGCCGGCGAGCTTGTCCTCGGCCATCGTCTGGAAGTCGACCTCGAGGTCGAGCTGACCGGCGATGAGCTGGCTGTCGACTACCCGCACCTTGGCGCGGACGCTGCGGAACCAGTCCGGCGGGGGAGAGACCTCCGGCACAGGCGGGTCGGCTGGAGGCACGGTGACCGTCGTCGGCGTGGAGGTCGGCGCGGGCCGGTGCACCGTCACCGATGCGCTGCGTCCAGGCGTGGCCGCGGTGAAGCTGACGTGGGCAGCCCAGTGCTGCCGGTCGTTCGGTGCGCTGTGGCTGGTCCAGCCGACCGCGGTCGACCACGCGGCCTGCTCGGCGGCTGTCGGAGCCTGCGGGTTGGCGAGCTCCGGGCGGACGACGAAGTGGAAGCCCTTGGTGGAGTAGGTGCCGGCGATGGCGCTGCGCGCCGCCTGCGCCCGCCGGTAGGCGAGCTTGGTGTTGTACTCCAGCTTGTTGGGGTCGCCCTCGTAGGACGCATCGCCCTGGATCGTGATGGTCGCCCCGTTCGGGAGCGCGTCGAGATCGGCACGGTATGCGGTGGTCACCGGGTTGCTGCCGCCCGGCTCCCAGTTCTGACTGAGCTTGTCCACCGCTGGTGTGGAGGACATGCTGGCGGTCCCCGAGCCGGGGGAGTCGAAGTGGAAGTAGAAGGCCCGCGTGACCGGCCCGGACGACCCGGCCCGTTCGACCGTGAAGGTGCGTGACTGCAGGGCAGCCACCGTCGTGGTGAGCGCGGCTGCTGTCGTCAGAGCGGTCGTCCCCTCCTTCCAGGTGCGCGTCGAGTCCGGCGGCACCGTCCGGATCGTCACGGAGTCACCGGAGCCCTGGGTCAGGGCGAAGGTCAGGTCGCCGGACTGGGCGGTGATCTGCGCGGCCGAGTCCGACTCGATGGGCTGCCCCGGCACCGTGAGCGTGGGCCGGTCGACGAGCCGGGTGACGACGATGTGCATGCTCACGGGGTCCACCCCGGGGCCGGCTGAGCTCACCGTGATGTCGATCTCGGCGGTGTGGTCGCCGCCGGAGAGGTCGACGTCGTACATCGTGTGGTTGTCGGGCTGGGCAGCGCCGTTGATGGTGCAGGTGCGCGTGTAGGGCGTGCGGCCTCCGCTGACGTCGATGATGAGCGTTGACTGCTCGGGTACCTGGGCGGCGGCCTGGATGACGCCGCCGCTCTCAGCGCCCCGCTCGACCCGGTAGGACCGGCCGCCGCCGTCGAAACGCGGGTTGAGGATCAGCTTGCCGCTGCCCTGCTGCACGAGCGCGGCCTCGAAGTCCCCCCAGATCCCGGACGAGGGGCCGACGCCGATGAGCAGCTCCTGTGCCCCGCACTCGAAGGCGAGGTTGCGCAGCCCGTTCGGGGAGATGAAGATCCGCGCCTCGGGCAGGTAGAGCCCGGTCCAGTCGTCCCCGATCCCGGTCTTCTGCGCGAGCGCAGGCGGCGTGTAGTCGCGGTCCAGGTCAAGGGTGGCGCTGCGGAAGCCGAAGCCGACGACGCGGTCGTCCCCGCCGCCGACGTAGGCGTAGGGAGGCTCCATCGAGATGAGCTCGGAGACCTCCGTCGAGCCGGGGTCGTCCAGGCTCGAGACCCCTGCGGAGACCAGGGCCAGCACGAGCTGGCTGGGGTCTGCGTTGCCGTGGGTCACCCGGAAGCGCAGCCGGGGCAAGGTCAGCGCCACCTCGGTGTACGACGGATCGGGCTCGAGGACCCCGATAGCGCTCACCTTCGCCGGGTGCAGGAAGGGTGGTCTCAGTCGTGGGGCATTGAGGATGAGGTCGAAGACGAAGCCGGTGGACGGGTCGTCCCGGAGGGCCGCGGCCCGCCAGTCGGCGAAGAGCTGCACGACGCCTGCGCCTCCCGCATCGACGTCGGGCTCAGCGGCCTGGACGATCGCGGACCCGGCCCGCGGCACGAACAGCTCGAAGTCGACGGTCGTGTCAGCGAGGTCGAAGATCGGATCGGACCGTGACGGGTCGTGGGCTGGGGTCGCCTCATCGACCTCGGCCTTGAGCACCCCGGTGGCCGGGTTGAGCTCCATCCGTCCGTTGACCTGGCAGTGGCCCCGCAGCGTGACACCGAGGTCGTCGGCGGCCTGCTCGAAGGTGACGACCCGCAGTGCCGACATCGCCGCATGGAGGGCCCCGACGTTCTCGCCGCGGAAGACATAGGGAAGGACGAGATCGAGCAGGGCCAGGTTGGCCATGACTAGGCCGCTTCTCGCGTGCTGAGGAGATCACGTGGGGGAATGAGAGAGAGCACAGACGCCTCCTCCGAGTCGAGCAGCCGTCCATCCCTGCCGATCTTGTTGCCAGGTGACGACCCGATCAAAGCGATCTTCGGGTCACTATCCTCCCGCCGTCCTGGGCCCGCAACAGGAACGTGTCAGGCATCGGGTGAACGGGTCATCGCACCCCTTCACCGACCGACTAGTGTTGACCGCATGGCTGACTTCGACGTCGTGGTTCTCGGTGCAGGCCCTGGTGGATACGTCGCGGCGATCCGCGCCTCCCAGCTGGGGAAGAAGGTGGCCGTCGTCGAGAAGAAGTACTGGGGCGGCGTCTGCCTCAACGTCGGCTGCATCCCGAGCAAGGCGCTGATCAAGAACGCCGAGCTCGCCCACCTGCTCACCCACGAGAAGGCCAAGTACGGCATCGAGGGTGACGCGACCATGGCATACGGTCCGACGCACAAGCGCTCGCGACAGGTGTCGGCCGGCATCGTCAAGGGCGTCCACTTCCTCATGAAGAAGAACAAGATCGAGGAGATCGACGGCTGGGGGACCCTCACCGGCCCGAAGAGCATGGACGTCGCGCTCAACGACGGCCAGACCCGCTCGATCACGTTCGACAACCTCATCATCGCCGCCGGCGCGGTGACCCGGATGCTGCCCGGCGTCGAGGTGAGCCAGAACGTCGTGACCTATGAGGAGCAGATCCTCGACGACCAGCTGCCCGGGTCGATCATCATCGCCGGCTCCGGGGCGATCGGCGTCGAGTTCGCGTATGTGATGCGCAACTTCGGCGTCGACGTCACCATCGTCGAGTTCCTGGACCGGATGGTGCCGACCGAGGACGAGGACGTCTCCAAGGAGCTGCTCAAGCACTACAAGAAGCTCGGCGTGAAGGTCCTCCTCGGCACGAAGGTCCAGGCCGTCGAGGACACCGGCTCCGGGGTGCGGGTCACGGTGAGCCCGGCCGCCGGCGGGGACCAGCAGGTCCTCGAGGCGGACAAGCTCCTCTCCGCGATCGGGTTCGCCCCGCGGACAGAGGGGTATGGGCTGGAGACCACCGGTGTCGAGCTCACCGACCGCGGGGCGATCGCGATCGATGACTACATGCGCACCAACGTCGACGGCGTCTACGCGATCGGCGACTGCACGGCCAAGCTCATGCTCGCCCACGTCGCCGAGGCCCAGGGCATCGTGGCCGCCGAGACCATCGCTGGCGCCGACACGATGCCTATCGACTACGACTTCATCCCGCGCGCGACCTACTGCCACCCGCAGATCGGTTCGTTCGGCTACTCCGAGGCCCAGGCCAAGGACAAGGGCTACGACGTCAAGACCGCGACGTTCCCCTTCGCAGCGAACGGCAAGGCGGTCGGTCTGGGCGACTCGGTCGGCTTCGTGAAGGTCGTGGCCGACGCGGCGCACAACGAGATCATCGGCGCCCACATGATCGGCCCCGACGTCACCGAGCTGCTGCCGGTGCTCACCCTGGCCCAGAAGTGGGACCTCACGGCGGACGAGGTCGCCCGCAACGTCTTCGCGCACCCGACCCTGTCAGAGGCGGTCAAGGAGGCCGTCGAGGGCATCGTCGGTCACATGATCAACTTCTGAGCGGACGTCACCAGAGCGATCGAGCCGCGGGAGCGCGATGAGGTATGCCTGGGCTCGGGGCCTCGGACGCAAGGCTGTCGCGATCACCGCTGCCCTTGCCGTCGTGCTCGTGCTGCTCGTCATCGCCATGGTGTGGCTGCTGCGGGACACTCCGCCGGTGAACGCAGCGATCTACCACCCCGAACCCGGTGGTGCCCACCACGATGCGCTGCTGGTCGGATCCCTGCAGCGCAGCACTGACTGCATCACTGTCGTTGCCGAAGGACAGATCTGGACGCCGATCTTCCCGAGCGACGATGTGCGGCTGCGACACGACGCTGTCGTCTATCAAGGCGAGGAGTACCGGAGCGGCGAGGAGATCTCGCTCGGCGGGGGAGAGGCGAACGTGGCACCACCGGATGCCCGGATCCCCAAGGGTTGCCCAACAGAGAGCCTGTGGCTCGTCGCCCCCTGAACGGAATTCACACGGTCGGCACGACCTCCACCCACGCGTCACACCCCGGGTGTCACAACGTCGTGCCGTCCGCGTGCCACACCCCGCACTTGGCACGACATTGCTCAGCGAACGCCCCAATGTCGTGTCGACCGCGCGAGCGAGCGCGACAACGACGACATTCGCGCACGATGTACTTGCGCACGCCCAGTCAGTCCTGGACCGGATCAAGCCGTCGTCGGGTCGGACAACGTGCCACTACGCAGGGACGCCCGGGCTAGGTTCGTTCTCGAGACCTGCAAGGGCAGTGCGGAGGCGGAGGCTATCCCCGTGACACACCTCGATGACTTCGATCTCGACCTCTAGGAGCGCGCTGAACAATCCGGGTGTTGCGCCGCGCGTCGTGGGGGTGCGGTTCGGGGGGTGTTGGGATCCTTGAGTTCATGCAGGGTGAGGCTGATCGGCAACGCGAGTTGTTGGATGTGGAGTCGTTGGCGGGGCACCTGTTGCCGGCCGGGAGCGTGTTCGCGTTCCTGGCTGAGCACCGCGACAGGTTGTTCCCGGCGTCGATGTTCACGGACCTGTTCCCCTCGGGTCGAGGTCGGCCTTCGATCCCGGGCGAGGTGGTCGCCTCGGTGCTGGTGCTGCAGGCGTTGCACGGCTATTCGGACCGGGAAGCGGCCGAGGCGCTCACGTTCGACCTGCGCTGGAAGGCGGCCTGCGGGTACGCGGTCGACGCGGCCGGGTTCCACCCTTCGACGTTGACGTACTGGCGCCGCCGGCTGGCCGCGAGTGAGTCTCCGCAGCGGATCTTCGTGGCGGTCCGCGAGGTGATCACCGCCACCGGCGCCCTGGCCGGTAAGACCCGCCGGGCGGTGGACTCCACCGTCCTCGATGATGCGGTGGCCCGCCAGGACACCATCACTCAGCTGATCGCCTCGATCCGTCGGGTCGCCCGCGAGGTCCCGGACGCCAACGCCCTGGTCGCGGTGCACTGCACCCGGTTGGCCGCGCTGACGGGGCAGGACTACTCGGCTACCGGTAAGCCGCGGATCACCTGGGACGACGAGGCCGCCCGCGAGGAGCTGGTCTCGGCCCTGGTCGGTGACGCGCTGGCCCTGCTGGCCGTCCTCGACGTGCAGGCGATCACCGCGGCGGGAGGCAGGCCCGCTGAGGCGGTGGCGCTGCTGGCGCTGGTCGCCGGGCAGGACGTCGAACCCGCCGAAGGCAGCGACGGCACTGACGGGCGGTGGCGGATCGCCCGCACGACCGTCCCGGACCGGATGATCTCCACCGTGGACCCTGAGGCCCGGCACGCGCACAAGACCCGCGAACGGCGCCAGGACGGGTTCAAGGCCCACATCGTCATCGAGCCCGACACCGGCCTGATGACCACGGTCGCACTGACCAAGACCAACGGCCCCGCGAACTCCGACGCCGCGGTCGGCGCCGACCTGCTCACCGCCGACCCCACGGTCGAGGACACCCAGGAGGTGCAGGTCTTGGGCGATTCGGCCTACGCCTCGGGCGAGATGCTCGCCACCCTCACAGGCAAAGGCTGGGTCCCGGTGCTCAAGCCCTGGCCCCTGCGCCCCGCGGTCGAGGGCGGGTTCACGATCGACGACTTCACCCACCACCCGGATGCGGGGACGCTGACCTGCCCGGCCGGGATCACCCGCCGAGTCACCAGCAAGGGCACCGTCACGTTCGGTGCCGCCTGCGACGGATGTCCCCTTCGGGCTCGGTGCACCACCGCCCGCGACGGCCGCACGATCAAGCTGGGTGCCCATCATCAGCTGCAACGTCAGCACCGACAACGCGCCCGCGAGGAGCAGTTCCAGGACACCTACCGGCGGCATCGTCCGATGGTCGAACGCTCCATCGCCTGGCTGACCCGAGGGGCGCGCCGGGTTCCCTACCGCGGCGTGGCCAAGAACAACGCTTGGCTGCACCACCGCGCCGCCGGGCTCAACCTACGACGCCTGCTGACCCTCGGGCTCACCCAGAAAGACGGGACCTGGGCCATCGCCTGAGCGGCCCACCCCAGGGGGCCGCCCGGCCCTTGCCACACCGCCCTGATCGAGCCCAAGATGGACCTCAGGCGGGCGGAACGACCCCGTTTTGTCGCACCCACAAGAGCTGACCTCACTGCCGCAAGACGGCCTTGGCGGCGCTCCGCCCGCCCCTCGACAGCCCAACACCCCCAGAGCGCGCCTTGTTCAGCGCCCTCCTAGAGGTCCACGCCGGCGTAGAACGCGCCGAGCCGGGCGCGCAGCCGGTTCTCGAGGTGCTCCTGAACCGCAGGAA
>ENA-UOUL01005720-UOUL01005720.1-bioreactor-metagenome-genome-assembly--contig:-NODE-5720-length-10577-cov-3.232286_pt1 | contig 10577 bp, 5 predicted proteins | sample MGYA00249838_ERZ747220 | MGnify/ENA primary metagenome ERZ747220 (study PRJEB28778, sample SAMN05720191) | bioreactor metagenome | isolation source: Anaerobic biogas reactor | place: USA:Washington...
GGGCTATAGCGGCCAGGAAATCCTCCAGGCTTTCCCCACCATCATTCCCAAATTCAATGGCCAATGATCTTAGTTCCTCTATGTTTTCGATCCGGGTCTCGGCATCGATGGGATTGTTTTTCCTCAAATCTTCAATATAACCACTGGCATCTATGAGATTATTAATTATGTCCTGCACTGGGCTGGTTTCCATAGAAAGAATGGTCAGAAAATTGATCATGCCGTAAAACTCCTCTAGATTATCAGCTATTTTACTACTAATACCTGGTATCTCCAGCGGTTGGGCCAAGACCTCCATAAGTGACAGGTTTTTTTCCTCGGCACAGGTCTTTATTTTTTCCAGAGTTTTTTCACCTATACCACGACGCGGAGTATTAATTACCCGATCAAAACTTAAAATGTCGTTGGGATTGCAAACCAGTTTCAGGTAAGCAATGATATCTTTTATCTCTCTTCTTTCGAAAAACTTTCGCGCCCCGATTATTTTATAAGGTATATATTTTCTATTCAAAGCTTCTTCCATAACCCGAGACTGGGCATGAGTTCGGTAAAAGATGGCAAAATCACTATATTTCCTACCTTCCCGGTCCAGCAAATCAGCGATAGCATCAGCTACAAAGCGAGACTCCTGAAAACTATCAGCAGCACAGAAGTGAATAACTTTTTCTCCCTCACCTTGGTCACTATATAGCATCTTACCCACTCTATCCTGGTTATTTCTGATAAGGGAGTTGGCAGCAGTAAGAATATTCTGACTGGAGCGATAATTTTTTTCCAGCTTGATTACCCGGGTGTCCTGGTAATCGTTTAAAAAACGGGTAATATTATAAGGTTCTGCACCCCGCCAACTATAGATCGATTGATCCGGGTCACCAACTACAAATATATTATGGCGGGCCGAAGCCAGCATTCGGGCCCAGTAATACTGAGCATAATTAGTATCCTGATATTCATCAATCATAATATAGGAAAACCATTGCTGGTATTTTTCCAATATATCCGGGTGTTGCTGGAAGAGCTTGATACATAGCACTATAAGATCATCGAAGTCCAAAGCATTTAGCTCTTTAAGCCGAGCATGGTACAATTTATAAATACGAATGTTCTTCTCTTTCGCTTGCTGAGGTAATTCAAGGTTTTTAAAATACTCTTCTGGATCCAGTAAACTATTTTTGACCTGTTTAAAACCGTAAAACATTTCTTCCGGGCTAGTTGCCAGGTCGTTCTCCTCTTTAAGGATATTTTTTATTAAAGATTTGCTTTCAGTTTCATCAATAATACTAAAGTTATGCTGGTATCCCAGTCTATCAATATCCATATGCAAAATACGATAACAGGCAGCATGAAAGGTTTGTATCCACCTGCCGGTATAATCGGGTATCATTCCCTTTACCCGAGAACGCATCTCCTGAGCGGCTTTATTGGTAAAGGTAATTGCCAGTATTGAATTATCTGCTACCCCGTGACTTATTAAATGGGCAACCCTGCGGGTAAGGACTCTGGTTTTACCACTACCTGCTCCCGCCAGCACCATGCAAGGGCCTTCACCGTGTAAAACTGCTTCGCGTTGTTGTTCATTCAGGTCTTTCAGAAAATCTATCATTTAAATAAAACCACCTTAATAAATTATGTCAATGGAAAGTATAATAGTATATAAATGCAAAGAAATGGCGCAACATACGTATTAATAATACCATAAGACTGCAACGCTTTCTGTTTTTAATATAAAATAAGTACTAACCAAAGTTTTCTTTGTAAGTAATGCCTAATTTATAACTTAAGTATTGTATAGAGTGAGGGGGGGCGGGCATAAAGTCGTCGGTCGTCAGGTGTCCAACTTCAGATATTAGCCATTACGGGTAAGAAAAGGTACCAGCAAGAGTTTGAAGGGGCAAACCCCTGCCGCTAGCGGCGATAAGCTACCCGGCACCCACGTTACCTGCAATTTCTATGAACAACTGTACCAGATTGGCATCAAACTGAATCCCCGCATATTTTTTTAACTCACCAACCGCCTGCTCGTGGCTCATGGCCTGACGATAAGGGCGATCACTGGTCATAGCATCATAGGCGTCCGCTATAGCCAGAATACGACACTCCAAAGGTATATCTTCACCCTTGATTCCCAACGGATAGCCCTTGCCGTTCCACCATTCATGGTGTTTAAGAATCCAGTCCGCAATTAGAACTAATTCTGGTGCTGATAGGGCAATACGATGACCAATTTCGCAATGCCGTTGCATTACAGAGTATTCTACTTTACTCAGGGACCCCTTTTTAAACAAAATGGAGTCTGGTACCCCTACCTTACCTATATCGTGAAACTGTGCCAGCAGGCGCAGGTCATTTATAGTCCTTTCCGAAAGTTCGAGCGCCCGGGCCATTTTAACCACTAGTACCTGTAAACGGTCAGCATGCCCTTCAGTAATGAAATCTCGAGCCTCCAGAGCCCGCATCATGGTCTGTACAATTGAGCTACGGGCACTCAAGCGGCTATGTAATTTTTCACGGTACATATTATTATCAGCTTCTTCAAAAATACTGCTCATAGTAGTTTCAGGTGAAGTGCGTACTGCATAACCTACAGATATACTCAAAGGCAGATCGGTAGTATACTGGTTATACTCCTTTACCTTTTGTCTAATGCGGCTTAATGAATGTTTTACTGTATCCTCAGAGGTTTGAGGAAGAAGAATAGCAAATTCGTCCCCCCCTACCCGGGCTACTATATCATTTTTCCGAAAGCAATGGTTAATAAGATTAGCTACAGTTTTAAGTAGTTGATCACCTTTATCATGGCCCAGGGTATCATTTACTATTTTTAGCCCATCTACATCGCACATTACTAAACCTATGGGGTCGAACTCACCATTCTCCATTAAACTCATTTGTTTTTCAAAGTAGTGGCGGTTGTATAAGCTGGTAAGCGCATCATGGGTACTCAAGTAGCGCAGTTGTTCCTCGGCTTCCTTTCTTTCAGTTATATCTCGACCTACTGACTGGTAATCAACCAACAAGCCCTTTTCATTATATAAAGCACGGTGAGTCCATTGCTGCCAGCGTATTTCACCATCTAGAATAATCCGGTGTTCAATGGTAGTGACCGGGTTTCTATAGCTTAAGCGGGCAATTTCACTCTCAACTATAGGCAGGTCTTTTGCAAAAAAACTCGTCCGGAAATCTTTTCCCAGTAATTCCCGGCGTTTTTTGCCAAAGTAACGACAATAAGTTTCATTTACAAAGGTAAGTTCACCGCCTGGTAAAAAGCGACAGATAAGTTCAGTTTGGTCTTCCACAATACCACGGTAACGGGCTTCGCTAATGGCCAGGGCTTCTTCAAACATCTTGCGATTGGTAATATCAAGTAGAGAGGTTACACTTTGGCTAGTTTCAGGAATCATAGCAATAGTAAGCATAATTTCCTTTACTTCCCCATCCCGGGACCGAAGCCTAAACTCGTAGTTCCTGGGAGCCATATCCGGAGATTCCCTTCGTCTTTTATGATAGCTCATCATGCGCTCATGGTCCTCAGGGTCAACGAACGTAAGCCATTTTATTTTGCCTTCAACTTCTTCTTTACTATAACCAACTAATCTTTCCATTTCACTGTTCATCAGCGAAACAATCATATCGTCTTCGATAATAATAGTAGCTGTACCGGTAGTTTCGAAAATAGTCCGGTAAAGGTTTTCTGACTGGCGCAATGCCTCTTCTGCCTGCTTACGCTCAGTAATGTCATGTACTAACCCCTTAAAACCCACTACTCTCATATGGTCCTTAATAGGTAATACGGTAGTTTCAACAGACAGGTTCGTACCATCTTTTTTTAATACCTGCCAATCTAATTCCTTTACTCGCTGACCAGTTTTATATACCCGGTTAAAGGCCTCGTATACCTTGCGCTGGTTTTTTCCATCCATAATCAGTCGGTAGCTTTGATCCTCTAATTCATCGGCTGAGTAACCCAGCACTTTTATTAACCAGGGATTAAAAAAGGTAAAATTACCGGCCAGGTCAACCTCAAAGTATCCGTCTTCAATAGACTCGATTATATTGCGATATTTTTCTTCGCTCTCCTGCAAAGCTTGCTGAGCTTTACGGTTTTCAGTAATATTGCGGAGTGAGGCGATAGCACCAATTAACTGGCCGCCGCGATCGTGCAGCGGTGAACTCTTTCCTGAAATATATGTTTCACCGTTACCAATCTGAGGACAAATGTTTTCCCCATAAAAAATTCCCTTATCCTGTTTCAGAAACAAATATTGTTCCTCATCGTAATCACTGTGACCAAGAGCCAGGTCGATTAACACGGGTCTGCGCGTCCCATAAAAAATAAGGGCATATTCCCGGTTGCCTTTACCCAGCATTTCCCTGGTTCTAACCCCAGTCAGCTCTTCCATAGCCCGGTTCCACATTACTACCTTACCTTCAGCATCAACCACAAAGGTAGGATCAGGTAGGAAATTAAATATGGCCTCCAATTGTTGGTGAGCATTGGCCAGTGCCTCTTTATTAGCCTCGGATTCGTCCAGTTGCTGCCGCAGTTCCTCCTCGGCAGCGGTGAGCTGTTCATTGGCAGCAATAAGCTGTTCATTAGCAGCAGTAAGCTGTTCATTGACAGCCGTAAGTTCTTCCTGGGTACTCTGTAATTCTTCATTACTCTTCTTCAGAGCTTTTTCCGTCTGGCGCTGCTCTGTAATATCTTCAGCCAGAACCATTTCTCCCCGGCTAACACCATCTTCAATTATGGGTGCTACATTTAAACGAAATATGCGCTCGGAACCATCTTTATGCATTACCGTAACATGATAACTATCCCGCTTTTTCTCCTTAAGCCGACGGGCAAACTCAATCTCCAGGTTGGTGCGGTGGCGTTCCGGTACAAAACCCCAGAAGGTCATAGCTGTTACTTCTTCCGGTTTATACCCCAGTAAATCAAGACTTTTTTGATTGGCAAAGGTAATCTTGCCATTAAGGTCATAGGTATAAAATAATTCGTTCATGTTATCCAGTAGTGTATTCAAATAAGCTACTTGTTTTTGGGCAGTAATTTTACCTCTTACTAATCGCTCTTCATCTTTTTTACGCTGGCTAATATCATAAATAAAAAAATACAAATAACCGGGAAGTCCGGCTTCGACCGGCAGCGAATGAACCAGCATTTCAACCGGTAATCGCCCTCCGTCTTTAATAAAGTATTCTTTTTCATAATATTGAGCCTGCCCATTCTCCAGATGCTCCTGGATGGCCTCTTCCTCAACCCGGTGCCATTCTTCCGGAGTCAGGTCTGATATCCAAAGCATGGTCAATAGTTCATCCCGGGAATAACCCAGCAATCTCTGAAAAGCCCGATTGAAATTTATTATTCGTCCGTTTTTATATCCAATCATAAAAGGCTGGGGAGAATTATCCATAAAATGCCTGTAAATCATCCTAGGATCTAACTTCTCCCGGCTAAAATCTATTTCATTCACATAATCCCCCCTTAAAGGCATCTCTTACCTTTGTTTACATATTTAGTATAACATAAAAACCTCCTCCTACTTCTGTTACATAAGGATGATTTTTAAAACTTATCTATTCCTGTAGAACTGTTTTAATGCAGTATAATATAATTGATCTGTCACTTGGGTACCGTTAATTATTATGACCTGGGTAAGGGAAAGGGCGAGGACTGTGAAGGCAGAACAAATCAATTTGCATGGACTAAATGTTGAGGAAGCCATGGAAAAAACCAGAAAAAATTTACAGTGGTGTATGAATCACGGTGTTGACGTTCTGGATATTAACCATGGTAAAGGCCATCATAGTGACCGTGGCTTTTCCGTTATTAAAATGGAACTGCGCAAAATGCTACGTGAGGAAGAATGCCTAAAGGAAAATGGTTACAAAGTTGTGTATGGTGAATCAGATTTACCGGTAGCACTTAGTTTTGATGAAGGTCATACTCTGGTGGTAGTAGCAGGCAAAGAAAAGGAATACCTGGGCGGCAGGCGGCAACAGGAGAAAAACCATCAGCTATATTCAGATGAAGCCCGAAAAAACCGGAAAAGTTATAAAGCCCAAAAGGCGGCAAAACGTAAAAGGCGTTAGTTTTTATTAAGAATTAACCCCACGAAAAATGGCGTAGAAACCGTGCCCACGAGAACGAATTCTACGCCATTTCTATATGTGCTGTAATTATTATCATGCTGGGACCCGGTTGTATCTACAAAGCTACATCGGATATACAAAAAATTGAGCAGGTTAGCCTGCTTGGTATAGATCATCTATATTTAATAACAAGCCTATATTCTTACTATCCGGTCAGGCTTTCTGCCTGTGTTTTTCTACCCGTCAACCCGGTAATTACATTTCTTATTAACCTGATGCCCAGATCGTCCTGAGCGCTGAGGATGGATTCGGGGTGAAATTGTACCGCAGCCACCGGCAAATGTCGGTGTTCAACTGCCATTACCACATTATCCTCTGACATTGCACTTACCTTTAAACAATCAGGTATTGATGCCGCATATAATGAATGGTAGCGTCCTACAGTAAATTCCTGGGGAACGGTTTCCCACAAGTTCCCTTTTTGCAACAGGCTAACCTTGCTGGTCTTACCGTGTTGGGGATAGTCAAGCATGGCCAACTTACCCCCAAAATATTCAACTACAGCCTGCAACCCCAAGCATACGCCAAACACAGGGATTCCATTATCCAGGCAGTACGAAATGATCTCCTGGATATTAAAGTCGGCCGGGCGACCTGGCCCCGGCGAGAGGACAACCAGGTCCAGGTTTTTCTCTGTCTGTATAATATCTGGTACCAGATGCCAGCGGATTACCTCAACCTGCGCTCCAGTTTGGCGAAAGTAATTCGCCAGGGTATGGACAAAAGAATCCTCGTAGTCTACTAACAGTACCTTCTTATTCCGCCCTGTCAGTGACTCTTTTTCTTTATCGGCTGTTATCTTCTCCAGTCCGGTGCTGCGTAAAGATTTAATCAGGGCTGCGGCTTTGATATAAGTCTCGGCTTCTTCGTTTTCAGGAATGGAATCATATAATAACGTAGCCCCGACTCTGATCTGGGCCATATTTTGCTTTATACTAATTGTTCGCAGAGTTAATCCGGTATTTAAATCCCCGTTAAAAGTAAAAAATCCTATAGCTCCCCCGTACCATCCCCGTGGTGAGTCTTCATTTTCCTCCAGCCATTTGATTGCTGCCCGTTTAGGAGCGCCGGTTACAGTTACCGCCCACATATGGGTGAGAAATGCATCCAGAGCATCGAAACCTTCACGCAGGTAGCCTTCCACATGGTCTACCGTATGGATTACATGGGAGTATAATTCAATTTGCCGTCTGCCTATCACCCGAACTGAGCCGGGTTCACAAATACGAGACTTATCATTACGGTCAACATCGGTACACATGGTAAGTTCCGATTCGTCCTTAGCGGAGTTTAACAGGTTTCTAATCTGCACTTCATCCTCCAGGGCATCTTCTCCTCGCCTGATGGTACCGGAAATGGGACAGGTTTCCACTCTTCTCCCTTCTACCCGAACATACATCTCCGGCGAAGCCCCAACCAAAAACTCCGACCCCAGATTAATTATAAAGCCATAAGGACTGGGATTAAGGGAGCGCAGCCGATTAAATACCTGGGAAGGGGGATCAGGGCAGGGCTCATAAAGGCTCTGGGACAAAACTACTTCGAAAAGTTCACCCTCTTTAAATGCTTTTCTAGCCAGTTCCACTTTGCCAGCATAGCGGCCCGGTTCGTGCTGCGGTAACCGTGATACTAAAGTGCTAGTATTGGTTTCATGTGTTTGCGGCAATTCCGGATCAACTGCTAGTTCAGGTACGAATGAATAGCTTAGACAGTAAGCCCTTTCCATACGGTGGTCTACTACCAGAAGTTTATCCGGCAGGTAAAGTGCCAGGTCCCATTGTTCGGAAGAACGTTCCTGTTTTAAACCCATAGGCTCAAACTGAAAAATCAGATCATAGCCAAAAGCTCCATACAACCCTAAGAAACGATCCTGATCGGCGGCAAGTAGCTCCTTAATTGCTCTGATTACCGAGAATACACTGGCCTGCATGCTGCGCTCTTCTTCCGCAAAAAAAGCATCTTGCGGTTTTATTTTCCCATATATCACGGGGACACCTTGAGAGGCACACGCGGTCCTTTTGATATATGACACCCCCTGCACATCTGCATGGGAAACCAGGCAATGGTAGATGGGAGATAGCAAACTACTCCCATTGGGGTTTAAGGCCTTAATAAAAAATTCTTTTTGCCGTGCCCGTATCTCCAGGCAGGGTTTTACAAACCCAATATCCCATTGGCTATAACGACCCGGGTATTCGTAGCTGCTGGAAAAAAGAGCCCCTTTCTGATGATCAATCTGTTCCAATATATAGTCACTGGCACCGATGACTTCAACCTCTTCAACTTCACGCCGTATTTCAATGCCACCTTGACTGGTATAACTGTGAGAAGTCAGTTTATATGCTTCCATGTTGATCCTCCCTGGCCTTGCTCAATTCCAAAAAGGCCTTTTCCATTTGCCCGGGTAGCAACCAGGGAAGGGCTTCATACTCCTCAATTATCCTGGCGAGATAACTGCCAACGACTACGGCATTGGCATAATCTCTGAATGTTTCTACCTGCTGTGGACCGGATATGCCAAATCCCAGAGCCAGAGGAGTTCTGGTGTCAGTTCTTACTCTTTGCAGGTAGTCCTTGATTTCTTGTTCGGGAAGGTTTCTCATCCCAGTTACTCCCCGTACCGATACACAGTAGATAAAGGCCGCTTGCTGCTGGGCTGCCATCTGCACCCTTTCATCTGTACTGCTGGGGGCCAGCATAGGTATAATTTCCATACCATAACCCTTAAGAACATACATCTCATCCAGAGGAAGATCCGGTACTATCAGCCCTTCTATACCTGCAGCCCGAGCCTCCTGCATAAATTTATCCAGTCCCATCCGGTACAGGGGATTATAGTACGTGAAAAGGATAAGCGGCATATTGCAACTATTCTTCACCCGCTGAGCAAATTCCAGGCCCCGCTTTAAGTTTAGACCCTGTTTTGTACCCCGGTGATGAAATCTTTCAATCATTTCCCCGTCAGCCAGCGGGTCGGTGAAAGGTACTCCCAGTTCCAGGATATCGCAGCCACCCTGCTCCAGGGCTTTGATACAATCCAAACATAAATCCTCATTGGGCAAAAGACCCATTATAAAGGCAATCAAGGCCGGTTTCTGTTCTTGCTGGTAGTGCAGCATTTGCTTCCTGATTGAAGACATTACAGCACCTCCTGTCTTTCTTCCAGGTACCTGGAGACTTCCTCAGTATCTTTATCTCCCCGCCCGGAGAGGTTAATAACCAGGCTGCTTCCGGTCGGCAGTTCAGGAGCCATTTTAATGGCATAAGCTACCGCATGAGCGCTTTCCAGGGCAGGAATAATTCCTTCATATTCACTTAATTTGAGAAAACCGTTTATTGCTTCCTCATCACTGACATTAACATAGCTAACCCGCCCGCTTTCACGCAGGTAGGCATGTTCCGGTCCTACTCCAGGGTAATCCAAACCGGCGGAAATAGAATGGGTATCAAGTATCTGCCCATTTTCATCCTGTAATAAACGGCTCAAAGCCCCATGCAGGATGCCGTCATCACCTTTGGCCAGGGTGGCACAGTGTTCACCCGGACTAATCCCCCGTCCTCCGGCTTCTACCCCTATAAGTTTTACCTCTTCCTTTAGAAATGGGTAGAATATGCCGATGGCATTACTTCCTCCGCCTACGCAGGCTAATATATAGGAAGGAAGTCGGCCTTCCAGATTCTTAAACTGTTCTTTTACTTCCCGCCCGATAACGGACTGAAAATCACGCACCATCATCGGGTACGGGTGCGGCCCTACCGCTGAGCCAATCAGCATATGAGAATATTCAAAGCTCTGGATAAAATCGCGAAAGGCTTCGTTGGTAGCATCTTTTAGAGTCTGGCTGCCTTTACTAACCTCTTTTACCTCGGCTCCCAGCATCCGCATCCGAAAAACATTGAGCCGTTGTCTTTGCATATCCCGGGCACCCATATATACTGTACATTTCATTCCTAAAACTGCTGCTGCTGTAGCTGTTGCCACCCCGTGCTGTCCGGCACCGGTTTCCGCAATCAAGCGTTCCTTTCCCATCCTTTTAGCCAGTAAAGCTTGCCCCAGGGTATTGTTTATCTTGTGAGAACCGGTATGATTGAGGTCTTCCCGTTTAAGATATATGCGGGCTCCCAAATCCCGGCTCAGCCGTTCGCGGAGGACCCCGGATCGTCCCAGCTCAGCGGTTCGCGGAGCTCCACCAGAGCGAGTGGTTGTTCCGGAAGTAGGAGTGGTCGGGCATCGGGAAGAACGCGAGGTCGTCACCGTTCCCGTAGTAGAAGCCGCTCCCCGTCTTCACCGTGCGGTACGGGAATTCCACACTCGGGGCCCGCTCCACCATCTTCGTGTGCTTGCCCGGCTCCTGGACCTCCACGAGGCACTCCCGGAGGTGGAACATGTTGTCATAGGGCAGGTTGCCCACCGCGCCGTTCTG
>ENA-UOUL01005722-UOUL01005722.1-bioreactor-metagenome-genome-assembly--contig:-NODE-5722-length-10575-cov-22.763669_pt1 | contig 10575 bp, 12 predicted proteins | sample MGYA00249838_ERZ747220 | MGnify/ENA primary metagenome ERZ747220 (study PRJEB28778, sample SAMN05720191) | bioreactor metagenome | isolation source: Anaerobic biogas reactor | place: USA:Washington...
GAACAGGTGGCTGGTCACCCCGGGCCGGTCGGCGCCGGTGAGGGTCGCCAGCAGGGTCTGGGTCTCGCTGTGCTGTGCGCTCACGTCGCGAGCCTAACGAGTGAGCTCAGAGCCCCGCCTACGGGTCCGGTGGGCGTCACGTGGACCCGACGTATCGGGCCGGGTGACGTGCCAGCCCGCGTGGGTGTCGCTCTTCGGGATGGGCGTGACGCTGCGGTGGTGCCCGGACCCTGATCAGTGGGGGAAGGTGTATCCCTTGGGGATGACCGTGATCCCACTCTCGGTCACGAGGAAGCCGCGGGCGGTGTCCTCCTCGGGGTCGTAGCCGATCCGGGTGTTCGGGGGCAGGACGACGCTCTTGTCGATGATCGCGCGGCGCACCTGGCAGTTCCGGCCGATCTCGACCCCGTCGAGGATGACCGAGTCATCGACCGTCGTATAGCTGTGCACCCGGACGTTCGGGGAGAGGACCGACCCGTGGACCCGGGCACCCGAGACGACGACACCCGGTGAGATCGCGGAGTTGAGGGCCTCACCCACCCGGCCCTGGACGCCGTGGACGAACTTGGCCGGCGGGTAGGGGCCGTAGCTCGTGTAGATCGGCCAGTGGAAGTTGTACAAGTTGAAGACGGGGTGGATGGCGATGAGGTCCATATGGGCGTCGTAGTACGAGTCGATCGTCCCGACATCGCGCCAGTAGTCGCGGTCCCGGTCGGTCGAGCCAGGGACGTCGTTGCCGATGAAGTCGTAGACGTAGGCCCGGTCCTGGGCGACGAATGCGGGGACGATGTCGCCACCCATGTCGTGCTTGCTGCCCTCCCGATCGCGGTCCTCGGTGACAGCGTCGACGAGCACGTCGGCGTCGAAGACGTAGTTCCCCATGGAGGCGAGCACCTCGTTGGGCGAGTCAGGCAGGCCCTTCGGATCGCTGGGCTTCTCCCGGAAGGCGCCGATCTTGAGCGGGTTGGCCTCGTCGAGCTCGATGACGCCGAACTGGTCAGCCAGGCCGATCGGCTGTCGGATCGCCGCCACCGTGACCCCGGCCTGGGTCTCGATGTGCTGCTGGACCATGTCGGCGAAGTCCATGCGGTACACGTGGTCGGCACCGAGCACGACGACGTAGTCGGGCTTCTCGTCGTAGATGACGTTGAGGCTCTGGTAGATCGCGTCGGCGCTGCCGAGGTACCAGTTCTTGTCGACGCGTTGCTGCGCCGGGATGGGCGCCACGAAGTTGCCGAGCATCGTCGACATCCGCCACGTCTTCGTGACGTGTCGGTCGAGGGAGTGCGACTTGTACTGCGTAAGGACGATGATCTTGCGATAGCCACTGTTGACGACGTTCGACAGGGCGAAGTCGATGAGCCGGTAGATCCCCCCGAACGGCACCGCAGGCTTGGCGCGATCAGCCGTGAGCGGCATGAGCCGCTTCCCCTCGCCGCCCGCCAGGATGATGACCAGGACATTCAGATCCTTCGCGCGACTCTTCATGCGACAAACCTAGCGGGTGCGTGCACGGAAGAGCATGCCGTGAGCCCCGTTTCACCATGACGGAACGGGCTCCGCCGGAATCTCCGGCCGTGAACGGCGTGGACTACCGTGGAGGCCATGCGGATCGACGTGTTGACCAAGGAGTACCCGCCTGCGATCTACGGGGGAGCCGGGGTGCACGCCGCCGAGCTGGTCCGGGCGCTACGCGACCTTCCCGACCTTGAGGTGCTGGTCCGCTGCTTCGGTGAGGAACGCGAGGAGGAGGGGACCACCGCATACCCGGATCTCGCCGAGCTCGCCGACGCCAACGGTGCCCTGAAGACCATGGGGGTGGACCTCGCCATCGCCGACGACTGCGAGGGCGCGGACCTCGTGCACTCCCACACCTGGTACGCCAACTTCGCCGGCCATGTCGCGTCGCTCCTCGGCGGGATGCCGCACGTCATCACCGCACACAGTCTCGAACCGCTGCGGCCGTGGAAGGCCGAACAGCTCGGCGGGGGCTACCGGGTCTCGTCCTGGATCGAGAAGACGGCGTACGAGGCGGCCGCGGGCGTCATCGCCGTCAGTGCCGGGATGCGCAAAGACATCCTCCGGTCCTACCCGGATATCGATCCGGACACAGTGCATGTCGTCCACAACGGCATCGACAGCGAGCTGTGGCAGCGGGCCGAGGACCCAGAGGTGCTGCGCAAGCACGGGGTCGACCCGGACCGCCCGGCCGTCATCTTCGTCGGCCGGATCACGAGGCAGAAGGGCCTGCCGTACTTCCTGAGGGCGGCCCGGTCGCTCCCACCCGAGGTGCAGCTCATCCTGTGTGCGGGGCAGCCCGACACCGCTGAGATCAAGGCCGAGGTCGAAGGGCTCATCGGCGAGCTCCGGACCGAGCGCGACGGCGTCATCTGGATCGGGGAGATGCTGCCGAGGCAGGAGGTGATCGCTCTGCTGTCCGGCTCGACGGTCTTCGTCTGCCCGTCGGTCTACGAGCCGCTGGGTATCGTCAACCTCGAGGCCATGGCCTGCGAGGTCGCCGTCGTCGCGACAGCGACCGGTGGAATCCCTGAGGTGGTCGCGCACGGTGAGACCGGCTGGTTGGTGCCGATCGAGCAGGTCGAGGACGGCACGGGCACCCCGGTCGACCCGGACCGGTTCGTCAGTGACCTCGCCGAGACTCTCTGCGACGCGGTGTCCGACGTCGAGCGTGCCCGGGAGAGGGGACGCGCCGGACGGCAGCGAGCCGTCGAGGAGTTCAGCTGGACGACGGTGGCCGAGCGCACCAAGGAGGTCTACGACCTCGTCGTGCGCGACTGGGCCGCGAAGTAGGACGAGGCCGCGCACGCCGCCGTCTCCATCGCCTCGACGGCTGCGCCCTGGAGGGTGAGCAGCACGGCGCTCCGCGACGCCCGGAGGTGGACCGAGCTGGACCCCTCGGCGTGCGACAGTCCCGCATCGGTGATCTCGAGGATCGAGCCCGCTCGCACGAGGAGCCCGCGGACCCGATCCGGCAGGGCCGGAGGCAGGGACCAGCTCCGCTCGACCTGAGAGGGGCGCTCCCGCTGCCACGCATCGACCCAGCCCCCGTCACCGAGACGGTCGATCGCGGCATGCACCTCCGTGCGCAACCGCCGGTCCACGCCGGCCACGTCCAACCCACTCAGTCGGTGCACGGGCACCGGATCGGCGTCGAAGCTCTCCCAGCGGACGGCAAGGCCGGGTGACCGGCTTGCAGTCCGTTGCCCCGTGCCGGACCCAGCTGCGGTCGCCTCTTCGTTCCTGCCGAAGGTGACGAGTCGGGGGACCGCGAGGCCGCCGACGCCGGCGACGAAGACCGCCTCACCCGCCGACGTGGTTGCCCCGTATGCGTCCGGCCCGCACCGCGGGAGCAGTCCGGCAGCGCCGGGTCGGGGGAGTGCCGCATACACGGCCTGCTCGCCCAGATCCCGCCAGAGGTCGAGCTTCTCCTCCAGACCCAGCACCAGGTCGACGTCCGGGAGCGCACGGCGGAGCACAGCCGTCGGCTCGGCGCCCGCGGACCAGGCGAACGAGGTCCACAGGGCGACGCGCACACTCGCAGGAAGCTCCGGCACGCGCCCATCGTAGGTCGCGGCATCAGTCGGTGCTCTCGTCGAGGGATCCTCCCAGCCTCCTCTTGAAGTCGTCGAGAAGTCCGGTGTCCCCGCGAGTGGTTCGCTGATCACCGGTGTGCTGTCTACTAGGGTTGCCGTCATGACCGACGTCCTCGCTCTCGCCGGCGTGAGCGTCGTCCGCGGCTCCACTCGACTGCTGGACGATGTCACCTGGGAGGTCGAGGAGGGCGAGCGCTGGGTGGTGCTCGGGCCCAACGGCGCCGGCAAGACGACCCTGCTGCAACTGGCCGCCGGTCGCATCCATCCTTCGTCAGGCGTGGCCGGCGTCCTCGGTGAGGTCCTGGGCGCGGTCGACGTCTTCGAGCTGCGGCCGCGTATCGGGCTGTCCTCGGCGGCGCTGGCCGAGCGGATCCCCGGCGGGGAGATCGTGCACAACGTCGTCGTGACCGCGTCGTACGGCGTCGTCGGACGATGGCGGGAGGAGTACCACCACCTCGATCATGCGCGTGCTGCCGAGCTCCTCGAGATTCTCGGGGTCGAGCACCTTGCCGACCGGACCTTCGGCACGCTCTCTGAGGGCGAGCGCAAACGTGTCCAGATCGCCAGGGCGCTGATGACGGACCCGGAGCTGATGCTCCTCGACGAGCCCGCCGCGGGGCTGGACCTCGGAGGACGGGAGGAGCTCGTCGGACGTCTCGGCGAGCTCGCCGCCGACCTGGCCGCGCCTGCGATGGTGCTCGTGACCCACCACGTCGAGGAGATCCCGCCGAACTTCACCGATGCCCTGCTCCTGCGCGGCGGCAAGGTCGTCGCCGCCGGGCCGCTGGAGCTGACGCTCACCGACGAGAACCTCACGGAAACCTTCGGGCTGCCCTTGCACGTTGAGCGACGTGGAGACCGGTGGACGGCCTGGGCGACGTGAGTCGACGCGTAGGCTGGAGGGTGACACCCAGCGGATCGACGAGGCTGCATCAGGAAGGGGACGACGATGGAATGGTTCGCTGACAACTGGTGGATCGTATGGCTCGGACTCGCGCTCGTCCTGGCCGCCATCGAGGCAGCCACTGTCGACTTCGTCTTCATCATGCTCGCCGGCGGAGCACTCGCCGGTGCGGCAGCCGCAGGACTGGGGGCCCCGGTGCCGCTGCAGGTCGTCATCGCTGTCGCGAGTGCATTCGCGCTGCTCTTCCTGGTCCGACCCCTCGTCAAGCGTCGCTTCATGGACACCGAGACCGATCACGGGATCGGCGCCGCCGGCCTCATCGGCCGCGACGCGTGGGTCCTCGAGACCATCACCGAGACCGACGGGCGGGTCAAGCTGGCCGGTGAGGTCTGGTCGGCCCGCGTCGCCCAGGGAGCCGGCGTGCTGCAGCCCGGCACCCAGGTCAGGGTCGTCGAGATCCGTGGCGCCACCGTGCACGTCGCACCGGTCCCACAGCTCGAGTCCTGACCCGGCTCACCCTTCAGGCATCACCAACGAGAGGAACCCCTCAAGCTCATGGAAACCCTGATCGTTCTCGCGATCCTCGTCGTGTTCGCGATCGTCGTCATCATGCGGACGGTGCGCATCGTGCCGCAGCAGACGTCCCTCATCGTCGAACGCCTCGGGCGGTACTCGCGGACCCTCGAAGGTGGCATCCACTTCCTCATCCCGTTCGTCGACAAGGTCCGCGCGAACGTCGACCTGCGTGAGCAGGTCGTCTCGTTCCCGCCGCAGCCTGTGATCACGAGCGACAACCTCGTCGTCAACATCGACACCGTCATCTACTACACCGTCATCGACTCCCGGGCCGCGGTCTACGAGATCGCCAACTTCATCCAGGGCATCGAGCAGCTCACCGTCACGACACTGCGTAACGTGATCGGCTCCCTCGACCTCGAGCAGACCCTGACCAGTCGCGACCAGATCAACAGCCAGCTGCGCGGTGCCCTCGACGAGGCCACCGGCAAGTGGGGGATCCGGGTCAACCGCGTCGAGCTCAAGGCCATCGACCCGCCGCTGTCGGTGCAGGAGTCGATGGAGAAGCAGATGAAGGCCGAGCGGGACCGTCGTGCGGCCATCCTCAACGCCGAGGGTGTCAAGCAGTCCCAGATCCTCACGGCCGAGGGTGAGAAGCAGTCCCAGATCCTGCGGGCCGAGGGTTCGGCACAGGCCCGCGTCCTCGAGGCCGAGGGGCAGGCGCGGGCCATCAAGCAGGTCTTCGACGCCATCCACCGCGGCAAGCCCACGCAGAAGCTGCTCGCCTACCAGTACCTCCAGGTGCTCCCACAGATCGCCCGCGGCGACAGCAACAAGATGTGGATCATCCCGAGCGAGCTCACCGACGCCCTCCGCGGCATCGGCGGGATGCTCGGCAAGGGCGACGACTCCGGCCGGATCGACGACGAGGAGTTCGTCGAGGTGGGGGAGCCGGACGCGAGCTCCTTCGAGCCCTTCGCGCTGCAGGACGCGAAGGCAGCCCTCGAGGAGGCGCGCGGCCAGGCGGCGCGATCCACCAAGGAGGCCACCGAGCACTCCGCCCCGGTGAGCGCGACCCAGCCCCCGATGAAGCGGCCAGCCGACGCAGTGCCACCGCCCCCGCCCGCGCCCACGGCACCGATCGCCGAGTCGGCACCACCGGCCGCGCCCTCGGCTCCGGAGTCCTGGACCGGGGAGGAGCCCCGCGGCTGAGCCCCGCCGAGCGCACCCGCGCCGAACGCCGCAGTCACCCGTCACTAGCATGTGACGGGTGACTGCGTTCGAGGCCCTGGCGATCCTGATCGCCGGCTTCGGCGCCGGGGTGATCAACACGATCGTCGGGTCGGGGACCCTGCTCACCTTCCCAACACTCCTCTGGGCCGGGTATGCGCCGGTCGCCGCGAACGTCTCCAATACCATCGGGCTCGTGGCCGGGGGAGCGGCGGGCTCCTGGGGGTACCGCCACGAGCTCGGGGGAGCGGCCGACACCCTGAAGCGGTTGCTGCCCATGTCGGTCATCGGCGCCGCGACAGGAGCCGCCCTCGTCATCGTCCTGCCCCCGGGTGTCTTCGAGTCGGCGGTGCCGATCCTCATCGGCATCGGGGCACTGCTCGTGGTCACCGGGCCCCGCCTCCAGGCGATCATGGCCCGGCGTCGCCCCGACCCCATCAAGGCGTCGGCCATCGCCTCCGGGCCGGGGTGGCCACTCCTCATCGGGGTCCTGCTGGCCGGAATGTACGGCGGCTACTTCGGGGCGGCCCAGGGAGTCATCCTGATCGGCCTGATGTCGCTACTCACGACCAACGCGCTGCAGCGGATCAACGGCTACAAGAACATCCTGGCGACCGCGGCCAACATCGTCGGAGCGATCACGTTCCTCATCATCGCCCCGCACCAGATCGTCTGGCCGGTGGTCGGCCTCATCGCTGTCGGCTCGCTCCTCGGTGGCCTGGTCGGAGCGGCAGTCGGCCGACGCATACCGTCGACGCCGCTGCGGATCTTCATCCTCATCGTCTCCGTCGTCGCCATCGTCGCCTTCGTGGTGGACTGAGCTCGCACGTGACCGTCTCGATCGTCCTCGTGCTCGGGCTCGGGCTGGCGCTCGTCCTCGGGGCCGCCGTGCAGTCCACAGTCGGTTTCGGGCTCGCCGTGGTCGCGGCGCCCTTCGTCGTCCTTCTTGCCCCGGAGCTCATGCCGGGGAGCCTTCTCGTCTGCGGATTCTTCCTGCCGTTGTGGGAGGTGCTCCGCAACGACCGTGACCTCGACGTGCGGCTCCTGGCCAGCGCATACGGGATGCGGTTGCTGCTCACGCCGGTGGGCGTCGCACTCGTCGTGTGGGCCGGGGCCCGGGAGATCGCTCTCATCGTCGGCGTCATGATCCTGCTCGTGGTCGCCGTCTCGCTCACGCCCATGCGGGTGCGCGCAACGGTACCGAACGCGTTGGCCGCCGGGGCGATCACCGGAGTCGCCGGCACGGCAGCCTCGATCGGTGGGCCGTTCTTCGCCATGGTGCTGCAGCACGAGTCGCCTGCCCGCATCCGGTCGACCCTTGCTGCGTTCTTCGTGCTGGGCTCGTTCACCTCGCTGAGCGCTCTCGCGATCGCGGGCGAGCTCGACGTGGACCAGGTCGGTGCCGGCCTCATCTGGGTGCCGTTCCTCGCCCTGGGGGCCGGGTTGAGCGGGCCGGTGCGGCGGGCGATCCCGGCCGACCGCATGCGGCACGCGGTCCTCGCCTTCTGCACCGTGGCGAGCGTCGTCGTCATCGGCCGGGCGCTCCTCGGCTAGCCTGCGAGACGCACGAGAGGACACCATGGCGATCACGATCACCGACCCAGAGGACGAGCGGCTCCATGACTACGTCCGGCTGACGGACGTGGCGCTGCGCCGTCGGCTCGAGCCGGAGCACGGGCTGTTCATCGCCGAGTCCGAGAAGGTCATCCGCAGAGCCCTGGCCGCCGGGTACACACCGCGGTCCTACCTGATGGCGCCGAGGTGGCTCACCGACCTGGCTGATCTCGTCGAGGACGCCGAGGTGCAAGGGATACCGGTGTTCACCGGCGAGCATGAGGTCATCGAGTCCCTCACCGGCTTCCACCTGCACCGGGGGGCGCTTGCCTCCATGGAGCGGCTGCCGCTGCGCCCTGTCGCCGACGTGGTGAGCGCGGCGCGCAGGATCATGGTCCTCGAGGACATCGTCGACCACACGAACGTGGGGGCCATCTTCCGGTCTGCCGCGGCGCTCGGCGTCGATGCCGTCCTCATCACGCCCCGCTGCGCCGATCCGTTGTACCGGCGGGCGATCCGCGTCTCGATGGGCACCGTGTTCCAGGTCCCGTGGACCCGGATCGACCCGTGGCCCGGATCGGTGGAGATGCTGCGCGAGCTGGGCTTCGAGGTCGCCGCTCTGGCACTCTCGGAGGACTCCATGGCCCTGGATGAGTATGCGGTGGTCGCCCCGGACAGGGTCGCTCTCGTGCTCGGCACGGAGGGCGACGGACTGAGCAGGCGGACCCTGCATACGGTCGACCGGGTGGTCCGGATCCCGATGGCCGGGGGAGTGGACTCGCTCAACGTCGCCGCCGCTGCGGCCGTCGCTGCCTGGACGCTCCGGGTCGAGCGGTCGGGGTCGCAACGGACCGTTCGGGCCTAGCGGACCAGCCGGTCGAGCAGCTCGTCGAGGGTGCGCTGGGGGTCGTCGGTGAGCCCGCCGTGGACAGGACCGGGCTGGACGACGGTGCTGCGCGGAGCGGTGATCCAGCCGAACCGCTGACCGGGGGAGTCGAGCGTGGGGCGGCCGTCGCCGGTCAGCCCCGCGCACACCTCCTCGATGCGGGTGAGGGAGGCGCAGACGGCGTCGATGTCGATGTCAGGGCTGAGAGCTCTGAGCCGCTCGACGTCGACCGCCTGGGCGCTGCGCAGGAAGTCGGCCTGCTGGCTGTAGAGCACGACGCCGACGTTGACGAACTCCTCACGCTCGATCCTCGGCACGGCCCGCAGGACGACGTACTGATAGGGGTAGAGCGTCATGGCAGTGCCTTCGTCCACTCGGCGGCCGCGTCGCGGCGGGCGATGAGGTGCTCGACGTAGATCCGGCGGATGTGCTGGGGGTCGTCGGTGAGAACCATCGGCTCCAACCACTCCTCCGGCACGAGATCCACCACGGCGGTCAGGACCTCGTCGCTGAGGTGCGCCACGAGCGCGTCGTTGACCTCGGCGACCGGGCCAGCCACGTCGATGAGGACGTGCTTGGCGAGGTCGGGCTGCCTCGTGGCGAACGCTGCCGGGTTCGGCGCCTTGCTCGGCCAAGAGTGGTGGAACCACAGCGACGCGCCGTGGTCGATGGCATGCACCCGTCCGTGCCAGACGATGAGGTTGGGGTTGGCCCACGTCCGGTCGATGTTCAGGCTGTATGCGTCGAGCCAGAGGATCTTCGCCGCCAGGTCGGCAGGTGGCGGGCACGAGCCGTCGTAGCCGAAGGACCCGGGCAGGAAGTCGCTGGCCAGGTTCGTCCCCACGCTGGCCTTGAGCAGGTCCTGGACCTCCTCGTCGCGCTCGTACTTGGTGAGCGCGTCCACGAGCGTGATGACCGCGAGCTCGGGGGTCGGGATGCCGATGACCCGGGCGATCTCGGAGGTGATGACTTCGGCGACAAGGACCTTCAGGCCCTGTCCCGCACCGCGGAACTTGACCACGTACGTGCCGTCGTCGTCGGCTTCCATGACCGCCGGGAGCGATCCGCCCTCACGCAGCGGCGTGACGTAGCGCAACGCCTGGATGCGCGGCAGCAGGGGGATCATGCCCGCAAGCCTACGGCGACCTCACGGGGTGACTGTGACCTCGACGCGGCGGTTGCGCGCCTGTGCGGCCTCGATCTCCCGGGGCGTGCCCTGCTCGGCGGCCAGCGGCCGCTCCTGGCCGTAGCCGTTGACCGAGAATGTCCAGCCCGAGCCGAGCTCGGCGAGCGCCAGGGAACCGGCCGCTGTCAGGGCGGCCAGTCGGATGATCAGGCGGCGCACTGGAATCCCCTCCGTCAGTCGTCTGCTGGGGTGCGCCCCGGATAGCGCACAAACCTCATCACGCTGGCACATGCGCACGGTGAGCAGGAAGTCCCAGGTCAGCGGGTTGCACAGGGCGGCCAGCAGCGATCTCGGAGGCGATGGCTACGGCAACGAGGACCCCCAGGCCCTGCCCGGCACCACGGAACTGCACTACATAGGTGCCGTCGTCGTCGGCCTCCCTGACGCAGGAAGTGATCCGCCTGCAGGCAGCGGCGTACGTGGCCCAACGCCTGGACACGCGGCAGCGGGGTGAGACTTCCCGTAGGCCTACGGCGGCCGAGGGGGAGTGCGGGTGGGCCGTCCCGGGAGGCTAGAATGGGGATTCGGTGCAGGAGCACAGACCGTGCTAATGTTGCCGACCGCAGCACCCGTAAAGGGCCGGCTGCGACACCTATGTCCGGGTGGCGGAATGGCAGACGCGCTAGCTTGAGGTGCTAGTGTCCTTTATCGGACGTGGGGGTTCAAGTCCCCCCTCGGACACCAC
>ENA-UOUL01005723-UOUL01005723.1-bioreactor-metagenome-genome-assembly--contig:-NODE-5723-length-10574-cov-3.366676_pt1 | contig 10574 bp, 4 predicted proteins | sample MGYA00249838_ERZ747220 | MGnify/ENA primary metagenome ERZ747220 (study PRJEB28778, sample SAMN05720191) | bioreactor metagenome | isolation source: Anaerobic biogas reactor | place: USA:Washington...
AACATGGTCCTTCCTCTTCGAGGTGGGCATCCAGATGGGCGTCGCCTGGTCCTGCTGGGTTCAGGTGCCCGGCACTTTGAAAGTGCCGGGCACCTCTGCTGGAGGGCGCCTTCCGACGCGGCCACCACCTGCCACTCGATCAGAGTCCCGCGCGGAGCTCGCGCGCCCGCGCAGCATCGAGGACCGCGCCCAGTTCGTCGAACACCGCGACCGCGCGGTCGCAGGCGGTCCGGGCCTCCGCGCGTGAAGTCTCGCCGTCCTGCGCTCCCAGGAATCGGGCAAGCGCAACCTGCGTCAGCGCGGACTCATATGGGTTGTCTTGCTCATCGAGGATCGAAAGGCTGGAGCGGAACGCCCCTTCTGCCTGAGCGGCGGCCTCCGGCATGCCACCAACCTGGCCCAGGACGCCGTATGCCTGCCCCAGGACGCAGTATGCCTGGCCCAGCTCCAGGCGGCGCTCCAGTCGAGTCGCCCAGTCCACCGCCTGCTGCGCCAGCGAAAGTGCTTCCTCCGGAGGTCCCACCTGCACGCGCAGCTCAGCCTGGTACCGCAGGATCTCGGGCAGGTAGACGTTCGTGCCGATCTCCCGGAAGATGGCCAGGCTCTGCGCCAGACACTCGTCTGCCGGGCCAAAGTCGCCCTGCTTGAGATAGGACGCACCGAGGTCCATCAGCGCCATGCCGGTGACCTCCGGGAAGCTGAACGCCTCACCGATCTGCTGCGCGCGCTCGTAAGACGCGATGGCGCGGCCGAGGTCACCCTGCCGGCGGTAGATCTCCCCCAGGTTGATGGCTGCCGCAGCCTGCCGCCACGCCTCGCCCGTGCGGTCGGCCAACCCCGCGCTTCGGTCGAAATGCAGCAGTGCCTCGGACCACCGGCTCAGGTCCTGGTAGACGCAGCCAAGGTTGCTGGTGGCCCGTTCGAGTCCCGCGCTGTCGCCGGCAGCCTCGTAAAGGACCATGCTGCGCTCGTGCGCCTGGATGGCCAGCCCGCTCTCGCCCATGTTGCGGTAGATCACGCCCTGCAGGTTATGCGCCTGTGCCAGGTCTTGCGGGCTATTGACCTCCCTGAGAATGGCGATTCCCTCTTCGCACGCCGCCAGCGCCTGGGCCAGCTCACCGCGGCGAAAACGCAGCAGTCCATTCCACACGTGGAGGCGGCCCGCCTCAGGACACACGCGCCCCTCCACGACGGCCAGCCCTTTCTCCAGCGCATCCTCCGCGACCGCAAGGTCGCCCTGGTCGTGCAGCGCGATCGCAAGCTTGCGATGGAGACCGGCCTGCCGGCTGGCCCCGAAGAGCGCCGAGGCCTGCACCAGTTGCAGCGCCTCCCCGTAGCCCCGTACGGCATCATCCGTGAGGCCGACCGCGGCCTGCACGCCGGCCTGGCCTTCGATGGCCTCCACCTTCCAGAGGAGGAGTTGGTCGGGACGGGCACCGCGCGGAGATTCCGCATCATCGACCCACGCGGGCGGTTCGGACGCGCAAAACGCCAGCCGGTCCAGGACCCGGCCATACCAGCGCAATGCCAGGGAGTTGGCCCATGTCTCCGCCGCGCGGCGTGCCACGGCCAAGCCGTAGCGCAGCGCGGCAAGGTGATCGTCGCTGCTGTCGAAGTGGTGCGCCAACAGGTCCAGGACTTCGGGTTCGCGCCCCGCGTAGATGCGCTCCAGCGCGCGGCCCACGCAGAGATGCGCGCGCCGTTGCCCGTCCGCAGCAATTGTGTCGTAGGCCACTTCACGTAGCAGCGCGTGGGTGAAGCGGTAGCTTGACTCGCCCCAGCGATGGTAGAGAAATTCGCGGGCCTCCAGCGGGATCAGACCCTCGTCCAGCACGGCGCGATCGCCGGTCTCGGCCATGGCCGCAGCCAGTACCTCGGCCCTCACCTCATCGCCTGCGACCGCGGCCATGGCCAGCACGCGCCGCGCGGCCTGGGGCAGCGCTTCCATGCGCGTCAGGATGAGGCGTTGGACCGTGCCGGGCAGGAGGGCCGGCGCTGCGACTCTGCTCGCCTCCACCGCGTCGGCAGATTCCTGGACCGCCAGCGCCAGTTCGCGGAGGAAGAACGGGTTCCCGCCCGCCCGTTCCAGGATCGCCCGCGCCAGTGCGGGGGAAATGGCCTCAGGCGCGAACAGTGCAGCCACCAGGCTGGCGCTCTCGTCTTCACCCAGGCTGGCCAGCCGCAAGGAGCGGTGGTTCTGCCGGTTCCACCAGGGCGGCTGCCAGGAGGTCTCGGAGCGGAACAGCGCGACGAGCAGCACGGGCAGTCGCTCGAGGCCGCCGGCCAACTGGGCGAGCACCTCGAGGCTGGCATCATCCGCCCAATGCAGGTCGTCCAGCATGACAACCAGCGGCTGGCGGGCAGCATGCGCCAGGAGCCGGCCGAGCAACTCCACGATCCGCCGCTGGCGGGCCCTCGGCTCGACCTGGGATCGTGGGAATTCGCCCGGCACGGGCGCTGCGAGGATCTCGGCCAGCGTGGCCACGTCCTCCGCACGCGCAGGCCAGGCCCCAGCTTCGCCCAACGCTCGACCAAGGGCTGCGGCCAGGTGGCTATGCGCCTCCGGCCCCCCGAGAGACGGCGCGAGGCCCAACAGGCCGCGCAACAGGCTGGCGACCAGCTCGTACGGACCGGGGCGATAGGAGGATGGGCAGGCTGCGGCTAGCCAGCGGGCCTCGCCCGCGCCGGTCGCCTGGCTGAATTCGTACAGCAGCCGCGACTTGCCCGACCCAGCCTCGCCCACAACGCTGACGATCTGGCCCCTGCCCCCGCGGCTTACATCCCAGGCCTCTCGCAGCACGGCCAGTTCGCGCTCACGCCCGATGAGCGGCGCACGGCGTGGGGGTGCGTGCCACCGAGATAGCTCGTCGGCGGCCGGACCCATCACCTGGTAGGCTGCGAACGCGGGATCGGCCTGGGCCCGCAGATCCGCCCGGGGCGCCAGCTCGAACAGCGCGCCGGCCAGGCGCCGCACGGGCTCTCCGGCCAGGACCACGCCGTCGCCCGCCTGCCGGGCCAGCCACACAGCCTGGTTCACCGCCTCGCCCAGCACCGTCACGGGCTGCGACTGCGCATCGCCCGGCTGGGACCCCGCGCGGTCCTCCGCCGCAAGCACGTCGCCGCTGCTCAATCCCACGGCCACGCCCAGGCCTTCGCCCGACCTTCTTCGCGCCGTCGCGCCTTCGCGTGCGCCGCCGCGTACGCCCTTTGCCGCTCCAACCATCTCCAACGCGGCGCGCACGGCCCGTTCAGCGTCGTTCTCGCGCGCCGCAGACAGGCCGAAGACGCCGGTGAGCAGATCGCCGCCCAAGGCCAGCGGCCAGCCGCCGTAGCGCACGATCAGCCCGGCCAGCGCCTCAACCTGCTCAGCCAACTCGGCCAGGGGGGGTGGCCCAAGGCGCCCGGCACCTGACGCGCTTCCCAGGTGCCCGGCACTCCCTAGGTGCCCGCCACTTTGAAAGTGGTGGGCACCTGGACCAGCACCACCTTCTCCACCCCCACCTTCATCCGCGCGACCCGGCTCCCCCCACAGCGCCTGAATCCGGGGCAGCCGGGCAACCAGCACAGTTGCCGGCCGGCGCTCGGCCCGGGGCGGAGCCAACAGCGGGGCGTTGGGATCGCCGTAGAGCGCAAAGGATGCCCACAGCAGGTCGGTGGGATCGGCCGCGCGCTGGTCGCGGCGCGCCTGGCGCAGCGCTTCCCCGGCTGGGACCCCACGCAGCGCGGCCCGGTAGAAGGAAAGAACGAAATCGGCCGCGCTGGGATCGGCCACCGGCCAGAGCGAGCCGGCTACGCCTTGCGCACCGCCCCGGATGAACGCTGCGGCCAGGCTGGCGCGGGTCGGACCCAAATAGGCCAGGCCATCCCCAGCCGCCGCAGTCTCGCACCCATTGAGAAACACGAACGGCCGCCCACCCAGGTTCTTCTCGATCTCGGCGCCTGTGAGAACCTCGCCCGCAGCAAGGATCAGCCCACCGGATTCGGGCGCGGTAGGGTCAAAGAACGCGTGGCCCGAGTAGTGAACCAGGTCGTAGGCCCCGCTCGCCAGCTCACCCAGCACCGCGGCACGGGTTGCACGGCGGCGCATCAGGATGCGCGGCGGCGCCGTGCCGGGCGTGGCCTGGAGCAAGCGCACCAGCTCCTCGACCTCCCGGTCCGCGTGGGGCAGGTCGCCGGTCGGGTTGCCGACGATCAGCGCGGTGAACTGCCGCCCGGCCACCTGCCGCTGCGGGGGCAGTGGATTTTGTCGCGGCGATTGTGGCAGCAGGAACCGCCGGGCCACGGCCACCTTAAGGGCCAGGAAATCCTCGCCGTCGTGCGCCAACTCCCACGGCAGCTCCGAGTCACCCGCGTCGATAAGCAGCGAGGAACCTGGCGCAAGCTCAGCCAGCGCTTGCATGATAGCCTGGGGCAGCCGGTTGTAGATCAGGCGGGCAATGTGCAGAAGGGGATCGGTCGCGTTCGTCTCGCCGGGCGGCGCAGAGCCCTCGCTGCGCAGGATGCGCTGGCCGAGCAGCCGCGCCGCGCGGTCAAGCTCGGCCCGTTGCAGGCGATCCGCCTCCGGGGAGCACGGATGCTGTGCCAGCAGGAGCGCCGGACCGGCCCGCGGGCCGGCGGGCTGCCACATGAAGAGGCGCGAACCGCTCTTCCCTAAGAGCGATAGTACCGCAGGTTCTGGCACGAAGAACCCCTTTCGCTCGTCAGGACGATTGGAGCACCAGTTGGAGCTCCAATGCCCTGCCCGCGTGCTCGACGCGGATCAGGTACTCGCCCACGTCCAGGTCACGGAACAGGACCACCCCGTCGTCGCCGGTGGACGCGCCTTCCAGCAGGCCGCCACCGGCGTCCCGCAAGGTGACGCGTTCCTGTGCGATCGGCTCGGGGGGAGCGATCTGGTTCACGGCCAGCGCCACGCTGACTCTGTCCCCGAACACCGGACCGAGACTGAGCTTGAGCGCCACGTTGAGGTCATGTTGCGGCAGTTCCAGTACCTCACGGAAGTCGCGCGTTTCCTCGGCGGGGGCGAGCGACCTCTTATCCCGGTAGACCGGGACGGACGCCAGCTGCACGGTCAGGGACGCGTCCAGCGCGCCGAAAGAGGCGCCCGCGCGGCCGATCAGCACCGGGATCGCAGCCGCCAGGCGCACCATGCCCTCCAGTGCCCCCTGCCACAGGTTTGATGGGAGACTCTGCAGGGGGACCCCTTTTCGTAAGGAGACCTCCTCAGGACGCGCAGCCGCTGGAGTCCCGGCATGCTCTGCCACTGCCGGCCGTCCCCAAGTCGAAGACTCGAATTCCCGGAGGAAAGAGAGGTCCGGCCCCGGATAGCGGGGTGGTTCCGCGCCGCTGTCCCCGTGGGCCAGAGAAAGCAAGCCGGCCAACGACGTGTGCGCGGCAGCGCAGTGGGGGCAAGCCTCCAGGTGGCGCCGGACGCGGTCGCACTCAGGCCCGCTGCATTCGCCCAGGCTCTCGGCGGCCAGAAAGCCGGGTAGGACCTCCTGGCACGCTTCGCAGGTCAAGACGTCTTCGTCCGCTGTCCCTGCCGCCAGCAGTCGCACCAAGCGTCCGGCCTGCTCTCTGCATGCCGGGCACCCGCTGAGGTGATCGAGCGCGCCGGCAATCCCGGAGCGGCGCTCCTCCGGAGCATTCAAGAACCCCTCGAATGCCTCGATCGCCTCATGGCAATCGGTCTTCGCCATGTCATTCTCCCTCGAACAGCATCATCCGAACACTAAGAGCGCCCAGGGCCCAAGACATTACAGCCCTCAGCTTCGAGAACGGGAGGGCCCACCTGACAGGTCTGCGTTCAGCTGTGCGTCGGCCCGGAGCCGGTCGACACCCCTGTGCCGCAGGACGCGCACGTGCCCGGATGTGATGCCAAGACGCTGGCCGATGTCTTCGTCGCTCGATCCACCGAAGAATTTCCACAGGATGACGGACCGCTGCCGGGGATCCGGCAGGCGCTCGATCGCTCGCAGCAGCGCCGCGGTGCTCTCCTCTGACAGCAGATGCTCCGCCAATGGAGCGACCCGGCTGTCGGCAAGCTCGCCGTCGGGATCGTCAAGCGCGACCGCGCTGCCCTTCCGGGCGCGCTGCTCCTGTTGAAACGCATGGCGCAGCTTGTTCAGTGCAAACGCCAGGAACGTCCCGGGCTCCCGGCAGTGCTCGATCTGCGCGCAGACCAGCACCAGGGCACGCTGGGCAGCATCCTCCGCCAGCTCAGGCCAGCGGTTGTAGGCCGCACGATAGAGGAAGCGGTGCAGGTCGCCAAATGCGGCCTCACGCTTCTGGAGATCTGCATGCTGGCAGCATGCTTGGTACAGGAGCGCCGAGTAGTGGTGCCTGGCGAGGCGGTCGAACGTGGCGGCAGAGGCGCCGGGCCCGGAAGCGTGCCAGACGCGATCCACCAGCTCGTCTTCGCTGGCGCACGTCCAGGCGCCCCTGGCCGCAAGAGTGCTGACCACCGCCCGGCAGGTCGCGCGGGCATGATCCGTGGGGAAGGGTTCCCCGGTTGGCATCTCATCCATGGCGGCTGCATCCATACGGGTTCCGGAGGCGTCCGGCACGCGGACGCCGGCGAATGCCAATTCAACTTGGGGCGATCGCATCATAGCGCACGCCGCACTTCTTGCCAAGTCGGTGGAGTTCGAGAGGAAAGGTTGTAACGTCGACCGGCCAAGTTGCTCTTTAGTTCACAGAAAGCACAAGGCCAACCACCAACCGTCCAGCCCTCAGGAGGATCCCATGGATGCTTTCGATCAGGCGGATGCAATCGTACAGGTCATGAGCGGTCTGCTCGGCGTGGCAGTCATGGCATACTTCGCCTACAGGATGTTCTTCAGCCGCAAGAAGGCCTCCTCCGACCGGCGCAAGCCCGGCGAGGCCGCGGCGGAGGTCCAGGGACCCGTTGCGGGTGAAGCCGTGCCGGCGAGCCTCGATGCCGGGACGCCCCAGGCGCAGTCTCTCCCTCAGCCGCAGGGGAAGACGGTTTCCGGCTTCGCGAAGTGGTGGCTCATCTTCTGGCTGGTGGCGAACATCGGAGGGGCCCTCGCTCCCGCGGGCGCTCTCGCGAACTCCCCCGCGCCCGGTCTCGCTGCGGTGGTGATGCTGCTCTGCGCGGCATCCGCGGTGGGCTATTTTTGGCTGCTGAGGAGGAAGCACACCGGCCTGTACGCGATACTGGCCGCAAACACGCTGGGGGCTTTCCTCAATGGAGTCGCGGTCCCAGGCTATTCGATCATGGTCACGACCGGCCTGATTCCCGCCATCATCACCTACTTCGTCACGCGCAAACAGGTGGCATATCCCTTCGGGAGAAGCGGCCGGGAGAACGCCGTGGCGCCGGTCCCTGCGGACGAGCCCGCGGGGCTCGCTGCGGCGACACCCTTCGATACACACACGTCGGGAGAACCCGCTCGAAAAAGCCGGCGGCCGCTGGCATACACGCTGATCGGCGCAGTGCTGCTCATCGCTGTCGTGGCGGCGATCATGGGCATCGCCGCCCGCCGGACAGCGCCCCCGGCGGCCGTGATCCCCACCCCCACTGCCGCACCCATGCGCCTGGCTGCTGCGGTCGCCCCCACCAAGGCCGCGCTCATAGACCTGGCCGCCGAAGTCCCCACCGCAGTCAACACGCCCGTGCCAACGGCTGCTGCGGCAACGGCGCTCTGCAACGTACAGGACGGCCACTGGACAGGGACGTTTGGCTTCGACAGCTCTGGCTGCGTGCTCATCGATCCGCTGCTCACCCTGGCGAGCAGCCGGGGCGACCAGGCTCAAATCTTTTATGTCTACTTGAACGAAGCGATACGCGTCGAAGGCGGCCGGTTCTCGTATGCGAAAGACCGCGATGGCGGGCGGGTGACCATCGAGGGTGCGTTCACCTCCCCGACCGAAGCCTCAGGGACCTGGGCCCTGACCACGGGAACGCGGCTGGCCGGCGGCACTTCGACCGTGACAAAGGACTCCAGCGGCACGTGGATCGCCTCGCTCGGCGCGTCGGAGGGCACCACCGAGGCGGTAGGTCGTGCACCGGCGGCAACCCCCACCAGGACGCGGCCAGCATCGCCCACGCCGCGGCCCACCTCGAGGCCCTCGCCAACCCTGGCCCCGACCATCGAGGCGGCGAGCCCGGTGACACTGGCAGACGCACTGGATCAGCAGTTGGCCGACATCCAGATTCTGGGCATGGGCGGCGCGTCGGGCGCCAGCATCCAGGTCATCGCCCGCGCGACCGGCAGCCAGTCCGTGTCGATCGGGATCGCGCCCGGCACGGTCCTGCGCAGCTCCGTCCCCGGCGAACAGGACATGGTGGTGCGGCAGCTCCTCGGCTTGCGCCAGGGCGATCAGCGATACGTTCCTGCTGACGTAATCTTCCTCCACGCGGCGGCGGCAGAGCCGGTGACCTACATCGTGGATGCCTACTGCCTGAACTTCCACAAGGGTAATCCCTCCGCAACCACTTCGTTCTCCGTCGACGCGGACACCCCGGCATCTCCGGACGTCGCCGCGGTCCTGGCGGCAGCCGGCCGCGTGCCCGGTGCGGCACAAGACATCGCCGCCATCCAGGCTGCGGTCTGGACGGTGACCGACCGTCCCTCCCTGCAAGAGCTGGCCGGCCGAGGGTACTCCCCGAACCGCGATATGGTGGCCGCGCTGCTACAGTCCGCGGGGCTGGACGGGGCGTGCGCGCAGTTGTTCGGGCAAGCCTGCACGGTGGCGGACTGCTCGCTGGCCAACCCAACCGGCATGGGTGGAACGCGAGCCGGGCCCTGCGTCAGCAGGCAGCCCGGGATCACGCTGGCTGCACCGGCTGCAATGACCGCGCCAACTGCCACGGTCACCTCCCAGAAGGAAGCCACCACCACGGTCCTCGATGCGCAGGTCAGGAAGCTCTTCGCCCCTGGCCCTGGCACGGCCGGCATCGCGATCACCGGGGATAGCATCTGGGTGGCCGATGGCGAACAGGGGCGGATTCACCGCCTGGATCGCAGCGGCGCACCCGTAGGCTCGTTCCAGCTCAAGACGCAGGGCGAGTACCGCGGACTGGCGTGGGACGGCGAGGCGCTGCGGCTGCTGGTGTACGATTACCGGGCCGGCAGCCAGGTGCTGCGCCTGGATGCGCAGGGAAAGACCCTCTCCAGCTTCACCGTGCCAGCGGATCTCCACGCACTCGCCTGGGACGGGGAAGGCGGCTCCTTGTGGACCATCGCCTCCGGGTCAGAGGGCTTCCTGCTGGAGTTCGACGCGAGCGGTAAGCTGCGGCAGACGCTGAGTGTGCCGGTGTTTGGCACCATCGAAGGCCTCGCCCTGGCGGGGGACGGTCTCTGGGTGCTGAGCGGGTTCGGGAAGTGGTATCGATTCAGCTTCGCAGGCGAATATCTGGCGTCAGCCGAGCTTTCGATGGAGGTATTTGCCAAGGATCCGGCGCTGGCCTGGGATGAGGAAGGTTCCCTCTGGGTCAGCGTGGCGGAGACGCGCGAGATTTACCAGTTCTCCCTGCGCGAGGCTGCGGTCGATGCAGAGCTGCCCTCGGAGCTCCGCTCGAGTTCGGAGGCCCGCACCACGGGCGAGCTCCCGCTGCCGGTGCCGGCCTTACGGGCCTTGCCCGAAAACACCAACGCGGTCGTCCGCGTGGCCAACGGGCTCTCTGCGCCGCTCATCGTCTCGCTGGACCGCGCCAACAGCAGCGATGTGCACGAGTCTGCAGTGGTCCAGCCGGGCGACGCCTGGTCGGTCGCGATCGCCAAGGGCGGCGCGTTCACCCTCTTCGCCAACGCCAACGCAGTAGAGCCAGTCGCCTACTTCGACAAGATCCTGCTTCTGGCCGGCTATGAGTACACGTGGGTCCTCGGAGACGCCGTGGCCGTCGCCCCGCCGCCCACTGCAGCGCCCACTGCCCGCTCCGCCTCTCCCACGGCCATCCCTCCCACCGCGGCGCCTGTGGCCCGCAGTGCGACCCCGACCCGTGCGCCGGCCAAAACTGCACCCGCAGCCGCACCTGCAGCTGCCTGCCCGGATGGGCGGGCGCGCATCACCTACCCGGCCAATGGCGCGGCCATCTCTGGCGTAACGAATTTCCTCGGCACGGCCAACGTGCCGGACCAGGCCTATTACAAGTTCGAGTACAAGCCGGCCAGCTCGCCCACCTGGCAGTACCTGACCCAGGTCGAAGGCAAGACCGTGATCGAGGACAAGCTGATGGATTTCTTCACCACGACGATCGCGCCGGGCGTGTACGATTTCCGCTTGATCGTGGTGGACCGGTCGGGTAACTATCCCTCGCCGTGCGAGATACGGCTGACGGTTCGGCGCTGAGCCGGCAGGCCTGCAACCGCGTCCACCACACGACCACGCAGAAAGACCTGCTATTGGCAGAAAGGAGCTCTCTCATGTGCCAGAATGATCGTGTCATCCACAGCAGCAATCGTCCGGACCAGGAAACCGCCGCACTTCGCCCGGCCGTCGGACACGTGAGGTGCGCCGGATTCGTCCGCGTGTGCCTTCTGCTGGCGCTGCTCGCCGCCCTCCTCCCGGCCTCGCTGGCCGCAGCCCAGGCCCCTGCGGGCAGCCCT
>ENA-UOUL01005725-UOUL01005725.1-bioreactor-metagenome-genome-assembly--contig:-NODE-5725-length-10570-cov-3.771181_pt1 | contig 10570 bp, 10 predicted proteins | sample MGYA00249838_ERZ747220 | MGnify/ENA primary metagenome ERZ747220 (study PRJEB28778, sample SAMN05720191) | bioreactor metagenome | isolation source: Anaerobic biogas reactor | place: USA:Washington...
CGAGGCCTCCCGCGCGCCGCGCGCGGCCGCGGCTACACGACGCAGGTGACGGCCACCGTGCGCGGCCCGTCGGGCGAGGCGAGCGTGGCCGGCACGGTGCTCTTTAGGTGGTCCACATAGTCCTTGACCGAATTGGGCTTGTAGACCACCTTGCCGATGTCGTCGCCCACGCGCATTGTCGGCGTGAGCACCTTATCCAGCACGATCGCCTCGACGCGCTCCTCCAGATCGTCTGGCAGCTTGTAGCCGTCGCCCGAGAACACCTTGATGCCGTTGAACTCGGCCGAGTTGTGCGACGCCGAGATCATCACGCCGGCATCAGCCTTGTACTTGCCCACCAGGAAAGCCACGGCGGGGGTGGGCACGGTGCCCAGCAGCAGCACATCCACGCTATCCGCAGGCTGGGCATAGTAATCGGGCAAAGTGCGGCTGAGCGATGAATAGCCCAGGTTGTCACGCTTGATTACGGTGTGGTTGATCGTGTACAGCACCAACAGGACAACCACACTGGCCGCCAGCAGCTCGATCACCCACGCGTAGCGCCGTATGTTCATTTAAAACAACTCATAGACGAACACACTGGGGTAATCCGGCCCGTAGACCCCAAATAACACCACTACCACAATCGCAACAATGATCACTGACCACTGCGCCGCCCGTCCGCCGGCAGCAATGCGCTCGCGCAGCGCAAAACCGCGCTCCTGCAGCACGCTTACCACCCCCAGCAGGCCCAGCGCCGCCAGCAGTACCAGCGTCTCGTTGTTCGAGCCGGCCAGCGTCCACAGTGACCCGTCGGTGAGTATCCACGGGTTCCACGCCGCCTTGGTGCGCAGGAGCAGCTCCCAGGTGTGGCTCAAGTTGTCGGCGCGCGTGATATAGCGCCCCATGCAAGCCAGGGCAAAGACCGCCGTGATGCGCAGAGCCTTGGTGCTCCAGCGCTCATCGCGCAGGCCCAGGGCGTTACCCACTTTGGTCGCATATGGCCCCAGCACCAAACCCAGGATGATCAGTATCGCGTAATACAGGCCATATACCAGCCACTTCCACTCGGCGCCGTGCCAGATGCCGATCACGGCGAACACCACCAGTTCGGCCGTCATGGCCGGCAGCAGCACCCCCAGGCGTTTGAGCCCGGCACGCCGCAGCCAGCGTCCGGCGCGCGCCAGCGGCGGCCACAGCGCCAGCGGATAGTAGACATAATCACGCATCCAGGCACCCAGCGTGATGTGCCAGCGGCGCCAGTATTCGGGCACCGACTGCGCAAGATAGGGGCGCCGGAAGTTGGTCGCCAGTTGGATGCCAAACATCTCGGCCACGCCGGTGACGATATCGATGCCGCCCGAAAAGTCGCAATAGACCTGCAGAGCCGTCAGCACCATCGCCAGCGGCACATACAGCCCCTGATAAGTATCACCGTTGGAGAGGATATTTGCGACGATCAACGCGCCGCGGTCGGCGATCACCAGCTTTTTAAAGAACCCCCACAGCATCAGGCCCAGCCCGTCCTTGATGCGCTCGAAATCAAAGCGGTTGGCGGCCAGCAGCTGCGGAGCAAGTGCGTCATAACGCCCGATCGGCCCCTGCACCATCTGAGGAAAGAACCCCACAAACAGGGCATAACGCGCCAGGTTGGGCTGCGACTCGATCTTGCCCCGGTAGACGTCGATCACATAGCTGAGCGATTGAAAGGTGTAAAACGAGATCCCCAGCGGGATCAGCAGCTCGGGGACCGGAACGCGCCAGTCGCGGCCGATCGCATCAAGCAGCACATTCAGGTTGGACGCGGCAAAACCGCCGTACTTGACCGTCGCCAGCACCGCCACATTGAGCAGGATCGCCCCGGCAGAGATGCGCGCCTTGCGCTTGCGGCTGGCGGCCTGCAGCACCTTGCGCTCTCCGTCGTCAGCCAGTTGGGCATCCAGGCGGACCTGTTCGCGCCCCATCAGGCGCCCGGCCAGCCAGGTGCTAAAGGTGGTGGCAGCCAGATAGGGGGCATACTGGCTGGCGGCCAGCAGGTAAAAGCCCCAGCTGGCAATCAGCAGCACCACCCAGCGTGCCTTGCCGGGGGTGATGTAATACACCGCCAGCAGGACGGCTACCAGCACATAGAACCACAGCGAGGTCAGTGACAAGGCGTTTACCTCAGGCGCGTTCGAGGCGCTCGATCAGGGCCTGCATGGCCGCCACCGAGTTAAAATTGGCTGGCACCAGATCGTCGATGCCCACCTCAACCCCAAAGGTCTCGCGGATATCGCTCACCAGCGTGACGATATCGAACGAATCCAGCAGGCCGTCATCGATCAGGGCTTGCTCGGACTCAAAATCGACCTCGGGGCGCAGGTCTTGCAGGATATCTAACAGTTTGTCCATCTCCTACCTCTAATCCAGGATATACTGGTGTGCATAGCGTGCTACGGGCTGCAGCCCGCAACTGCCAAAGAGCCCCTGGGAGGCGCGCCTAGTGACATCAATCCAGCAGGTGGCCGTGTTGCGGCCGTGCGCCAGGGCACGTTGCTGCCAGCTCAGCAACATCAGCGTCCCGATTCCCTGCCCGCGCACATGCGGCGCCACCGTCACATGCTCTGCCAGGCTGGCGCCCGTCCCCAGGTTATAGATCATCGCCCCCACCAAAGTGCCGGCGCCGTCCACCACGGCGAGGGTCTCGACATCGCGTGCGTCGCCGGGCAGGGGGTGTGCCAGGTCGCAGGGATCCAGCTCGCTCTGCCACAGCGCGGCGATCGCCTGAGCCTGGCTGCCGTCCGCGGTTTGCAGGATGTAGCCGGCTTGAGCGACGCGCTGCTGGGCACGCACAAGACGCTCCGCAAGAGCGTCGAACTGGCGCAGATCGGCGTTATAGTGCTGGCTGGTCTTGTGATGCACCAGCCCGGCTGCGCGCATGGCGGCCAGTTCCGCCGGCGATTCGGCGACGGGCGAGCGGCCGACTAGCTCGATCAGCAGCGGTTTGCCGGGGCGCTCGGGCATGCTGGCGGGATGCTCGCTCAGCCCATAAAAGAGCCGCCAGCAAAAGGGCTGGTCGACATAAAGATACACATCCTCCTGCGCGCGGCTGTACCACAGCCACCCGGCATCGATCAGGCGCTGGGCGCTGGATGGCACCAGGTAGCAGTTGCTGCGCCGGCCGTCCTCGCGCAGATCGCGCATCAGTTCCGACCACATATTCAGGTTAGCGACTGGCTGCATGGCCGTATTCCTGCCAGATGCTGGCGCGGTCGACCTTGCCGCGTGCGTTGCGCGGCAGCGCCTCCAGCCATACCAATCGATGCGGGCGCATAAAGCCCGGCAGGCGCGCGCGGATGGCGCCATAGATGGCTTCGTCCTGGGGCTCTGCGGCGGCATACACCAGCACGATGCGGGATTCGTCGGCACGATAGACACAGCAGCTGGCTTCCACTGCCTCGAGGCTTTCGGCGGCCGCCTCGATCTCGCCCAGCTCGATGCGGTGCCCCATGTGCTTGACCTGGCTGTCTCGCCGGCCGTGGAAATAGTACAGCCCGTCCTGGCCGCGGCTGGCCAGGTCGCCGCTGCGGTAGATGCGTTCTGGCAGCGTGTGGTTGAGCGGATTCTGCACAAAGGCGCGCTCAGTGGCGGCGGGGTTGTCATAATATCCCAGCGCGACGCCCTCGCCGGCCACGCACAACTCGCCGATCTCGCCGGCGGCACAGGCCTGATCGGCTTCATCCAGCACCAGCACCCGGGCGTTCGCAAAGGGCACCCCCAGCGGCAGGGTCTCGGGCAGCGCGTCCTCGGGCACGTGATAATACAGGCAGTTGCAGGTGATCTCGGTGGGGCCGTACAGGTTGGTGTAGCATGCCTGGGGCACGTGCTCGCGCCAGTATGCCAGATGCTTGATCGGCATCACTTCACCGGAAAACAGCACGCGGCGCAAATCCGGCAGCGAACGGCCATCCAGGGCTTTCAGGGTCGCCAGGATGCTCATCGCCGAGACCGCCCAGATCAGCGTGGTGACGCGCTGCTCGCTCAGGAACGCCAGCAGCCTGACCGGCACGGAAAAGTAGCTGCGCGGGATGACGCACAGCGTCGCGCCGCACTTGATCGTGCTGTAAAGGTCCTTGACGGAGATGTCGAAATCAAAGGGCGCCTGCCCTCCGAGGACGTCATCCGCACCCAGGCCTACCACGGGCACAAATTCCTCGATAAAGCTGATCACGTTGCGGTGGCTGACGGCCACCCCCTTGGGGGTGCCGGTCGAGCCCGAGGTAAAGACCACATACAGCGGGTCGCTGGCCCGAGCGCCGGCGCTCTTCCAGAAGGGCGTCGTCGGGGGATGCGGCAAACGCCTCGTCGAGTGCGATCAACCGAGCGCGGATATCGAGCTGCTCGGCCGGCTTTAGCCCGGCCTCATCCGCCAATACCACGGCCGGCTGCGTGATGCTGAGCATCTGAGCCAGACGCACCGCGGGCAGTTTCACGTCGAGGGGCACATACGGGCAGCCCGCCGCAGTGGCGCACCAAAAGGCGGCCGGCTGCAGCGCCGAGCGCTCTGTCAGCACCGCCACGGGTGCGTTGGGCGGAGCAGCCTGCGCCACGCTGCTGCCGCCGGCACGTACCATCTCTGCCAGTGTTGCATATGTGAGGCTGCGCGCTTCGTCGAGCAGGGCGGGCTTGTTGGGGTGCAGCGCCCGCGCGGCCCACAAATACGCCAAGACGTTGCTCGTCACATCCCTCTCCCGGAAAGCTGGCTGATATTGTAGCAAGTTTAAGTGATTAGGCAACACAGCACTGCTTTGCCGTATCAGCGCTGCGCCGCGGTGGTAAGTATGATAGCGGTAAACAGATGCTTGCGCGGGCGCGGCTGGCTCGCTAAAATAACAGTGTCATATGGAGGATCTGACCATGACCAACAACCGCCAAACCCTGGATGAGCTGTTCCGCAGCTTTAATGACGAGTTGCAGGCTCAAGCTGAATCCGCCACGAGCTATACCCGCTCACCGGCCTCGATCCGCTTTACCTTTACCGACATGCCCGGCACGCTCACGCTGCGTTTTGCTAAAAATGAGATCAACAGCTCCCTGGATGACGCCGACCCGGTGACGATCGGCGTGCAAAGCACCTTTAAACTGCTGGATGACATCCTATCAGGCCGCCAAGATCCTGAAAGCGCCTATATGTCGGGCAAGCTGCGGCTGGTGGGCGATGAATACACCGCCGGGTTGTTCGTGGCCAACTATCTGCCGGCCGTCAAACGCGCCTGGCAGGTAGCACGCGGGCAAGCATAACCCTGGTTTGTTGCCGCGGAGGGGATAACCGAACGAATGAAACCACTGCGTAAACATGTGGCTCTGGCCGTCGATGGCGGCGGCATCCGCGGTCTGATTGCGGCACGCGCCCTGGCGCTGGTCGAGGCCGAGCTGGGCCAGAGCGCCAGCAGCCTCTTTCAGCTGACGGTGGGCACCTCCACCGGCGCGATTATCGCCGCTGCCCTGGGGGCCGGCCTGACGGCCGACCGCATCACCGAACTCTATCTGGAGTTGGGCAGCCGCATCTTTAAGCCGTCGCTGCGCAGCGCGCTGTGGCCGCTCACGCGTTATCGATATTCCCTCAAGCCGCTTTTTCAGGCGCTATCGGCCGAGATCGGCAACCTGCCGCTCAAAGCCCATGCCGCGCGTCCTGGCGCGCCCGTGCTGGTGCTGCCGGTGTTTGACCTGGTCGAGAACCGCTCGCGGCTTGTCAAATCCTACAAGCCCGAATATGGCGAATGGCCGCTGGCGCAGGCTGTGATTGCCTCGTGCGCCGTGCCGACCTATTTCCCGGTGGTGGGCGGGCGCTATGTCGATGGCGGGGTCGGGGCGTTTGCCAATCCCACCTATCTGGCGGCTTATGAAGCCTACTACCTGCAGGGCTGGGATCCCGCCGAGACGACCCTGATCAGCCTCGGCGCCGGGCGCACCCCGCGCCCCGCCAACGCGCCGCGCTATGGGCGTTTTCACACCTGGCAATGGGTCGAGCCGATGCTGAGCGCCTTTCTGCAATCCGCCTCCGACCAGCAGATCCACCTGGTGCAGACCTTTTTCGCCAACCTCGACCTGCGCCGCTTTGAAGTCGACCTGGACGCTCCCATCCAGATGGATGATGCCACCGCCATGGGGGCTCTCGAGGATTACGGCATCGCCATGGGGCGCAAAATCCTCAACGACCAGGTGGATGAAGCGCAGTGGTCGCCGCGCAAGCTCGCCCCTGGAACGCCCAATCCGGCCGCGCACGGTCCGCTGGAGCTGGGGATCGGCCTGCTGGGGGCTTATCTGGTGGCGCGCACCGTCAATAGCGCGGGCGAGGGGCCGGCGCCTATCCCGGATGAGCCAAGCGCCTGACCTTAGTCTCGTGGCGCATGGTCGAGACCACTTCCTGAATCTCGGGGTCCCAATACTCGAGTACCAAGATCGCGTCGTGCATGCGTCCGCCGGCGCGGCGCACCACCAGGCCCTGCAGCACCTGATGCCCGCGGTCGAACTCGACCGTTTCGCCCAGCGTCACCGCTTCGGCCGCCAGACGTGCCGCGGTGGCGGATGAGGTCGCCTCGGCCACCGAGCTGAGCACATCCTCTTCGGCGGCGATGATCCCCAGCCCCGCCGCAATGCTGGTAAAGGGGTCGCCCACCCGCACCTTGTCGCCAAATACGCGCCGCAGCATGCCCTGCACCACCGGCACCAGCGACGACCCGCCCGTCATCAGCACCGCGTCAACCGCCTCTGCTGTCACGCCGGCGCTCGCCAGCAGCTCTGCCAGGGTGCGCTCGATGCGCTCGAGGTAGCTGCCGATGGCTGCCACAAAACGTTCGCGTGCCACGATCTGCCGGATGCACAGGCCGCGCTCATCAAAGGTGAATTGGGTCTGGCGTTCGCTCGAGAGCCTGATCTTGCAGGCCTCGATCGCCTGAAAAAACTCAAAGCCCAGACCCTGCTGTGCCAGAGTGATCAGGTTGGCAACCGTCTGGCGGTCGTTAGCCTGGCGCTGCACCTCTAAAAGGCGCGCGGCATTGAGCGGGCTGGTGAGGGTCGGGATCGATTGCCAATGGCACAGCGGGTCGAGCAGCGTGAGCGGAAAGGGCAGCTGTTTTTCGGTGAGGGTCGTCTCGGCGCCAAAGTGGGCCAGGAAAAAGCGCTGCATGATGGTCGAATCAAAGTCGTCGCCGCCCACCAGCAGGCCGCTGGCCGCCAAGATCTCGGGCGCGCCCTCGCGCGGCACCTGCGCCAATGCCATATCGAGGGTGCCGCCGCCGAAATCAAAAGCCAGCGCCAGGCCGCCTTCGGGCAGCGACCCGCGCAGATGCCGCAGCGCCGCCACCGGCTCAAACTCGAGCGCGGCATATTCGAGCCCCGCCAAGCGCGCCGCCGCCAGCATGCGCTCGTGGGCGGTGCGGTCGGTCTCGGCGGCTTCATTGGGACTGGCGGATTCGTGTGCAAAGGTCACCGGCCGGCCGATCACCGCCGCGCGCACACGCTCGCCTAGATAATCTTCGGCGCGCCGGCGGATCTCGCCCAGCACCAGGGCGATCAGCTCCTCGGTGGCATAGTAGTGCCCATAAACCGTCGTGCCGGAAAGCGACCGGTCGCGCAGGCCGGTCTTTATCGACTGAAAGAGGCGCGCGGGGGCGTCGTTTTCGTCGAGGTTCTCGGCCGAGATGCTCACGCCATCCTGGTCGCTGGAGAGCGTTTCGGCGGCCTCGATATCGTGCTGGTAGACGCTGGTGAGTGCTCTGAGGTCGGTGAAATGGTAGCGCAGCGGGCTGCCGCGCATCAGTTCGAGGTAGCGGCGGATGGCGGCACGCCCCACCAGCACCTCGCCCTCGCGCGTGATGCACAAAAGCGAGGGCAGCACCGGGTTGCCCTCTTCGAGCGGGATCAACTCGACTTTTCCACCGCGCCACAGCGCTACCGAGCAGTTGGTGGTGCCGAAATCGATACCGATGGTAAGCACGCTGGCCTCCTCGTGAGTGGGTAAGCATACCCGTGTGCGTGGTCATCGTCAAACCTGGCAGCGCTTGCTTAATACGCCCATGCGCTGCACAATAGCCTAAACACCCGAACGAGGTCAGACATGGCTCAAACAACCGCCCTCTATGCCCGCCACGTCGCGCTGGGCGCCAGAATGGTCGATTTTGCCGGCTATATGCTGCCGGTTCAATACCTATCTGGGCCGGTGGCTGAGCATCACGCCGTGCGCAGCGCGGTCGGCCTGTTCGATATCGACCACATGGGCCAGGCAGCCGTCTCCGGCCCGGGAGCGCTCAGCTATCTCCAGCATCTGCTGACGGCTGATATCGCTGCCCTGGCGGAGGGCCAGGCAACCTATGCGTTTATGTGCAACCCCTCCGGCGGCACCGTTGATGACGTCTTTATCTACCGCCTGCCGGGACGTTATATGCTGGCGCTCAATGCCGCCAACCTCGCCAAAGACCTGGCCTGGATGCGCGAGGCTGTCGGCGGCTGCCAGGTGACGGTTGAGGATATCTCGCCCGGCACCTATATGCTGGCACTGCAGGGCCCCGCCGCGCAGGCCATCCTGCAGCCGCTGACTAACGCCGATCTGGCAGGCATCAAACGCCACTGCGCCATCGAGGCCGACCTAGCCGGTACGCGCACGCTGATCGGGCGTACCGGCTATACCGGCGAGGATGGCTACGAGCTGTATCTGCCGGCCGTTGCCGCCGAAACAGTGTGGGATGCCCTGCTGGATGCCGGCACACCTCAGGGGCTGCTGCCGGCCGGGCTGGCGGCGCGCGATTCGCTGCGCTTTGAGGCCTGCCTGCCGCTATATGGCCAGGAACTTGATGAGGATATCTCGCCGCTGGCAGCCGGGCTGGGCTGGGCGGTCAAGTTCGACAAGGGCGCCTTTATCGGCCGCGAGGCGCTGCTGGCTGAACAGCGCGCCGGCAGCCCAACCAAGCTGGCCGGCCTCCGGCTGACGGGCCGCGGCGTGCCGCGCCACGGGTATCCCGTGCTCGCTGATGGCGAGGTCGTTGGGCACGTCACCAGCGGCATGTACGCCCCCACCCTGGATGGCTTTTACGCCTTGGCCTATCTGCCGGCTGACAAGACCGAGCCCGGCACACCGCTGGCGATCGAGATCCGTGGTAAACTTGTCGAGGCGCAGGTGGTAAATAGACCGTTCTATTCGCGAAAAAGAGGAGTGTACGCATGACCACCAATCCTTATCAAGCCTATGCTAATTCACGTGCCCTGTGGGAGCGTGCCAGCCGTGTGATGCCCGGGGGTGTTAACGCCTCGGCGCGCTATAACGCCGCCCTCGGGCACGCCCTCTACTTTGAGCGCGGCGAGGGTGCCTACCTGTATGATCGCGACGGCCAGCTGGTGCGCCAGCTCACCGGGGGCGAATGGATGGTCGACACGCTGGCAGGCGTCGACGCAGACCGCGGGCTCGTCTACTTCACCGGCACGCAGCCCGATGTGCGCGGGCGGCACCTCTACCGCGTGACCCTGGGCGGCGGGGAGCCGGAGCGGGTGACGGAGGGGGAGGGCATCCATCTCGTCAGGCTGGACCACGGTTGGAACCGGTTCGTGGATGTGTTCGAGTCTGCCGCGGAGCCGCCGCAAGTCACCCTGGCTAGCCTCCACGGCGAGGGCGAGCCCGCGTTGATCTACGGCACCGGTGACCCGCGCATCGGCGAGCTTGCGCTGCAACCGCCGGAATTTTTTTCCATCACCAACCGCAGCGGGGTCGCCCTTCAGGGCATGATGTACGTGCCGGATGAAGGGCGCTTCGGCAGGGGACCCTATCCAACCATCGTCGATGTTTACGGCGGCCCCCATGCCCAACGCGTGGTGAACGCCTGGCGCAGCACTGCCAACATGCGCGCCCAATATCTGCGCAGCCTGGGCTTCCTCGTCTTCACCCTGGACAACCGGGGCAGCGCCAATAGGGGGCTCGAGTTCGAGTCGGCAATCGACTGGGATATGGGTCGTGCCGAGGTGGACGACCAGGTCGATGGCGTACGGTGGCTGGTTGAGGCGGGGCTGGCCGACCGGGACCGCGTGGGCGTATACGGCTGGAGTTACGGCGGATACATGGCGCTGATGTGCCTGGCGCGTGCGCCCGAGGCATTCCATGCTGCGGTTGCCGGCGCGCCGGTCACTGCCTGGGACGGGTACGACACCCACTACACCGAGCGGTACATGGGGCTGCCCGAGGAGAACGCGGCCGGCTACCAGGTCAGCAGTGTCATGGCCCATGCGAGCCAGATCAAGGGCAAGCTGCTGCTCATTCACGGCCTCATCGACGAGAACGTCCACTTTCGCCACACCGCTCGGCTGATCAACGCGCTCACCCGCAGCCGCGTGCCTTATGAACTGATGCTCTTCCCCGACGAGCGCCACATGTCGCGGCGGCTGGAGGACAGGGTGTTCATGGAGGAGCGGATCCGGGACTTCTTCGTGCAAAACCTGATGGGAGATCGGCATGACTGATACAGTCACCCTGCGAGAGATTACCGAGAAGACGGTCAGACCCATCTGTGCGCTCAGCGATACGCTGTCCCCCGCGCACAAGAAGATGGTGGCAGACAATGCCATA
>ENA-UOUL01005728-UOUL01005728.1-bioreactor-metagenome-genome-assembly--contig:-NODE-5728-length-10567-cov-5.030887_pt1 | contig 10567 bp, 10 predicted proteins | sample MGYA00249838_ERZ747220 | MGnify/ENA primary metagenome ERZ747220 (study PRJEB28778, sample SAMN05720191) | bioreactor metagenome | isolation source: Anaerobic biogas reactor | place: USA:Washington...
CCATCGGACTTATTCAATATTCTGCACCTGCTCTCTCAGTTTCGCCAGTTCACTCTTGATCTCGATCACCCGCCGGGAAATTTGGGCGTCGCTGCTCTTGGAACCGATTGTATTGATCTCCCTGCCCATTTCCTGGATGAGAAAGTCAATTTTCCTTCCCACGGCCTCCGCGCTGTTCATCATGGCCTCAAATTGTTCGAGATGGCTGCGGAAACGGACGGTTTCTTCCGTAATATCGCTCCGCTCCGCCATGACCGCCACTTCCTGGGCCAGGCGCGCCTCATCGACGACCAGCCCCTTGGTCAATTCCTGAACGCGGGCTACCAGGCGGGCGTGATATTCCTCGAGGAGCACCGGCGTTCTCTGGACGATCCCGTCGAGAGATGTGCGGATATAGCCAATCCGGTCCACGAGATCCCGATAGAGGATGTCTCCTTCCGTCTTCCGCATAGCCTTCAGCTCCGCCAGCGCTTCATAAAAGACCGGCTCCACCTTTCCCCAGCAGGCCTGCAAATCGGGGATCGCCTCCACGGGGGTCATCACGTCCTTGAAGCGCGACAACAGCTCCAGGGTAATCTCATCCGCAAGATTCAATTCATTTTTCATCTCAACCAGCAGAGAAAAATAATTTTTCAACAAGGGCAGGTTGAGGGAATATCGGTTTTCACCCTCCCCTCCATTGTCGGCATCCATCTTGATGGACACATCAATCCGGCCGCGGGAAAAGTGCTCGCCGACCTTTCTTTTGATCTCCATCTCCATCGGGAGGAAAAGGTTTGGGAGGCGAAGGGACACCTCCAGGTATCGGTGATTGAGCGACCTCATCTCAACCACGATCTTTCTTGTGTTATCCGTGGATTCCGCCCGTCCATAACCGGTCATACTGCTGATCATGTCTTGTTCCCCTATTCCTTAAAATTCCTTCCACGCACGGCAGGCTGCGTCTGTTTCAGCCCTTCCGGCTCTTCAACTGCTCGACATACCTGGCGCGGATCTTGTTGAACATTTCAATCGAGGATTTTTCCGCGTAATCGGGATACGTCCAGGGAAGTGTTGAAAAGGTTTTATGACTGTACATCAGGGTCAAGTCCGCGTAAATCCCGTCCCGGAGATAGGGCCGATGGGTATACCCCTTGCCCGTGGCCAGAATCAGATGGGCCTTGGCAATGTAGCCGGGATCAATATTGACCGTCCTCTTTCCGGCCACCGCAAACCGGTCCTCCAGGGAATTGGTCCGGTTCTTGATATCGGGAAGGCTTTCCGGGGGGATGAGGCGCTCGAAGGACACAAACCGCCTCAGCAGCGAAGACCCCATCTCCTCGGCATAGTAAGACGTATAGTCGAAGGGAAGCAGGCCGCTGATGAAGTCCGTCTCCCCGTAAGTTTCGATCACGCAGGCCAGAATGTCGCGCAGTACGTCCCGATCCACGGCAAACAGACTCATGATCAGCTTGACCGCTTCAGCTTCGCGAGGCCGGCTCATAGGACCTTTTTCAACTCCTGGCGGGTCACCGTTGCCGTTCCCACCTTGCCGACGACGATGCCCGCGGCGCAGTTGGAGATCGCCGCCGCTTCCCGGAAGCTGGCCCCCGAAGCCATGCACAGGGCGAAGACACCGATCACCGTATCCCCCGCGCCGGTGACGTCAAACACCTCCCGGGCTTCCGTCGGGAAAAGGGTATGCAGAATTCCCCCCCCTTGCCCGTCTCTTTCAAAAAGGCTCATCCCTTCCTCTCCCCGCGTGATCAGCAGGGACCGGAAATTGTAGCGGGACAGCAGTTCCTTTCCGACCCGGACAAGCTCATCCCCTGTCGGCGCATCCACGCCGACGGCCCTGCCCGCTTCATGATGATTGGGGGTTATGATGTCCACCCCCGAATACAGGGACAGGTCGTTTCTCTTGGGATCGGCGCAGACCACGATATCCGTTCCGGCCACGACCTCAAGAAGGCCCGTCATCAGCTCCCTGGTGACAACCCCTTTGCCGTAATCGGAAACCACGATGGCTCCCAGTTCTCCCCGTAGCGTCCGGGCATAGGCAAGCAGTTTTTCAATGCTCTCCGCATCCGCCGTCTGCCGGCTCTCCCGATCGAACCGGACCACCTGCTGTCCGTGGGCAATAATCCTTGTCTTCAGGGTCGTCGGGCGCCCCGTTTCGACCACCAGCCCCGCCGGATCAATGTTCCTACCGCGGAACTCTTCCCGGATCCGCTCGGCCATGGCATCCTCGCCGACGATCCCGGCGCCGTATACCCTTCCTCCCATGGCATAGATATTATTGATGACATTGGCGCAACCGCCGAGAAGGAGACGGTCCCCGGAAACATCCACAACGGGAACCGGCGCCTCGGGAGAAATCCGGGCGACCCTCCCCCGGATAAAATGATCCACCATGACATCTCCGACAACCAGTACGCTGGCCTCGGAGAAACGTTCAACAATTTCCCGCGCTCTCTTCCTGTCCAGAACTTTTTTCATATCAGATTTATCAAATATTAGATTTTCAAGCGAATTTTATTCCTTTGAGGGCGACCGATGCTAGTACCATGAGGCATGTTTGTCAAATCATTTCTTGCCCTGAAATCCCGCTCCCGGTTTTGCCGGTCTATTCCTGATTGACTTCACATGAATTATCAAGTAGAGGGAAATGCTTAGAATAATAAACAGGTTTACTCTGGGAAACGCGTTCATGATCCGGTCGATTCTCCTAATTTTTGTGGGTGTGTCCATTACCGCTTTTTTCTCTTTCTGGGCGGTGGCCTTCTCCCTCCTTGGCGCGGGCGAGAACCGCATCCACAGACTGGCGCAGCTCTGGGCCAGGATGCTGCTGGCCCTCTCCTCGATACCCGTGGAAATATCCGGCCTGCGCCATGTCCTCCTGGACAGACCCCAGATCTTTGCCGCCAATCACCAGAGCGACATCGATACCCTGGTGGCCCTGGCCTGCATTCCCGTTCAGTTCCGCTGGATCGCCAAGCAGGAGCTCTTCAGCATTCCCCTTTTCGGCACCGCCATGCGCAATGCGGGATACATTCCCATTGACCGGAGAAATCATGACAGCGCCCTGAGAAGCCTGGAGAATGCCGCCCAGATCATTCGAAGGGGCCGTTCCGTCATGACCTTCCCCGAAGGGACGAGAAGCGGCGATGGGACGATCCAGCCTTTCAAACAGGGGGTCTTTCATCTGGCGATCTCGGCCGGCGTACCTGTCGTCCCGGTAACGATCATCGGAAGCGGGGCCATCATGCGGAAACGCTCTCTGAAGATCACTCCGGGCGGCGTGAAGCTGATTTTTGACAAGCCGATCGACGCGGCGAACTATTCCATTGAAACGCGCCACCAGCTCATCGACGAGGTGCGTAATACCATTGTTGAAAATTACCGGAACGATTCATCCCCTCCCAAGCCCGGTTCGGCCGCTCACCACACCGGAATAAAAAAGGGAGTTTGAGGTGGGAACGAAATCTTCAAGCCATTCGCCTTCCCGTTCTTCATGGAGGCACGAGATTCCCGGCGTCATCAGCCTGACGGCGGCCCTGTTCCTGCTGCTGTGCCTTTTTTCCTATTCCCCGCAGGACCCATCCATCGGCCATTACGTCCCGCCGGGGGGACCGGTCCATAACCTCATCGGCCGGTTCGGCGCTCACCTTTCCTATGCCCTTCTGTGGTTCTTCGGGATGAGCATTTTCCTCCTGCCCGCCGGATTGCTGACCCTCTCCATTCTGTATTTTGTCCGGCCGGATTTCAGGACAGGCAAAAAAATCTTCATTGGATTTTCCGGATTGATGCTTTCTTCCTCCGGGCTCCTTTCTCTTCTGGCTCCGGCGCTGAGCCTCCACGACGTGCAGGATCAGCCCGGCGGTCTGCTGGGAAAGGCGCTGACAGGACTGCTTTCTTCCTCCCTTGGCTCCGCCGGCACAGCGCTCCTGCTCCTGTTTGTCCTGACTGTCTCCCTGATGATCCTGTTCCGGTTCTCCCTGCTGTCCCTGGGAAGCCTCCTGAAGGCGAATCTGGCGGCGGGCGGGCCGGCCCTGATGTCCCTGTTCCGCAGGGGAAGAGCCATCCTCCCGGAAAGGAAGGAAAAGATCCCCCGCATTCATACCCGGAAGCCGGCGGCCCCGCCGGCCGGGGAAAAGGCCAACCCGCCGGAACCGCCCCCCCTCGTCCCCGTTGTGCGGCGTGGAGGAGGGTATACGCTGCCGCCCCTTACCCTGCTGGACTACAAGGAGCGCAGGGACGCGAAGGTCAGGAAGGACTCCCTGCTGGCCAACTCCCGCACCGTTGAAAAGACCCTGGCCGATTTCGGCGTGGTGGGGAAGGTCGTGGAGGTTCAGCCCGGACCCGTCGTCACCCTCTACGAGCTGGAGCCGGCGCCGGGAGTCAAGATCAACCGGATCACCACCCTTTCCGATGACCTCGCCCTGGCCCTGAAAGCGCCCAGCATCCGGATCATGGCCCCGATCCCCGGCAAGGCCGCCGTCGGCATTGAAATCCCCAACGGCAACAGGGAAACCGTCTATCTCCGGGAGGTCCTGGACAGCGAGACGTTCCGCGAATCCCGCCTCGTCCTTCCCATCGCCCTGGGCAAGGATATCGTCGGCAACCCCATGGTCGCGGACCTGACCCGCATGCCCCATCTCCTCATCGCCGGCACCACCGGATCGGGGAAGAGCGTTTCCCTCAATGCCATGATCTGCAGCATCCTGCTCAAAGCCGCGCCCGAGGATGTCAAGTTCCTCATGATCGATCCCAAGCGGCTGGAACTCTCTTCCTATGAAGGGATCCCTCATCTCCTCCACCCCGTGGTGGTGAACCCCAAGAAGGCCGCCCAGGTCCTCAAGTGGGCCGTGGAGGAGATGGAGCGGCGCTATCAGCTGATCGCCGCGTCGGGCGTGAAGAACATCGATTCCTACAACAAGGCCCTTGCGACGGCCGCGCCGCAGCAGCCCCTGCCCGGACTGGCGCCCTCCTCCGAAGGAGCGCCGCAGAGTGCATTGCCTTCCAAGCTGCCCTATATCGTCATTATCATCGACGAGCTGGCGGACCTCATGATGGTCGCCCAGAAGAATGTAGAGGACTCCCTGACCCGGCTGGCCCAGATGGCCCGGGCGGCGGGCATCCACCTCATGCTGGCGACCCAGCGCCCCTCGGTGGATGTCATCACCGGCCTGATCAAGGCCAACTTCCCCACGCGCATCTCCTTCCAGGTCTCCTCCAAGGTGGATTCCCGCACCATCCTGGATCAGCAGGGAGCGGAAAGCCTGCTGGGATCCGGCGACATGCTCTTCCTGCCCCCCGGAACCGCCAAGATCTCGCGGATTCACGGGGCCTTCGTCTCCGACCGGGAGATCGAACGCATCACGGAATACATCAAGACGCAGGCACAGCCCACCTACGACGAATCCATTTCCCGCTACGAAGCGGACTCGGATATGCGGGAGGGGGAAAAGGGGAATGAGGACGTTGACGAAAAGTATGACGAGGCCGTGGAACTGGTGACGGACCTGGGACAGGCCTCCATTTCCCTCGTCCAGCGCTACATGAAGATCGGCTACAACCGGGCCGCCCGCCTCATCGAACGGATGGAGTCGGAGGGCATCGTCGGGCCTTCCGACGGCGCGAAACCCCGGAAAGTCCTGGTCGGGAAGCTGCCGCGATGATAGAAAGCACCGTTCACGTCGTCAACCTCGGCTGCCCGAAAAATCTCGTGGATTCGGAGGTGATGGCCGCCCTGCTGGCCCAGGCCGGTTGCCGGATCGTCTCCACGCCGGAAGAGGCCGAAATCGTGCTTCTCAACACCTGCGCCTTCATCCTGCCGGCCCGGGAGGAATCCATCGATGAAATCTTCCGGCTCGCCGAATGGAAAAGGAAGGGGAAATGCAGGCATCTCATCGTTACCGGCTGCCTGCCCCAGCGCTACGGCGCGGAGCTGGCGGCGGAGATCCCCGAGGTGGACCTCTTTCTGGGGATATCGGAAGTGCCGAACATCGCCGATCATCTCCGGAAGTTGCGAGACGGGCAACTCGATGCGCAGGCAAACCGCGCCGTGGTGACCCCGCCCCTCTTCCTCATGAATGCCGGCCATCCCCGCCTCCTTTCCGCGCCGACCTTCAGCGCCTACCTCAAAATCGCCGAGGGCTGTTCGCATCGCTGCGCCTACTGCGTCATCCCCGAGATCCGGGGAAAGGCCCGCAGCCGGCCCGTCGATGATCTCCTCGAGGAGGCGCAAGGCCTGGCCGATCGCGGCATCCGGGAACTGATCCTGATCGCCCAGGACACCACCGCCTACGGCCGCGACCTGCCCGGAAGGCCCACCCTGGCCCTTCTCCTCCGGGAACTGGCCGCCCTGGAGGGCCTGGCCTGGATCCGCCTTCTCTACACCTATCCATCCGGCCTGGCGGACGAACTCTTCGCGGTCATCGCGGAGCATGACCGGATCTGCCCCTACCTGGATGTCCCGATCCAGCACATCGACGACGCCGTTCTCAAGGCCATGAAGCGCCAAGGCGACAGCCGCCGGATCCGGAAGAGGCTGAGCCGCGCCCGGGAGGTCATCCCAGGCCTCGCCCTGCGGACCTCACTCATCGTGGGTTTCCCCGGAGAGACACCGGCTCAATTCAACCGCCTCCTGGCGTTTGTCCAGGAGATCCGCTTTGATCATCTCGGGGTCTTTCCCTATTCCCCGGAAGAGGGGACGCCTGCGGACAAGCTGCCCCGCCAGGTCTCGGAGCGGACCAAAAAGGCCCGGCGCAATCTGCTCATGGAGGAGCAGGCGGTCATTTCCAACGAGATCAATTCGACCCTCGTGGGCTCCCTCCAGGAGGTGCTCATTGAAGGCCCGAGTGGCCATCCCGACTATCCCTTCGTGGGGCGCTGCCGCCGCCAGGCCCCGGAAATCGACGGGGTGACCTATGTAAAAGGCGGAAACCAGGCCCTTCCGCCCGGCTCCCTCGTCCCCTGCCGGATCGTTGCGGCAGACGACTACGATCTCTTTGCAGAGCCTGTTGGATCGCCGTATTGAAGAGGGCCGACATGCCTGATAAAAAGCGCATCTTCATCAGTTCTGTCCAGAAGGAGCTCGAACTGGAGCGGGCCGCCGTCTCAGGCCTCATTGCCACGGACCCCTTTCTGATGCAGCATTGCAGCCCGATCCTATTTGAACGGGAGCCTGCCTCTTCCCGCCCCGCTTCCATGCCCTATCTCGACAGGCTTCGCGAATGCTCCGTTTACGTGCTCCTCGTCGGAACGGAGTACGGTCGACCGGACGGGGACCTTTCGGCCACCCACCACGAATACCGCCTCGCCCGGGAGCTCAAGCTTCCCTCCCTGATTTTTCTCAAGGGGATGACCGATGAAGGCCGCTTGCCGGAGACGCGGGCCTTCATCGAAGAGATCAAAAAGGCCGGCCACACCTACAAGAGATTTCATGATCGGGAAGACCTCAAGCCGGAAATGCTCCGGGCGCTCCTGCGCACCCTGGCCGAACAATTCGGGATTCAGGCCACCAGCGCCGAGCAAAACGAAAGCGAACACCTGATTGAAGCGGCCTCGTCCTTCGAGGCAGCCATGCTGCGGGATGTGCCGGTCAGCGAACTCGATCAGCGGCTGATCGAGGAATTCAAGGGCCGGATTCCCGGCGATATCCACGAAACATGGTCTGCCGCCGAGGTGCTCCATGCCCGGGGTCTCCTGCTCCGCTGCGATCATCCGGCCGCATTCTGCGCCAGCGCAGCGGCACTCGTTCTTTTCGGCGAACATCCCGCCTTTCGTTTTCCCCAATGCGAAATCCTCGTCGATGCCTACGACGATACGCGCATCTCGGGCCGACCCAAAGGTCAGCTGAACGTAAACGCCCCGCTTCCCCATGCCCTGGAAGAGATCCTTGCCTTCATCGACGCTCACACCTTCCATCCCCGGCGCGTGGTCGGCCTCAACAGCATCCGCCTCAATGAGTATCCACAGGCGGCCATCCGGGAAGCCCTCCTGAACGCCGTTGCCCACCGCAACTACGAGGACGCTTCGCGCAAAGTCTTCGTCCGCCTCTTCAGCAACCGCATCGAGATCGCCAGCCCCGGCTACCCGCTCAAACCGATCACCCTGGCCAAATTGCGAAAAGGCAACTACCGCCCCTGTTCGAGGAATCCCCTGATCGCCCAGGGCCTCTGCATCCTGGATAAAATGGAGCAGCGGGGAACGGGCTTCGCCCGCATGCGCGACGCCATGCTCAACCACGGCCTCGATCCGCCCGTTCTCGATCAGCAGGACGGCTTTTTCGTGGTCACACTGCCCGGACCGGCCGGCAACTACGACCGCCTGAGGCCGCCTACCGATGCGCCGGGCTTCATTACTCCCGCCATGGAAGCCCGGCTCAATGAGCGACAGCGAAGAATTGTGATGCAGATCCAAGAGGGCGGCAGCGTCACCAATAAGTGGATCCGGGACACGTTCAACGTGGTGCGTGATACAGCCTATCGCGATATCCAGTTGCTTCTTGACCTGCACATCATCGAAAGGAGAGGGCGTGGGCGTTCAATCCGCTATGTTCTTACAGGAGAACGGGCGTAATCATCCGATAATCGTCCGGTGAAATTCCCTAATCATCCGATTTCGGAAATTGGGTGAGGTGTAAAACGCTTTACCGCAAATCTTTTGATATAAAAGAGAAGATCTTCCAATAGGATTGGATATCATCATGATCGAGGCCATCGGGAAGCAATTTATTCGTTGGGTTGAATTTATCAAATCCCGACACGACAGGATCTTCTGAATCAGGGGAGCGGGGTCTTTCAACCCCTTTTTCTTTAAATCTGCCCCGTTGGACCAACACCCGAAAACAGGATTTTTGAAAGCATGCCCATACCCACTGAAAACGATAGAGAAACCATCATTCGACTCCTCCAGTAAGGAAAACCCCTTCCTGAAATCTACAAGTCCCGGCTCTTTCCCTTGGAGGTCAGGGATTATGTGGCGTTGACGAAGATTGATCAGCTTGTTTACTCAGAGAAAAAACGCGGGAAAACGTCATTGCGGAAACCCTGGCCGGCCCCCTCCAGGAGGTACGCACCTTCAATACGGACAATCCCTTTCCGGATGGCTGGCGAAACATGCTCATTTTCGGCGACAACCTCATGGCCCTGAAGATTCTCTATGAAGATCAGCGCGGTCCGGACAAGTGCGGAACAGGGAAAGGGACAACCTATCGACTTTCCCGTAAGGCAGCCGCCATTCTCAATGAGGGGGTGGCCTATAACATGACGCGAAGATTGGATCTGGAAGCGATCAAGGTCCTCATCCGGTCCTTGCTTAAGGATCGTCCTCTCCGCAATTCCGACATCAGGAGCTTCACAGACTTGGGCCGCCAGCAGGTCTATCGGATCATGAAAGAGCTTGAAGCAGACGGTCTGGTCTATCAAGAGGGGCGCGGCCAAACTGCCCTGTGGCATTTGAAGCAAACATATGCGATGTCATCCAGGATATCAACATCCGCATAGCCAATGGCACCGAAACAATAAAATGAAGAATATTAAGAACTGGCAGTGGCAGGCGTAGCTCTGGAACGGACGACTTCAAAAGACGACAGGCTCTGCGTGCGGCTGGTCTGTGCAACCCCTCCCTGTCTCCCCTTGTAGTCACTGTGCAACGATTGGTGACGCACCCGCACCTGTTTCGTCTCCCTTTACATACTCCCATACCAACCCTTGAAATTTCCTTCATGATCTTTGAAATTTCAAGGATGATCCTGCAACCTGAAATGTGAAAGGAACTCACAGAATGACCGGATATTCAAGATTACGGTGATTGGATAGCCCCCTCCAATTTCCACCTAATTCTTAGACCAAAATAAGGAATTCCAGGTATTGCCCTCCTCGGGCATTCAGGGCATATTCGGTTCAAAAGAAACGCCACCATCCTCGTGATGCGAGTTCTGAGGCTAAACAATGAGGAGGCTCCCATGAACCAGCCCCAGTGGGAAGAAGAGAGTGAAAAGCGAAGAGAGGAATCGGAGAAGCGTCACGCGCGGATGGCCAGGCTTTTTAAGGAAGACCGCCTGGCCTTTGAACGGGAGCGCAAGCGGCTTCTCGATGAGTTTTTCAGCAGTGTCGAGGATGAAGATCTGCGCCAGCGGCTGCGAGCTCTGCAGGCTTCCTTCGAAACGAAAATGAAGCACGCCGGATCAGCCCACAATCGGTTCGTGCTGGCCCAGACATTGTTCTGGGACAATTTTCACAACAACTGGGAGCCCGGCATCCTGCAGTTCAATGAATGCCTGAAGAGCCTGGAGAGAAACTACAGCGCCTTCGATGATGAGCCGGATTCTTAGAGCCCGCCGTTCTGGTACGTGTAGGTTACGGCGACGCCGGCCGAAAACCTCTCCCAGGATCTCTACGTGGCCGACGGCCTCAGGACGGGACGGATCATGGCCAAGGACGAGGACGTCTGTCTGCACTGTGGCCTCTGTGCGGAACGCTGTCCGACCGGCGCCTGGGACATGCAGAAGTTTGCGTACGCGGAAGCGCAGGCCGGCTCGGCCTGCCTCGCCCATCACAATGCCTATTTAGGATAAAGC
>ENA-UOUL01005729-UOUL01005729.1-bioreactor-metagenome-genome-assembly--contig:-NODE-5729-length-10567-cov-2.408484_pt1 | contig 10567 bp, 11 predicted proteins | sample MGYA00249838_ERZ747220 | MGnify/ENA primary metagenome ERZ747220 (study PRJEB28778, sample SAMN05720191) | bioreactor metagenome | isolation source: Anaerobic biogas reactor | place: USA:Washington...
CGAGGCCTAGCCGCCGCAGACGGAAGAGACCCTTCGCGGCACACTTTAACCGCGACGACAGCGCAAAAGAATTGCCTGATGTGCACGTTGCAGCCATGGCAAGAGACCGGGAGAGCGCTTCACCCGCACATACCCATCCATCTCCACCGCCAATTCCCCCGTTAAAAAAGGCGCCGAAACCCATGGGTTTCGGCGCCTTTTCAGCTGTTGATGTGCACTTCTCAGCCGAAGGTGTACAGCCTGTAGAGCAAAACCGCGGTTTCGGCCCTGGTGGTGTACTTCAGCGGCTCCAGGCCCTGGTGGGCGACGGCGGAGACGATGAACACCGGCCAGCCGAACTTCTCCTCCAGGTCCTCCTTGAGGAACTCCGCCAGCTCGAGGGCCTCCGGCACGTCGGCCTTGTTGAGGACGATGACGCGCGGGCGGTCCCGCAGATCCCCCAGGCCGAGATCCCCGGCGAGCACCGATTCGTAGGCTGCGAGCTCGGATTCGAGGGCCTCGATGTCGGAGATCGGGTCGCGGCCGGGTTCCATCGTGGCGGTGTCCACCACGTGCACGAGCACGGAGGTGCGCTCGATGTGGCGCAGGAAGTCCAGGCCCAGGCCCTTGCCCTCGGAGGCACCCGGGATGAGACCCGGGACGTCCGCCATGGTGAAGGACTCGTGGCCGACGTTGACGACGCCCAGGTTCGGGGCCAGCGTCGTGAAGGGGTAGTCGGCGATCTTCGGCTTCGCCGCCGACAGCACCGAGATGAGCGAGGACTTGCCCGCCGAGGGGAAGCCCACGAGGCCGACGTCAGCCATGGTCTTCAGCTCGAGGACGAGGTCGTGCTGCTCGCCCTCCTCTCCCTTGAGCGCGAAGCCCGGTGCCTTCCGACGGTGCGACGCCAGCGCCGCGTTACCCAGACCACCGACGCCACCCTCGGCGGCGATGAAACGGGTGCCCGGCACGGTCAGGTCGGCGAGGAACTCCCCCGCCTCCGACATGACGACGGTGCCCACCGGCACCTCCAGCACGAGGTCCTCGCCGCGCGCGCCGTGGCGGTGGCGGCCCGCCCCGTTGGCGCCGCGCGGGGCCTTGAGGTGGGGGCGGAAGTGGAAGTCCATGAGCGTGTGCACCTGCGGGGACACCTCGAGGATGATGTCACCGCCGTGGCCGCCGTTGCCGCCGTCCGGCCCGCCGAGGGGCTTGAACTTCTCGCGGTGGACGGACACGCAGCCGTGGCCGCCGTCGCCGGCGGACAGGTGCAGGACAACGCGGTCTACGAAGCGGGACATGGGGTTCCTCCTGGAGGTGGGTTGTTCACCCAAAGATTAGTCAAGCCCGCCGCTTCCTCACGGGATGCGACGGGCTCCAGGCTGTTAGAGACGACTTAGGCGTCGACGGTGGCAGCCTCGTTCTCGACGATGTTGACCATGCGACGGTTGCGCTTGATGCCGAACTGGACGGAGCCTGCGGTCAGGGCGAAGAGAGTGTCGTCGCCACCGCGACCGACGTTCTCGCCCGGGTGGAACTTGGTGCCGCGCTGGCGGACCAGGATCTCACCGGCCTTGACCTGCTGGCCACCGAAACGCTTCACGCCGAGGCGCTTGGCCTCGGAGTCGCGGCCGTTGCTGGAGCTGGATGCACCCTTCTTAGTTGCCATTGGTTACCCTCCTTGGCTTACTTGATACCGGTGACCTTGATGACCGTCAGCGGCTGACGGTGACCCTGGCGCTTCTTGTAGCCGGTCTTGTTCTTGTACTTGAGGATGTCGATCTTCGGGCCCTTGGTGTGCTCGACGATCTCCGCTGCGACGCTCACCTTGGCGAGGTCATCGGACTTGGACGTGACGTTGGCACCGTCGACGAGCAGAACCGGGGTGAGAGCCACGGACGCGCCCGGCTCACCCTCGATCTTCTCGACCTTGACGAGGTCGCCTTCGGCAACCTTGTACTGCTTGCCGCCGGTCTTGACGATCGCGTACATAGAGGGTTACCCCTTATCTAAACTCGGACCAGGCACACCGACAGCGCACCTGAATGGACGTATTTCACTTGCGTTCCGGGGCGGCAGCACGCCTGACCTGCTAAAATCTGGCGGCGCAATGTCCCCAAAACAGCGACTGTCAAAGACTACCCCGTCAGGGGCGGAAAAGACAAACCACTGCTAGCGGCCACTTGTCCGGCGCGCCACGCGACGCCGCCCACGACCCCGCTTCTCGACGTCGCCCTGTTCCTGCTTCGCAGGCACCTCCGGCTTCTCGACGCCCGCCGTTGTCCGGCGCACCGCGCGACGGCGGCCCCGGGAGCGGGTCACCGTCGGAGCACCCGAGGAGACCTCGGACGGCCGGTTGGAACGCGGCTTCTCCTCCTGCGGCTCCTGCGTCTCCTGCGGTTCAGTCTGCTCCACCTGCTCCGGCGCGCGGCTGCGGGTGGCGCGCCGACGACGGCGACGACCGCCCTCCTCCTGCTCCGGCTCGGGCTCAGGGCGCTCGGACACCTTGATCATGGTGTCCTCCGCCTGCGCGACGGGGCCGCTCGGGACGGATCCCGGGAAATCCTCGCGCTGCGGGCGACGGTCCGAGCGGGAGTTGCCGCGGGTCCGGCGACGACGACGCGGGGAGGCGTCGAACTCGGCGACGGCCTCCTGGAAGGACTTCTCCGGCACATAATCGGCGCCCGTCGGCTCGTCCGGGTCCTCCTCGCCGGCGTGGTCGAGGGCGGCGGAGACGATCTCCTCGATCTCCTCGATCTCCTCGATGTCGGTGGCGTCGGTGCCGTCGGTGGCAGCCTCGCGTCCGCGGCTCGTGCCACGGCGGCCGCGGCGGGAACGGCGGGAACGGCGGCGTCGGGAAGCTCCCTCCCTGTCGTCGTCCTCAGTGACGACGACCGCGGCGGCGAGCTCCTCAATATCAGAGGTGTCGGAGGTTTCGGTGGTGTCGGTGCTCTCCTCCGTCTCCTCCTGCTTCTCCTCGCGGTGCATGGCGCGGGCCGCCGGGTGCTCCTGCGGCTTCTTGCGCGGCTTCTCGGGGATCTCGATGGGCTCCTCGACCGGATCCTCGTGGAGGATGAGGCCGCGGCCGCCGCAGTGCTCGCACTCGGTGGAGAAGGTCTCCAGCAGGCCGGTGCCCAGGCGCTTGCGGGTCATCTGGACGAGGCCGAGGGAGGTGACCTCGGAGACCTGGTGGCGCGTGCGGTCGCGGCCGAGGGCCTCCTTGAGGCGGCGCAGGACGAGCTCCTGGTTCTCGGGCAGGACCATGTCGATGAAGTCGACGACGATCATGCCGCCCAGGTCGCGCAGGCGCATCTGGCGGACGATCTCCTCGGCCGCCTCCAGGTTGTTGCGGGTGACGGTCTCCTCGAGGTTGCCGCCGGAGCCGGTGAACTTGCCGGTGTTGACGTCGACGACGGTCATGGCCTCGGTGCGGTCGATGACCAGGGAGCCGCCGGAGGGCAGCCACACCTTGCGGTTGAGGGCCTTCTGCAGCTGCTCGTCGACGCGGAAGCGGGCGAAGGCGTCGACGCCGTCGTGCGCGGAACGCTGGTACTTCTGCACGCGGTCGAGCAGGTCGGGGGCGACGGACTTCACGTAGGCGTGGACGGTGTTCCAGGCGCGGTCGCCGTCGACGATGAGGGAGGTGAAGTCCTCGTTGAACAGGTCGCGGACCACCTTGACCAGCATGTCCGGCTCTTCGTACATGGTGACGGGCTTGGAGCCGCGGGAGTTGATCTCGGAGTCCGCGCGGGTCTGGATGTCCTCCCACAGGCGGTGCAGACGATCGACATCCGCCGCGATGGCCTCCTCCGAGACGTTCTCCGCGGCGGTGCGGATGATGGCGCCACCCTGCCCCGGCACGACCTTGGCCAGGATCTCCTTGAGACGCTTGCGCTCCGGCCCGGGCAGCTTGCGGGAGATGCCCGCGCTGCGCCCGCCCGGCACGTACACCAGGTAGCGGCCGGCCAGCGAGATCTGCGTGGTCAGGCGGGCGCCCTTGTGCCCGACCGGGTCCTTGCTCACCTGGACGAGCACCTGGTCGCCGGACTTCAGTGCCTGCTCGATCTTGCGGCTGCGGCCACCCAGGCCGGCGGACTTCCAGTCGACCTCACCGGCGTAGAGGACGCCGTTGCGGCCCTTGCCGATGTCGATGAACGCGGCCTCCATGCTCGGCAGCACGTTCTGCACGCGGCCGAGGTAGACGTTGCCGATCATCGAGGCCTGCGCCTCGTTGGTGACGAAGTGCTCGACCAGCAGATCGTCCTCCAGCACGCCGACCTGCGTCACCATGCCCGGATGATCGTGGCGCTGGCGCTCGCGCACCACCATGGTGCGGGCCACGGATTCGCGGCGCGCCAGGAACTCCGCCTGGGTGACGATGTGCTTCTTCCGGCGCCCCTCCTCGCGCATCTCGGCGCGACGGCGGCGCTGCGACTCCAGCCGCGTCGACCCCTTCAGTGCGACGGGCTCCTCGGGGAGGTCCTCGTCGTCATCATCTTCGGCGGTGTCGTCCTCCGGCTCCTGCTTCTCGACGCCCCGCCCGCGCCCCGCCCCACGACGGCCGCGACGGCGGCGTCGGGAAGCGGCGGGCTCCTCCTCGGAATCCTCTTCCCCGGACTCCTCGCTGCCCGGCGCCATGAACAGGGGCACGAACTGCTCGACCGCGGACTCCTCCGTCGGCTTCGGGGTGATCTCCGGGGTGACGTCGGCGAGGAGTTCCTCCTCCGGCTGCTCCTTGAGCAGCTCCGCCAGATCCGCCTCGACCTTCTCCTCGATCTGAGAGATCTCGTTGGCGACGTTCTTGCGCACCCGGGTGCGGATCTTCTCGTCGTCCTTGCCCTCTTCCGCCGGGGGTTCGAGGGCGGCCTTGACCTTCTCCACCTCCTCGACGGTAAGGGTGGACTGGGCGACCTTCTTCAGGTCCATGCCCGCGAGGACCTCGATGATCTCCTTCGAGGTCCTGCCCAGCTCCTTGGCCAGGGCGTGGACGCGGACCTTCGGGGCGGCGGGCTCAGCGGTCTTCCGGGTGGCCCGGCGTCGCTTCTTCGGCGCCTCCGCCCCGGTCTGGCCGTCGTTGTGGTCGGTGGGTTCGGTGGAATCAGCCACGGGTGCTCCTGTAGTTGTGGTCGGCCGGCTCCCCGGGCGCTGGCAAGGTGTCCTCGCCGCCGCCGCACAGGGGCCGACCGCAAAGTTCTGCGGTTATCTTCTGTATTTACTTGTGACTTCTGCGGGTACCGCATCGTGCGGCCCGCGTCCCATTGTGGCACACCACGGGCCGGAGGTTCGCGAACGACTATGGTGGGCGGCGATGAGCACTCCGCCGGTCCCCCTGCACCGGGCGCTGGCACCCAGCCTCGGCATCGCCGCCAGCTTCACCCTCCTCCACCTGGGGATGGTTCTGGCGGGGCTGGTCGCGGCGGTGGTCACGGCCGGGGTGGCGTTCCTGGTTCTGCCGCGTCACGTTTTCAGCGGCGGCATGGACATGATGAGCACCTCGGACACCGACTACACCCGCTGGGATCACATCCGGCCCTTCCTCCCGGGCGCCCTCGGTTTCCTCTCGGGGTCGGTCCTCGCCGACCTGCCGACACCCTCGGTCGTGTGGCCGTTCTACTTCGTGTCGGTCACGGGAGTGATCCTGTGGTCCTTCGCCGCGGAGGGGCGGCGTGCCGCAGCGGTCGGTCGGCGGCGGGCCCGGCGCGCCCTGGAGCAGACGTCACTGGAGGATGCCACCACCACCCGCCTCGACGCCGCGGACGCCCACCGCGAGTTGCTCAAGGGTCTGGCGGAACTCGGCGCGGTCGACGGGATCCGCGCGCGGATGTGGCGGCTGGCCGGGTACCTCGACCGGGAGGTGCCCGGAGTACACGAGGAGGTGCGCGCGCTGCAGCAGGTCGGGGTGGTCGGCCTCTCGACGGTCGACGCCGGCGCGGACATCTCCCGCCACCTGGTGGAGATCACCCCGGTGGGGGTGCGGGTCCTGGAGGAGCTGCGGAATCGGTGAAGGCCGCCCCAGGTGGTGCGGCCCTTCGTCAAGAAGTGAACTACAGGTTCGGGAACCAGATGTTGATCTCGCGCTCGGCGGACTCCGAGGAGTCGGAGCCGTGGACGACGTTCTCGCCGACGGTCAGGGCGAAGTCACCGCGGATGGTGCCCGGGGTGGCCTTGGAGACCGGGTCGGTGCCGCCGGCCAGCTGACGCCAGGCCTCGATGGCACGCTCGCCCTCGACGATGCCGGCGACCAGCGGAGCGGAGGTGATGAACTCGACGAGCTCACCGAAGAAGGGCTTGTCGGAGTGCTCCGCGTAGTGCTGCTCGGCGGTGGCGCGGTCGGCGACGCGCAGGTCCAGAGCGGCGAGCTTGAGGCCCTTGCGCTCGATGCGGGCGATGATCTCGCCGACGTGGCCGTTCTTGACGCCGTCCGGCTTGATGAGGATGAGAGTGCGTTCAGTCATGGTTGGACATCCTACCGGACACCCGCCCACCCGGCGCGGGAAGGTTGTGGGACAGGCGTCACATCCCGGCGCCTACCTCAGGTCCCGGACGACCTCCCGGGCATGTTCCGGCGTGGCGTCGCGGAACCACAGCTGGAACTGACGGACAGCGGCCCCCTCGTCGCCACGGTCGAGCATGGCGCGGAGGGTGGCGCGTTTGTCGTCGTCGAGCTCGATGGGGGTCTGCGGGCGGGTGGCGGCGGTGATCTTCAGGCCCATGACGAGGAAGACGCCAGCGAGAAGGAGGGCGATGACCGCCCCGAGATCGGAGATGGCCAGGAACTTGAGGACGAGGGCCACCACGCAGGACGCGGCGGCGATTCCGAGGTAGAGGGCGCGCATGGGGGTCATCCTATCGCCGGCCCAAGTTGAGTGCATGTCAACAACTTCGGTGGTAGGGTGAGTTCATGTCCGTCACCGATGCCCCGCACTGCGCGGACGGCGCCCGCGTCGAGATCATCATCTCCCGCCCCGTCCCCCTCGGCGGCCCCCGCGCCATGACCGTCAACCGCACCCTGCCGCAGAAGCAGCGCAGCCTCATCGGCGCCTGGTGCTTCGTCGACCACTACGGCCCCGACGACGTCTCCGCCACCGGCGGCATGGACGTCGCCCCGCACCCCCACACCGGCCTGCAGACCGTGTCCTGGCTCTTCGAGGGCACGATCACCCACCACGACTCCGGCGACAACCACGCCGTCGTCCGCCCCGGCGAGGTCAACCTCATGACCGCAGGCGCCGGCATCTGCCACTCCGAGGTGACCACCCAGGCCACCACCACCCTCCACGGCGTCCAGCTGTGGACCGCGCTGCCCGACGCCGACCGCCACGGCCCCCGCCGCTTCGACCACTACGCCCCCGAACCCGTGCTTTTCGACGGCGGCAGCGCCCTCGTCTTCCTCGGCTCCCTCCTCGGTTCCACCTCGCCCGTCACCACGTTCTCGCCCCTCGTCGGGGCGGAGATCCGGCTGGACGCGGGGGCGTCGATAAGCATCGACGTCGACCCCGCCCACGAGCACGGCCTGCTCGTCGACGCCGGGGACATCGACCTCGAGGGCGTCACCGTCGCCCCCACTGAACTCGTCTACACCGGCGTCGGCGAGAAGCGGCTGCGCATCCGCAACAACGGCTCCGACAAGGCCCGCCTGCTGCTCATCGGCGGCGAGCCCTTCGAGGAGGAGATCATCATGTGGTGGAACTTCATCGGCCGCACCTACGACGAGATCGAGACCTACCGCGCCGAATGGCAGGCCGAGGACGACCGCTTCGGCGTCACCGAGGGCTACATCAGCCACGACCCCGACGGCCTCCCCCGCCTGCCCGCCCCCGAGCTCCCCAACGCCCGGATCCGCCCCCGCGTCAACCCCGCACCCATCGCCCGCCCACAGAAGGAGCTTTCCCGATGACCCGCAAGGCCCCCTACCTCGACAAGTTCTACCCCGAGGTCTACAAGTCCCTCACCGAGGTGTCAAAGAAGCTCAACATCCTCTACCCGGACGTCGACCTGCCGAAATCCCTCATCGAGCTCGTCGCCGTCCGCGTCAGCCAGATCAACGGCTGCGGCACCTGCCTGTCCATCCACGTCCCCGCCGCCCGCAGGGCCGGCGTCCCCGACAACAAGCTCGACGCCCTCCCCGCGTGGCGCATGGTCGCCGAGTTCACCGAGCAGGAGAAGGCCGCCCTCGAGCTCGCCGAGACCCTGACCCTCCTGCCGCGGGACCGGGACAACTCCCGCGCCGCCCTGCCCGCCTGCGAGATCTTCGCCGAGGAGCAGGTCGCCGCACTGGAATGGTCGATCATCATGATCAACGCCTTCAACCGCGTGTCCATCGCGTCGGGACACCCGCTGCTGTCGCGGTAGGCGGAACATCATACTTCCAAGGCCACTCCGCCAGGGGGGCCGAGGGGCCTTCGCGGTACGACTTACCGCATTCCGACGGCACTCGGCTGCACCCAGGCCGCGTGCCACTCCCCCATGAGTTCCACCTCCCGCTCCTCCCCCTCGATCACCGCGACGATGAAGTCCACGACCCGCGCCAGGTGCAGGTCAATGCAGATGTCCGAGAAACTCAGGTGCCGGTACCCGCGGGCCACCGCGTCGTTGGCCTTCCAGTAGTCCTTGACCTGCACGTTGATGTGGTTGTGGTACCGGTGGCCGTGGATCTCCACCATCACCTTCTTCGGCTCATACACCCCGTCCCGGAAGTAGTTGCCGATCAGCTTGTTGCACTCGAAGGCGTATCCCCGTTTCCGCAGCGCACGAAAGAGGGTCCGTTCCGTCTCTGAGTCGGCGCCTATCGACGCCCCGTTGATCCGCCTCCGCAGTATCGCCGGCGTTCTTCCGAAAGCGGTGAGGTCCTTCTCCACCTGCGCCCGGGCGTGTCGGCCCGTGTAATGGCGGTCGAGCAGTGCGACTGCGGAACCGTCCTCCTCGGCGGGGATGTCGAGAGCCGCCCGCAGTGGGGTGGCGACCCGGAGGCCGTCGATGAGCGTGAAAGGCCGGTGCTGTGCCCTGATCACCGTGACCAGCGGGCCGGAGCGGAAGGTTTTGTCGCGCGCCACGAGCACCGTGACCGGTGTGGTGACCCGATGGCCGTTGTGCAGCTGCACCGCGGTGCGGCCGGTGAACACGATGTCGGGGCGTTGATGCTGGAGCGCCTGCAGGAGAAACTTCCCGTAGGGGCGGGAGGTGGTGTAGAGCCCGGGTATGACGCGATGGAGTGCGCCGCGCCGAACGAGGGTTGAGATGTGGTGCCTGCCGATGCCGGCGTCGTAAAGCTCTTGAGTGGTGAAGATGCAACGGCCGAGAGGGAGAGTCATGCCCTCTTAGACTGCGCCGACGGCCGGAAGGTTCCCCCCGTCGGCGGAAAAGAACGCCGCGAGGCCCCTCCGGGGATGCTCACGGAGGGGCCTCGCGGTACGTCTTGCTGCGTCTACAGGTGCTGCGTGGTCAGCCAGCCGCGCTTCATGCGCTCGATGAGCGTGGAACGCAGGTGCAGCAGATACCACCAGACGATGATGAAGATGATCGCCACCATCACCGCGGAGTAGTGCACGAAGAACCCGCCGATCAGCAGCACGGCCTGCAACGCCAGGTTCACCGGCAGGGCCCAGGAGAAGCGCTGCAGGAACGCCATGAGGATGTGGGCCACGCCGACGGCCGTGATGAAACCCCAGTTGAAGGTGGTCCAGTAAACGCCGTCGTTGACCTTGAGGATGACGGTGAGGATGAGCAGGATCGTGATGGCCTCGAGGAAGAGCGTGCCGGCCATGACGCCGCGGATGCCCTTCATCGGGTCCTTCTCCGGGGCGTGGCCGGGGCCGAGGGGGCTGACCTCGGGTTGGTCTGCGCGGCTCATGCGGGGTCCTTTCCGAACAGGGTGCGTGCTTCGCCGGCGGTGACGACGGAACCGGTGACGACGACTCCGGCGCCCGACTGGATGTCGGCGTCCTCGGCCAGTTCGACGGCGAGTTCGTAGGCGGCGGCGAGGTTGTCGTCGACGTGGACGCGTTCCTCGCCGAAGATGTCGCGGGCGTACTCGGCAAGATCGTACGCATCCAACGCCCGGGGGGAGGAATTCTGGGTGATGACGATCTCGGAGAGGTACGGCTCCAGCGCCACCAGGATGCCCTTGGCGTCCTTGTCGTCGAGGACGCCGACGACGCCGATGAGGCGCTGGAAGTCGAAGTCTCGGTCGAGGGCCGCGCCGAGGGCGGTGGCGCCGTGGGGGTTGTGGGCGGCGTCGATGAACGTGGTCGGCGAGGTGCGGACGCGTTCGAGGCGGCCCGGGGACTGGACCTGGGCGAAGCCGTTGCGCACGGAGGCGATGTCGAGCGGAAGCCCAGCGCCGGCGCCGAAGAACGCCTCCACCGCGGCGAGCGCGACGGCGGCGTTGCGGGCCTGGTGTTCGCCGGACAGGGGCAGGAAGATGTCCTCGTACTCGCCGCCGAGGCCGCGCAGGGTGAGCTGCTGGCCGCCGACGGCGACGGTGGCGGAGGCGACGCCGAACTCGGCGCCGGCGCGGGCGACGGCGGCGTCGACATCCACGGCGCGCTGCAGGATGACCTGCATGGCGGCGGGGTCCTGCTCGGCGACGATG
>ENA-UOUL01005730-UOUL01005730.1-bioreactor-metagenome-genome-assembly--contig:-NODE-5730-length-10563-cov-3.100134_pt1 | contig 10563 bp, 10 predicted proteins | sample MGYA00249838_ERZ747220 | MGnify/ENA primary metagenome ERZ747220 (study PRJEB28778, sample SAMN05720191) | bioreactor metagenome | isolation source: Anaerobic biogas reactor | place: USA:Washington...
GAGGCGCAAACGACCTTCACCGGCCCGGTGGCGCTGGCCGAGGATTTGAAGGAATACGAGCTATAAGCCGGGCCGCCGGCCTCAGCGCGACGCCTGTCCCGCTTCGGGCGTGCTCTCGGTCGCCCGCACCGGGCGGACGGTGGCATGCAGAAATGCGAATTCACCGCGCGGCGGCATCACTTCGTAGACCTCGATGATCTCGAAGACCGACTTGCCGATCTCGATCCTTCCCCCGACTTCGGGGCGCTCGAACTCGTTCACGATCGCGCCCGGATGTTCGCCCCCCAGAACGACGTAACTTACCTTATAGGTCATCATCGAATCCCATTCCTTCGCCCGGTAGTTAGCCGCCGCCCGGCCCCAGGTCCAGGTTGCGGTGGCGCAGCTTGAACGACAAGTCCAGCGCCAGGTTGCGCATGACAATATAACCGATGGCGGTGTCACTGCTGCACAGGTCGTTGAAGGCGTCGCGGCTGATGGTGTGCAGCACGGTGTGATCGCGGCTGGCGCGGATGGTGGCGGAGGTCTCGCCCAGGATTCCCTTCATCATTCAGCCGCTTACGCCGTTCGGTGCCGTGAACGCCGGGCCGCCGACGGACGACATCAGGCGCGCGTATGAGACCGTCTGCGAGCATCTCTATGACGTGCGTGTGATTCCGCAGATGCACAAAGCGATGGGCCTGCCATGACAAAAGAAGCTGCGGTCTGCCTGCTTTCCGGAGGGCTCGACAGCGCGACTGCCGCAGCCATCGCGCGTTCGCGCAGGTTCGATATCTACGCGCTGTCGTTCGACTACGGGCTTTCGCAACTCACGACCGCGTTCCTGGTCGGGGCGGCCACGATACTGCACAATTTGCGCTTCATGGGTAACGCAGCTGCCCACGAGATGAAGGCGCATTCGATTCAGGAGATTTCGACCGCTCTCGATATCGTAGAGATCTTGTTGCAAAACGTATACGTCTTACCGAAGCTTGCCGAAGTGCTACCGGCGGCTAACAACCGGATGGAGCGGACGCGATATGGATAAAGTGCCTAAAGCTGATCGTCGGCAGCGCGCCGGCGACGTCTAAGTTGTCCTGCACGGCGACGAGCGACGCCGGGAGCTCCGCGGCGAACGCCTTGTACGCGTCGGACGCCTGCGTCGTTCCGTACGGCGACAGCGCGTTCATCGCCTTCGCCCAGCCGGCGTTGTTCTCGGGCTGGAGGAAGAACTTGACGAACTCATAGGCGCCCAGGTTCGAGGCCTCGTCCTTGTTGAACACGATCGGGCCGCGGTTCCAGCTCGGATACCAGGCGGCGTCGATCTTCTCGGGCAGCGGCGCGACCGCGTACTCGAACCCGTCCGGGAAGATGTACTTGTCGCCCGCGCAGGAGCCGGAGTACGAGGCGACGAGCCCGGCGTTGAAGTCGTTCGACCAGTAGTCGCCGGTCGGGTTGAGCCCGAAGTAGCCGGCCTGCACGTTGTCGGCAAACCACTTGAGCCATGCCGTGAAGCTCTCGGTCCCAAACAGCACGCTCTTCGAAGCGATGTCGATGTAGCCGTTGCCGGACTGCATGAGCAGCGTCTGCATGAGGTCGGTCAGCGAGTCCGCCGCGAAGCCGGCGATGCCCTTGGCCTCGTAGATGGCCTTCGAGTTCGCGGCGAGCTCCTCCCAGGTCGTGGGAACCGAGAGGCCGAGCTCGTCGTAGACCGTCTTGTTGTAGAAGAGGATCGGGCCGGTCGTGACCGCCGGCAGCGCGTACATGCCGCCGTCGACGAAGCCGGTCGCCTCGGTCTGGATCGCCGCGGGCAGCGAGTTGAAGATGTCGGCCATGCCGATCTCCGGGTCGAACACGTACTTGCTCAGGTCGACGACGAGCCCGTCCTCGACGTAGTCGGCGGCGGTGGAGGCGTAGTTGATGATGATGTTCGGGCCGACGCCGTTCGCGACCGCGTTGTAGACGGCGTCCAAAAATCCCTGATAGGTCTGGGACTGCACGAGCACCTCGTAGGTGTCCTGGCTCTCGTTGAAGGCGGCGGCAAAGCCCTGCAGCGCCGACTCCTGCTCCTCGGTAAACGTGTGCCAGATCGTGACCTCTGTCGCGGCCGCGGCAACGCCGGAAATCATGAAGATGATCGCCAGCAGCGCCGCCATCATGGAACGGATTTTCATCTTGGTACCCTCCTAAGTTGTCGTAGTATTTCAAAGTTCCCAAACCATTGTAGCGCGCTTCCGGGAAAAATACAAGTATATAGTTCCCATGAAATGCTATTTCCTCCCCGCATTATACCTGGGGCCGAGCGCCGAATACTGGCGCGTGATCCAGCGGCAGACGCCGTCGAGCCCGGGGTAGATCATCCTTTCGGAGATGTTGATGTAGTCGAGCTTGTCGCGAATCTCGAGCTTCACCTCGCGCGGTATGATGATCTTCGTGCACGGGATGCCCTGCTTTTCCAAGATGTCCGTCAGCATCACCGCCGGGTCGCTGACGACGGAGAACAGCGCGTACTGGTTCGCGATGCGGTCGAGCATCGACGCCGGCTCGAAGAACAGCGCGAACGGCTCGTCGGAGAGAGTGCGCATGTCCCGGAATCCGCGCAGCTCCTTTTCGAGCATCTCGATCGTGAAGATGTTGCTGTTCGCGTCCTCGAGGCGCTTCAGAAGCCGCGCCGGCAGCCGCTTCTTGACCTCGGAGGCGTCCAAGCACCAGATCGCGCCGTCGCGGTCGTAGGCGTCGGTGTCCTCGGTCGCGAAGTGCGCCGCGACGAGCGGCGAGTACGACCAGTCGAGCAGCCTCGTCGGGAGCCCGAAGTGCTGCGCGACTGGCAGAAGCTGCCAGAAGCCCTTGTACTGCGCGAGGTCCGCATAGCCGTACTTGCGAAAGCTCCGGAACACCGCGTCCTCGAGCCGGAGATCGTGCCCGCAGACGCGGTTCAGGGACGGCACGAGCCGCCAGTCCCTGTCCGCCGCGCCGCGGTAGATGCGGTTCGCGCGGTAGCGCAGGATTCTGTCGTCCCACACGCCGTCAAAGATCGCCTTTTGCAGCTCGTCCCAGTTGCGAACGACCACTTCGATCATGCCGCGCCTCCGGTAAAGGTGATGGATATGTTTCCCTAATTCTACCGAACCGGGGAAATTCCTGCATCCCGGAAGAATTTCCGCCCGCGGCTTGAATTCGGCCGGTTTGTTCTATATAATGGTACGAGCGGCATACGCAGATGAACAGGAGGAATCCCCATGGACCCGAAGAAAATCGTACAGCGCGCGCTGGAAGTCGGACAGGTCGTCCCGGCGTTCAACATCCCGCACCTCCCGATGGTCAAGCCGATCGCCGAGGCCGTCCAGGACGAAAACTCGGTCGCGATGATACAGGTCGCCAGGCTCGAGTGGGAGAAGTTCGAATCCGAGAGCCTCGAGCGCGTCGCCGAGGAATACGCAAAATTCGAAAAGCCGGGCTTCACGCTTCTGCACCTCGACCACGTGCCGGTGATCGACGAGGACCACCTCGAGGTCGACTACCTGCCGATCATCCGCCGCGCGATTAAGGCCGGATTCCAGAGCGTGATGGTCGACGCGTCGAGGCTTTCGCTCGAGGGAAACATTTTGGCGACAAGGGCCGTCGCGGACGAGGCGCACCCGTTCGGCGTGCCGGTCGAGGCCGAGCTCGGCGCGGTCATGGGCCACGAGACCGAGCAGACCGCGATCCCCTATGAGGAAATCTTCGCGAAGAAGCTCGGCTTCACGACCGTCGAAGACGCGACGCGGTTCGTCCGCGAGAGCGGCTGCGACTGGCTGTCCGTCGCCGTCGGCAGCGTCCACGGCGCAATCGCCGCGAACATGCTCGACCGCAAGAAGCCCGCCGCGAAGCTCGACGTCGAGCGCATTGCGGACCTCCGGAAGGCGCTTGACATACCGCTCGTGCTGCACGGCGGCAGCGGCATCGAAAACGACGCGATCCTCGCGGGCATCCGCGCCGGCATCGCGAAGATCAACGTCGGAACCGAGCTCCGCCAGCCCTACGAGCGCGCGATCCGCGAGAGGGGCGACGTCGGGTACGCGCGCGAGTGCGTGTATCTGCGCTGCAGAGAGCTGATCCGGGACTTTTTGCGCACCGCGGGGGACGCCGATCTTCTCATACCAAGGAGGAATTAATATTTTGGATTGGTATCAGATAACGGGCATGCGAAACCCCTCCCGACCGAACGGGAGGGGTTTCGCATACCCTCAGTAGACGACCACAACCGTCCCCCGGTCGCAGTTCTCAAACAGCCACTTCGCGTCCTCGACCTTGAGCCGGACGCAGCCGTGCGAGGCCTTGCGGCCGAGCGCGTAGACGGAGCTCGAGCGCAGCGTGCGCTCGCTGCGGTCGCTGTAGAGCACCGAGTGGAACAAGATGTCCCCCTGAATCTGATACGAATACTGCGCCCAGCACTCGAATTTCTCGAAGTAGTGCCAGCGGTTCAGCGGCCGGGAGCTCAGGAAGATGCCGCGCGGCGTGCTGTTTCCCAGGCCCGTCGAGCAGATCATCTCGCGGTCGAGCTCGTACTCGCCGAACGAATTGAGCCCGTAGACGTAGACACGCTGGTCGTCGAGGCTGATCTTCAAAAGATACTTCGTCCAGTTGCCGACCGCGCGGTCGGAGAACAGCTCGCGAAGCGTCGCCTCGTCCGCGACGCCGGTCTGCGCAAGCCGGTTGTTTCCCTGAAACTGCTTCACGGCCGCGGTCGTCACGTCGCCGTACTTGCCGGTGACGCTGCCCGCGCCCAAGTAAAACAGCGTGTGCAGCCGCCTTTGAAGCCTGAGCACCTCGCCCTCGGGCGAGTTCTTTTGAACGTCGCCCCGGTAGGCGAAGAAGTCCTCGTCCTCGAGCAGGTCCTGCGCGTTCGCGCTGAGCATGCCCGCCGTCGAAAACTGCTCCGCGTGCGGATTGCCGACCTCGACCAGATAATCATAGAACCGCTCGAGCGCCGCGCTCGTGCCGGCGGAGAACTTGCCGTCCGGATAAGCGGCGAGCGCGCCGTACTGCGCGAGCTTCGCCTGCACCGCCTCGACTGCGCGCCCGCGGTCGCCCTCCTGAATGTCGTGCGCGACGAACCGCTCCGCGACCGCCGCGCCCTCCGAAAACAGCAGGTCGACGGCCTGCCTGTCGACGACGCCGGTTCCGGGGATGCCCGAATCGAGCTGAAACGCCTGCACCGCGCGCGCCGTGTATTCGTCGTAGCTGTCGTCCGGCTGGGCGTCGAGATACCCGAGGTCCCGGAGCCTCCGCTCGATGCGCTCCGCCTCGCCCGCGGTGTCGCCGGGCAGGAGGTCCATCAGGTACGTCGAGTGCTCCGGATTCGCCAGGAGCTCGCGCGTGACCGGCGTCGCCTCTCCGCTCGCCGCCACGGACGAAACGCCCTGCGCAATCAGGTGTTGCTGAAACGCGGCGACCGCCTTTTGCGTCTGCTTGCCGTACTTTCCGTCCGCCTCGCCGTCGAGGAAGCCGAGGAGGATCAGCCTCTTTTGCAGCGCGAGCACCTCTTCGCCCTCGTCGTCCTTTTTGAGCGCCGGCGGCAGCGCGGTCGCGTCGCCGGAAAACAGCAGAGCCCTCGTCGCCCCGTCGACGCTGCCCGTCGAGGGAAGCGCGTGCGCCTCCTGGAATACCTGAACCGCGCTCGCGGTCTGCTTCCCGTAGACGCCGTCGGCCGAGCCGGTCAGGTAGTTCAGCTCGATCAGCCGGGCCTGGATTTCCGTCACGTCGTCTCCGCGCGCGCCGATCGCGTATTCCTCCGCCAGCGCGGCGGAGCAAGACAGCGCAAACAGCAGCGCGAGCAGAAGCGCCAGCGTTCGCCTCAATGGTACCACACCCCTCATCTTCGTACGCTCATTATACAGGGGAATTAAGGCACGATCATTGCGTTTGTGTATTGGTTTGATCAACTGTTCTTTGATCGTCGGCGTGCGGAATCGTACCCCGCCCGCCGACACGCAAAACCTTCGGTTTTGCGGATCATTTTCCCTCGAACACATGGGCGACATCCCGGAGGCAGTCGATGATGCGTATGTGCTGCGGGCAGTTGGACTCGCACTGGCCGCAGGCGATGCAATCCGACGCCTTCCCGTGGTCGACCGCGAGGTTGTTGTAGTAGGTCAAGTGCGAGGGCACGAGCCGGAACTGGCTCTGGTTGTTGTAGAGCGAGAAGTACCGGGGGATCGGTATGCGCTGCGGGCACATGTCGACGCAGTACTCGCACGCGGTGCAGGGAACCGCGATGCCCTCCTCGAGGAACCGCGCGATTTTTGCGACGATCTCGCGCTCGTCCATAGCAAGCGGCTCGAGCGAGCGCATCGTGTCGATGTTGTCCATCAGCTGCTCCATCGTGCTCATGCCGCTCAACACCATGAACGCGCCGTCGAGCGACGCCGCGTACCGGATCGCCCACGAGGCCGCGCTCTTTCCGGGGCGCCGGGCCTCGAAGAGCGGCTCCGCCCACTCGGGGACCCGCGCGAGCGAGCCGCCCTTGACCGGCTCCATGACGATCACGGGCTTGTGGTGCCGGAGCGCGACCTCGTAGCACCTGCGCGCCGCGATCGACTCGTTCTCCCAATCCGCGTAGTTGATCTGCAGCTGCACGAACTCCATCTCCGGGTGCTCGGTGAGTATCCGCTCGAGCAGCTCGGGCTTGTCGTGGAACGAGAACCCGACGCGGCGGACCCTCCCCTCCTCCTTCAGCCGGTTGACGAACGGAAATCCGCCGTACCTGAGCGTCTCCTCATAGGTCTTCGCGCCGAGCGAGTGCAGAAGATAACAGTCGAAGTAGGAGACCTTGCACCGCTCCAGCTGCTCCTCGAATATCCGCGGGTAGTCCGCGGGGGCCTTGACGAGAAACGTCGGCATCTTGTCCGCGAGCACGAAGCTCTCGCGCGGATGGCGCTTCGACAGCGCCTCGCCGACCGCGATTTCGCTCGTCCCCTGGTGGTAGGGGTACGCGGTGTCGAAGTAGTTGAAGCCGGCCTCGAGAAACGCGTCGACCATTCGGTTGACCTCGGGCTGGTCGATGCTCTTTAAGTCGTCCGGGTCGGTGAGCGGCAGGCGCATCATTCCAAATCCAAGTTTTTTCATACATGTGCTCCTCTTCATGAAAAGGCCCGCATCGCGTGCGGGTCTCTGTCCGGGTTCGGCCTCGCCGTCAGAAGTTCTCGGGGAACCGCTCGATCTCGGCCTCCGCGAGCCACCTGTCCACCTGTTCGAAATAGTACTCGTTGCGGGCGCTCTCCTCGACGCGCGCGCGCATCTGGTCGTTCGCCAGGAACTCCTCGTATCCGACCGGGCCGGCCGCGACGTCCGCCTCGTAGCGCAGGATGTAGACGCCGTCGGCGCACTCGATCGGCCCGGAGATGTCGCCGGGCTTTTCAAGCGCCATCGCCTCCAGCACGAACTCCTCGTCGAGCATCGTGCTCGACGCGCTGACGTAATAGCCCTCCGCGCGGCCGTGCTCGGTCTGGATGAACGGGTCGTCGCCGTATTCGTCGATCAGCAGGTTGAAGTCGTCGCCCGCCTCGATGCGCGTCTGTATCTCCTTAACGATCGGGTCGAGCTTCGCGTAGAGCGCGTCCATCTCGTTGAGCAGCGCGCCGACCTCGGCTTCGTCCGTCGTCTCGCCGAGCCGCTCGGAGAGCTCCGCCATGCGCTCCGCGCTCTCGGCGTCGAGCGCCACGAGTATCCGCTTCACCCTCCGGTAGCCCTCCATGTTCCAGAGCACCGGCTCGCCGTTCATGCGGTCGGCCTCGTAGCTTCCCGGGTCGGTCGTGTAGGTCAGCTGCGCCGACGAGCACGCCTCGTCGTAATATAGGCGCAGCTCCTCGTCGCCGAGAACGAGCTCCTCGGTCGCGCGCGCGAACAGCCGGTCGCGCCACGCCTGCGCGGTCGCGGAGTCGATCAGGCTCTCAAGCGTCGTGTCCTCCGTGGCCAGGTAGTCGACGACCGCCGCGCGGTTCTCCGCCTCGGTCCTGGAGGGATCGGCGAGGAAGGGCAGGTAATAGTCGATCATCCCGTCGAGGCTTTCCTGCGCGCGCGCGGCGATCGCGGCCTTCTCCGCCTCCCCCGGCTCGTACACGCCCAGCTCCCGCGCCTTCAGCCGGAGCACGGCGTCCTCGGTCAGGTCGTTGAGCACCTCTTCCTTGATGATGTCCTCGTACTCGCGCTCGTCCATGCCCATCGACGAATAGATGTACGCGCGGTACTCGTACTCCGCCTTGGCCTCCGCGACGGTGATCACGCCGCCCTTGAAGCGCGCGGCCAGCAGTCGGGCGCTGTCCTCCTCGGAGAGCAGCGCCCGAAGCTCCGCGTTTTCCTGCTCCAATTCGGCGATGCGCGCCTCGAGCCGGGCGATTTCGCCGGATTCCCCGGACGCGCCGGTCGCCGCGGGCACGGCGAGCAGCAGCGCCAGCACCGCAAGCATGATTCGCTTGAACATCGCGATTCCTCCCATGTCCCGCTTCTGTTGATTATGGCACGCCCCTGGCCTCCGCCGGCTGACGATGCCGGGGGCGATTGTGGGTTGTATCGATTATACCACATCTTTTCGCGTTTGGCGCGCTTTTCACGGAATCGCCCAAGTTTTTCACCGATTCAAGAGCGACCGCGCCGGTCCGCATCAACGGAGGCGCGGTCGCTCGGGAAGCCGGGTGCGGCATCAGCCCTCCGGCGGATCGGTCGGCGGATCGGTCGGCGGGTCGGTCGGCGGGTCCGTGGGCGGATCGGTCGGCGGCAGCGTGGGCGGGTCGGTCGGCGGCAATGTGACGACCTGCGTGCCCGTGTAGAACTTCACATAGCTGTTCTTCACGAAGCCCACGATCCCCTTGTAGTCGACCTTTGTCCATGTCTTGCCCTTTTCGACCACCTTGAGCACCGTGCCGTTGTTGAGCCTGGCGACGATCGCGCCGCTGGTCGACGGGGTCTTGCGCAGGTTCAGCCGCCCGCCGTTCGTGCTGACCTTCGCCAGCTGCACCGGCAGCACGGTCGTCGTCGGCGCCGGGGTCGGCGTCGGGACCGGGGTCGGGCTCGGCGTCGGGGTAGGACTCGGCGTCGGGGTCGGGCTCGGCGTCGGGGTCGCGTCCGGGTCAAGCGGCGCCTCCGGGTCGAGCGGATCGGTCGGCGCGCCGGGGTCGAGCGGATCGGTCGGCGTGCCGGGGTCCGTCGGCATGCCGGGGTCGGTGACGACCGGCTCCGTCGGCGTGTATTCGACGCTGCTGGAGTTCCTTGTGAAGAACGTCAGGTAGCTGTTCTTCAGGTAGCCCTCCGTCGCGCCGCTGAGCACCTTCGTCCACGAGGAGCCCTTCGCCAGCACGACGACCTCTGCGCCGTTTTTCAGCTTTCCGAGGATCTTGGAGCTCGTGCTCGCGGCGGAGCGCAGGTTCAGAGACGAGCTGACCTTCACGCGCGCCATGTTGACCGACGACTCCGTGATAGCCACCTCGAACTCCGCGTCGCCGAACTGCTCCTTGAGCTTCGCGGCGCGCGCGGCGGCGTCGCGCTGCAGAGCGCCGGACGCCTTTGCGTTGACGGTATAGCCGTAGAGCCGCTGGAACAGCGAGACCGCGTCCGCGAGCTCCTGGTCGTAGTCGCCGTCCGCGTCGCCGCTGTAGAGCTTGAGCGCGCGGAGCGAGTCCTGCAGGTTCTTGACCGCGGGGCCGTTGACGCCCACGGAGAGCGTGGCGGAGGTGTCGGTCGGCGCCCCCTCGGCGGCGATCGCCTCGCGGGTCGAGGGGTCGGCGAAGCCGTTCGCAGGGAGTCCCGCCGCCGCCTGGAACGCCCGGACCGCGGCCATCGTGTTCGTGCCGTAGACGCCGTCGGCCGCGCCGTCCAGGAAGCCCAGCGCGATCAGCCGCCGCTGCAGCTCCTTGACGTCGTCGCCCTTGCGGTTGCGCCCCCAGATGTTCGGGTCGGTCGAAGTGCCGGTGTATTCCGCGTATGTAAGGCCGCTGTCGATCGAGTAGCTCTGCTCCTTCAGAAGCGACCGGGTGTAGCTGTCGCTCTTCCCGCTCTTGTATATCTTGACCTTCGTGCCCGCCGGGCAGTTCTGCGCGATCCACTTCGCATCCGCGACGCGCAGCCGCACGCATCCGTGCGAGGCCTGTGAGCCGAGCTTGTTGACGGAGGTCGTGTTCGCCGCGGAATCGCTCTTGGAGTTGAACAGGTAGGAGTGGAACAGTATGCCGTTGTAGATGCGCGAGGCATACTTGACCCAGATGCTGTCGATTTTGTACCACTCCTTGCGCTCGCCGCTGTTGCGCTTCTGCGGCATCGTGAACGTGCCGGTCGGCGTCGGCGTGCCGGAAGCGCCGGTCGAGCAGATCATCCGGCGGACGATCGCGTCGTCGCTCGTGCGGTGGACCGTCACAAATTGGTTCGTGATGTCGACCACAATGCGATACTGCGTGGCCGCGAACGCCGGCTGCGCCTGCGGGATGAGGGCGATCACAACCGCCAGCATCATCGCGCAGATGAGTAGTCTGCGAAATCTCATCAGCTTTTCCCCCACTAGTCATGCTCTCATTTTACTATACCATAAACTGGAAGGATCGGCAACGTAAAATT
>ENA-UOUL01005733-UOUL01005733.1-bioreactor-metagenome-genome-assembly--contig:-NODE-5733-length-10561-cov-4.129435_pt1 | contig 10561 bp, 5 predicted proteins | sample MGYA00249838_ERZ747220 | MGnify/ENA primary metagenome ERZ747220 (study PRJEB28778, sample SAMN05720191) | bioreactor metagenome | isolation source: Anaerobic biogas reactor | place: USA:Washington...
ACCGCCACGGCCAAAGGCTAACCTCGGAACTAATCAAGGCTTACGTCAAACGCGGACGCGAACACCTCGAAGCCGGACGCCTCCCAGCCGCCATGAGCGACTGCACCCGCGCCGCCCAACTCGGCGGTGCCGACCCCGAAATCGAATCGCTGCGAACCGCCATCGGCCAGGCCATGGCCGACCATGACCGCGACGGCCGACGGCGAAACGGCATGGTCGCCGCCGCCCGACAGCAGATGGCGCAAGGCGACGTCAGCGCCGCTGAGGCCCTCGTGGCCGGTTTGGAGCACAGCGAGCGGGCCGAAGGCCTGCTCCACGAAGCCGATCTGCGACGCCGGCAGGCCCAGACCGCGATCCGACGGGCGCGGCAGTGCATCGAATGCGACGACTGGACCGGCGCGCTGAACCACTTGGCGGCGGCGATGACCGCCCACGGGTCGAACCCGGAGCTGGCCGAACTGACCGGCCAGGTGGTCAGCCGGATCGCCGAACGCACCCGCGAGGCGCTGGTGCAGGGGCGATTGGATTTGGCGGAAAGCCTCGCCCAGCGGCTTTGCGGACTGCCCACCCAAGCGGTGGAGGCCGCGGAATTGCGGCGGGCGCTGGATGAATGCCGGGCTGCGTGGCGGTGCATTGCGGCGGGTCGTTTTCGCGACGGCTGGCAGTCGCTGAATCGCGTGCGGACGATCGTGCCGGAGGCCAAGTGGTTGGTTGAGGCGATTGGCGCGGCGCAGCGGGCGGCTGAGGCGGCTGAGCACCTCGGGGCGGGGCCGCTGGGCCTGCTGGGCGCGCAAGTCGAGCCGTCGCCGTCAGTTGTGCCGGTCAAGCACGTGGCGGCGCAGCGTGCCGCGGAGGTGACGGCACCGCGAACGAAGATGGGTGGACGGTTTGCCATTCACGCGGACGGCGTGGGCAGTTTTCTGGTGCTCAGCGGCGATCGGGTATCGATCGGCTGCGGCAAGTCGTCGAGGCCGGATGTGGTCGTGCAAGCCGAAACCGATTGTGCCACAGTGACTTTCGAGCGGATCGATGAGGACTATTTTGCCTCATCGGACAAACCGATCATGGTGGGCGGTCGCGAAACGCGGCGGGCATTATTGAGTGACGGTGTTAGAATCGAACTGTCACGACGGTGCAGATTGAAATTTTTATTGCCTAATGCCGCGAGTACGACGGCGGTGGTGGAGTTGTGCGGGACACGATTGGCGCGTGGGGAGGCGCGGCGGATCATTTTGATGGATCGGGAGATCGTGATGGGACCGTCGGCGGGGGCGCACATTCGCACGGAACAGTTGTCGCAGCCGGTGGTTATGTATCGCCGGGAGGGGCGGGTGATGGTGCGGACGGGCGAGGCGGTGACGGTGGAGGGCAGGCCGTACGACGGTGAGGACGGGATCGCGCCGGGCGCGCGGGTGGCGGTGGGGGGGGTTTCGATGGTGATTGTGGATGAGGCATAAGCAGGGTCGTTGGCGACGGTAATTGATATGATGATATGGTTGTCATACAAATTGTGACCGGCGAGGCCGGCGGACTGAGACAGGCTGGGCAGAACGATGAATCAGGTGTTTAAATATAAGTATGGCGATAGACCGCTTGAGGGGTACACGATCCAGCGCGCGGTTGGCCGGGGCGGGTTCGGGGAGGTGTACTACGCGGTGAGCGACAGCGGCCGGGAGGTGGCGCTCAAGTCGGTTCAGATGTACGAGCAGGTGGAGCTGCGGGGGATCAGCCAGTGCATGAATTTGAAGAGCCCGCACCTGGTGACGATTTTCGACGTTCGGCACAACGACGAGGGTCAGGCGTTTGTGATCATGGAGTACGTGGCGGGCCCGTCGCTGCGGGAGCTGTTGAATGAGACGCCGGATGGGATGGGGGTTCAGAAGGCGGCGTTTTTTCTGCGGGAGATCGCCAAGGGGTTGGGGTATTTGCACGACCGAGGGATTGTCCACCGGGATTTGAAACCCGGTAACATTTTTTACGAGGACGGGTACGTCAAGATCGGCGACTACGGGCTGAGCAAGGTGATCAACGCGAGTCGCCAGAGCGGCCAGACGATCACGGTGGGGACGGTGCACTACATGGCTCCGGAGATCGGGGCGGGGAATTACTACCGGACGATTGATATTTACGCGTTGGGCGCGGTGTTGTATGAGATGCTGACGGGCCGGGTGCCGTTTGAGGGTTCGAGCATCGGCGAGATTCTGATGAAGCACGTTGCGGCTGAGCCGGACGTTTCGATGATCGAGGAGCCTTTGGCGACGGTGATCAGGAAGGCGATGTCGAAGGACCCGAAGGTCCGGTATCAGACGGCGGGCGAGATGGTGGAGGCGGCGTTCGGGTCGGAGCACGTACGGACGAGCGTTTCGATGTTTTCGCCGGACAGTCTGACGATGGTGGCGGAGCGTGCGGTGGCGGGTCGCGGGGTGGTATCGGGTGGGTCTGGGGCGGCGACGCCGCCTCCGGGGCCGAAGGGCGAGGCGGAGGATGCGCATCGGGATTCGTGGCGTCACGTTCGGGACGGCGGGCGGGATTTGCGGAGCCGAATTCAGGAGGGCAGGGAGGAGGTGCACGCCAAGATCCGGGCGATGCGGGATGCGCACCGGGCGATGCGTGACGGGCGGGGCGTCGAGGTGAACGGCACGGAGATTGAGGACACGTTGACTCGGCGTCAGCGGTCGCAGTTGGCGCGGATCACGATGGTGATTTTCGCGCTGGCGTGCGTGTGGGCGGGATCGAACGGTGGGCCGGGGCTGTGGGAGGGGGTGACGGCGCTGGTGATGACGGCGGCGGCGGTGGGCGGGATATTTTTCGCGAGGCGGCGGTTGGCGTCGCGGATGGGCGAGGAGCCGGTAGCGGTTCGCCGGCTTGCGATGGCGGGATCGGCGGTGCTGTTCGCGGCGTTGGCGGCGGCGATATTCTGGCTGGCGGCGGAGTTCAGCCACGAGCACGCGGCGGGCACGTGGGTGGCGGTGGCGGTTCCGTGGTTCCTGGTGAACTGGTGGGGTTTGACGGATCCGCACCGTCGGCTGCGGTTGACGCTTTGGCATTCGTTGGGGGTTGGGGTGGGGGCGTTTTTGATTGCCTCGCTGACTGGCGGGTATTCGCCGATGGCGGTGGCGGTGGCGGCGGGTACGGTGCTGGCGGTCCAGGTGGCCAGTCCGTTCCACGCGGGGTCGCGGGAGCGGCGGGAAGAGGAGTCGAAACCGCTGCGGCCGGCGCGGGAGGCGCAGCAGGAGCGGCTGGAGGCGGTTCAGCCGGCGCCGGCTGGTCGGCACGTTCAGCCGTCGCGGCCGTACGTTCAGCCGAGTGGGTCCTGGTTCCAGGAGCGGCCGGTGCCGTGGTTTGTTCGCGGGCTTTGGGTGTTGCTGTTTGTGGCTTCGGCGATTGTAGGATTGATGTTTCTGGTGAGTCTGGGGGTTGTGCACTACCGAGGCGATGAATCGGTCGCCGCGGTCATCGCCGGGGTTGGCGGTCTGTTGCTGTCGGCGGTGTGTCTGATCAGAGTCTACGAGCGTGGGTGGCGCGGGTGGTGGCGCGGCGTGGTCAGACCTCTGCTGCATCTGGTCTGCATCATATCGATGACTTGTGGCGTGGCATGCCTGGCCGGTTTTAACCTGACGGAGGAGGAGGCGTTGATTGCGATTTTCTTTATCGTCGCGCCGGTTATTTTGTTGCCGGTGCTGGCGATGATTCCGGTTCCGGCTCCGCATCGGGAGGTGCGACCGGTGGCGTCGGTGCGACCGTCGCCGGAGAAGCGGCTTTGGGCATTGTTTTTCGCGGCGGGCGGGTTGATCGGGTTCAACGGGCTGCAGCGGTTTTACGTGGGTAAGATCGGGACGGGGATTTTGTGGCTGCTCACGGCCGGGTTGCTGGGGATCGGGCAGCTTTACGACATCATCATGATTATCGTCGGGCGGTTCACGGACAGCTGTGGCCGGCCGCTGGTGATGTGGGAGGGCGAGGACGAGTTGGAGGGGATGCACTACCGGACGGCCCCGGCGGTTCCGGGCGCGATCGAGGGTTTGCGGCCGGGAACGATTCACCAAGAGGCGCCGCGGGCGCCGCTGCGGGTGGAGTCGCCGGTTGAGCGTGAGGAGGTTTCGCCGGAGGCGAGGGAATATCATCGGACAGAAGGGTCGCGTTTTTCGGCGGGTTCGGATTATCCGCATCCTCGTCAGACGAGCATGTTTTTATCGTTTGTGGGGGGGATGGTGCTGTTGGTCACGCTGGTGGTGGGATTGGGGTTGGCGTTGAATCTGGCGGGGGCGGCGGCTGCGGGCTTGCCGGATCCGGATTTGGCGCGTGAGTTGACTCGCGGGTTGGGCGGGAACTGGCCGGTGCTGTTCGATCGGTTGGGTACGTGGGCGTTGTGGATGTTGTTTCTGCTGACGACGCTGACGTTTATTTTCGCGCGTCGGCGGGCGGGGGCGGTTCACATGGGTCGTGCGGCGCTGGCGATGCTGGGGGTTTTGGGGGTGTTGCGGCTTTCGCGGAGCGCGGCGGCGGGTCTGCACTGGCCGGGGATCGCGGAGGCGATCGAGCAGAACCAGTTCGGCGAGTCGCTGGAGATGTTTTTGAACGGGGTGCGGAGCGGCGACGCGATCGTGGCGGGGATTTTGCTGGTGGCTTCGTTTTTCGTTCTGGCGTGGCCGGAGAAGACGGAGGTGGTGCACTTTCCTCCGGCGGTGATGGATTGATGGCTTGGGTTGAGGGTTGAGGATATGATGTCGCAGCCACATATGAATATGTCGTTGGTAGGATTGCTGGTGATCGCGGCGCTGGTGGCGATCGCGTTTGTGGTCGTGGTTGGGGTGGCGAGAGGCCGCCGAGGCGGGTGGACAATTCTGGCGGGCGCGGGTGGGATGGTTGTGGTTGTGGCGGTTGTTTTCGCGTTGGCCGCTTTCTTTTTTGTCGGGCGGCGGGTAGTGGTTTCGCGCGGGCATGCGACAGCGAGTTTGAACGCTGAGAATCCCCGTCAGCGGCAGTATTACGGCGGCACATCGGGCGATCTGGTGGATTCGGTTCCGCCACCGGTTCGGACGGAGGTGATTCTTGACGATTCCGCGGCGGTAGTTGAGGCGCGGCCGGCGTGGGATTTGGGTGAAGGGGAGTTTGAGGCGAGTGTTTATGCGTCGGCGGCGTCGGCGGGTAAGGCGGCTGCGCTTGGGGTCATCAAATCGCTGGCGACGATCGCGCCGGGCGGCGAGGAGGATTTGACGATCGGGCTGGCGGGCGGATTGGCGTCGGACGCGATCGGGGAGGCGGTTCGGGAGCGTGAGGCGCGAGTTGGGCGGGTGGTTCGGCTTGAGGGGGTTCCGAGCACGCAGCCGGCGGTGGTGCTGTCGGTGGAGGTGGTGTCGGAGGGGAGCTACACCGCATACGGTGCCAACCTGCGGAACGGGACGGTGACGGCGGTGCTTCGCGGGCCGGGCGGGCAGACGTCGCGGAGCGCGGCGTTTGACGAGAAGGGCTGGAACGATGATTTCGCGCAATTTGTGAATCGCAACCAAGATCGGCACTGGTACCTGGCGGAGTCGCGGTCGCCGGCGACGACGGTGCGGGAGGCGGAGGAGCTTGCGTTCCAGGACGCGGCGCGGCAGTTGTTGCCGTACTTCCGTCACGTGGCGCAGCGGCAGAACAGCGTGTGGTCGCAGGCGAGCGATGGGGCGCTGGCGGAGTTGATTCGCGGGGAGCTGCGTCGCGGGATGTTCGTTGCCGATCGGTTCGTTCAGCAGTTCGATCGGCCGTATGGGCAGGTGTGGCGGGCGATGCTGCTGGTGTACGATCGGGAGGACGCGGCGGCGTACGCGCTGATGTCGCAGTCGGGCCGGGAGCAGTTTGCGCGGACGCCGGAGGGGCGGGCGGGATACAGGGCGCGGGTGACGTGGTTTTCGGCGGTTGGGATGGCGGTTTTGATCGTGGCTGTGTATGGGTTTTTGAACGCGGCGACGAAGGGGTATTATGCGTGGTCGCTGCGGGTTGCGGCGGCGGTGCTGGTGTTGGCGGGGGTGGCGCTGGTGTTGGTGCTGGCTTGAGGAGAGGTCTGATTTCGGATTTCGGATTTCGAATTTGTTGGGATGGGACGGGTTTGGTGTTTTGATGTTGAGGGTGTAGTTTGAAGCGTGTGGTGGTGTGAAGAATCTGGATTCCCGCTTTCGCGGGAATGACACGTGGGGAGGGGGCTGGATTGGGTGTGCGGCGGAGGGCAGGCACAAGGGTTGCCCGTACGGGCGGGGGCTGGGAAGGCGAAAGGCAATGAAAAGTGAAAAGTGAAAATAGCAAATACCAAAATGCGGAATGCGTGGCACGGAGCACGCGGAACACGCGGAGGGGTCGGGGCAACCACAAGGGTTGCCCGTACGGGGCGAATGCAGAGTGCAAAAGGCAAAGTGCAAAATGGTTTGTCGGCGTGGTCGGTTAGCGGTGTGGATGGAGCGGGAGTGATGGGTTGAGAGCTCGGGATGAGGGTTGAGGATATGGCAATGGAATTGGAGGTGTCCATTTTTCCTTCCGTGTGCCTGGCCTTCACCTTTCTGGTGGGTCTGAGCACGCTGGTCTATGGAGCGGTGCTCACGAAGAGAAGGCGCACGGGCGGGCATCAGTGCATGGCGTTGGGCGCGGTGATCATCGTGGTCAGCGTGATCCTGTTGCCAGGGGAAATCCGCCGATACCGGAGCCCGGCTGCGCTGTTGCGGGAGATAGCTTATCCGTACGTCGCGCAGCCTTTGCCGGCGGTCGATGAGGTCCGGGTCCCAGTGGTTGAGGCGCGGGCGGGGTGGGATTTGGGTGAGGGGGAGTTTGAGGCGAACGTGTATGCGTCGCGGGAATTGGCGGGTAAGGCGGCGGCGTTGGGAGTGGTCAAATCGCTGGCGACGATTGCGCCGGGGGGCGAGGAGGGTTTGACGGTCGGGTTGGCGGGGGATCTGGCGTCGGATGCGATCGGCGAGGCGGTTCGGGGGTGTGAGGCGCGAGTTGGGCGGGTGGTTCGGCTGGAGGGGTCGCCGAGTACGCAGCCGGCGGTGGTGTTGTCGGTGGCAGTGGTGGCGGAAGGCTCTTACGGCGTGAATGGGGTGTCGGGGCGGAACGGGACAGTGACGGCTTTGCTTCGCGGTCCGGGCGGGGAGGCGTCGCGGAGCGCGGAGTTCGACGAGAAGGTTTGGAACGACGATTTTGCGAGGTTTGTGAATCGGAATCCGGAAGGCCGGTGGTATCTGGCGCAGTCGCGATCACCGGCGACGACGGTGCGGGAGGCTGAGGAGCTTGCGTTCGAGGACGCGGCGCGGCAGTTGCTGCCGTACTTCAGGAGCGAGGTGCATACGCGCTGCCGGTTGGAGGCGACCGACGCAGTCCTGATGGAGGTGATTCTCGCGGCGCTGCGGCGGGGATTGCTGATCCACGACCGGTTCGTGCAGCGGATGGATCGGCCGTACGGGCAGGTGTGGCGGGAGATGCTGCTGGTCAACGCTCAGCAGAAGGACGTGCTTCACTCCATTGGACTCGGTTCAGCTCTTTTCGAACGATCGCCGGCGGCTGAGGCATGGCACAAGGCGCGGGTGACTCGGTTTTCGGCGGTTGGGATGGCGGTTTTGATCGTGGCTGTGTATTTGTTTTTGAATGCGGCGACGAAGGGGTATTATGCGTGGTCGCTGCGGATCGCGGCGGCGGTGCTGGCGTTGGCGGGGGTGGCGCTGGTGTTGGCGTTGGCGTGAGGGGAGGTCTGATTTCGGATTTCGAATTTCGAATTTGTTGGGATGGGACGGGTTTGATGTTTTGATGTTGAGGGTGTAGTTTGAAGCGTGTGGTGGTGTGAAGAATCTGGATTCCCGCTTTCGCGGGAATGACACGTGGGGAGGGGGCTGGATTGGGTGTGCGGCGGAGGGCAGGCACAAGGGTTGCCCGTACGGGCGGGGGCTGGGAAGGCGAAAGGCAATGAAAAGTGAAAAGTGAAAATAGCAAATACCAAAATGCGGAATGCGTGGCACGGAGCACGCGGAACACGCGGAGGGGTCGGGGCAACCACAAGGGTTGCCCGTACGGGGCGTTGGCGATTGAGGAGAGGTTGGACAATGAGAGTGGCGTGTGATGGGTCAGGTTAGCGAGGCGGATGCGTATCTGCTGGAGCAGATTCGGCAGGGTCGTGAGGACGGATGGTCGGGCCTGGTGAACCGGTATCAGGGTCGGCTGGTGGCGTTTGCGCGGAGCAAGCTTCGTCGCAGCGGGGAGGCGGAGGATCTGGTTCAGGAGACGTTCATCAGTTTTTTGAAGTCGCTGGATTCGTTTCGTGGCGAGGTGAGTCTGGAGACGTATTTTTTCACGATATTGCGGCGGAAGATCATCGACCATTATCGCGGGAAGCACGCGAACGTGTGTCTGCTGCAGGACGTGTTTGACGCGGGCGGGTGTGACGGGGAGGAGGCGTCGGACGCGGCGGAGCAGGTGGCGGGCGGGGATCCGACGGCAAGCTGGTACGTGCGTCGGGACGAGCAGCGGGATCTGCAGCGGGAGTCGCTGGCGGAGGCGTTGGGGGAGTTGATCGACGGGTTGAAGCGGTCGGTGAACTTTCGCGACCTGCAGATCGTGGAGATGGTTTTTTATTCGCAGATTCGGAACAACCGGGCGGCTGAGATGGTGGGGATGGACGAGAAGCAGGTGGGGTTGATCAAGCATCGGTATTTGAAGCAGATTCGGGAGCAGGTGGGCCGGCGGCTGCGGGAGTTGGGGTTGGCGGAGCCGGCGGAGGCGGTGCATCGGGGGTACAGCGACGGGTTGTTGGGTGAGATCTGGCGAGAGCGGCGGCTTAGCTGTCCGAAGCGGAGCACGCTGGGGGCGTTTTTGTTGGGGACGTTGGAGCCGGCGTGGGAGGGGTACGTTCGGTTTCACGTGGAGCGGCTGGGATGCCGGTTTTGTCGGGCGAATCTGGATGATTTGCAGGAGCGGACGGCGCGGGACGAGGAGAGCGTTCTGCGGCAGCGGATATTGCAGTCGACGGTGGGGTTTTTGAGTCGGCCGAGCGGGTAGTTGGCTGGGTGGCGTGGCAGTCCTGTCGTCTGCGCGACTTCCTTTTGAGATTAGCACGGAGCACGCGGAGCACGCGGAGGGGCGGGGAATGGGAAGTGAAAGGGAAATGGTGCGTCGGGACGACGCACCCTACCGATGCCACCTGGGACCTGACCGCGCGTGATGCGGGGCGGAGGGCAAGCACGAGGGTTGCCCGTACGGGTTATTGTTGGGCGTCGCGGGTTTTGAGTTCGCGTTCGCGGTCGGCTTCGATGGATTCGCGGTCGACGGTTTTGGCGTTGTCGTTCTGGGGGTAGTCGAGGTAGGTTTCGAGTTGGCCGTTGCTGGTGACTTCGAAGACGTCGCCGCGGAGATCGACGATGAGGAGTTGGCCGTTTGGTCCGATCAGGAGGTCGGAGGGGTAGTTGGAGAGTCCGGCTTGGTCGGCGGCGCCGAGGGGGAGGGCTTCGGCGACGAATTCGCCGTCGGGGTTGAACTGGAGGATGGAGGAGCGGGTGCCGTCGTCGGTGGTGACGTTGTTCCAGACGTAGAGGTTGCCGGCGCTATCGGCGGTCATTTCGCGCGGGTAGTCGAGGCCGTGGTCGCCGGTTTCGGCGAGGACGGCGATGAGGTTGCCGTCGGGGTCGAATTTGGCGATGTTGGAGGGGTCGGCGACGTAGAGGTTTCCGTTGGGATCGACGGCGAGAGCGGTGACGGTGCCGATATCGCCTTCGTCGTAGAGGACGACGGCGCTTTCGGCTTCGCCGTCGGGGCCGTAGCGGTAGACGCGGGGTTCTTCGCTGAAGATATCCTCGTAGTACATGGCGAGGTAGACTCGGCCGTCGGGGGCGACGGCGACGTCCTCGGCGAGGGTGGCGCCGAGTCGTCGGGCGTCGTTGGGGTCGAAGACGGCGGCGGCGAGTTGGCCGGAGGGGTCGTAGCGGTAGACGGCTGGGTTTGTTTGGGTCATGGTGAAGACGTAGAGGCTGTTGTTGACGAAGCGGATTTTGTCGAGGCTGTCGAGGGCGTTGTCGTCGTTGGAAATGAGTTGGACGTATTCGCCGTCGGCCTGGCGGCGGTAGACGCCGACGAATTCGGAGGCGACGTAGAGGTTGCCCTGGTTATCGAAGGCGAGGCTTTCGGGGGCGACGGGGAGTTGGTCGCCTCCCTGGGGCGGCGGTGCGGCGTTGGGGTCGGTCTGGTTGGGCTCGACGGCGTTCGGATCGGTGGTGTTGGGATCCAGGGTGTTTGGATCGGCGGCGTTGGGGTCGAGGGTGTTGGGGTCGAAGACGCCGGGACCGCAGCCGGCGATTGCCAGGATCAGCGCGACGCAAGCTCCGGCCAGAGATGTTCTGATTGTATCCATTGCTCTCTCTCCTCGTTTTGTGACCCGTCTTGGCGGCCATGATGCGGCAAGGCCGCTGAGTGGTCATGTGGTGTTTCGCGTAAACAGCCGCCGGCCCGTGCCCCCACGGCTGACGACCCCATAAACCATCTTAGCCTACCGGCGGATGTGGTCAAGTTCGGCGGGCGGGAAGGGCCGATAAAAAGGGGGTTTTGAGGG
>ENA-UOUL01005735-UOUL01005735.1-bioreactor-metagenome-genome-assembly--contig:-NODE-5735-length-10559-cov-3.661133_pt1 | contig 10559 bp, 10 predicted proteins | sample MGYA00249838_ERZ747220 | MGnify/ENA primary metagenome ERZ747220 (study PRJEB28778, sample SAMN05720191) | bioreactor metagenome | isolation source: Anaerobic biogas reactor | place: USA:Washington...
TGTTTCAAGTAAACCGGGACACCTGCATATAATTAACAAATCAGTTCCGGTATACTATTTAGATCTAGGCCAGGATAGTAGTAATCTCTATACTATATTACGTGATGCTGAACAGGACGGTATACAGATACTACTTTTCTCCCCCTTACCCCAAAACTTAACTGGCATTAACCGGGCTCTGCTGGAGCGTATTAATAGATTATGAATTAATTATGGAGATGCAGCTGGCGAGCATACTCGTATAACCATTATGCAAATGGCCATGAGGTAAGGTAGCAAGGAGGGTAGAAGTTGGGAAGTATCCTCACCCCTTACCCCTCACTCTAAACAATTAAGTAGGTTATATATTGGTTGTTATTTACCAAACAATTTTAGGGCCTGTGGTTAACTACATGGTAGAGGATTAGTTTATGGAACAGCTTCTAACTATAATATTAATAGCCGTGGTATTGGGCCTGGATGCCTTTTCACTTTCCCTGGGTCTGGGTCTGCAGGGAAGATCCCGGGGGTATGGAATGAGATTCTCTGCTATGGTAGGGATTTTCCATATTATAATGCCGCTAGTGGGGCTTAACCTGGGGTTGGCAGCAGGTAAATTTCTGGGTATATGGGCCTCCCGTCTGGGAGCTGTTATTCTGGCTTACATAGCTGTTGATTTTATAATTAAAGGTTATCGCGAGAGTCGATCTCATAGTTATACTTTCAAAGAAGGTAAATCGATAATTACCCAACCAAACGATTCGTATCGAGAAAATTGGGGAAACATGTTATTGCTAGGAATATCCGTAAGCATTGATGCCTTGACAGTAGGATTTAGTTTAGGTACCTTTAAAATGCCCGTTTTTATAACCGTTATTATCATGGGCATGGTAGCCGCTATTATGACCCTGCTAGGATTCGTAGGCGGGCGAATGTTCAGCCGCCTGGTTGGGAGCTATGCCCAAATGGCCGGGGGGATAGTGCTGGCAGCACTGGCGGTAAAATTACTGTTCTAAAGGGGGCTAAGGGTTGTGAAAAGGATACTGTTGGTTTGCACCGGTAATACTTGCCGTAGTCCCATGGCACAGGCTATTTTAAACAGTCTCTTGCAAAGCGTTACAACTGGAATAGAAGAATACGAGATATTAAGTGCTGGATTAAGTACCATTGATGGATTATCTGCCAGTCCTGAGGCAGTAACCATTATGGCTGATGAAGGGATAGACCTGACCTACCATAAATCTCGCCAACTTGACACCGATTTAATTCTTAACGCTGATTATATTCTTACCATGACTGGTGTCCAGCGTGACTACCTGCGGGACAAGTTTTCTAAAAAAGTTTCCGTAATACACACTATTAATGAATTTGCCGGAGAAGGCAATAAAGATATAATTGACCCTTTAGGACGGGGCCTGGAAGCTTATCAGGAGTGTGCCACCCAGCTTAAAGAATTGCTACCGCGGGTTATTAACAAACTGCAAGACCTGGAAAAGCCCGGTAGAAATAAACATAAGCTGGTCATCGGTGGTGACCATGCCGGTTTGGAGCTTAAGAAGATACTAATAGAAGCACTGGAAGCAGACAATTACGAGATTTTAGACTGTGGTACTTTTTCCACTGAATCGGTGGATTATCCGGACTTTGCTAAGGAAGTAGCCACCGTAGTTCTGCAACAGAAAATCATGGGCATTATTATTTGTGGAACTGGTATAGGTATTTCCATTGCTGCCAATAAAATTCCGGGGATACGGGCAGCCCTCTGCTATAACCTGGAGACTGCCAGGTTGGCCCGAGAACATAACGATGCCAACATTATTGCATTAGGAGCCCGTATGTTGGATACCCAACTGACTATAGATATAGTTAAGACTTTTCTGGTTACTGAATTTGCTGCCGGGAGGCACCAGCGTCGGGTAGACAAAATAATTCAAATCGAGAAAAAATGTTTGGAAGGAGATAAAGCGGGTGGATTATATTGAAAAATATGTTAAGCCTGTAGACCCAGATGTTGCTGCGGCTATTCAACAAGAAGAGCTGCGCCAGAATTACAAACTGGAGCTTATTGCCTCTGAGAACTTTGTTTCCCGGGCAGTAATGGCAGCCCAGGGTTGTGTAATGACCAATAAGTATGCCGAAGGTTATCCGGGAAAAAGGTATTACGGAGGCTGTGAAAACGTAGATGTAGTTGAGGAATTGGCCCGGGAAAGGGCTAAAGCACTTTTTAAATGCGAGCATGTTAATGTCCAGCCCCATTCCGGAGCTCAAGCTAACACTGCAATATACTTTGCTACAGTAAAGCCAGGAGACACTATACTGGGAATGAACCTCAGTCACGGGGGACACCTGACTCATGGCAGCAAGGTTAATATATCAGGTAAATATTTTAACTTTGCCGAATATGGGGTAAGCCCTGATACTGAAACCATTGATTATGACGAGGTAAGAGAAATAGCCCGGCAGGTAAAACCAAAGCTTATTGTAGCTGGAGCCAGTGCTTATCCACGAATTATTGATTTTGAGAAATTCAAGGAAATTGCTGACGAAGTAGGGGCATTACTATTTGTGGATATGGCTCACATAGCTGGTTTGGTAGCAGCTGGACTTCATCCCAGTCCGGTACCGTATGCTGATTTTGTTACTACTACTACCCATAAGACCTTGCGGGGTCCCCGGGGTGGTATGATTATGTGTAAAAACGAGTGGGCGCGTAAGATTGACAGTGCTGTATTTCCCGGCATCCAGGGTGGACCACTGATGCACGTTATTGCTGCTAAAGCGGTTTGTTTTAAGGAAGCTTTAAACAGTGATTTTGTTGACTACCAGCGCGGTATTGTAGATAATGCTCAAGCACTTGCATTAAGCCTGGTTGAAAAGGGATTACGTTTAGTTTCCGGAGGAACTGATAACCACCTTATGCTGGTAGACGTAAGACCGAAAAAACTAAATGGCAGCGAGGCTGAGGTTATACTGGAATCCATTAATATTACGGTTAATAAAAACGGTATTCCCTTTGACCCGGAAAGACCAACTGTAACCAGTGGTATAAGAATAGGAACACCGGCGTTAACCAGTCGGGGAATGAAACGGGAGGATATGCAAGAAATAGGAGATATCATAGCTATGGCCTTAAATGATCCTGCAGAGGACGTACTGGCAGAGGCCAGGGGCAGAGTAGCAAAACTTTGCGACAAATATCCCTTGTATTAAAATGAAAATAGATTTTAATTCACGCGGATCGCGTTGATTATTATAGGATTTACGCGTAATCCGGCTAATTATCTAGAGTGAGGAGTAAGGGATTAGGGGTGAGGATTGTAGGGGCAGACCCATGTGTCTGCCCTGCCGACCACTAAATCTCGGGGGTTTAATGCTAACTTAGGGCGAACACATGGGTTCGCCCCTACAAGGTACCTGCCCCCCCGGGAAAGAAACCTGTATCCCCTATGGGGATGTCTAAAATTCTGTTTTCTAATTAGAAAATATTAGTCAAATTTACTGCCTCTTTACGCGGGATATGTTCAATCATCAACTTTAGTTCCGAGAGCTGTCCTAAAGAGAGAGCATCATCCTTACTTGTTACGTATTCCTTAACCCGGGCCAGGGAAAACTCAATGTTATCCATCTCCTGGTGATCCAGAAAAACCGGCCACCATTTAGCCTTTTGCTCCCATAGCTTTTCCAACTTTTCACTATGTTTTACTGCTGTTTCCCAATCTTGTTGCCTTATTGTTGAACTAACCAGTTGGATTTGCCGGGTTAAATCGCCACTTGACGTTTGCAAAGAATGATTGAACCATATGCCCATTCCAATAACCAGGGCCAAAATTACAGTTAATGTTGTTAACAGTCTCATTATAAAATTACTCCTTTTGTTACACCGGGATGTTCTTTTTGTAACACAGCTGTGTTACAAAAAGAACGTCCCGGTGTAACATTTACTGAGCGGATGATTTGAGCTGGTAATATAACTGTTTATGGGCATCCAGGCTGGCAAAAAACACATCCTTTATGTTTTTAATGCCGTATTTACCTAACTCGTTTTGCAGCCAAACCATATCCAACTGTACCTTCTTTAAATTATCGTTAATAACCTGACCGTCTATTATTAAGGTAATGGGCAAGCCCTCGTATTCCGGGGAAATTTTTAAATCCTGGGGCTCGACCGGCCTTTTTTCTGATTTCAGAATAACGCTGAGCTGTCCGCTGGTTTCCAATATGGCATACTCCACATCAGAGATATCGGATACATTTTTCAAACGTAACTGCTCTAGCAAATCGTTCAGATTAAGACGTTGCCTCCGTAACTCGTCTTCTACTATCCGGGAATTTTCAATGACGATACTGGGGGTACCGCAGATTACTCCTCGTGCCCGCTCGCTTTTTAGTGATATATAAGATAAAGTAACCTGAGCAGTGACCAGAATAAATATGGGTATCAAACCACTTAGTAGTGGAATACCGGTATTTTGCATAGGGATGGCGGCTAATTCTGAAATCATAATGATAACTACTAATTCATAGGGCTGCAATTGCCCAATCTGCCTTTTTCCCATAACCCGGAGCAATAGAACCGTTGTAGCATATAAAATTAAAGTACGAATAATTACTAACAGCATTTAATCTTCCTTATTCCCTCCGCTAACTACCACTCTGCAGTTAACATTCGTTACACCTGCATCAAAAAGTTATTTTCTTACTAACCAGCCATGGCTGAAGGCCGCAACCACCAATGAAAATTCCCGTGGCTTCCGCGGGTCTCATCCTGAGCTGATATTCCGGTGAAAGATCCTTCACTTCGTTCAAAATGACAAGGAAAGTTATTTTCTTACTAACCCTATTATTAGCATCTGCAAAGGGCTTTATGTAAAGTAAAGCCTTACTGCATAAAACCGGGTCACATTAGCAAATAATATAAAATAATTCTGTTTGGAGGTGAAAGGATTGAAATCATGGATGTTCTGGCTTCTAAAGTATGCTATGACCTTTGTTGCCGGCTTTTTAACCCTATCTTTAATTGATGGCAATAGCGTACTGGAAGTATTGGTACTGGCCCTGGCGGTAGCTGCCTTGAATTATGGAGTTGGTGACCTGGTGGTTCTGCCGGCATACGGTAACCTGGTTGCTGCTATAGGTGACGGTTTAATGGCTGCCGTCCTGGTTTATATAATCTCCTTAATATGGCCGGCAATTACAGTCAGTTTCTTGTCTCTGGCTATCTTTGCCGTGCTCATAGCCATTGCCGAGTATTTCCTCCATAATTACCTGCTGGCAGCAGAGGAAGTTAAACCTTAGAGCATACCATTTGTAAAAATACTAAAGGAGGGACTTGCACTTTAAGTCCCTCCTCCCATATTAAGAGTCTATTTTTCAGAGGTGCATAAACTCCCTGCTATCTGTTCTACCCCGTTCTCCTCGTTTCCGTCCTCCCAACTCTGTCTGGCTTCCTCCTGCTTCAGCTTCCTCATCTCGAAGTAAATAAAACCTGCAGTTAAAGCAACGGACAGACCGTCTGAAATGGGGGCCGTTCTCCATACCCCATCTATACCCCAAAAATGCGGCAAAATCAGGAGCAGGGGAATAAAAATTAAGAACTGGCGGGACAAACTAAGTACGGCTGCCTGTTTGGCCTTACCTACAGCTTGAAAATATATGGAACTGGTTATCTGAAAACCCAGCACCGGTAACAGGGCAAAGAAAATTATCATGGCATGAACGGTCATGGCAGTAAGTGCAGTATCACCCTTACTAAATAGCTCTACTAACTGCACCGGCCAAATATGAATGGCCAGGTATCCAGCCACGGCTATACCCGTACCGGCTAAAACCCCCATTTTCCAGGTTTCCCGAACCCGGTTATATTGGCGGGCGCCGTAATTGTAGCCGATAATCGGTTGCGCACCCTGACTAAGCCCTAATACCGGCATAAACAATAACGTAGATATACTCATTACAATGCCAATAGCCGCTAGAGCCATATCTCCACCATAAAACATCAAGGTCTTGTTTAATATAAGCTGCTGGATACTAGAAGCTACCTGCATGGCAAAAGGAGCAAAACCAATGGCCATGATACTACCCAATACCGGCCAGGTAGGTCTAAGATTTTTCCAGCGAATTTTCACCAGGCTTCGGCCTGTAAAGAAATAGCTTAATACCCAGATAGCTGAAACTAATTGGGCAAGTATAGTAGCAAAAGCTGACCCCTTTATCCCCCAGTGGAATATAAAGATGAAAACGTAGTTTAGCGCTATACTAACTACTGCCCCTAATATCTGAGTGTACATACTCATTTTGGGATTACCCTCAGCCCTAATGAAATTATTCATTCCCATACTAATAGAGCCAAAAACCGACCCCAGCATAATGATTTGAGTGAAATCACGGGCATAAGGAAGTACGGCTGTACTGGCCCCAAAAGCAATCAAAACCGGTTCCGTAAACAGCAGGAATAATACAGCTAAAACCGCGGGCAGAAGGATTAACATGGTCATAGCATTTCCTGCTACCTTCTCCGCCTCTTCTTTCTTTTGCTCTCCCAGTTTAAGCGAAATCAGCGCGGTCGCGCCCACTCCGATTAAAAGAGAAACCGCCATAAGCAGAATCATAATAGGAAAGGCCACCGTGGTCGCCGCTATCGCCAATGACCCTATCCCCCGACCTACGAATATTCGGGCTATGACATTATAAAGTGAACTGACCAGCATGCCGATAATAGTTGGTAGAGAAAAACTCCACAATAATTTGCCTATGCTCTGGTCACGCATTTGCTCTGAACGATCCATGTAACAAACTCCCTTGAACTATTTGAAATAAAAACCAAAACAGTATGAAAAAGAGCCTACCCTTTAGTATAAAGGATAGGCCTCTGGGATAACAATCAAATTATCGGGCTAAGGATTCAACCCTCCAGGGTTCAGTTGTCGGCAGGGCAGACACACGTAACCTGAAGCATCCATAAACTGAATCAGCTTATGTATTTCAGGGGACAAGGTTATTTTCCTTTGGTTATCAATAAAAACAGTATCGGCATTAGGGAATTGTTGAATAAATTCAGCCCCCGCCTGAGGCCCCAGTACAAAAAGGGTGGTAGAAAGCACATCAGCCTCAGTAGCACTGGGAGCTGTAACAGTTGTGCTGATTGTTTCCTCAGCCGATTTTCCTGTAAGCGGATTTAAGATATGATGATAGCGAATCCCATCCCTGATGAAATAGCGTTGATAATCTCCGGAAGTTACTATCGCCATATCTTTAGCCTGGATAACAGCAATAATCTTATTAGCATTACGTGGATCCTGAATGCCAGTTAACCATGGTGACCCATCCGGTTTGGTACCCAGGGCATATACATTGCCTCCGGCGTTGATTATAGCTGACTCTATACCCATTTGCCGCAGTTTTTGTACAGCCATATCGGTAGCATATCCTTTGGCTATTCCACCTAAATCAATTTCCATACCCTTTGCCGGCAAAAAAACCGTCTTTTCTGCCTGGTCCATTACAATTGCATCATATCCTACCAGAGCCAGTTCTAATTTTAATTCCTTATCTGAAGGAATATAATACTGGTCCTGTCCAAATCCCCATAGATTCATAAGCGGTCCTACAGTGATATCAAAAGCTCCATTACTTAGACGGGCCCAATAGTTGCTTTTCTCCAGCATAGCCAGGGTATCTTCACTAACCGGTACCGGCTGCAGACCAGCATTTTGGTTAATCCGATAAACATCACTAATTTCTGGATTAGTCAGGTTCTTGGCCGCAAATTTGTCAGTTAAATTTCCTATCCGGGTAAACTCGGCAAAGGCTTCATTCAAGGCCTTCCGGCCTAATTCAGCATCGGATGAGTAGACCTTAATGCTAATAAGGGTGTCCATAACAAAGTTTTCCCGAGTATATTCCTGTACCTGCGATGACTGGTCGGTACAACCGCCGCATATGGTCACTAATAGGATTAAAACTATTGCCGGGACTAGTTTACGCACATAAAACACCTCATCCTAAAAGCCTGTACCCCATCATCAGGTTCTATATTAAACTTAGCCTGCTAGGACCCGGTCGACATTACAAGCTCTGCCAGTAAATGTTCTAACCGTAGTCTGTGGGTTATAATTAGTTAATATAACCGTACCCAAACTGGTACCAGTAGAAGAGTCACTAGTATCCCCAGGGCTATTCCATCTTTCCAGGTAAAAACCATGCTACCTTCCCGGATATAACTTTGATCACCTGTATAGCATCTACTCTCCATGGCCAAAGCCAGGTCAGTAGCCCTTTGCAGTGAAACCGCCAGCAGAGGGATCAACAAAGCCAGAACAGTTTTTAAGCGCAGAGCTAATGGCCCGGAGTCAAACCGAGCACCCCTTGATTTCTGAGCTCTGATTATAATTTCCGCTTCCTCTATAATGGTGGGCACGAAACGAAGTGAGATGTTTATAATCATAGCTAATTGGTGTACCGGAAACCTTAAATAATTCAATGGAGATAGTAATGATTCAAGACCCTCCGTTAATTTAAGGGTAGATGTAGTCATAGTTAATAGACTTGAACCAATGTATAGAATGACCAACCGAAGAAAGGTAGTTATCCCCAGGTAGATACCTTGCCTGCTGACAGCTATTCCTCCCCAGTTCCAAAGCGAATCACCCGGGGTGAGAAAAACCTGGCATACGAAGGTAAGCAGAAACAACATGCGTAGAGTTCTTAACCCGCGCAGGACTCTAACTACCCCTACCTGCGAGAGATATATTATTAAAATAATAAAACCTGTGTTAAGTAAGAGCACCGGTATTTGCTGACCAGGCCAGACCGCAGCGATAATCACGGCAAAACATCCCAGCAGTTTGGTGCGTGGGTCCAACCGATGAATCATGGAATCGCCGTTTATGTATTGACCTGTTATCATACCTTGCATAGGAACGACTCCTTCAGGATTCTACCAATTTCCCGGGCAGCCTCTTCCAATGAAGAAACTCCGGTATTCACCTGATACCCGTAATCCGCCAAATGGTGCATCAAACGTAAATAATCTGGCAGGATAAGACCACCCAGATTATGCGAGGTTATATACTGGAAAACTTCTTCCTGGTTACCGCAAGCTAGCAATCGCCCCTGTTCGAGAAAGACCAATTTATCAGCCAGGAGCATCAACTGGCTAACATAATGCGAAATCATAACCACAGTAATATGATAATTTCGCTGCATCTCCTGTATGGCCTGCATTATATGGTTAGAGCCTGATGAATCCAGACCTGCGGTCGGTTCATCCAGAACCAGAACAGCCGGCCGCATCGCCATTATACTGGCTATGGCCACCTGGCGGCGGGTACCACCGCTCAAGCTTAAAGGCGATCGATGCGCAACTTCCCCGGGATTTAAACCTATCTGGACCAGGATCTCCTCAACCCGGTTTTTAATTTCGGGTAAATGCATACCCATATTCTTAAGTCCATAAGCCACTTCTTCAAACACGGTGCTTTTAAAAATCTGCTGTTCTGGGAATTGAAAAACTATTCCAACTTTCTTCCACAGGTTTTTGCGGTACTGCTTGACCGTGGTGTCCTTTCCATCTACCCGGACACTTCCACTGGTAGGAACCAGCAGTCCGTTGAAATGCTGAATCAAGGTTGATTTACCGGAACCGTTTCCTCCGATGATACCAACGAATTCACCCTGATTTATAGAAAGAGATACTTTATCCAGGGCTTTTTTTTCATAGGAAGTCCCGGCTAAATAAACATGAGTCAAGTCTTTGGTCTCAATTATGGGCATAAAAATTCCACCATTTGCTCAAAAGTAACAATTCTCTTATCAATCTCATGTTCTTGTCCTATTAGAATATTGGTTAACCTGGCAATGGGCGGGGGGGTCATACCAATGTGTTCAAACTCAGGCGAACTAAATACCTCCCAGGGGGAGCCGTCAAGATGAATATTACCCTGATAAAGAACAATCAGACGGTCTGCCCGAGCAACCTCTTCCATAACGTGAGAAATCATAATAATGGTGATTCCATGTTCCCGACGCAGTTCCTCCAGACATAGAATTAGTTCGCTCCTCCCGCTCTGGTCCAACATGGAGGTAGGCTCATCCAGTACTAAATAAGCAGGGCACATAGCTAGAGCAGCGGCTACTGCCAGCCTTTGTTTTTGTCCTCCGGAAAGTAGATGGGGCGCGTGATGACGTAGATCACTCAGGCCAACTGCTTGCAGAGCCCAAGTTACACGTCGACTGACTTCTGCTGCAGAGAAATGAAGGTTTTGGACTCCAAAAGCCACCTCTTCCTCCACAATAGGATTTATAATCTGGTTATCGGGGTTCTGAAAGACCATTCCCACCAGGCATCGGATATCTTTATGATAACGTGGGTCAGTCGTATCCATGCCATTGACCAGAACCTTACCACTACTGGGTAGTATTAATCCGTTTAAGAGACGAGCCAGGGTAGTTTTACCCGACCCATTCATACCAACAATCCCAACAAACTGGCCCCGGGCTATGGTTAGATCAATATTGTTCAGGGCATATACCAGGGAACCGGCAGGTTGGTATGTTTTTGTAACATTTAATACCTCTATCTT
>ENA-UOUL01005736-UOUL01005736.1-bioreactor-metagenome-genome-assembly--contig:-NODE-5736-length-10558-cov-4.285660_pt1 | contig 10558 bp, 8 predicted proteins | sample MGYA00249838_ERZ747220 | MGnify/ENA primary metagenome ERZ747220 (study PRJEB28778, sample SAMN05720191) | bioreactor metagenome | isolation source: Anaerobic biogas reactor | place: USA:Washington...
GCCGATCCACACAGGTGGCTGCGACACGTTATACTTGGTGAAGCTGAGTGCCAGCGAAGCCACAACCGGGAAAAGCGTGAAAACGATAAAGCCGATCAGCCAAGGAGAAATGAACAGATGAAAGGCCCACGCCTCGCGCTTTGCCGCCGCGCTCGGTTGACGGACTAGAGCCATAAGGCACCTCCTTGGAAGGCGGTGTGATGTTTAGCAGGTCGGAGCGTGCTCCGACCTGCTGATTGAGAAAGGTGCGGCTACTCGAACTGGGCGTAGTACTCGTCCCAGTTGGCCTGCAGGAGTTCCCGCGTCTCCGGATAGACCTCAGATGCAGGTTGCGTGTTGTTCAGAACCTTGTCTTGTGCAGGGGTCCAGATGTCCTCGAGCCAACCTGTTGGTGGTGGCCAAGCTTCTTGATAGTGGGCGTAACCCAAGCCCTCGGCCAGTACGCCACCATCGACGCCCTCTGGCAGCGTAGGGTTCAGACGCTCTGCGTACTTGGGGATGTGCGAGATACGTGCAGGCAGGCACTCGCGCAGGTCCACCGAGTAACGGAAGGAGATGTCTTCGGAGGAAATGTACTTTATCCATTCCCATGACTCGTCATGGAGCCTGGAATCAGCGAAAATGGATGCCTGGTCCATGCACAGGCGGTTGGGGAAGCGGTCGCGCGCAGGGCCGTGGGGCCAGGACGCAAAGCCAAAGCGAAAGTCTGTGATTTCTCTGAACCCAGCCATGTGCCAGGTCATTGCGGATTGCATGGCCACCTTGCCGGTGTGGAACGGCGAAGAGAGCAGGCCAGCAAAGCTGGCCGCTTCGTAGATGGGCGGCATGATGTGCTTGTCATAGGTCAACGACCGCCAGTAGTCTGTTCCTTCGATAAAGAGATCGTCGAGGCCCACGTTACGTCGGTCTGTTACGTCGGTTCGCGGGTTGTGCCCACCAAAGGAAAAGCCCCAGCCTGCGCCTGGTTCAGCATCGTAGAAACCATATTGCACGATGTTGCTGGCGTCGAAACCGGGATCATTAGCGGTCCTGCCGCCATTATCGAGTGTCAACTGAGCAGCGATCTCCATCATGCTCTCGAGATCCCAATCGTCAGTGCTCCACTCGGTAGGCAGTTCAGGGATGCCGGCGGCCTCGAACAAGTCCTTGTTGTAGACTACACAGCCTGAGAACAGCTGCACGGGCATGCCGTCGAGCGCGCCCGTAAATGGGTTGCTTGCAGAGAAAATCGACACCTCGTGAAAGTCCGACAGGTCATAGTTATCGCGTTCGATCAACGGGTTCAAGTCGAGCCACTCGGAAAAATCGGGCCCGCGGAAGTAGTTGATGGCGCCGCCCAGCGGCGAGGCCACCTCGGGCGGGTCGCCACCTGCCAGCATGGTCTGAATGCGCGCGGTGTGCTGCGCCTCTGGCACGAACAAGTGCTCGACCGTGATATGAGGGAACTTTTCATTGAACGATTGGGCGATCATCTCGTATAGGGGTACGTGCTTCGCAGTCATGCCCCACACGATGTCTCTCACAACGACCTTGTCTTTGGGTGCAACCGTAGGCGCCTGGACCTCGACGACTTTCTCGACGATCTGCGGCGTGCCCTCGATGATGACTTCTTCTTTGACGATCTGCGTAATGACCTTTTCGACTTCGACGACCTTGGGCTGGCAGGCCGCGGCCAAGAGCCCTGTGCCGGTGAGCGCGGCAGCCCTTAGGAATGTTCGACGGTTCATGTTCTGCATCCGGGTGTTACCTCCGTGGCTGATGAATGCCGATCATCTGGACGCGTTCCGAATAGCGTCTGGCTGCCCCCTTTCTATGGCTGGTACGAGACAAATGCTGGAAACGCAGAGAGGCCTCACGCCCCAAACAGGGAGAGACCTCTCGTTTCCAGTATCGTCGCTTGTATGCGGTTCGCTCGTGGCATCTGACCAGCCATTGTCCTCACGACCACGCGATGGGCCAACGCCGGCGTTGGCGCAACCTGTACGAACTATGATATATTGTAACGAAACATGAGCGGCGCACAGCCGTTATTTGACAGAAACGTGACACTGATATGACAGCCGAACCGATCGATGAGGCCGCCGTTGCCCTGGTGAGGGATGCCCTGGCGCATCTCTACGACTATCCCTACCTGCTGCAGCACCCCCTGGCCGAGCGCCTCGGGCTAAGCGCCGAGCTAAAGCCGCGCGAGCGGATGCGACAGCTGCGAGCCGAGCTGATCCAGGCCGTTGAGCAACTCAGGCCGGCTGACGACGTGCCGCTCAGGTCTGCACAATCGCGCTCTTACCAGGTGCTGACGCTGCACTATGTCGAGTCGATGCTGATCGACGAAGTGGCCCGCGAGTTGGCCATCTCGCCACGGCAGGTGTACCGCGACCTGCGTCGCGCCGAAGAAGACCTCGCGGCCTTGCTGGGGCTTGCCGACACGGGGCAGCCACCGGTGACAGAGCCTGCGCGCATGGCCACAGAGCCCATTAGCGGCTTGTCCGATGAGGCCGCCCGCCTGGCCGTTTCCGGGGGATCTTTGCCGATCGGCGTGATGCTTACCGATGCCTGCGAGGCAGTGCAGGCCCTGGCGCGGTCGCGCCAGGTGGGCCTGACCGTGGCTATGTGCCCTCGCTCCAGCCTCTATCAGGCTCAGGTGGCTGAACTGGCGCGCCACGCGTTGGTGGCGCTCCTGAGCCAGACTGTCAAGGCGGCCACGCCAGCCACAACGGTCGCCGTCCGAAGCAGGGTGGGCAGAGACGATATCGGCATCGAGATCACGCTCGACTGCGAGGCGCCGCTGGGCCTCGACGATCTCGGCACCGCTGTGAGGCTGCTCACGCTCGTCAAGGGCGAGCTCACAGTCACGCCAGGCGATGAGCGTTGCACTATCATCCTGAAGCTGCCCATTGAGCGCAAGTGGCGTGTGCTCCTGATCGATGACAATGCCGAGCTTGGGAATCTCTTTGAGCGCTATCTGCTAGACACAGCCTACGTACTTACCGTGGCCCACGACCCGCGTGAGGGTCTGACGATGGCGCGTACAGGCGAGGTCGACGTCATCGTGCTGGATGTGATGATGCCGGGCCGAGACGGCTGGAGCCTGCTGCAGCAGCTGGTAAACGATTCGGCCACAGCGGGTGTGCCCGTGGTTGTCTGCTCGGTGATCCACGATCCAGAGCTGGCCGCCTCGCTGGGGGCGGTGGCTGCCTTGCCCAAGCCCGTCACGCGGGCAGATCTGTTGCAGGCGCTGAGCCAGGCACTGACTCCTCATCCACGGGCGGCGTCGCGTCGATGAGCACTTGCAGATAGCGCAACACCTGCTGGACGCTCAGACTGGTAGCCCCGCCGAGCCACAGCACGCCGCGGCGGCTCGCCAGCAGCTGATGGGCATAGTCGGTGGCGGTGATGATGACGATCCGCATCTGTGCGAGTTCGGGGCGAGCCTTGAGCTCGTCTAGCACCGCAAACCCATCGACTCCGGGCATGATGAGATCGAGCAGCAGCACATCGGGGGGAGACGCCAGGCAGAGGCTTAACGCCTGGGCGCCATCGTAGGCGGTGCGCACGCTGGCAACATCTGGCACGTTCTCGAGGTAGCGCGCCATCAGCCGAGCAAAGCCGCGGTCATCATCGACGACGAGCACGTGACCGCCACCGGTGTCGCTGATGACATCGAGCAACGCCTTGCGCGACACCGGTTTTGAGAGCGCCGCGTGTATCGACATGGCACCGGTCATCCAGCTATTGCTCGGCAGAGAGGTAATCACGGTGGGCACAGCGCCAAAGCTGCCCAGCGCTTCAGGCAGTGACACGGGCTCGTCTGGCTTGAGCGGGGGTGTGTTCACCAATACCAACCTTGGGCTGCCCCGAGCCGCCAGGTCGCGGGCGCCGGCGATGTCGTCGGCCCTGATGAGGTCGATGCCCTGCAGATGGCGGGCCAGCAGCTCTTCTACAGCAGGGTCGCTCTCGACCAAGAGCATCACTGGGCGCGCGCTGGCGGCCTCGGGCGCACGGGCCGAAAGGTGCACCAGCGCCGAGCTGTCGGCGGCGACGAGTGGCAGGTTAAAGTGAAAGGCGCTGCCCTTGCCTTCAATGCTCTCGACCCAGATGTTGCCACCATGAAGCTCGACAAAGCGCTTGCTGATGGCCAACCCGAGACCAGCGCCGCCCCGTCGCCGTACCATCGATGTGTCGATGCTCTGGTACTCGACAAAGATGCGCTCGAGCTGGTCGGCTGGGATGCCCGAGCCTGTATCGATGACCGAGACCACGATAGCGTCATCGTCCGCACTTGCTGAAACGGTGATGCTGCCCTGCGACGTGTGGCGGATGGCATTGCTCAGCAGATTCAGAACGATTTGGCGAATGCGCACGGCATCGACGTAGAGCGGCGGCAGATCGTCTGGCACCATCAGGTTGAGCTCGAGGCCCTGCCGCTCGATCAGTTGCTGCATGGTGGCGCAGGCCTCGTAGATGATCTCGGCCACCGACGCCTCTTCGCGGCGCACGGGCATCTGCATCGAGTCCAGCCGCGAGAGCTCCAGGACGTCGTTGATGAGGTCCATCAGGTGTTGGGCCGAGCGAAAGATCTGGGCCACGTCACGCCTGAGTTCGACTGGCCACACCATGTCGCCATAGAGGTCAGGCGTGAGGTGCATGAGTTCGGCAAAGCCAAGGATGAGATTGAGCGGTGTGCGTAGCTCGTGGCTGATGTTGGCCGCAAAACGCTCCTTGAGGCCGCGGGCCTCGTCAGCGTAGGCGCGAGCAGCTGCGAGTTCGTTTCGCGTGCGCTCGAGCCGGCGCGTCGCCTCGACAAGCAGAGCGTTGTTGCGGTTGATCTCTTGCTGGCGGTCACGCAGCTGGCGCACCAGGCGCTCGGCATGCTCTTCTGACTGCCAGGCCCACTGCAGGGCCGTGTAAAGCCCGCGCGAAAAGATAAAGGAGAAGAGCGCAACAAGCCAAAGCAGCCCGATGGCGGGGTAGATGACGCTATCGGGCAGGCCGCTCAGCAGCAAGGGGACTGTATTGAGCAACGCTGACCCGATGCCCAGAGCGGGTTGCAGGCTCGAGCAGGCGATCACAAAGACCACGCTCACGTAGGGCACCACAGGCTCAGCAATACGATTGACATACAGGCCCGTGGCGATGCTTGGCCCCAACAGCAGCACCAGCTGCGATAGTATGGGCGCGCGCTTTCGCAGGGCGAAAATGAGCGCCCCCGAGATCGCTACCCAAAAGGCAGGTGTAGCGATCTCGCTGCGGTAGGTGCGCCCGGGAAGCGTGGCCCAGGCGATAGTGCCACCGATCACCAACAGCGCAAAGCCGATGTAGCCGCTCAGCTGTTCACGCAGCTCGCTGATGTCGGCGCGGGCATACTCTTCGATCAGACGATCGGTGTGCGACGGGTTGCTCTGGCCAGCGCTCTCGGCTGGTCGCTCGTGCGACATCAGCATCCTCCAGGCTCGCGAAAGGCGTGCATGACCATGCGCGCGGCGCACGCCTACAGGCCGTCCAGGTCCATCAGCTTACGCAGTACATCGGCGTCAACCTGGAACTCGAAAGCCTCGTCGCGGAGTAAGCGTGTATGCTGCTCTTCAAAGGTAGATTTGAGATCGCGGATCAGCCCGGCAAAACGCTCGACGGCGGCCTCGATCTCGGGGTTGTTGCCACGGTGTTCGCCCAGGTTAACATAGCGCCCGATCAGGTCGACACCAGTGCCCAGGTAATAGTCGAGAAAGCGCCGCGCGCGATGGATATCGGCTGGATCGCGCTCAAGGGCGTCGAGGATGAGCGCTGCGATGTCGGCAAGGCTGTTTATCTCCTGGCGCATGTCTCGTTCGGGGATGCGAATAGCGAGATGCCGCATCTGTCTCACCTGTCTGCGACCTGCCCGGACTGTCTGGCGGGCCTGCTCAGCCGTGAGGGCATAGTCGGGCTGCCGACGCTTGCGGCGCCAAAAGAGAAAGCCGATCGCCAGCCCCGAAGCCAGCCACAGGGCGAGCGCAGATTCTGAGAACAACGTAGCGCCCAGCAATCCAGCCTGCGCAATCATGCCCTTCTCCCTAGCGGGCGAACCCGCGCTCGGCCAGCCAGGCGGCAGCCTGGAGGCCATCGGTCACCTCGATGATCAGCACGGCGTCTTGCGGCGCCTTGTGGAGCGCGGCAAAGAGGGCCGGCCAGTTCATGCGGCCCTGGCCTGGCTGCCAGTGGCGGTCGACCACGCCGTCTCCGTCTTGCAGGTGCACATGGGCCAGCAGGTCGCCGGCGGCCTCTACCCAGCCATGCGGCGGCGGACCGCCGAACTGCTCTGTGATCAGGTTGTGCCCCACATCGATGCTGAGACCCACGCCGCGGTCGAAGGAGGCGACCAGCGCGCAGAGTGGCATCGGGTTGACGTCGGCGATGGTCTCGATGACCAGCCTGCAGCCGATCTCCAGCGCGAGCGCCAGCGGACGCTCAAGGGTGGCGTGCACTGCAGCGATCATCGCCTGTAGGTGGGCCTGGCCGGTGTGCTCGACCATGGGCAGGCCAAAGATGGCAAAGGGGCTGTGCAGCACCATGTGCCTGGCGCCCAGCTCGGCGCCGAACTCTAGGGCGCGCATGTAGCGGTCTGAGACGACCTGGCGGATGCGCGGATCGCCCGCGGCCAGCGGCAATGACACAAAGGGCCCGTGCAGCCCCAACGAGCCCTGGTAGCCATCCAAATAGGAGCGCGCCTGGGCAACCAGGTCACTCACGTCGCCCTCAAAGCGATCGAGCGATGCAAAGGGGTCTTGAAGCTCGAGCGGGCGCTGATCGCGAATGAGCCAGTCGCGGTACTCAGGTAGACGAGCGATGGGCGCGGCGACGCCCAGGAGTGGCAGTTGCTGGTTCATGTTGTGACATAGCCTCCATGCGCTGGTGTAACTCATCTGCAGCCGTCGAGCGCGCGCCTATGCTAGCACAACTTGGCTCCGACCGCGAGGGCGAGCGAAGCGGGGAGCCGTCCACATTTGACCGCGGCGCCGCTCTTGACCATCATGTGGAGCAGGGCAGGGCCCATAGACACGTTGGATCTGGCGACAGGAGTGGCGCACATGAGCAGTATCCTATGTATCGGAGCAGGCTATGTCGGCGGGCCGACCATGGCGGTGATCGCCAAGAACTGCCCACAGCACCGTGTGGTCGTGGTCGATGCCAACGCCGAGCGCATTGCCGCCTGGAACTCGGCGCGGTTGCCGATCTATGAGCCGGGGCTCGATCAGGTGATCGCGCAGGCACGTGGCCGCAACCTCTTTTTCCGCACCGACACCGAGGCGCAGATTGCCGCGGCCGATATCATCTTTGTGAGCGTGAACACGCCCACCAAGACGTTCGGCGAGGGCGCCGGACGAGCCGCCAACTTGCAGTACTGGGAGCGGGCAGCGCGCCAGATTCTGGAGCATTCGCGCACGCCCAAGATCGTCGTGGAAAAGAGCACGCTGCCGGTGCGAACAGCTGAAGCGATGGAGCGCATTCTTAACTCGCAGCCTGGGCGAGGCGTGCACTTTGATGTCATCTCGAATCCCGAGTTTCTGGCAGAGGGCTCGGCCATTCACGACCTGGAGCACCCCGACCGCGTGCTGATCGGCGGCAAGAGCACGCCCTCGGGCAGAGCGGCCGTCGAGCAGATCGTGGCGATCTATGAGAGCTGGGTGCCGCGCGAGCGCATCATTACCACCAACCTCTGGTCGGGAGAGCTGGCCAAACTGGCCGCCAACGCCTTTTTGGCGCAGCGTATCTCGTCCATCAACGCCATCTCGGCCCTGTGCGAGCGCACGGGCGCCGACATCACCGAAGTGGCGCATGCTATCGGCACCGACAGCCGCATCGGGCCCAGGTTCCTGCGCGCCAGCGTGGGCTTTGGCGGCTCGTGCTTTCGCAAAGACATCCTCAACCTGGTGTATCTGTGCGAGCACCACGGCCTGCCCGAGGTGGCCGCCTACTGGGAGCAGGTGGTGCTGATGAACGAATACCAGCAGCGGCGTTTTGGGAGCGTGATGCTCGAGGCCATGTTCAACACCGTGGCGGGCAAGCGCATTGCGCTGTTTGGAGCCGCGTTCAAGGCCAACACCGGTGATACGCGCGAATCGCCAGCGCTCAACGTGTGCCGCGAGCTCCTTGACGAACGCGCCGAGCTGGTCATCACCGACCCCTATGCGCTGGACAATGCCCGGGCCGACCTGGGCGCGGCGGCTGAGCGGGTAGAGTTCGAGCCTGACCCCTACAAAGCAGCGCAAGGCGCCCATGCCATCGCCATTCTGACCGAGTGGCAGCAGTTCGCCGAGCTGGACTATGAGGCGATCTACCGCGACATGGTCAAGCCGGCGTTTATCTTTGACGGTCGGAACATCCTCGACCACGCCCAACTGCACCGCCTCGGGTTCAACGTTTACGCCATCGGAAAGCCGCCCTTGGCGCATTTCGACTGAATGCAACGGCAACCGCGGCAGTTAGTGCTGCTCGGAGGCCGTAGGCAATCTCAGGGCCAGAATGAACCCGGCGGCGGTGCTAACGGCGGCGAGTAGATACAGGGGCAGATACCCCGCTCCCTGCAAAAGGGCGCCCCCCAACACGGGCGCCAGGGCCGTCAAGCCGACGATGCCATTGGCCAGGCCCACGTAGGTGGGCCGCAGCTCGGCCGGGGCAATGGCAAACACATAGTTGCGAAAACCCAGCATGCGGATGCTGTTGAACACCCCGATGCCCACATACACCAGGGCATAGAGCGGGGCGCTCTGCAGGCCTACGATCTCGGCCAGCAGCGCCAGCAATGGCGAGCTGATCACCACGCTACAGCCGATGCGGATAGCCCAGTGCAGGCCGCGTCGCTCGGCCACAACGCCCAGCACAAGGCTGGCGGCGATGTAGGCCAGCGAGCTCACCACAACAAAGAGCCCGGCGACGCTGGCAGGGATGCCCAGGCGCTGGGTGGCGTGGACGCCGTAGAAGGGCACGGCCAGCCACACACAAGACGTGAGCGCCTGGCACAGCACCATGCGTCGAAAGCGCGCATCACCCCAGGCCTGTCCCCAGGCGGCCGCCTGCCGCTGCGCGCCTGCGCCGCTGCGCGCGGCGTCGCGAGGCAGCAGCAACAGCGCCACGGCCGAGATGACCAGGGCGACGCAGGCAAGCGCCAGTAGCAGGCCAAAGTTGCGCGGAAAGGGCCAGGCAGGGTTGGCCAGAGCCCACGACACCAGGCCCCCCACGGCCAGGCCCAGCACCCCGGTGATGATCTGTGTGAGGCTAAACAGGCGCACCCGCTCGCGCTCGGGCAGCAGGCGCGGCAGCATGTCGGCCAGAGCGATGACGATAAGGCCATCGCTGGTCATGTAGATGGCGAACAGGCCCATAAAGAGAGCCAGCAACGCACCGGGGTGGCGTGCCAAGGGCGTAAAGCAGGCTGCGGCCACCACTATCATGGGCAGACGCCCGATCAGCGTGAGCGCCATCACGCGCCACTTGCTGGGCTGGCGTTGCACCCAGGCTGCCAGGGCCACCTGTGGCACCACCCACAGCCCCAGGGCGATAGTGGGCACGAGGCCGATCAGGGGTTTGGATCTGGTCAGGCCCGCCACAAAGAGCGGCAGCACGTTGTCGTGCCCGGCCAGCGACAGCGTGAGGAAAAAGAACACGGCATCGATCGCCAGCAACCAAAAACTGCGGCGGGTGTTGGCTCGCATGGCAGGCCTCGTGTGGTAGAGTGTAGCAACGGCCCCGCCTCCGGTTACAGGGGCGGGGCCGTGTCGGTGCAGCGCCTGTTAGTTGACGACGTTCTCGCGGCGCCCCTCGCTAAAGGCCTTGATGTTGTCTACGGCCGTCTGCATCAGGCGGGCGCGGGCCGAGCGTGTAGCCCACGAGATATGCGGCGTGATGTAGACGTTCTTGGCCGTCATTAGCGGGTTATCCATGGTCGGCGGCTCGACCTCGAGCACATCGAGGCCTGCGCCGGCGATGACGCCGCGGTTGAGGGCGTCGGCCAGGTCCGCATTGTTGATGACCGGGCCGCGGCTGGTGTTGATCACAAAGGCGGTGGGCTTCATCAGCGACAACCGCTCGGCGTTGCAGACGCCCTGCGTTTCGGGCGTGAGGGGGCAATGGAATGAGAGCGCATCTGACTCGCGGAAGAGCGTCTCAAGGTCGACCATGCGCACGTTGGGGTCGCCCGGATCCTGTACATATTCGTCAAAGGCGATCACCTTCATGCCAAAGGCCTTGGCGATCTGGGCAGTGTTGCGGCCAATGCGGCCAAAGCCATTAATACCAACGCGAATAGTCACTCTATTCCTCCTCGTGCGCAACGGTTCGCGCACATATATTGATTGGTCTGGGGAAGCCACGAGGCTTCATCCTTCACGGTCGACGTAGGCCGGCCGATCCACGAAACAGTATACTCTTCCGAGAGAGTTTCTATATGGGACTAAGGCAATTGGTGACAATGTTCTCCGACGGCGTAGGTCCTGAGAAATATTACCGATCGCGTCGTCTGCGAAGGTCGTTGACCGCATCCATTGTTGTAGGAATTCCAAGCTCCGAAGCTCTCTTGTCTGCC
>ENA-UOUL01005737-UOUL01005737.1-bioreactor-metagenome-genome-assembly--contig:-NODE-5737-length-10556-cov-3.724687_pt1 | contig 10556 bp, 7 predicted proteins | sample MGYA00249838_ERZ747220 | MGnify/ENA primary metagenome ERZ747220 (study PRJEB28778, sample SAMN05720191) | bioreactor metagenome | isolation source: Anaerobic biogas reactor | place: USA:Washington...
CGTCCGTCCTCTACAGCCATCCCGATACCAGCGGCTATGAAAACGTCCAACTCGAGGCGAGCGGAAACACGCTGGACTTCGGCGTCACATTCGACAGTACCTATGGCGAGCTGCCCAGCATGCTGTACGGCGACTACACATCGGGTATCTGGTTATACCCGCGCCACGACGGCGCCGGCCGACGCACGGGATGGGAAACGCAGGGATTCGATCTGCAGGGAGAGTTCACCTATGACGCCGCCGACCGCCTCACGGGAAAGCGCTACTACGATAGCACCGGCACCATCTTTCAGGCCGGCTGGAAATACAGCCCCGCCGGACGGATGACCGAAGCGACCGACCTGGACGGCACCCACCAGTTCACCTACGACGATGCCGGCCGCCTTGTCAAAGCCACGCACCCCACCCCGGATAATCCCACTGAAAACTACTCGTACGACCAGGCCGGCAACCGTCGCGTGGTCGGTCAGGAGTCCAGCTTCGAATATGACGCGGCCAACCGTCTGCTCGCCGATCCGCTTTATACCTGTGAGTATGACGCCTCGGGGAATCTGGTCAAGAAGACGAACAAGACAACGTCGGCTGTAACGCAGTACACGTACGATGCCGAAGACAAGCTGACCTCGGCTTCCCTGCCCAACGGAGAAACGGCTGCCTTCGCCTACGATCCCTTCGGCAGACGGATCGAAATGCGGGTCGGAACGAAGATCGTTCACTATGTCTTCGACGGGGACGAGGAGTTCGCGGAGTTTGACGAGAATAACCAACTGGTCAGAAGCTACTTCAACGGCCAGGCCTTGGACATGCCCGAGGGGATGATCGACGGCGATTTCGCCTGGCCCGTGGAGCATTTCTATTACACCGACCCCCTGGGCACGATCCTCGCGGTCGGTGATGATTGGGGTAAAATCGCAGCCACCTATCGCTACCAGGCCTACGGACAACCCGTGGCCGCGACCGGCGCGCTTGGGAATCCCCGGCTCTTCACGGCGCGCAACTATGACGCCGAAACCGGTCTTTACTACATGCGCCATCGGTTTTACGACCCCGCGGCCGGCCGATTCCTCCAGCGCGATCCGGTAGCGGTCCTTGCCGCACTCGCCCCTTACGCCTATGCCGATAACGACCCCGTCAACACCCGCGATCCGCTCGGGCTCCAGCCGCCCGGGCCCGGCTGGTGGACGAGCTGGAATCCGAATACGTTCTCGTCCCCTTGGTCGTACACGGCCAGGTCAATCGCCACAAGCGGCGAGATAGGCGGTCTCCGTGCAACGTCCGACGCGGCGAGCGCGCTGCGCGGTGTCGTGTACAGGAGCGGCGGTCGCTGGTTGTTCGGGAATTCGGCAAGCGGGGTGATCGGCGGGGCTGCCGCTTCGGGCCAAGCCGGCTTCGCCAGTGTCGGTCTGCTTTCCCGCCTCAACGCGGTGGCCACAGCGGGATACGTCGGTTACAAGACCGGACAATACCTCGACCGAACGTTTTGCCTCAGCGATCGGATTTCCTCTTCGATGATGCAGACCTACGGACCTATCCGTTCAAAGACGTTGCTGAATGCTCTCGACTGGTTGGGCATATACTGAACCTCGAGCCCGAAGGGACGACGGTCTGCCGCCGTTCGGCTGGGTGCAGTCGAACCACAACGTTCTCCGGAGACTTCCGCCGACCAGATCGAATTGCCTGCTCGCACGCACGATTGACCGGCGACGCGCTACAGATCCCGGTCGGCCCAACCCTTGCGGGTTGCCGAAACCACAGGGCAACGAGAACCCGATCAAACGCCCCGTCGCTACTCTACTGCCGAAAGCACCCGCAGCCGGTGCCGAAAACAGTGACATCAAACCCCGGACTTGGTGACTCAGGGACGAGAACCGAGCCGTACGGCAGGCTGGTACTGCTATCTCCTGGCAACGGATCGGCCCATCTCCGAGTCTCAGTAAGGCCCTATAAACCAAAGACTTACGCGCAAAACAAAAGGACCTGTCCGCTCATGACAGGTCCTGGAAGAAATGCGCCGCCAGGGACTCGAACCCCGGACCCGCTGATTAAGAGTCAGCTGCTCTACCAACTGAGCTAGCGGCGCTCACAGAACGATGAATGATAGCCGAGGCACGCGGCCAGGGTCAAGGCTTTCATCCGTGGATTTTTGGATTTTCGACATGTGGTCTTCCCCGGGTTTCGAACCGCCTCTGCACCGCATCTCGGGCCGCACGATCTGCCGGTCGAACCTCTTGGCAGCCCGCCCTGGTAAGGCGGACGCAGCCCAACCGGCTCGGTCGAAAATGGCTGCGCAACAATGAGGCCCTCATCCGTCTCTCCCCTCGGATCAGCACGTCATGGACACGGCGATGGCCGGGATGCTATACTGGCTTGCAGAAGCCCTTGGCCGCAATGAAACGGGCACTCTATTCGTGCCGGGACCGTGGAAATGCCGTCGCCAAGCACCGTCAGCCATTTCGAGGAATCGCTTCCCCGCGTGGTGAGCATGGGCCGGTCGATCTTCGATCCGGTCTGGGCCCAGAAGGAGCATTCGAGCCCGCGTACCGAACTGATGCACGTGCTGCGGGGCAGCGTGCGGGTCGAGACGCCGGAGTATTCCATTTCCGGCCACGAAGGCGACACGATTTACACGCCGACCGGGACGCCTCATCGCGACGTTTTTCCCACCGGCACCGTCTTCGAGGTGTACCTGGTGATGTTCGACTGGCCGGGCGAGCAGGAGATTCTGCGGACGTTCGATCCGCCGCAACTGGCCCGCGGCGGCCAGGCGGCCAGGCGTCAGATCGCCGCCGATTTCCAGCACCTTCATCAGGAGTTCCTGGCCCACCGGCCGTTCGCCGATCGGCTGATCGGTCTGCGGCTGTTGCAGATCATCTACAGCCTGTGCCGCGAGGCTTCGGCCGGTCGAAGCACGGATGAGAAGACCTCGGCTGCCACTTCGCACGCGCGGCGGCGGCAGATCATGGGCGAGGCCAAGGCGTACATCCTGGCCAACTTCAGCCGGGAAGTCAGCCTCGACCAAATCGCCGAGTCGATCGACATCAGCCCCTACTACCTCTCGCGGGTTTTCAGCGAGGAAAGCGGCTTTACGCTCTCGGAATACCTGACCACGCTGCGGATGGAAAAGGCGGTCGAGCTGCTCAAGGACGCGCGTCGCAACATTTCGCAGGTCGCCCACGCGGTGGGCTACCGCGACAGCCATTACTTCGCCAAGGTCTTCAAGGCCCATTTCGGCCAGCCACCGCGGGTCTATCGCATTCGAAACTCTCTTGCCAAGTGAGGCCATCCGCAGTACAGTCCCGCAGACTCAAGGAAGCTGAATTCTCGTTCCTGGAGTGACGAACCATGTCGCGACGGCCGCATGACAAGAGTCTCATCACGAGCGCGTTTTTCAACGACTCGGTGGTTTCCCGCATCCGCACCTCCGCCGAGCGCACCGACTGGGGCCGCCGAGCCCGGCGGCAGATGATTGACGCCGCTGCACCGTGGACGGCGATGAGCGACGCGGCGCTTTGGGATCTGATGTTCGGTCCGACGCTGCCGCGATCGTGGATGGTCTGGTCGGATGGGTTCTGTCCCGCCTGCCGGCGCGACGTGCGAATGTACGACTGGCGGATCGACGCCTTCGCCCGGCCGTGGAAGGTCGAGTGTCCGCAGTGCGGCGAGCTGTTTCCCAAGAACGACTTTGGCCGCTACTATCGCTCCGGACTCGATCGGCACGGTGTTTTTCAGTTCGACCGGGCTGACCGCAACCTGCTCTTCAACGGAGAACACCCGGACCCGTCGGACCCACTGCACCGGTTCGGCGTGGACGACGGACGAGGGTACACCGAAGGCGAAAACCGCTGGCGGTTTGTCGGAGCCTATCTGATCTACGGCCAGTGGAAGCAGTTGGTGCTGGGAGGCATCCGCCGATTGTCGGACGCGTACGTGATCACCGGCGAACGCCGCTACGCCCATCAGGCGGCGGTGCTGCTGGATCGGGTGGCGGACATGTATCCTGGCTTCAACTTTGCCGTTCAGGCCGAGGTCTACGAGACGCAGAAAGACGATTTTCAGGGCTACGTGAGCGTCTGGCACGATGCGTGCGAGGAGACGCGCGAGCTGGCCCTGGCCTACGATAAGATCCGCTGCGGACTGGAGGGCGATGAGGCGCTGGTGGCATTTCTCTCGGAACAGGCGAAGCGGTACGATCCGCCCAACCGCAAGAGGACGCTCGAAGAGATCCTCGCCAACATTGAGACCAACATCCTGGCCGACGCGTTGGACCACCGGCGTAAGATTTACAGCAACTACCCGCGGCAGGACATCACGGTGCTGATTATCGAAGCGGTGCTGGGCTGGCCGGGCAATCGCCAGCGTCTGATGGGTCCGCTGGACGCGATGATCGCCCGAGCGACGGCGGTGGACGGCGTGACGGGCGAGAAGGGCCTCGCCGGTTACAGCAACTACGTGATCGACGGGTTAGCCAGGTTCCTGGGCTATCTCAACCGGCTGGACGCGTCGCTGGTGGACGAGCTTTTCGAGCGTCACCCGGCCCTGCGGTCGACGTATGCGTTTCACATCGACACGCTGTGCCTGGACCGCTATTACCCGCGGATCGGCGACACCGGCTACTACGCCGGGGCCGATGACCGCTACGTCGGGTTGACCCTTTCGCGCGAGCTGTCGCTGGCGCCCAGCGGTTTTTCCTTCCTCTGGCGGCTCTACCGGATCACCGGCGACGTGCGATACGTCCAAGCGATGCACCGCGAAAATGGCCGATCGGAAACGGGCCTTCCCTACGATCTTCTCTGCGACGACCCCGACTCGCTTCAGGCTGAGGTCCGGCGAGTGATCCAGCACGAGGGCGCTTCCTTCCGCCTCGGTTCGGTGCGCAAGGACCAGTGGCATCTGGCGATTCTGCGATCCGGCGCCGGACGCGACGCCCGCGCCCTGTGGACGGCGTACGACAATGGCGGCGGGCATGGGCACCGCAACGCGATGGCGATGGGGCTGTTCGCCCGCGGGCTTGACCTGCTGCCGGACTTCGGCTACTGCACCGTCCACTTCGGCGGCTGGAGCTCGCCCAAAGGACGCTGGTATACCATGGCCGCGGCCCATAACACGGTCGTCGTCGACGGCGAGCAGATGCCTCCGGACGGGGCGGGAAGGTTGACCGCTTGGGCCGACGGCAGGCTCTTCCGCGCCGCTGTGGTGTCCGGGCCGCACCTGATCGACGGGCGGCAATACGAACGGACGCTGGCGATGATCGACGTCGACGAGCGGGACTTCTACGTGCTCGACGTGTTCCGCGTGGTGGGCGGCAACGACCACGCCAAGTTCATCCACGGCCATTTCGGCACGCTGGAGCACCAGGGATTCAATCCGACAGCCGTCGAAGAGTACGGGCACGAAACCCAGTTCCGCCCGTTCCGAGGCGACCGCCGTCCGAGTTGTCCCTGGCAGGTCGACTGGTGCGTCGAGGACCGATACCGGCTCATCGAGCCCGACCGCCGGGTGCGTCTGCGGTACACCGACCTGACCCGTGAGGCCGAGGCGTGGCTCGGCGAGACCTGGGTCGTGGTCGGCAGCTACGACGGACCGGAAGCATGGATTCCCTCGGTGATGGCTCGGAGGCGCAGCTCCACCGCCCCGCTCGCCTCAACGTTCGTCGGCGTGTTCGAGCCGTACGAGAATGGATCGTGCATCCGCCGGATCAGCCGGCCTGATCTGCGGACCTCGACCGGCAGGCCGGCCGGCGACTCGCATGTGGCCCTCGAAGTGCAACTGGCCGATGGCCGGCGCGATCTGCTGGTCGCCGTCGACGTGGAAGATCCGCTGGGAACACTGCCGGGTGACCGCACCGTCGTCGAACCGTCGCTCGGTCTGCGGTTCGACGGCCGGCTGGCCTGGGTGCGTCTGGACGCCCAAAACGCCGTACGCCATGCGGCGATCCACGGCGGCTCGCTTAGTCTGGGCGGTTTTGTCCTGCAAAGCACAACAGACGAAGACTTCGTTGAAACCAACGTTGAGGGATGAACCGGAACTCGTTCATGAAAATCAAGACCTGGTACTACCAACATTTCGACGCGGACTTCAGTCTGGACGTGCCGGCTGAGGGATACGGCGGATGGGAGTCGGCGGAGTTGCCGATCGACCCGCGCCACACCGCCCTGGTCGTGATGCACGCATGGGACTCCGGGACGCGCGAGCAGTTCCCCGGCTGGCATCGCTTCGTCGAGTACATGCCCCGCGCCGAACGCATCGTCCGTGAGGTCTTTCCGCCCTTGCTGGCGGCGGTTCGGCGGTCGCCGATTCCGCTGTTCCACGTGGTTGGCGGCGGCGATTACTACAAGTCCTGTCCCGGCTATCGGCGGGCGGTGGAACTGGCCGGCCCCGAATTGCCCGAACCGCCGCGGATGGCGTTCGATCCGATCGTCCAAGCCCTCAGTGCTTTTCGGCACGAACACGTATCGCCCGGCGTCCACAACGCCGACGATATCCAGCGAGGCTTCGCCCGACTCGATTTCCCCGAGCCGGCCCGTCCGGTCGGCGACGAAGGCGTGGCGGAAAACGCCCACCAGCTTTTCGCCCTCTGCCGGCATCACGAGGTCACCCACCTGGTCTACGTCGGCTTCGCCATCAACTGGTGCCTGCTGCTTTCGCCCGGCGGCATGGCCGACATGAGCCGCAGAGGCCTGATGTGCTCGGCCATCCGCCAGGCCGTCACCGCCGTGGAGAACAAGGAAACCGCGAGAGACGAGCTGTGCAAGCAGATCGCCCTTTGGCGGGTCGCCCTGGCCTTCGGGTTTGTCTACGATCTCGACGATTTCCTTGCGATGCTCGGGTCGCCCGGATCCGGCGATTGATCGCAGGCCGCTCGGGGAATACACTTGCGGTTGACATGAACGCCAAGCCGCGATTACTGCTGGACGCCCACGTGCATCTCCAGGACGAGTCGTTTGGCGACGACCTGGACGAGGTGCTGTGCCGCGCGGCGGAGGCGGGCGTGCGGTATCTGCTGTGCAACGGCAGCAGCGAGGAGGACTGGCCGTCGGTGCTCGATCTGTCGCAGCGATACCCTGCGATCATCCCCAGTCTCGGTCTGCACCCCTGGTACATGGCGCAGCGCAGCGACCGTTGGCTTGCCACGCTTGAGAACCTGGTCCGCTCGGTTCCCTGCGGCGTGGGCGAAATCGGCTTGGATCACTGGCAGACGCCTCGCGACGACGCGGCCCAGGAAGAAGTCTTCGCAGCCCAACTCAACCTGGCTCGCCATCTCAAACGGCCGGCGACGATCCATTGCCTTCGAGCCTGGGGCCGGCTGATCGAGATCCTCGATAGCCAGCCGCCGCTGCCCGCTGGGTTTTTGCTGCACGCCTACAGCGGCCCGGCCGAGTTGATCGAACGGCTGGTCGAGCGGAATGCGTGGTTTTCCTTCTCCGCGAACATCCTTCATGAGAACCACAAGCGCGTCCGGCAGACCATCGCGTGCGTCCCTGCCGATCGGCTGATGCTCGAGAGCGACGCCCCGTTCATGCCTCCGCCGCAGGATCGCTGCCCCGACTCCTTTCGGCGGTCCGGCGAAAATATCCGCAATGAACCGGCGATCCTGCCGCTCGTGTTGGCTGAGGCGGCCCGACTCCGCAGTCAACCGCCGGAGGAATTGGCCGCAGCTCTGTCCGACAACGCCCGACGATTCCTCAGCGTCCTGATCGAGAGGTAGCCCAGCGTGTCGCACGACCACGAGCCGATCCCCGAACAGTTTTCCCGTCTGGCCGCCATGATCGGACCAGAGGCCTTCCGCATCCTCCAGCGGAGTTTCGTCGCGGTGGCGGGCCTTGGCGCGGTCGGCAGCTACGCCGTCGAGGCGCTCGCCCGGGCCGGCGTGGGACGGCTGCGTCTGATCGACTGCGACGTGGTCCGGCCGAGCAACATCAACCGTCAGCTCTACGCCCTCAACTCCACCGTCGGCCAAAGCAAATGCCGGCTCGCCGCCCAGCGCGTGCTGGATATCAACCCGGCCTGCCGGGTCGAGGCTCGGGAGCTCTTCGTCCACACCGACACGCTCGACCGCGTGCTCGACGGTCCGCCGGACCTGGTGATCGACGCCATCGATTCGCTTAATCCCAAGGTCCACCTGCTGATTGAAGCCGTAAAACGCAACGTGCCGGTCCTCTCAGCGATGGGTGCGGCTCTGCGGACCGATCCCGCGGCGGTGCGGGTCGGGCCGCTGGCGGCAGTCACGCACTGCCCGCTCGCCGCCAAGGTCCGCAAGCGCCTCCGCCAGCGCGGGGTGCCGACCGATGTGCCGTGCATCTACTCCACCGAACCGGTCGATCCGATCCCGCTGGCACAGCCGGAGGAACAGGAGCATCACGCCCAAGGCCGCCCGCGCCCCGCCCTGCCAAGCCTGCCCACCCTCACCGGCATCTTCGGCCTGACCGCCGCCAACGCCGCGTTGCGGATGCTCCTGGGCGAACGTTTCCCAGGCACCGCACCGTAGCTGCGATGTTCGAGTCGCCCTCGTCACGAAAGGCGAGACATCGGCCCAGAAAAGGGTACAATAGCTTCAGGGATGGTCGGAGGGAGAACCATGCGGATAGGGCTCAAACTGGACATCGACTTTGCGGCGAACCCGTTCTACCGCCGATTGTACGGATCGTGCAACGTGCCCGTCTTTCTGCGGTCGCTGGGTTTTCACGGCATCGAGACGCCGGTCGGACCGGAGACCTCGGAGGCCGACGTCCTGGACCATGCACGGATCTGCAGCCAAGCGGGGCTCGCCGTCTCGCTGCACCCGTACACCGAGGCCGCACCACAGAATCCCGGCGGCTTTGAGGACAAAGCCGGCAACGTCTGTCGCGACTACTTCGAGCGGCTGTTCGAGTTGTCCGACGAGATCGCACGGATGCAGCGGTCAGCGGTGGTCGTCAACGTCCATTCGGCCGCCGGGCCCAAGTCGGTCCCAAGATCGCACCTGGTCGAACGCTCCATCGCGTTCTTCGATTGGGCGAGGTCGTTCACCCAAAGCCACTATCCCAACGCTCAGCCGGTCGCCGAACTCCAGATCGCGCCAAATCCCGATGAGGACATGATGCGGATCGGCGACAGCTACGACGAGCTCCTGGCGGTCGTTCGGCAAAGCGGAACGCCGGCGTGCCTGGACCTCGGCCATGCGGCCATGAACATCCAGCGGTTCGGCGGCCCGCTCGAACCGCCCGCTGCCCTGCTGCGGCAAGTCGTCCACGTCCATTGCCACGACGTGAACGGCGAAGACCATCTGCCGCTTTCGCCGGGCGACCGACCGTGGCGAAAGCTACTGAACCTCCTGATCCAAGCCGGTTTTGACCAGACGATCATCCTGGAAGTCCCGCCCGCAAACTTCCTGAAACACAGCGGCCTCGATGCCCTCACACGTTCGATTGAACTTCTGAAAGAGGCTTCAGGCCGCTCCTCCGGTACGTGATTCCTGAGGGAGCTACTGCGATTCTGCTTGCTGACCCGTAAACAGCCTCTCCATCGCATCAGCCGCCATCGCGGTTTCGACAAACATCAGAGTTCCCCTGTAGCTCGCGCCTTGAGGCAGCGGATTGCCGAACAAATCGCGGATTTCCAGACCTTCCGCGACTGGAAGCCGGTACGCCGCGCAACCCGGCCGCCCCGAGATCACCGCCACCGTGCGATCCCGGCCGACAAAGACAAACGCGTAGATCCCATCGCCCAGTTCCACCGCCTTGAGAAACTCCCGGCCCTCCAGGTGCTGCGCCAGGTTCGCATGCGCCGCCAGCGACGGATGCGGATAGCGGCCGAGATTCCATCCGGCCTGAAGACTGACTGAATACTCTTCTGTGGATGGTTCAGGAGGAGCGCCCCCCTGCACTGTTAAAATACCGGCTTTAGTCTCTGCAGATAAAGCATTTCCTGCATCATCATCGATCTGCAGGTTTTTTATTGTAATCTGTGTATTACCGCTACCCACAGCCTTAACAGACAGGGTTGCAAAAACGACCTCTGTTGCCCCTGATTCAACTTTGCTGTTCAGATCAATAGCCCTGATAGCATAAGAGCCTCCTTCAGCAGATACTGCTTCTGAAAGGGCTGCCCAGGAAGGAAATGTCGCCCCGGTCACAACTCCCACAGCACCATTTTCAGACTGCACAGTCATCTGGTACCCTGACAGACCTGAAGGCGCAGAGTCAAGGATGATATCTGCCGTCCCTGACTCCCCTGGAGAGAGAGTAACAGGCTGGACAGATACCGTCACAGCTTGTGCCCCGGTGATGATAATTCCTGTAAGTAATATCAGTATGATCTGTAATCCTGTAATTTTCATGATTGAACCTTCATAAATAATGCCTGGACATCGCCAAGATCCAGGACGCCATTCTCGTTGAAATCAAATGCATAAACATATCCCTGGCTTTGCAGCCAGCTGAAATATTTAAAGAAGATCGCAGGGTCCTGAAGATCCAGGATCCCGTTTCCATTCAGGTCTTCATATCTCCCGTCACCGTCAGGGTCTGTCGGCACAGGGCCGTCCCCTCCAAGAGGACCGATTGCAGGCTCTTTAGTAA
>ENA-UOUL01005741-UOUL01005741.1-bioreactor-metagenome-genome-assembly--contig:-NODE-5741-length-10551-cov-52.175387_pt1 | contig 10551 bp, 11 predicted proteins | sample MGYA00249838_ERZ747220 | MGnify/ENA primary metagenome ERZ747220 (study PRJEB28778, sample SAMN05720191) | bioreactor metagenome | isolation source: Anaerobic biogas reactor | place: USA:Washington...
TATGAAGAACGTCGATATGACGGTCGAGGGGAACGCCCTCGTCATACGGGTAGACCTTGCGAAGGAGTTCGGCGAGTCAAAGAGCGGGAAGTCGATCACGATCGCCTCCACCGAGGGCAACGTCTCGGTGCCGGGGCACGAAGATATCAAGATCGGCCTGAACATCTACAAAAAGAAGTGAGGGGGAACCCCGGCGCACCGGACCTGACCGTTGACCGCCCGGATGGGGCAGCGGTCGCAGAGCGGCGACTTTTTGCAGACGGTGTTTCCAAGAAAGACTACCTGGGCGTGGTAGTCGTTGAAGAGCGCCGCATCAGGGGGAAGGTTCTCCATAAAGAGTCGCTGCATCCGGTCGTAGGAGGCGTCGGGAGGAAGGAGGCCGTAGCGCGAGAATATCCGCCGCGTGTAGGCGTCGACGACGAAGACCGGCTTTCCGCAGGCATACAGCAGGATCGAGTCCACCGTCTCCTTTCCGAGCCCCCGGACGGCAAGCAGCCGCTCGCGGAGGGTGCCGGTCTCCACGGCGGCCATCACCGCCGGATCGGCCGCAAACTCCGCGACGTAGACCCGGGAGAACTCCCGGACCCGCTCCGCCTTCTGGTTGTAGAACCGCGACGGGACGATCCGGCGAGCAATCTCATCCGCCCCGGCCCCGGCAAGCAGGTGCGGGTCGAGCATGCCGGCGTCCTCCAGGTTCCGGATAGCCCGGGCCGCGTTCGTCCAGGAGACGTTCTGGGTGAGGATCGCGCCGATCATCGTCTCGAACGCCGTCTCTGCCGGCCACCAGTGCCGGTGGCCGAACGCCGCGAGGAGGGCATCGTAGATCGGGGGGAGGGTATCCGCCGGCATCAACCCTCTTCCCGCCACCACGCTTTTCCGGCGATCGGCATACGCCGGTCGGTGTAAAACGCCCTCCCGGTCACCCTGAGCCCCGGCGGGGCCTGCCGGCGCTTGAACTCCGCCCGCCGGACCATGCCGAGGACCCGGTAGACGGTCGCCGGGGGGTACCCGGCGGCGACGATCTCCCGCGGGGACTCGAAGCGCTCGATGGACAGGGAGAGTATGGCATCGAGGATATCGTAGGGGGGGAGGGTCTCCTGGTCGGTCTGGCCGGGCCGGAGCTCCGCGGAGGGGGGTTTATCGAGCACCCGCCCGGGTATGACGGGCTGCCGCGTATTCAGCCACCGGGCGAGCCGGTAGACCATCCCCTTCGAGAGATCGGCGATCACGGCAAGACCGCCCGCCATATCCCCATAAAGGGTGGAGTAGCCGACCGCCGCCTCCGACTTGTTCCCGGTCGAGAGGAGCAGGGAGCCGAACTTGTTTGCGAGGGCCATAAGGACCGTTGCCCGTATACGGGCCTGCAGGTTCTCCTCGGTGGTGTCGCGGGGAAGCCCGGCGAACATACCCTCGAGGGCGCCGTCGAACGCCTCCATCAAGGGAGCGATCGGTATGCATTCCGCCCGGATGCCGAGGTTTGCCGCAACCTCCCGGGCATCCTCGACGCTCTCCCGCGACGTGTAGGGGGACGGGAGGAGGACGCCGAGGACGTTCTCCGGCCCGAGCGCCTCGACGGCGATAGCGGCCACGAGCGACGAGTCGATCCCCCCCGAGAGGCCGAGGTGGGCCGACGAAAACCCGCACTTGCGGGCGTAGTCGCGGGTGCCGAGCACCAGCGCCCCCCATATGTCGGGCTCCGGCGCCGGACCGGCGGGAGCGATCGGCCGCGGGGCGGGGCGGGCGGTATCGACGATCACGACGTCCTCCTCGAATGCCGCACCGCGGGCGAGAAGGGTTCCGCCGGCGCTGACGGCGAAACTCCGGCCCTCAAAGACCAGGTCGTCGTTGCCGCCGACGAGGTTTGCCCGGGCGATCGCGACTTCGAGGTCCTTTGCAGTCCGGGCGAACGCCTCCTCCCGCAGGCGGTGATGCCCGGCGGCAAACGGCGATGCGGAGAGGTTTACGACCACATCCGCGCCGATAGGGATGCCAGAGAGGAGCTCCTCGCCGATAGAGACCCCGATCGTCTGCCCGGCAAGGCGGAATGCCTGCGGGACCCCCGGCTCAAAGTAACGGTCCTCATCGAAGATGCCCGGGGAGAGCCGGGCCTTGTTGAACGTCGCCTCCACCGCCCCTCCCCGGAGGAGAGCGGCGGCGTTGAAGAGCGATCGACCCTTCCCGGAGAGGTTCGGTGCGGCAAGACCGACGAGGACCGGCGGCGCGCCTCCGAGATCGGCGGCGAGATCGTCGAGGACGGCGAGACTTCGCTCCACAAACCCTCTCTCGAGGAGGAGGTCCCGGGGCGGGCAGCCGGGCAGGGCGAGCTCCGGTGTCACGACGAGGTCCGGCCGGTGGCGGGCAGCCTCCCTGGCGCCCGCCGCTATCCGCCCGGCGTTGCCGGCGATATCGCCGGCGACCGTGTTCACCTGGAGGAGTGCGATCTTCATGAATCTTGATCAGATATGACGAAACGGAGAGCATATGCCTTTGCATGGCTCTGCCGGAGCTGCAGGCACCGATCACGGCTCTACGGCGATCGAATCCCTTTTAAGTGCCTAAGATCAAAGCGCCATAGAGAATAACCATGCAGAGAGCACATCGCAGGACAGCACCCGCCCGGGGTTTTGGAAAGCCGTTTTCATGCCGTATTCTCCACGGGAGGCAGGCAGCATGAGCGCCGGGAAGCGCGGAGATAACCGGCTCCTCCTGCTCGCGGCATCGGTCGCCGCCACATTCGCCGTAAACGCCGCCGGGCTTTTTGCCGGCATCACCATCGTCCTCCCGCACCTCTTCTACCTGCCGATCGTGCTTGCCGCGTACTGGTTCCCCCGCCGCGGGATCGTCGCTTCGCTTGCCATCGCCGTCGGCTACCTGGCCATGACCCTCCCCGTTGCCGGGGGAGATATCGGGCTGATCGTCTCGGCACTCTCGCGGGCGGCGGTCTTCATCGCCATCGGCGCGGCCATATCGTTCCTCTCCCTGAGGCTCGGTGAGCAGGAAGAACGCTACCGGGGCATCTTCGGCAACTCGGAGGCAGGGATGTTCATCGTTGCCCTGGCTGAGACCGTGCCGCGCATCGAGGAGGCCAACTACGTGGGCGCGACCCTCCTCGGCGCCACGGCCGGCGCCCTGATCGGGGAGCCCATGAGCCGGTTCTTCGCCGACCCCGGCACCTGGGACGAAATCCGGTCGGGTAACGCGGTCTACGGCTACGAGACGGCCCTCCGCCGCACCGACGGGACCGCCGCCCGGGTCCTCCTATCGGTCGGCCGTCTCCCGGGCGAGCGTGTCGTCCTCACGCTCATCGATATCACCGCCCGAAAGAACGCCGAGAACGCCCTCCGGGAGGCCAACGCCAAACTGAACATGATGGGGCGCCTCACCCGTAACGACCTGATGGCGGCGGTATCGACGCTTCTTTCGCGGATCGCCGGCGGCATCCGGGAGTTCGACGACCCGGCCTTCCTCCGGTACCTCAACAGCCTCGACGAGGATGCACGGTTCGTGCAGCGCCGAGCCGAGATCACCCGTGACTACCAGGACCTCGGCCTCCGGCCGCCGGGCTGGCAACCCCTCCAGAAGACGATCCAGGAGGTGAGATCCTGCCTGCTGCTCCCCGGCGTATCGGTCCGCCCCTGGGTGGAGCGGCTCGAGGTCTATGCCGACCCGATGCTCGACCGGGTCTTTTCGAACCTGATCGAGAACGCCGCCCGCCACGGGAAGAGCGTCTCGCAGGTCGTCATCACCTACCAGATCCGGGACGACGGGCTCTTAGTCTACGTCGAGGACGACGGCGTCGGTATACCGGAGCCAAAGAAGGAGGAGATCTTCGAGTACAGCGCCGGCGGCGGGGGCGGGCTCGGGCTCTTCTTCGTGCGGGAGATCCTCTCGATCACCGGCATGACGATCGCGGAGACCGGGACACCCGGCGAGGGAGCGCGGTTTGAGATCCACGTCCCGCCGGACGGCTACCGGATCGTCTGAGGTGGAACCATGTTCAGAAAAGTCTTCATTCCAACCGACCTCTCCGGGGCCTCGATGAGCCCGGCGGAGCGGCTCGGGGAGATCCCCGGCGCCCGTGAGGCCGTCTTCTTCCATGCCCGGACGTCGGCCCTGCCCGACACCGGACTGCTCCACCGAATGTCGGACGCGCTGCAGCGCCAGGGATTTGTGGTATCGACGACGATCGCAGAAGACGACGGGACGCCCATCGTGGAGAGGATCCTCCGGGCCGCCGCCGATGCGGGTGCCGACCTGATCGCGCTGGGGGTCAGGGACCAGGGCCTGCTCAAAAACCTCCTCTCCGAGAACGTCGCGGTCGCCGTCCTCCGGGATGCCCGGAAGCACGTCCTGATCGTGCCGCAGCCGGGAAGAAACGCCTCACCGCTCTTCGGACGACTTTTGGCGCCGACCGATCTCGCGGTCCTGGCGCCGGATGTCCGTTCGGTCCTGGAAGAGCCCGCAGAGGGCGGGACGGCGGTGCTCCTGCACGTCGTCGAGCCCGGGCGCCCGGGGACGGAGCAGGAGGCGGGCGACCGGCTCGCCCACCTCGCGGGGGGCCTCTCGCCCGCCGGGCGCATCATCCGCACAATGGTCCGGACCGGTATCCCGGCGCGCACCATCTGCGCCGTGGCAGACGAGATCGGCGCCTCCCTGGTCGTCATCCCGCGGGTTGGAAAACGCGACGCCCCGGGGAACGCCCCCCTCGGGAGCGTCACGAGCGCCGTCGTCGGGTGTGCGAACCCGCCGGTACTGGTGCTGGCAGTCCCCGTTCGCCTCAAGGTAGAGGGGCGGGAGCTCCGGCGGGACGAGTTCGCGCTCGCCGAAGAGCTCTGGATCGACTACCACCAGCTGAAGGGAGACCCGGGAGTGGACCGGATATTCGGTGTCTTTGCAGACGATACCCTCGTCTCCATCGCCCGGTGCCGGCGGCACCCGGACGGCTACGAGGTGGACGGGGTCTTCACCCCGGTCAGGTTCAGAGGAAAGGGGTATGCCCGGTTGGCGATGGATGCGCTCGTCGAGGCGTGCCAGCACGACACCCTCTACATGCACTCGGTCCGAAACCTGGTCGACTTCTACGCGGCGTACGGGTTTGTCTCGATACCCGAGAGCGGCCTTCCGCCGACCATCCAGGCGAGGTTCGCGTTTGCCCTCGGCGAGATGGAGGGGGCAAACGTCCAGCCGATGCGCCGGGTGCAGGGACCGTTCCGGCCGGCACGGCGATCCGCCGGCCGGTGACGGCCCGGTTCAGTCGTCGTAGAGTGTCAGGGGGTCGACATCGTCCTCGATATCGTCGGAGTACGGGAGATCGATGACGACCGAGCCGTCTTCGAGTATATCGCCGACCTCGATGTAGACCCCTGCAGGGAACTCCCGCTCTTCTGTTCTGCCGTCAGAACGTTTGATGTATGCCCACATGCTCTGCCTCCGTGAATCCACCGTTCCCCCGGAGTGCCGGACCGGAGCCCGGCGCCCCCCGGGATCGTGTTTCTATTCCAGTATCAGATGATAGCCGAATAAAGATGTTTTGGTGGAGCGAACCGGAGAACGTAGCGACGATCGCGGATCCGGAGATCAAGCTAGGGAAAAGCGCGGATAGGAAGGCGATCCGCCCCGACCGGTATGATGCACAGCCATATATATCGTGGGAGCGGTCAGGATAACGTATATGCGCATCGGGATACTCTCTGACACTCACGACAACCTCGATATGACGGACGCGGCCGTGAGACGCCTGAACCGGGAAGGGGTGGACCTGACCCTCCATGCCGGCGATTACGTATCGCCGTTCGTCATACCCCGGCTTGCGAACCTGCAGGCACCCATGGTCGGCGTTCTCGGGAACAACGACGGCGACCACGGCCTTCTTGCGGCACGGTTTGCCGAACACGGCCACCTCAGCCTGCGGGGGGCGTTTGCCGCCGTCGACGCAGGTGACGTGGCGATCGGCCTGCTCCACGGGGACGACCGCGAGCTCCTGCAGGCGCTCATAGGACGGAAGGCCTTCGATATCGTCGTCCACGGCCACACCCATAAGGCGGATGTCAGGGACCTCGGGGATATACTGGTCGTCAACCCCGGGGAGGCCTGCGGATACCTGACGGGCCGGCCGACCATCGCCGTCCTGGATACGGCGACCCGGCATGCGGAGGTGCTCCCCCTCTGATCCGAAAAAGAGGTGCGGGTTATGCCGCGCTCCCTGGTTCTCTCCCGAGATCCCAGGCAGGGGTGCCGGCATCCCCGAGATCGGCGCGGAGGATTGCCCCGGATGCCTCGAAGGTTACGGGTACGTCGAAGTAGAGGGATCCTTTCTCCGACTCGTACCGCTCAAGCGTCTTCTTGTCGAACGACTCGCCGTACAGGGTATAGGCCGGGACGTCGAGCGGCGTGAAGACCGTCCCCTGGTACTCGAGGGTGAACGCATCCCGCCCGGGCGTCTCTATGGTATAGAGATCGGAGTCGCCTTTGTGCCCGAGGTTTGTCCCCTTGACGATGACGAGGAGAAACGTGCGCCCGTCGCCTGCTTCGACCTGCGTGGTCGATCCGTTGGTGGGAACCGCCTCGTAGGTCGCTACGGTTCGGGTGGACTCCACGAGCAGAGAGACCATGTTCTCGCCTGAGGGGTCGTCGTAGGTGTAGCGCTCCCCGAGCGCCAGCGTCTCCGCGGGCGGTGCAACGGGCGCCGGACCGGCCGGGACGGCGGCCAGGGTGGTGACGGCGACGGCGGCCGGCCGCATATCGAGGGCCTGCCGGTTGACCGCCTCGAGGTCGGCCGCGGCCGCGGAGAGGTTCTCAAGGGTCGCCGGAGCGGCATCCTCGCCGGCCGTCCCTGCGTCAAGAAGCGCCTTGCTCGCCGCGGAGTACTCCTTGAGCACCCTGACGAACTCCTCCCTCGCGGGCTCCCCTGCGGGCGAGACCCGGAGCGTCTCCACCTCGTTGAGCAGCCTGACGGAGAAGGCGTGCAGGTCGTCTGCGGCCGTGGCGGCGGCATCCGCATCCTGCAGGCAGAGGGCATGGGCGTACTCCATCGAGAGCCGCATCAGGCTGACGCCGGCGATGTTGATCAGTCTTGCCAGCCGTTCGTCGTCGTATGCATCCGTTGCGCCGGTCGCGGGAGTTGGTCCCGTGGGTTCGCTGGTGTTGTCCGGTCCCACGGGCTCGCTGGCGTTATCCGGTCCCACGGGTTCGCTGGTGTTGTCCGGTCCCGCGGGCTCGCTGGCGTTATCCGGTCCTGCGGGTTCGCTGGCGTTATCCGGTCCCACGGGCATCGCCGGCTCTGCATCGTCCGGTGCCGGGAGCAGATCGGGCGTATCTTCCGGGAGTGCCGGGGAGACGGAAGGCTCCGGCGGCGTGGTGCCGAACGGGGACCGGAAGAGGTCCCCGGACTCCAGCGCCTCGAACCCCTTGCCCGGGCCGGCGGCGGCCGGCACGGAGAGGAAGAACCCCGCGCACACGGCAATCCCGAGGAGAAGCAGAGCGGTCGCATGGTGCTTACTCATGCGCATTTTTCTTTCGGTTGTTAAATATAAATATTTTTATATTGCCTGTTTGAAAAAAGAGGCCCCGAGACCAAACCGTTTCCGGTGCCGGCCGGTGCCCGGCCCTGGTGAGGCGGCGGGCGGGCGGCCTTCCGGGGGAGAGGGGTATCTCACCAGATCGGTCCCCGGATCGTCGCACCGGCCCTGCGACGGGGCGGGTATCGTCGCGAAGATGAGCCCCGTTGGCGCGAAAGGGGGCACGGAGTGCAGCGGCTCAACAGCGCAGCGCCCTCATCCGTCCGGCGCACCGGCTATCGGGAGCCGATACGCCGCAGTTTCGGCCGGAGGCCGGCGGATGGGTCTTTTGCCGCCGGGATGGCACCCGGAGTGCATCCACCCGGAAGCGGATGAAGAGACGCCCGCCGGGGAAACCTATATGTACTCTCACACGTCACCGAAAATACGAGGATGCCTGATGGAGATCGTGAAGATCCCGAGCATGGATAAAGCAGAGTACGACAAACTCATCGAGGAGGGGTTCGTCAGCCGTATCGCGTTCCAGGGGAGCAAGTACCCGTACATCGCCCCGTTCCTGTATGTCTTCGACGGAAAGTTCCTCTACTTCCTCGCGACACGGTACGGCAGGAAGAACGACCTCTTCCGGCAGCACCCCTACGTCTCGGTCGAGATCGAGAAGTACTCAAGCGATCTCTCCAGTTACACCTTCGTGACGATGCAGGGCTATCTCGTGCAGGTCGAGGATGCCATCGAGAAGAAGATCATCCGGGAGAAGTTCGTGAGCATGATACGGGCGCACAACCTCTCGCCGAACATACTTGCCGCGCTCGGCCACAAGCCCGAAGAGCCGATCGAGGCCATCGCCTCCGAAGAACGCTCAAACATATGGAAGCTCACCGGCGTGACCGACATCGTCGCGTTGAAGAACCTCTAACCCCTCCTGCCGGGCGGTTCCCCATCACCTGGCGAGCGGTTCGAGCAACCCCCGGGCCGCCTCCACCAGGGTATCGAGCCCCTCCGGCGTGGCGGTCCCCTTCTCCATCCAGCGGATGATGCCGCGCCCGTCCAGGAGGTAGATGTAGGCGAGCGACGGATCGTCGACCCCGTACGCCCGCCGGCATCCCTCGATATCCCCGGGCACGGTCAGCACCGTATCGTGCTTTGCCGGCGGGACGCCGCCCCGCAACCCCCGGGCGATCTGGTCGGCAAGAGACCTGCCGATGAGGCTGTCGCCGACGACCGAGACGAGGTAGGTCGTCACCCGGGGGTTCCTGGTGAACGCCCCGGCGAAGGGGCCGCTCCAGGACTCCGCCATCGGCGAGGCCGACTCGAGGAAGACAAGGACGATGAGCGCGACGTCGCCCCCGGCGTCGTCGGGAAGGGTGACGACCCGGCCGGTGAGCGACGTGGCCATGAGGGCGGGAAACGTCCTGCCGATGGCCGCGGGCACCGGTTCGGTGGTGGCTGCCGTTCCATGCATGGGACGGGGGTGGCGGGCGATCCAGATAAACCCTCCCTCCCGCTCACGGGAGCGGTTCGTCAGGCACTTACCGGTGGACGGCAATACTATCGCGATATGATCCGGATCGGGGAAGGATGGGAGGACCTTGCCGCGGCGCTCGACGGAGCGACCCCTGAGCGCGTATACGTCGTCGGACCGACGGACAGCGGGAAGACGACGCTCTGCCGCTACCTCGCCGAGCAGGCTTTCGCCCACGCGCAGACCGCATACGTCGACTGCGACACCGGGCAGTCCCGGATCGGCCCGCCGACGACCGAGGGGATGGCCCTCTCCTCCGGCCCGACCTACATCCGGTTCGTCGGGTCGACCTCCCCCGGCGGCCACTTCATCCAGACGCTGACGGCGGCAAAACGCCTCGTCGAGAAGGCCGCCGGGGCTCGCGTCACCGTCATCGACTCGCCCGGCCTCGTCGCCGGCAGGGTCGGCGCCGAGTTCCAGTTCCATATGATCGACCTGCTCTGCCCCACCCGGATCGTCGCCCTCCAGCGCGGGCGGGAACTGGAACGGCTGCTCGCAAACTTCGCCCGGTCCCCAAAGACCGCCGTCCACCGGCTCCCGGTATCGCCGGCGGCCGTCGCCCGGACCGCAACCGGGCGGCGGCGCTACCGTGAAGAGCGATTTCGAGACTATTTTTCCGGCAGCCGGGTGCAGGAGGTTCCGCTCCGGGGGCTCGGGCTCCAGGGGCGGGTGCCGGACATGGCAAACCCCCGCGGGATCGAGGGGAGGCTCGTCTCCTTCAACGACCCGGAGAACTTCGCCCTCGCCCTCGGCATCGTCGAGGAGATCTCCCCCGGAGAGCGGACCCTTCGCGCCCTCGCACCGCCCTTCGACCACGCCGCCGTCGCGTCGGTCAGGTTCGGCTCGCTCGCTCTCGACCTCGATGCGGGGCCGGGGCTGATGGAGTCGCTCCACCCCTATGCCGGGAAGAGCGCGAGATAGAGCACGTACACCGCCGCCTGGGCGACGGTGAGCGGGACGCCGACCCGGGCGAACTCGCCGAACGTCAGCGTCTCGCCGCCCCTCTCCGCGCCCTGGATGACGATGACGTTGCTTGCCGCGCCGAGGATCAGCATGTTCCCGGCGATGGTGCTCCCGGCCGCAAGCGCCATCATGCCCGTCGTGGAAGTCCCGAGGTGCGCAAGGACCGGGAGGGAGAGGGCGACGAAGGGGACGTTCGAGACGAACTGAGAGACGACGACGCTCATCGCCATGATGACCGGGACCGCTGCAAGATCGAGCGAACTCTCCTCGATGAGCGGCTGGAAGAACCCCGACTGCCAGACGCTCGCCATGAGGACGAAGAGGCCGGCGAAGAAGACCAGTGTCGCCCAGTCGATACGGCGGACGAGCTCAAAGCGCCGCGAACTCCCGATGAGGACGGGCATGGCCGCAACGACCGCGATCCAGGTCAGCCGGAACTCGATATCCGGGACGAGCACGGCCGCGGCGACCTTGGCGGCGATCAGGAGGACGAGCAGGACGAGCGAGAGGCGGGCGAGCGCCGCGAGGGCGGGGTCGCGGATCTCTTCC
>ENA-UOUL01005742-UOUL01005742.1-bioreactor-metagenome-genome-assembly--contig:-NODE-5742-length-10550-cov-3.938127_pt1 | contig 10550 bp, 5 predicted proteins | sample MGYA00249838_ERZ747220 | MGnify/ENA primary metagenome ERZ747220 (study PRJEB28778, sample SAMN05720191) | bioreactor metagenome | isolation source: Anaerobic biogas reactor | place: USA:Washington...
TGCGTGAAACGCACCATGCACTACCGGTTGTGGTGCGTTTCACGCACCCTACAGTTTTTTCACAACCTCGGAGCGTCGGGGCAGTGGGTTCCCAAGCAGAGCTTGGGAACCAGCGTAAAACCAGGGGTAAAGCAGAGCTTGGGAAACAAGTGTAAATATTTTCCGGGAAGCTCTATCGCCAATTGGTGTTGCGGCAATGGCACAAGATTGTGTACAGTCCCGCCCGGCGTTCGCGGTTTTTGCGTCTCGGATGACGTAAACATCCATGCTTCAATCGTTTACGACCGATTGAGCGTTTATTTGGTCAAGCGGGAACCGCGTGGTAAACGTCATCCGCTGTTTTTGACATCATTAGAATAATTGTCGGAACCAATGCGGATTTTCGCCCATGCCGACATTTTTTGGTCGATCGGGCGAATCTGGGAAAATGGGTTGTGTTCTAGTCCGATGCCGAAAAAAATATTTTTCAGAGAATCTCGATTTTTGCTCCAATTGCCCTTGACCCATTCATGCCGCGTTTGTATTTAATCCGCTCTCATCAACCGGAATTTCAGGATTTGACCATAAACATGACCCTTATTCGATTGTCTGGCGGGCAGGAAAACGCCGGCGCGAAACGAATGAGTCTCACAAGGAGAGCTCTGTTGAAAACGACACCACATGCACTTGTCGGCTGTATCGCATTCGCAATGGTCCTTTGGACCGGGGTATTGGCGGCGGGAGTTCCAGACTTGGCGCTGGAATCCCAACTAGGCTCGGCTGTTTTACGGCAGTCGCCATCGGCCGAAAATACCGCCCAGGACAAATATCAGCAGGCTACCGATCTGCTGCATCGTGCGAGACAGGCGATGGACGAGAAGGATTGGACGGCGGCCGACGCCTTGATCGCGAGGGCCGAAGCGCTCGACGTCCAGTACGGCCGGTTGTACATGGGCGACACGCCGGCGAAGGCCCGCCGCGACCTGGAGCGGGTGCGCAATTCTTCCAAATCGCCGCTCAAGCCCAGCAAGCTGCTCGCCCCATTCCAATTAAACAATAAGGACAAAAAGGCGCCTAACAACGACCCCTTCACCGGCCATCCGGTCGACTCGAACGCGAGCCAATCCGGGGAGAAGCAGGTTCAGCCGCTGCCGTCGGTGGAGATGGACGTTCGATCTCCGTCGGGCAATGCGTCCGCGCCGGCGCCGGATGGAAACTATCGAACCACTCAGCCCGGCGAAAACGACGTCCGCGCTCCCGGCGCCGCCGCCGGCGACAATCCTCTGCGGAAAGCCCGCTTGGCGCTGGCCTTTGGAGACGTGCGGCGAGCCGTCGAGTTCGTCCAGCAGGCCAAGGCGATGAACGCGAACTATCGGCCGAACGACGACACGCCGGAAAACGTGGAGACGGCCATTCGCAAACATATCGAAGTCTCGGGTTTGGACAGGAACACCGAGGCCTATGCCCGCTCATACGCCCGAGGTTTGATGGAACAAGCCGTCGGCTTGGCGCACTGGGGCGAATTCGAGCAGGCCGAGCGGCTGGCCGATCGGGCCTCGAAGATGCGAGTCACCTACGGGCCGCTCGAACAGAAGCCGGAAGACGTGCTCAAGCAAATCGCGTCGCTTCGCAAGCAAGCGGGCGGGGATCGGCCGGACGCCGCACCGATGGCCTCCGAGCCGGGATTCGCCAGTGCTTCGGCCCCGCCGGCCAATCTGGCCGTCAGGGAGCAGGTGGTCAAGCTCGTTCGCCAGGCGCGAGACGCCATCGCCGCCGGCGACTTGAATCGCGCCGAATCGATCGCTCGCCAGGCCGACGCCATGCGCCTGCCCGACAGCGCGTTCGCGCCGGGCGAAGATCGTCCCGGTTTGGTGTTGTTGGACATCGGCCAACTGCGGATGCGCGGCGATTCGCGGGTGACGCCCGCCGCGGGAGTCGGCGCCGACGACAAAACCGCCAACCGAGCATACTACGATTCCAACAACGATCCGACGCGGAACATGCCGGCGTCGGGCCGGCAGCCGCAATTCCCCGACAACCGCTTGGCGCAGAGGGGCGGTCAATATCAGCCGACTCCGGCGTCCAGGGCGCCGGCGCCGCCTACGCCCGACGCGAGCCGCACCGCACAACAATCGCCCGGCATGGCGCTGTTCCAACAAGGCGAAGCCGCGCTGCGGGCGCACGACCCCGCCCGGGCTTATGAGTTCTTCAGACAAGCCGCGCAGTATCCGAACGACCTCGATCCAATGACCGCGCAGCGCTTGCAGGACCACTTGCAGATACTCGCGGCCAATGCCGCCCCCGCCCCCGAGGCCGGGCGAGCGCCAACAATGGTCGACGAGGCCGCCGCACGCCAACAGGCAGTTATTCGACGCGTGGCCGCCGATCTGGCACACCGCGAATCGAACGCCAGGGCCATGCGCGAAACCGATCCCAACGGCGCCCTGCGAATGCTGGAAGAAGCCCGCAAAATGGTCGAGGATTCCGGCATCGAAAGCACCTATCGGGCGCAACTAATCCGCCGCGTCGACCGGGCCATCGCCGAGACGCAGCAGGTAATCGAAAAGAACCGGCCGCAAATCGAGTTGGCCGAAAAGAACAAGCGAATCAACCAAGACATCGAGCAAGGACGCCGCATCAAGCTGGAAGTACAGGAAAAACTCGCCCTGATGATCGACGAGTTCAACCGGCTGATGGACGAACAACGCTACGAGGAAGCCCAGATCGTCGCCAAGCGGGCGGCCGAACTGGACCCTGAAAATCCGGTCGTCGTCCAAGTCCTCTTGCAGGCGAAGTTCGTCAACAATCTAGTGCGGGCGAAGGCCATCCAGGCCGCATCCGAGGAAGGGTTCGTCGCCGCCCTGGGCAACGTGCAAGAAGCGGGCATACCCTTCGACGACAACAATCCCTACCAATTCCCCGACCTGCGGGAATGGCGGGACATTACCGACAGCCGCAAGCGATTCTCCGGCGACCGCGGCCGCCAGCGCACGGAGCGCGAGATCGAGATCGAGAAGAAGCTGCGCACCCCGGTCTCGCTGCAATTCGCCAATGCACCCTTGAGCAAAGTGCTCGATTATCTGGGGAAAATGGCCGACGTGAACGTGCATCTCGATCCCCAGGGTCTTGCCGAGGAAGGAGTGACCACCGACACGCCGGTCACCATCGAGCTGCGCAACGACATCATGTTGAAGAGTGCGTTGAACCTGATTCTCCGCCCCCTGCATCTAAGCTACGTGATCAAGGACGAAGTTCTCAAGGTCACCAGCGAGCAGATGCGCGACGGCGAGGTTTATCAGGTGGTCTATAATGTGGCCGATCTGGTGATTCCGATCCCGAATTTCGTACCGGGCAGGATGGGCCTCAGCGCCGCTTACGACAATGCCATGAGCAACGTCGGCTTCGGCGGCGGGATTCCCTTCGGCTCGGCGACCGCCACGCCCTTGGCCGTGGTGGCCAGCCGCGGCGGCCAGCAGGGCGGTGCGACGATCGACCCGAACTTGCTGGCTCAGATCGGCTCCAGCTCGCGCGGCGGAATGCCCGGCCAGCCTAGTCAGGCAATAGGCGCGCCTGGCGGACCCGGCGGACTCGGCGGCGGAGTCGAACCCGACTTCGACGCCTTGATCGACCTGATCACCTCCACCGTGCGACCCACCACCTGGGACGACGTCGGAGGGCCGGGCACCATTGCCCCCTTTGAAACGAATCTCAGCATCGTCGTCAGCCAAACCCAGGAAGTGCACCAGGAACTGGCCGATCTGCTCGAACAATTGCGGCGGCTGCAAGACCTGCAAGTCACCATCGAGGTCCGCTTCATCACGCTTAACGACAATTTCTTCGAGCGAATCGGCGTCGATTTCGACTTCGAAATCAACGACAACCTCGACGGCAAGAACCACGTGTGGGGCGTGCGGAATTCGCAAGGATACAGCAGCGATCCGCCCGACTTTACCGTCGCTCAAGGCGTGCCGCGCGACGTTACCGATCGCGACAGCAACCGAACGATCACCGTCGGCATGAGCCAGCCGGGTCTGTTCAACGCCGATCTGGACATCCCCTTCACTCAGGGCAGCTACCAACTCGCCGTGCCGCAGTTCGGCGGTTTCGACGCCACGGCCGGCGCCCAATTGGGATTCGCCATCCTCAGCGATTTGGAGGCTTATTTCTTCATCAGCGCCGCTCAGGGCGACCGCCGCAGCAACGTGCTGCAAGCGCCCAAGGTGACGCTGTTTAACGGCCAACAGGCGATGGTCGCCGACCAATCGCAAAGCCCCTTCGTCATCAGCGTGGTTCCCGTGGTGGGCGATTTCGCCGCCGCTCAACAGCCGGTCATTGTCGTCCTCTCCGAAGGAACGTTCATGACCGTGCAGGCCGTCGTCTCGGCCGATCGAAGGTTCGTCCGGCTCACCGTCGTGCCCTTCTTCAGCACGATCGGCGAAGTGAACACCTTCCAGTTCACCGGCACGCAATCGACCACGACCGACACTACCCGATCGGGAATTCAACAGGATGCCACCGATCCCTCGCGGTTGTGGAACCAACGCGACGACGCCACGACCCGGACCAACTCGGGCACGACCGTCCAGTTGCCCACCTACTCGATCGTCACGGTGGCGACCACGGTCAGCGTTCCCGACGGCGGCACCGTCCTGCTCGGCGGAATCAAGCGCCTCAGCGAAGGACGCAATGAGTTCGGCACGCCCATGCTCAACAAACTGCCCTACATCAATCGGCTGTTTAAGAACGTGGGCATCGGCCGCGAAACCCAAAGCCTGATGATGATGGTCACTCCGCGAATCATCATCCAAGAAGAGGAAGAAGAAAAACTCGGCGTTATCACCACGCCGTAGGACGGTTGGCGATTGCCGGGCGCGGTCCGGGCGGCGCGTGTCGCTCGTTCCCGCACTCGACGGATCGGCAAGCCGCCGCCTGAAAAAAACGATTCAGGGCAAACGCCCTCCCTGTGCCGCCGCTGGCTTACCCCCCCGAGCCGGCGGCGGCCTTTTTTCTTGACCGCACGGCCAACCGCCGGCCCGGATTAGTGCTTTCTCAATCGTGGAGCGACTTGTTCGTAGCACCGCCTTCAGGCGGATGTTCCGGTAAAAACCGGTGCTACGAACGGAAAGTGCCCATCAATTCAACATCGACAAAGCATTTGTCATGTACGTCGGGAGTTGACAAACCGCCGGCCAGATGAAAAATGAATGATTCTTAAGACAGAATCCGGCAACACGAGCAGAGGGCATATATTCATGCACACACAACTATGCGTTCTTGGCGGCGGGCCGGGCGGATACGCCGCCGCCTTTCTGGCAGCCGACTTGGGCATGAACGTCGCCCTGGTCGATCTCGAAGCGCGGCTCGGCGGCGTTTGCCTGTTCCGCGGTTGCATCCCCTCGAAGGCCCTGCTGCACGTGGCCAAGGCCATCGACGAGACCGCCCATCTCAACGAATGGGGCATCGCTTACCAAAATCCAAAGATCGACCTCGACGCGCTCCGCGCTCGAAAAGAAAAGGTCATCGCCGCGCTGACCGGCGGACTGAAACAACTCGCCGCCAAGCGCAAAGTGAAAGTAATCCGCGCCAGGGCCGCCTTCGAGGACTCGCAAACCCTCAAGCTCGAAGCGGTCGGCGGCGAACCGCCCGCCGAGGAACGCATTTCCTTCGATCACTGCATCGTGGCCACCGGGTCGTCGCCGGTGCGGATTCCGGCGTTCGACCTGCCCACGCCGCGAATAATGGACTCGACCGGCGGATTGGAGTTGCCCGACGCGCCCGACTCGCTGCTGATCGTCGGCGGCGGATACATCGGCCTGGAGATGGGCACGATCTACGCCGCGCTCGGCTCGGCCGTCACGGTAGTAGAGATGACCGACGGCCTGTTGCCCGGCGCCGACCGCGATCTGGTCCGCCCCTTGCGGAAAAAGCTCTCGGCCGCGTTCAAGGCAATTCACCTAAACGCCAAAGTGTCTTCGATGGTAGATAAAAAAGACTCGATCGAGGTCTCGTTCGAGGGGGACGTGCCCGATAAAACGCAACGATTCGATCGGGTGCTGCTCAGCGTCGGACGACGGCCGAATAGCGGCGGCCTCGGGCTGGAAAACACCAAAGTCGAGGTGAACGAACAAGGCTTCATCGTCGTTGACGGCCGCCGCCGCACGGCCGATCCGCACATCCTGGCGATCGGCGACGTTGCCGGGCAACCGATGCTTGCCCACAAGGCCGCACACGAAGGCAAAACCGCCGTCGAAGGCTTGGCCGGACACGACGTCGCTTTCGCTCCCAGGGCCATTCCTGCCGTCGTCTTCACCGATCCCGAAATCGCCTGGGCGGGTTTGACCGAAACCGAGGCGAAAGCCGCGGGCAGGCAGGTGGAAGTCGCACAATTCCCCTGGGCGGCCAGCGGTCGCGCTCAGGCCGTCGCCCGTACCGAGGGCCTGACAAAATGGATCATCGACCCGCAAACAAACCGGCTCGTCGGCTGCGGAATCGTCGGCCGCGACGCCGGAGAAATGATCGGCGAAGCGGTTTTGGCAATCGAGATGGGTTGCTCGGCCCGCGATCTGGCCGAAACGATCCATCCGCATCCCACACTGAGCGAAACGCTCGGCGCGGCGGCCGAAGTAAACCTGGGGCTGGCTACCGATCTCTATCGCCCGAAGCGGGAACGGCGGAAATAACCACTCGCGGCGCAAAAAAAGAAGGGCGAGGAGGGACGGCGGAGAGCGGCGCAAATCGACCGCCGCCATCTCGCTTCTCTCTTCACCCTTCACCCTTCACCCTTCCAAGTTCTTCTTTTCAGAAGCGAACCGCTTACCCACCGCGGGGCTGGTTCTGCTGCGGGGCTTGCCGCACGCGCTTCTGAACGTCGGTCTCCAGCACGCCGAACGTCGCTTCGTGACGTTGGATCGTCAACTGCAAGGCGTGAAGCATCCGCTTCGCCGTGTAGAAGTTGGTGATGATCCGCTGAGTTACCGGGATCGGATGCGCGGGCACGCCGAACGGCTGCGGATTCAGACCGAAGTCGATGATCAATTCCTCGGGCGTGCCGGTGACACGGCAAAAGTTGGCATAAAGTGCCATGACCTTGGAATCGTCGATCTCAACCTGAACGCGCTGCGGTTGCGGAGGCGTTTGGCCCGCGGGAGTGCCGGCCTCGGGAGCGGGTGGGGTGACGGGGGTTTCTTCCGGTTTATCTGACTTTGCCACGGATTACTCCTCTCAATTCTTATAAAGAGGCTGATTGTCAAAAATACGACACCGCAATTATAACACCAATTAACTGTCCGCGCCGGGTTTATACGCTTCTTTTTCTCCTTTTCAGTGGGCATGGCTCACTTCTGATGGATGGATTGGTGCAAAAACGACTCTTTTGAGACCGTTTTTGTGATTTCTGGAAAACGAGGCAAAGTCAGACGCTCGACTTTGCCGATTATTTCGACGGCGCTAAGTAGGAGGAATATGCGGACATATTGCGCAGTATTAACAATCCACCCATCTTCACTGTGGCGGTAGGTTGCACAAAATACACCAAATAAAACCATGAAATACTCCAAACGGCGCGTTGCGCGCACCATGAAATCCAGATCGAGACATGCACTCTGCCGTTGCAGCTTCACGGGACTAATCATGACCAACATTTACTTTTCAGTTCGAACGCTCCGGCCGGTTTTGCTTACGGTTTGCGGACTGCTCTGCCTGGCGGGCTGTCAGCCGGTAGACTTCTACGACTCGTCGTTGCAGCAGCCGGTGCCGGAGGCGATGGAACCGCCGCGGGAACTGAGCATGGTTTCGCTGCCGGCATATCGCGTCGCCCCGCCCGACATCGTCATGATCGAGATGCTCAAAATGGTCCCGTTGCCGCCATATCGCATCGAGACCTTCGACGTGCTGCAAATCCGCGTGCTGGGCACGCTGCTCGACCAGCCGATCGACAATTTTTACCTCGTCGAGGGCGAAGGGATCGTCACGCTCGGCCCGGCCTACGGTCGGGTCCGCGTCGTCGGCATGACCGTCGAGCAGGCCGCCGATGCGATCCGCGAAAAACTCGGCGCCGTGTTGGCCAACCCCGAGGTCTCGGTCCAACTCGCCCGCACCGCCGGAACGCCGCCGGTGACCGGCGAATACATGATCGGACCGGACGGAACGATCAACCTGCGGCAGTACGGCTCGCTTTTCGTGGTCGGCATGACGGTCACCGAAATCCGGCAAGCCATTAACCGGCAGCTCGAACAATACTTCGATTCACCCGACGTCTCGGTCGAGGTGCGGCAATACAACAGCAAGGTGTTTTACGTAATCACCGAGGGTGCGGGTTTGGGCGACAACGTGCGGCGAATCCCCATCACCGGAAACGACACCGTGCTCGACGCGCTCAGCGCGGTCGACGGACTTTCGCAGGTGTCGAGCGCCGATGTGTGGGTGGCGCGGCCGGCGCCGGGCGGAGCGGGCTGCCAGCAGATTCTGCCCGTCGATTACCATGCGATTGCCCGCGGAGGCTTAGCGGCGACGAATTATCAAATTATGCCGGGCGACCGCGTGTTCATCGCCAGCGACAACCTGATCGCGGCCAACACCTTCATCTCGAAGGTCACCGCTCCGATCGAACGGCTGCTGGGCATAGCCTCGCTGGGTACTTCGTCGGTTCGGAACTTCCAGACCCTCGGCCGAAATTACAACAGAAACAGAAACCGATAATTGTTGACGCGGCGACGGTCTAACGGCCGGCGAGAGACGCCGCTACATACATACAACATGCAAATTTATCACACGGGAGCAGTTAGCTCTCGGCTATTTCTGAAACTAGTCCAGAAACAGAGCAGTTCCTAACAAGGAAAAGCATTATGACAAGAACAATTTGGCTGACGTCGATTAGTGGAGCAATAATGTTGGTCGGGTGGCTTTCGGGTTCGGGCAGCGCCAACCCTCCGGTAGCGCAACCATACCCCCGACCTTGCCCGAGCGCTTGCGTGCCCAACGTGCAAAACTGGGGATACTATCAGACCCGCTGGCGGCAATGGCCCGGCGAGTTTCGACCAGAACAGATCAATCCGAAAAGGCCGGTTTCGGAAGTGCTTCCCACTCCGCCGGGACAAGAGCTAATTCCCCCGCCACGGGCCGTCATGCCGCAACCGCCCAAGGCACAGGAGGATGAATTCTATTTGCCCGAGGGAACAATCACGCCTCAAGAGGGACTATTGTTGCCTGAAAGGCGGCCGAGGGGAGAAACAAAACCTCTGCTGGAAAACGGCTTCCCCGAACTGCCGCCGCTGGAACCATCGCCGGCCGAGTCGCAACCAGAGGCCAAACCGGAGTTAAATGCCGAGCCAAAGCCGGAGCCGCTACCCGAGAATTCATCCGAACCGCAAGCGGAACCTAACCCGCCGGTTAAACCGCAAGCGGAACCTAACCCGCCGGTTAAACCGCAAGCGGAACCTAACCCGCCGGTTAAATCGCAAGCGGAACCTAACCCGCCGGTTAAATCGTCGGGGAGTTTTGAACCGGAACGGCGGTATCTTCCACCGCGGCGAGAAGTGGCGGCGGCGGCGGCCGCGTCCCGCCAAAGCGAAGGCCGCATAGCGCCTGTAACCGGCGGCATGGAGCCGGAACGAAATTCACGCTATGGCACCGCGCGGCGCGACGGCGGTTTGGCCCCATTGGCCGGCCCGATCGGACCGGAGCGAAATGCCGGATACAATATGCCGAGCTACGGGCCGATGGTCTCGACGCCTCCCCCGACGACTGCGCCTAATCGAGATGAAGACGTGACTCCCGCGTCGGGCGTTATGGAACCGGAACGCAACGATCGTCTGCCGGGCAGTTATCGGGCCGACCCGATCTGCTCAACGATGCCGGAAGGTCCGCGAGAAGTGAACCGGACGGGATATGCGGCAACCGAGTCGGCTGGGATGGCGGAAGCGGGCGATCAGTTCGTCGTGCCGCCGGTGGCACTGAACGGATTCTGCCCGGTCGAACTCGTTACTAACGGCCAGTGGACGCAGGGCGACTTGCGCTGGACGGTCGTTCACAAGGGTTTCATCTACCGGCTTAGCGGCGATCGGCAGCGGCGCGAGTTCCTGGAAAATCCCGACCGCTATGCACCGGTCGAATCGGGCAAGGATTGCGTGCTGCTGGTCGACCAACGGCAAAGCGTGCCCGGCAATCTCGAATTCTGCGCCGTTTATCAGGGGCGCCTCTTCATCTTCTCCAGCGCGGAGACGCAAGCCCAATTCAACGGCAACCCTGACCGGTACGCGGCAGGAAGGTAAAAGTAGGCGTTCACAGGGGACTGTCCCAATTTTCGCGGTTCACTGCGAAAATGCGACAGTACCCCTCGGTCGGCGCAATCGTTCGACGATTCATGCGTCATTCACCCATCTGGCCCTGATTTCCCCGTGCCGGTAAAATATTCTGATACGGTTGCTTGCCAAATCTTGGGGAATGAAGCACATGGATCCGTTTCGCGTATGCCTGGCATTTGGCCCCCTGGCAATGTATATGCTGCTGCTCGGCGCGATCAATCTGTCGCGGCGGCCGCTGCTTGTCTCCGGCGTTCGGGACGCTTCCGCGTT